>Ga0247727_10017459_pt1 | contig 11424 bp, 10 predicted proteins | sample WisWelCaveWW1625_FD_202498 | JGI IMG/M metagenome (GOLD analysis project Ga0247727, IMG submission 202498) | Biofilm microbial communities from Wishing Well Cave, Virginia, United States - WW16-25 | ecosystem: Environmental > Aquatic > Deep subsurface > Groundwater > Cave microbial mat | place... | reverse complement strand
CGACCTTGCGAACCGATTACTCTACACCCGACCAACCGTCCCGGCAAAGGTCACGCGCTCTCGTAGGAGAGCGACTCCGGGAGCCTGGGGTCTCGAAGCGGCACGAGGGCGCACCGCCGCATGCGCCACCCGACCACGCCCGCGAAGCACCCGCCGATCGCCAGGAACGTCGTCGCATCCAGGACGGAGAATCCGGCGCCAGCCCCGTGGAGCGCCGGAAGGACCAGCCAGCGGATGTCCAGAAAGTGCATGAGGAGCATCCAGACCGCACCGGCCGCCAGGGCCGTTGCCTTCCGCTTCACCGTCCTCCCCATGAAATAGAAGAAGGGGACGACGAAGTGGCCCAGGACGAGGAGAACGGAGACCGCCTTCCAGGAGCCCTCGAGCCTCACCTTGTACCAGACCGTCTCCTCGGGGATGTTCGCGTACCAGATGAGGAAGAACTGGCAGAAGGCGATGTAGGCCCAGAACACCGTGAAGGCGAACAGGAGCTTCCCCAGATCGTGCCGGTGCTCCGCGCCGAACACGTCGCTGAGGGGCCCCGCCCGCTCGAGCAGGACGGCCAGCAGGGCGATGAGGGCGACACCCGACACCAGGGACCCGGCGAAGACGTAGACGCCGAAGATCGTCGAGTACCAGTGCGGCTCCAGGGACATGATCCAGTCGAAGGCCGCGAAGGTCTGCGTCAAGGCCAGGACGATCACCCCGGGCCCGCTGAACCGCTTGAGACGCGCCGCGGTGGCCCGGCTCCCGGTCGCGTCCAGCGAGAGCGACCCTCTCGTCCAGACCCACGCCAGAACCGACCAGCACGCGAAGTAGATCGCCGCACGGCCCACGAAGAACGGCACGTTCAGAAACGGCTCCTTCCAGTGGAGCAGATGGTCCTTCGCCGCCGCTCCGGGCACGGCCCAGGGATAGAGCCGCTCCATCCCGAACAGCACCGGAACGAACAGCAGCGCCAGGACCGGAATCGTCGCCATGACGTGCTCGGCGATGCGGCGCACGACGACGCCCCAGCCGCCCTGCATCGCCCAGTGGATCAGCACGAAGTAGAAGGCCCCGAGCGCGAGGCTCCAGAAGAAGAGAAACGAGACGAGCCAGGAGAAGAAGAACCGCTCCGGGTCGGACGTCCCGAGGGCCGCCGACGCCACGATCCCGACGGCGCCGACCGCGGCGCCGATGGGGCCCAGGCGGCGCCACGGATGCCCGGGCGGAAGGGTGACCTGCTCGGGCAGGAGCGCGAGGCGGTCGTGCCGATGGCTCATCTAGCTCTTCACCATCTCCACATGCCGGGCGCCGAGATCTTCCAGCAGCCTCCGAGTGGCCGTCGCGTCGAACCGGGGATCTCGGACCTCGATGGACACGAAGAACGAATCGTCCGTGACCTTCTCGAACCGCGCAGAATGGAAGAGAGGATGGTAGTGCATCGGAAGCTGGTTCAGGGCGAGCATTCCGAACACCGCGCCCAGCGCGCCGAAGAGGACACCCAGCTCGAACGTGACCGGGACGTACGCAGGCCAGGAGAAAAAAGGCTTCCCGCTGATGACGAGGGGGTACCCCAGAGAGTGAACCCACGTCTGGAGCGCGAACCCCGCCGCGGCGCCCGTGAGCCCCATGGCGAGAACGATCCAGGGAAGGACGGAGCGTTTCATCCCCATCGCTCGGTCCAGCCCGTGGACCGGAAACGGCGTGTGCGCGTCCCACAGGGTGTATCCGGCATCCCTAACGCGCTCGCACGCGCGGAACAACTCCCCGGGCGTGGCGAACTCGGCCAGGACCCCGAATGTGGGCCCCTCCGGAAGGTCGTGTCCGAGGGGGGGCATCAGTAGGCCCCTTCCCCCGCCGGCGCCGTTCCGGCCGCGGTCCCCGCCCGCTCGGGCCGGACCTCGTGGTGCGGGTCGGCCTGCGGCAGGATCGCCTTCACCTCGGCCGTGGCCACCATCGGCACGAACCGGACGAACAGGCAGAACATCGTGAAGAACAGCCCGAAGCTTCCCAGGAGGCAGGAGACGTCCCAGACCGTGGGCCGGAAATAGCTCCAGGCCGAGGGAAGGAAGTCGCGGTGGAGGGAGCTCACGATGATCACGAACCGCTCGAACCACATTCCGATGTTGATCACGATGGACAGCAGGAACAGGAGCGGGATCGACTTCCGCGCCCTCTCGAACCAGAAGATCTGCGGGCTCACCACGTTGCACGTGATCATCGTCCAGTAGGCCCACGCGTACGGGCCGAAGGCGCGGTTCTGGAACGCGAAAAGCTCGTAGGGATTCCCGCTGTACCAGGCGATGAAGAACTCGATGGCATAGGCGTAGCCGACCATCGTTCCGGTCACGAGCATGATCTTCGCCATGTAATCGAAGTGGCGGATCGTGATGATGTGCTCCATGCGGAACGCGTGACGGCAGATCACCATCAGGGTGACCACCATGGCGAACCCGGAGAAGATGGCCCCCGCGACGAAGTACGGCGGGAAGATCGTCGTGTGCCAGCCGGGAAGCTGCGAGACGGCGAAGTCCATGGACACGATGGAGTGCACGGACAGCACCAGCGGGGTCGCGAGCCCGGCGAGGATCAGGTAGGCGACCTCGTAGTGCTGCCAGTGCCGGTTCGACCCGCGCCAGCCCATGGCGAAGATGCCGTAGGCGAGCCTTCGGAGCCTGGTTTTCGCGCGGTCGCGGAACGTGGCGAGATCCGGAATCAACCCCACGTACCAGAAGAGGACCGAGACGGTGCCGTAGATGCTCACCGCGAAAACGTCCCAGAGGAGCGGGCTGCGGAAGTTCGGCCACATTCCCATCTGGTTCGGAAGGGGGAACATCCAGTACGCCACCCACACCCTCCCGACATGGATGCCTGGAAAGATGAGAGCGCACATGACCGCGAAGATGGTCATCGCCTCGGCCGCCCGGTTGATCGAGGTCCGCCACTTCTGCCGGAAGAGAAAGAGGATGGCGGAGATCAGCGTGCCGGCGTGGCCGATGCCGACCCAGAATACGAAATTGGTGATATCCCATGCCCAGCCGACCGGAACATTGAGCCCCCAGATCCCGATCCCCTCCCAGAAGAGCCAGGCCACCGCCACCCCAAGAAGGCCGAGGAGGGCGACCGAGGGCAGGAAAAAAAACCACCATCCTGCGGGTGTCTTCTGCTCGATGGGGCGGGCCACCGCCTCGGTGACCGCGTGGAAATCGGGCGCTCCCAGGATGAGGGTGGGCCGGCCGTCCACGGGGTCGTACAGGGCCTTGTCTTGGATCGATGCCAAACCTTCCCCCGGACTGCCGGACGCGCCGCGAGCGGACGCGCCGTTGATACCAAAAAGGGGGGGGCCGCGTCAAGCCGAATGGGGATTGACTCCTAGGCCGATTGGCGGTAAAAGAGGGACATTCCAGGGGAGGGTTTGTATGTCCAGGAAATCGACACTCGCGTTGTCTCTTGCCGTCGTCTGCGCATTCCTCTTCTCATCGTTTGCAGCGGCACAGTCCACGAGCCTGGACGAGCAGCTCCAGGCAGCGCTGGATCAGGCCCGCTTCACGGGCACGGTGGGGATCTCGATCGAGCAGCGTCTCGGTCGGCCCATCGACCGGAAGCTCGCGAGTCTCGGAAGGCTCCTCTTCTTCGACAATGTCGGGAGTCTGCACAACGACAACACCTGCGGCGGCTGCCACTCGCCGGCAACCGGCTTCGGGGACAGCCAGTCGATCGCCATCGGAGTGCAGAACAACGGCCGGGTCGGGCCGAACCGCGAGGGTCCCCGCAACCAGCGCCGGGCGCCGACGGTGGCCAACACCGCCTTCTTTCCCAAGCTCATGTGGAACGGAAGGTTCTCCGCACCGTCCGGCGACCCGTTCGACAACTCCCAGGGGTTCCTGTTCCCGGCCCCCGAGGGCTCGACGGAGTTCCCGCCGTTCGACCCGATCGTGACGCACCTGCTGAGCGCGCAGGGGCACCTGCCTTTCACCGAGCTCGTCGAGCAGTCGGGGTTCACCGGGACCGCGGGAACCATCGGTCCCGAGTTCGACCAGTTCGACGACGGCCAGGGAGCGATCGTTCCCCCGCCGGACGCGAGCGGATTCCGCAACGAGCCGATCCGGCAGGTCGTGCTCGGGCGGCTGAATGGCATTCAGACTTACCGCGCCCTGTTCGGCGAGATCTTCCCGGAAGTGGCTGCGGGCGCCCCCATCGACTTCACCATGGTGGGAAGAGCGATCGCGGAGTTCGAGTTCACCTTGGTGTTCGCCGACGCCCCCATCGACCGCTTCGCCCGAGGGGACCTGCAGGCGATGACGGTTCCACAGAAGGAAGGAGCGCTCGTCTTCTTCGGCAATGGCCGGTGCGTCTCGTGTCACGCGGTGGCAGGACAGTCCAACGAGATGTTCAGCGACTTCCAGATGCGCGTGATCGGCGTGCCGCAGATCGCGCCCTTCTTCGGCGTGGGGATGGGGAACGTGAGCTTCGACGGCTACGACCGGGACCAGGATTTCGGCCTGGAGCAGCTCACCGGGGATCCGGCGGATCGCTACAAGTTCCGGACCTCCCCGCTCCGCAACGTCGCTCTCCAGCCGGCGTTCTTCCACAACGGCGCGTTCACGCGCCTCGAGGACGCCATCCGGCACCACCTGGACGTCGCCGCGTCGGCGCGCAGCTACAACCCCATCTCGGCGGGCGTGGATCGGGACCTCGCCGTGCGCCCGTGTCCCATCGAGCCGATCCTGGAGCGGATCGATCCGCTCCTCGCGACCCCCATCGACCTGGCAGCGGATGAGTTCAATAACCTCGTTGCGTTCGTCCGCGACGGGCTTCTGGACAAGCGGGCGATCAAGCAGAGCCTGTGCGAGCTGGTTCCGACCGCCGTGCCGAGCGGGTTCCCGGTGGCGCGGTTCGAGGAGTGTCCCCAGCGGCGGGGAGGACCGCGGCACGTGACGGCCTCTGCGGACGAAGGGAGCCGCAACGGACCGAGGAGGCGGCTGGCGGCTCGGTAGAGGTCACCGGAGCGGTGGGGCGGCGAGGCTACGGTCCGGCGCAGGGTAGGGCGTCCAGCACGCTGCGGTTCGCGCCAAAGCCTCCGGAGCCGCACGGGCTCTCGGCCCGCACCAGGTAGTAGTAGCCATCCCCCGCGATGGGGTTCGGTCGTGGGTCCGTGGTCGAGACCTCCGTCAGGTCCGCCAGGATGCACGACGTGGCCGCCAGGATGCCGCCCGCGCGAAGCTCGGACACGAGCCCGCCGACGAGGTCGTAGCGGGTCGCGGGACCTGAAGCGCCCGACTGGCTCGCCCAGCTGACCTCCGTCGGCGAGGAGCCGGTCGTCACGAGGCTCGCGACCTCGACCGGATGCGTCCCGATGAGCGGATCGGCCGGCGCGCAGTCGTCCCCGTTCAGAACCGCGTCCTCGTCCCGATCGCCCCCGAGGCGCCAGCCGGACCCGATGGTCGCGCACAGGAAACTGATGGGACCCTCCGCACCCTGGCGGAGCGCGGCGGATGTGAGCGGGGACTCCCCTGCCGCGTCGGTCGCCCATGCGCCTCCGATGAGCCGGTACGAGCGGATGCGTCCGCCGCCCAAGGTGGTCGCCGTCAACTCGCAGTGCCGGCCCGCGCTCGCGATGTCGCCGAGGGAGAGCAGGGTCGCCAGCAGGGTCTCGTCACAGCCAGGCCGGGGCGGCGCGCCGGCCGGGCACGTCAGGTTGCGCCCGACCGCGGGCTTGATTCCCGTGGGGAAGTGGAGCACGAAGCTCGAGAGGTCCCTCGCGTTGCCGGCCGTGATGGTGAAGATGCTGCGGGAAAAGTAGGTGGGCAGGTTGGGAAACGAGCCGTCGTGGGTGACGCTGATCCCCGTCTTGACGTCGGGAAACGGTCCCGAAGCAGGCCCGCGAAGGAACCCCGGCTTGTCCACCAGGTTCCTCAGGTGCGCGACCTTGAGGTCGCTGTGCGGTGATGCGTCATTGTTGCCGCTGGTCACAGCCGCTGCATCGGGAACCGTGGTCGGCTCCTGAGGTGTCACACCGCCGAGCCTCCCTCCGGCAGCGCCGAAGGGGTGGGCGTGGCACGCCACGCACGGCTGGGCCCCGACGGTCAGGAACGAGTTGAAGATCACTTCCCCGTTCGTCGGATTCCCCATGAGGCCCGTCCCCGGAATCGGCGCGCTCGTGGGAAGAGTGTCGTTTGCGCTCCGGTTCGGGTTGGGGGGGAAGCGAATGCCGAGCGCGAACTGCCGGTAGGTCTCCATGTCCGCGGCCGACAGGCCCGCGGGCCCTCCGTTGACGGGACCGACGTCGTGCGCCCCGAGCAAGCCGACGAACGTCTGGTTGAAGTCGTTCATGGTGGCGCGATCGCCGCGCCAGTGGAGGGGCTCGAGCATCCCCCGCAGGGTCTGGGTGGCCATCGGTCCCTTCTGGGGATCGAACCCGACGTGCGCCGCGCAGGTCGTCGGGGCGCACGGAGCGGGCTGGTTCTGGGAGGGGGTGACGAACCGGACGTTGTCGCTGGCGATCGTATACGCGGCGAGGTTCCCGGTGGGATCGCCCTGGTCCCACGCGATGCCGTCGGTGTTTCCGGAGACGTGACAGCTCGAGCACGCGGCGTCCCCGTGGGCGGAGGCCAGGATCGCGTCGTAGAGGAACCGGCGCCCCTGCCGGATCGTGGCCGGGCTCGCGTCGTGAAGCGCGATCTCCGAGAGCTTCGCAAGGGTCGCGGTGTCGACGACGGCGATCGTGTTCGTGAAGCGATTCAGGACGTAGATCGGGTCGTCGGTTGCTCGCGTGACGGAGTGCGGATGCACTCCGGATTTCACCGTGACGAGCCCCGCCCGATTCGTGAGCGCCTGGGTGACGGTGTCGGACCGGAGGACCTGCCTGGAGTGGGAGCAGAAGTGGGGCGTCTCCGCACTTCACGACGTGACCAACCTGTACAACTGGTTCGAGCTCGTATCGGACTACCCGACCCCGTCGTGGATCACGCAGGTGAACCAGGAAAGGTTCGGCGGACATGGGGACTGGCGTGTGCCCGCGAGCGCGGGCCCTCCGTGGGACCCGACGGGGCACCTGCCGGAGCTGGAGTCGGTCATGACCGTCCCCTGCCCTGGCGACCCGACCGCGTGCATCGATCCGGCCTTTGGACCGTTTCCTGTGAACGCTGGCGGCTGCGATCCGACCTACTGCAACCCCGACCACCCGGTCTACTGGTCCGTCAGCGCGGACCCCGGCTCCCCCGCCTACGCATGGGCCGTCGATTTTGTGAACGGGAACTGGCTGTACAGTCGCAAGCGATTCTACTTGTGGTACGTGCGCGCGGTACGGGGAAGCCTCTACGGGGAGTGAATCATGCGACCACTGGGCGTTTGCACATCCGGGGGACAGCGCGTGAGGTTCTGCGCCGGGGCGCAGACGGCGGCGCCCGCCGGGCGCTCGACGCCGGCCGAGTTGGCTCCGTACGAACCCTCTTCCTTGAAACTGTGGGGCACGACGAGGTAGTAGTGGTTCCGTCCGGTCGTCGGCGTGACCCTCTCGACCAAGTCCGAGCCGTCGTCGCTGCAGTCGACCCGGGTGTGGCCATACCAGCTCCCGATGGTCCCCTCGTAGATGCCGTAGTCCTCGGCATCCGAGCAGCTCGCGGACCAGTCCAGGACGATGCTGCCCCCGGACTTGGAGACCACCATCTGGGCGCTTGAGGGCCTGATCGGGAGCCGCCCGGGGTTCGATGCGCACGAGATCCCGTTGACAAGGCTCCCTCCGGGCCAGCCGCTGAGGGTCTCGAAGATCGAGAAGGTCGCGCCGTTCCAGGAGACCAGGCTCGCCGGAAGGTAGGTGACCGGCCCGGGCGGCGCCAGATCGGTCGGAACGTCCACGGAGAAGATGATCATCCCCGTCCCGTCGTCGGCGCCGATGGCGTTGGTCGAGAGCGACACGCCGGCCCCCGCCGCCGAGGCGTCGAAGGCGGGGTTCGCGGCCGCCAGCGCCCAGTCGGAGCAGAGCGGGCCGCCGGCGGGCAGGAAGCGGACGAAGTCCGATGGCTCGAAGGTCGAGAACGGCGGGAGATCGGTGGGCACATCGAAGCTCACGATCAGGTTCCCGGCGTCCCCGCCCTCCAGGTAGAGGCCGTCCACGTTGCTCCACGCGGGGATCCCCAGAGCCCCGCCGCAGAAGAACGTGCTGTAGATGCCGGTGGCGCCGTGGTAGCGGATCACGTCCCGTGGCTCCGCGTCCGCCGTCAGCGACCCGGAGAAGTTGCTGGTGGCCTCCACCGAGAGCAGCCAGTCCCCGGGCGAGTCCATCTTGTGAATGGCGTCGATCGTCGGGCTGCCCGGAACGGTGAGAACGGGGACGTAGCCGATGGCATCGTAGCGATAGACCTTCCAAGGCAGGAGGGTGGTGCCACCCAGGTTCTCGGTCGTCGGCACGTCGGGCGTGACGTAGACCGGGGTCGCGGCCCGGGTCATCGACCCGGCCGCCCCGAGGCAGGTCAACAGGAGAAGGAGCCGTCTCATGATCGTTTTCCCATCGAGGCCGCGCCTCGAAGCTCAGAAAACGGGAGGACCGGGAATGAGATTGTCGCCGTAGGTCGTGTTGCCCGCCCCGAGGTCGCAGGAATTCGGCGGGAAGAGAGGCCCGCACGCGACCACGGGGCCCGTGTTGCCCCGCGCCATGTTGCCGCCATAGATGTTCGCCGTGGAGCCCGCGGCGAAGGCGAGCCCGTAGCCGAAGTTGTTGTTGAGCGTGTTGCGGCCGATGTGGTTGCGGTTCCCTTGCACGAAGATGCCGTGCTCGCCGCTGTTGAAGCCGCAGCCTGTGACCAGGTTGTCGAGGATCATGTTGCCGTCGGAGAGGACGTGGATCCCGTGGAAGAAGCACTGGTTGACGACGTTGTTGAAGACCTTGTGGCCGGACCCGCCATTCAGGAAGATACCCGTCGCCCCGGCCCTCACGATGTTGCCGGCCACGATCGACCCCGCCGCGTTCTCGAGCACGATGCCATGGGTATTGTCCGTCGAGATGACGTTGTCTCGGACCGCGTACTGGCCGTCCATGACCTTGATGGCAGAGTCCACGTGCGTCTGCAGGCTGCAGCCTTCGATGATCGAGACCCCCTTGTAGCTCGCCCCCCAGCCATCCACGAGGATCCCCCGGCCGAACCCGCTCTCGACGGCGACGCGCCGGATGGCGGCCTTCCCGACATTCAGGAGCTGGATGGACCATCCCCCGACGAACTCCTGGATCCTGACGTCCTCGATCACCACCGTGGACGCCGAGACACCTGCGGCCATCTCGATGGAGCCAGTGAGGGTGCCGTTGCGGATGGCCACGTCGGAGGCCGGCGCCGAGATGCTGATTGCGGGAAAGCCGGCGCCTCCGGAGCCGATCTCGAACCCATTGAGGTCGAGGTCCACCTTCGCGGCCGCGATGGTGATGATCGGATTGACCCCCGCAGGGAGATTCCGCGTCACGATGTACTTTCCGCTGGCGACGATCGGGCCGGGGGCGAAGACGGGTATCCGGCCCTCCACGGCCACCGCCGGTAGCGCGACAGCGGAGACCATGAGCCCTATCGAAAGCGCGACATGCTTTCTTCGCATGGAACCTCCCTTCTCTGAACAAGTCGTGCGATGACGAGAACGCCGGCCCCCGCCGGGCACTCTCCTTGCCGTCCTTATACCCCCGTTGTCGGGCTTGAGCAAGTCGCACGCGCCTCAGTCGCGCGCGCCTCAGGGCGGCGGCAGCCGTTCCCGACGGAGAGGCTCCTTCTCTGGAACCGTTCACGTCCTCCACGCCGGACACTTCAAGGTCCAGTGCAGAGTGGGGCCGCGTGCCCTGACCCCGAGTATCATGGCGAGGTGCCCCATGGCATCGAGCCCGCCGCGAGCGGTCGCGCCAGGTGTCGCGGCTGCGGCCGGCGCATCGAGAAAGGCGAGCTTCGCCTGGGCGAGCGTCTGCCGAATCCTTTCGCGGAAGGCGAGATGACGCTGTGGTTCCACCTGCCGTGCGCGGCGTACAAGCGACCGGAGCCCTTGCTCCTGGCCCTGGCGGGGGCGAGCGAAACGGTGAGCGACCGGGACGCCTTGGAGCGTGCGGCACGGAGGACTCTCTCGCACCGTCGTCTGCCGCGGATCGACGGCGCCGAGCGGGCGTCGAGCGGACAGGCCAGGTGCCGGAGCTGCCGCGAGCCGATCGCGCGGGGGACCTGGCGTGTGCGGCTGGTCTTCTACGAGGAAGGCCGCTTCGCGGCCGGCGGCTTCATCCATCTCGGTTGTCGGAAGGCCTACTTCGAGACAGATGACGTCGCGGATCCGGTGCTGCACTTCAGCGGGGGGCTCGCGGAGGCCGACCGCGAGGAGCTCGCGAGCGCCCTTCGCTCCTAGCCCCACCCCGACATGGACGTACGAGATGGACGGGCGTGCGTCCTCGGGTATACTGCGCGCGATCGCGGAGGGAATGCGCGTGTCTCGAAGAACCGTGGGAATCCTCCTCCTCCTGGGTGCGAGCGTGGCTCTCGGGATCGCCATCGGCGAGCGGTTCTATCACCTCTTCCAGACGACCGTTCCCCCCATGGCCCTGAGCGGGTTCAGCAGGAGCACCGCGCACGGCGCTTTCCTGACGTATGGCCTCGTGCTGGGCGTCGTGATGTGCGCCTGGTCGCTCCTCGCCGTCCTTCTCTCCGGGTTCTTCCGCAACACCGAGCCGAAACCGCAGCAGCGCGCCGATCCCTGAGCGGTCGGTGCGTCGTTGAAGCCGTTCTGGCACCCCCTCTCGGCGGTGCTCCTTCCCGAGCCGCCGACCTTCGCGACGCCTGCAGCCGTGCGGATGCTCCTCGCGGGGGACCAGGTCGAGCTCCTCTATGCCGGAGACCGCATGGCACCGACGCTCCGGCACGGCCAGCGGGTCGTGCTTCGGCGGATCGGGGAGGCTCCGCCCCGCCGCGGAGAGGTGGTGCTGGCCCGTGCCGGGGGTGCCCTGGATCTCCTGCGCGTCGTGGGGACGCGGGGTGGCCTGACCGTTCTGACCGCGGACGCGGATCCTGGGCCCGAGGTTCCTGTCGCCGGGGACGACGTGCTCGCCCGCGCGCTCGTCTCGATCCGCGTGACCGGTCGGCTTCAGCGAACGGTGAGGCGGCTCGCGCTCGACCTTCGCGAGGCGACGGTGGGGTTGCCGGACGAAGGCCAGGACCCCGCGACCTCCGTGCGCCGCAAGTACGACCTCCAGGCGCCGTTCTACTCGATGCAGGGCGGTCAGGAACTGGAGGCCCCGCTCCTGGCGCGGATCCGGCGGCTCGTCCCGCCCGGCGGGAGGATCCTGGTGGCCGGATGCGGGAGCGGCCGCGAGTGCTTCGCCCTCGCGGCGGCGGGTTGGCGCGTCGTGGGTGTGGACTTCGCCCCCGCCATGGTGGAGCTCGCGCGCCGCGAGGCGGCGCGGCGCGGCCTGACCGTGGAGTTCTG
>Ga0247727_10017458_pt1 | contig 11425 bp, 6 predicted proteins | sample WisWelCaveWW1625_FD_202498 | JGI IMG/M metagenome (GOLD analysis project Ga0247727, IMG submission 202498) | Biofilm microbial communities from Wishing Well Cave, Virginia, United States - WW16-25 | ecosystem: Environmental > Aquatic > Deep subsurface > Groundwater > Cave microbial mat | place... | reverse complement strand
TACCAATCGTCTCAGAAGTGTACAGGATTCTGTTTGAGGACAAGGAGCCGCTTGCCGCTTGCTACGATTTGATGACGAGGGACCCCAAGGGGGAAGTATGAAGCCAAGGCAAAAGGAAAAAGGAGAAATTAAAAAGGAAAACCTCAGGAAAAAAGAACCGAGGAGGGACGTTGGCTTTGGGGGTTCCTTGCGCGATTCTGGTAATCGTTGATGGTTGACGGTTAATCCGACAAACTATTAACGGCGAACCAATATTCATTAGTGCTGTCCTACCTCTTCTAAACTTGCGCCACGCATAAAACAAAACCCTGACCAAGCGGTCAGGGTTTGCTGTTTTGGGGGTGTCCGCTCGTCAGATGAACAACGGCGCAAGCACGAGCGTGATGGTGCTCAGGAGCTTGACAAGCACATGCAGGGATGGTCCGGCTGTATCTTTGAATGGATCGCCGACCGTGTCGCCGACCACCGAGGCCTTGTGAGGGTCTGACCGCTTCCCGCCGTAGGCGCCGGTTTCGATGAATTTCTTCGCGTTGTCCCATGCGCCCCCTGAGTTGTTCAGGAAGAGCGCCATGAGGATTCCCACGATCGTTCCAACCATCAACAAACCGCCGACGACCTCAGCACCGGTTGCGCCGTTGACCGGAGCTCCCGCCGCGTTGTAAATCCACTTGAAGGTCACCCCTACCGCCACCGGTACCACCACCGGGAGCAAGCCGGGCGCAATCATCTGCTTCAGCGCTGATTTCGTCGCGATGTCGACGCACTGGCCGTAGTCCGGCTTTGCCGTTCCCTTCATGATGCCGGGATTGTTCTTGAACTGCTCTCTCACATTGTTGATGATCGAGTATGCCGCTTTGCCGACCGCCCGAATGGCGAGACTGGAGAAGATGAATACCAGCACAGCACCAAACATTGAACCGACGAAGACCTCGGGCTTGTTCAGGTTGATCACCCCGGAAAAACTGGGCATGTAGACCTTGACTTCATCAATGTAGGCACTGAACAATAGGAAGGCGGCAAGAGCCGCTGAACCGACTGCGTAGCCCTTGGTGAGAGCCTTTGTAGTGTTCCCCACTGAATCGAGTCGGTCAGTCCGGTCACGGATTTCTTTCGGCTGCTGACTCATCTCCACGATTCCTCCCGCGTTGTCCGTGATCGGGCCAAAGGTATCCATTGCAAGAATGTACGCTGCGGTGCCAAGCATACCCATTGTCGCTACTGCGGTCCCGAACAGTCCGGCATGCTGAAGCCCTGAATGCTCGCCAAGAAAGTACGCGCTGACGATTGCCGTGGCGATGACAAGTACCGGGAAGCCGGTCGATTCCATGCCGACGGCAATTCCGGAAATGATGTTTGTCGCAGGCCCCGTTTGAGACGCTTCTGCGATCTCCTTCACCGGCCTGTAGCGGTACTCTGTGTAATATTGAGTGATGATGACGAATGCGAGAGCGGTTAACACTCCGATCATGCCGCAGAAGAAGAAGTTCAGGTAGTGCTCCGACCCGAGCAGCCATCGGGATGCGATATAGAACCCGACGATCGCCAGCGCCGAGGTGATGGCGTAGCCCCTGTTCAGCGCTCTCATCGGGTCTTCCTTGTCGTTCGTTTTCACTGAGAGGATGCCGACAATGGAGGCGATGATACCGAACGCGCGGGCGACGAGAGGAAAGAGCAAGACGCCAATGAGGGTGATGCCATGGCTCTGGAACACCTCCGAGTTTGCGTTGTACAGTCCGGCAGCCAGGATCATCGCTCCGATATTCTCCGCAGCGGTCGATTCGAAAAGATCCGCCCCGCGGCCTGCACAGTCGCCAACGTTATCGCCCACAAGGTCGGCTATGACGGCCGGGTTTCTCGGGTCATCCTCGGGTATCCCCGCCTCGATTTTTCCCACGAGGTCGGCTCCAACGTCGGCGGCTTTCGTGTAGATTCCTCCGCCAAGCTGTGCGAAAAGCGCCACGAAACTCGCCCCGAAGCCATAACCAACAATCAACAGCGGGATTTTCGAGATGTCGGCAGTGACCCCCGAAACGTTGACAATGGCAAAGAGGCCTGCCACGCCAAGAAGGCTCATAGCGACCACAAAGAAGCCCGAAACGGCGCCTCCGCGGAGCGCAGGCTGCAAAGCGCTGTTCATATCGCGAGTTGCTCCGGCCGCAGTCCGGATGTTTGCCCTGATTGCCACCCACATTCCCATATATCCCGCAGCGACCGAGCAGAGGGCGCCTAACACAAATGAAATCGTCGTCCAGAGTGCAAGGTCCGTTGCGCTTGCCGGATCATGCTCGTTGTGAGCGCGCACGAAGGCGTAGAGGATATAAATCAGCGATGCAAGGGCGATGGCCATATAAGCAATGGTTCTGTTCTGCCGCCGAAGAAAGGCCTCTGCCCCCGCCTTGATCGCGTCGGAGATTTCCCTCATCCTGGCGGTTCCCGTGTCGCGTCTCAGAACATCCTTGATGAGGTACAAGGCAAAGAACAAACCGAGCAGACTTATTCCCAAAATGAGCTGTAACTCCATAAGATTGAGTGATCCTTTCTACACAGATAAGTGGTGGTTTCGGACAATCTGCCAAAAAAGGGAAATACTCGATGAGCAAAGCGAGGGAACGAACTGCCTGCCCGAGGGTCATGCTCCAAGGCGAAATCTTGGAAAATGACTGTCAAAGATAACAGCTTTCCCTATAAGAGACAATAGAAAACTGGGTGCGGAATTCCGATTCGGGGATAATAAAGGCAACCCTTGCTGACAGGAAGATGGTCCTCAGATATTCTTGTTGACACTTCTTTTTGGAAAAGAAGTGTCCAAGAAAACATGCGAAACCGAAACACACGGCTCAGATGAAGCAGTTCGTGGATTTCGATGCGGTTTCGGGGCTGTGAGTCCCTTCCCTCATTGAAGTCTGTCAACTTCCCCAAAACCGCAAAGCGGAGATCTGGATCGCCAACCCTCACCGCCATCGGTTTCGCAGAGCCGGGGCTGTCGTTGTGCGCCACCACGAATCATCCAAAACAACGATCAAGGGATTTCACCAATCTGGTGAAAGCGCCCAGAGAGAACACGTTGATCTTATTTGATGATTCCATCGGAGTATCTCGCCAAGAGCGGAATTGAGCTGGGGTGTGGAACGTGTTGTGAACCAATCATCCCTTGACAGGCGTTCCTTCAGGCCGTATCTTCCTCCCGATGAAACAGGAGAGTCGACATCTGGAGCACCAGCTTTCCACGCCGGTACAGTTCCTCAAAGGAATCGGTCCGGTCCGTGCGTCCGCGCTTTCGAAAATCGGAGTCGACACGCTGGGTGACCTCTTTTGTTACATCCCCCGGCGGTATCTCGACAAGACCGCTGTGGTGTCGATCAGCGAGCTTCGGGAGCGCTCTCTTCGCAATTCGGCAGCGCCCGGAGATGATGTGACCCGGCTCTTTACGGTCCTGGCAGAGGTTCGCTCTTTTCGTGTTATCGGGTTTCGAGCCAAATCCCGCCTTGTGCTTGTGGTTGGAGACTCGACGGGATCGATTCAGTGCGTCTGGTTTGGGGGGGTCCAATACTGGAAAAACCGGTTCAGCGTGGGAGACAAGCTTGCCATTGCCGGACAGCCAACATGGTACGGGCGCGTTCTTCAGTTCGTCCACCCCGATGTGGAACGGATCTCCGAGGAAGGAGAGGGCGGGGATTCGGCGGACACAGTTCCATCGTCGTTGTTCACCGGCAGCGGATTCGTTCCGCTCTACCCGTCGGGGAAGGATCTCGAACGGGTGGGGCTGGACAGTGCAGGATTCCGGCGGGTCATCGGCTCCGCTCTGAGAGTCCATCACACATCCCTTCCCGAAATCCTCCCGGCTTCGCTGCGCAGGGCGCGGGGTCTTGAAACCCTCGCGGAAGCACTTCAACATGTCCATTTTCCCTCCAACAACGATGAGCTGAACAGAGGATTGAGGAGAATGAAGTACGAAGAACTGTTTCTCTTTCAGTTGATGTTGGCCCGGCGGCGACAAAAACTCAAAGAGGAGTCTTCGGGGATTTCGTTCTCCATCAAGAGCGCTCTTGCCCGGCGGCTTGTCGACTCACTCCCCTTTGCGCTGACGAAAGCTCAGATCAGGGTCATCAGAGAGATCACTGCTGATATGGAGTCGACCCGGCCGCTCAATCGGCTTCTCCAGGGAGATGTCGGCAGCGGGAAGACGATCGTCGCCCTTATTGCGATGCTCATTGCTGTCGAGAATGGCTGTCAGGCCTGCTTCATGGCCCCGACAGAAATCCTCGCGGAACAGCACTACAGAACCATTACTTCCTTCCTTGGGTCCATCAGCATCAATGTTCGCCTTCTCGTGGGTGGACAGAAGACGCGCCTTCGAAAGGACGTTCTTCAGGATGTCCATCGCGGATCAGCCCACATCGTTGTCGGAACACACGCCTTGTTCGAGCAAAGCGTCCAGTTTTCCCGTCTTGGGCTGGTGGTTATCGACGAGCAGCACCGATTTGGGGTGATGCAACGGGCGTTGCTCGGACAAAAAGGGGAGCGCCCCGATGTCCTGGTGATGACCGCTACTCCGATACCGCGCACCCTTTCGCTGACCTTGTATGGTGATTTGGACGTTTCGGTGATCGACGAGCTGCCGAAAGACCGAAAACCGGTCAAGACCCTCGTCAAGTACGAGAACGAGAAGGAGTGGGTCTATCGTTTTACCCGCGATCAGATACGGGCGGGCTATCAGGCATACTATGTCTATCCTCTTGTCGAGGAGTCGGAGAAAGTCGACCTGAAAGCGGCAGTCAGTCATGCCGAGTATCTTCAGAAGGAGATTTTTCCCGAATTCAGGCTGGGACTTCTCCATGGGAGACTCCCCGCTGATGAAAAGGACAGGATGATGGAACGATTCAAGAAGAAAGAGATCGACATCCTCGTCGCGACGACGGTCATTGAGGTGGGTATCGACATCTCGAACGCCACGGTGATGGTTGTTGAGAACGCGGAACGGTTTGGTCTCTCGCAGCTCCATCAACTGAGGGGGAGAGTAGGGAGGGGCAGCGACCAGGCCTACTGCATTCTCCTTGCCGGTCATCGGCGGGGAAAGCGGCAAACTGGCACGCCCCGCTTCGTCGTTTCTTCTGACACTGCCGGGGCTCAGCCGGGCAGGTTCTCAGGTCCTGTAGGACGCCAGTTGGGCTTCGCTCTGGATGAACAGGACCAAGTCTTGGTTGCCGAAAGACGGCTCGCCACGATGGCAGCGACAACGGATGGCTTTCGGATAGCGGAGGTAGACCTTCAACTTCGAGGGCCGGGGGATTTCTTCGGGACGCGACAGAGCGGCATCCCCATGTTCAGAGTTGCCAACCTTCTGACAGATGGCGACCTCCTCGATCAGGCACGGGAGGATGCCTTCGATCTTCTTGCCAACGATCCGGCGCTGAGCAAACCGGACCATCGCGCTCTTGCCGAACATCTCGCGATGCTGTCCCGCGAGGCTCACATCCTTCTGACCACCGCGTAAGATCCATCCCCGCGTCGAAACCTCTCTCGACTTCGTCCCGCGACCGGGACGCGCGCGGCGCGAAATGTCCGCGAAACACATTTTCTTCTTGACATCGGTTTCAAAAAGTCTATATTACGGCACAAGTCAACGGCATGTCGAACAATCGGGAGATTTTCTGGATTCATCTTTGCGACAGCTTTCCCACTCGCGGGTAACAGTAGCACTCCTCTTCAATGTGAAACGGGAGGCGATGCAAGAGCAGGGCAGCCCGACCCCAACCTCGTCACCCCTCGACCTACCTTCCTCAACGCTTCTCCAGGTCAACTCAGAGTTGTCTTCAATCCGGAAACCAGAGCCGTCAGCAATTGCTAACGACCTGTACGCCGAATGGGACACCATGGAAACCGTTGAGGCGGTCAAATCCGCTATTGAGGAGCATCATGAAGTTCTTATGATTGAGGCGGACGAACATGCCTATGGGAAGCTCCTTCGCCAGAAACCGGATTTCGTCTTTAATATGTCCGAGGGGCTTCATGGTGTTTCACGGGAGGCCCAGATTCCCGCCATGCTAGAAATGCTGCATCTTCCATATCTCGGTTCCGACCCTCTGACTCTGGGCATGTGTCTTGACAAAGCCCGGACTAAGGAGATTCTCTCCTACCACAGAATCCCCAACGCTCCATTCGCAGTTGTCCGCACAATGGAGGAATTCGAGGATACAAGGGTCCGGTTTCCTGCCATGGTCAAGCCGCTCCACGAAGGATCCAGCAAAGGCATCTTCAATTCGTGCCTCGTTGCGAACACAGAAGAACTGCAGCGTGAGACTGAAAGGATTCTCAAGACCTATGGGCAACCCGCTCTTGTCGAAGAGTTCCTCCCGGGGCGTGAGTTTACGGTGGCCATTCTGGGCAACGGAGTCTCCGCGAGAACACTTCCGATTGTCGAAATCCGTTTCGATGCACTCCCTGCGGGAGTCAATCCGATCTATTCTTATGAGGCGAAATGGATATGGGATAAAGCGGAGAATCCTCTGGAGATTTTTCAGTGTCCTGCGCAGCTGGACGGGGAGCTTCAGGAGCAAATCGAACGGATCTGCCTTGAGGCCTATGGCGCACTTTCATGCCGTGATTGGGCGCGCGTGGACGTTCGGTTGAACCGTGCGGGAAAACCCTGCATTCTCGAAATCAATCCCCTGCCCGGGATTCTGCCAAAGCCGGAGGACAATTCCTGTTTTCCGAAGGCGGCCAGGGCAGCAGGAATGTCATATAACGAATTGATCCTTACTGTCCTTCAGATTGCCTTCACCCGGTGCAGGTTGGCGACTTCTCCCAGGAAAACACCTGCTGCGGTTATTGCCTGATGCCGCTTCCAGCAAGGAGTGCGATGTTCCATTTGGACCCTACGGTTGGACGTGAACACTGGCTCAACGCGGATGCCTGAAAAGGAGATTTCATGAGCAGAAAACTGAGGATCGCCATTCTTTATAACGAGCCTGTCAGTGGAACGGACAGGAAGTATGTAACGGAATCCGGAAGAATTCAGAGTGGATCGAACGGCCGCAAGATGGAGGGAAACAGCCGGACCAATGGCCAGCTGACCAGGGTTGACGTTTCGGAATATGGCGTTCTTGAAGAAATGGAGGATATCAGGACCGCACTCGGTGCGGCAGGATACCGTCCAATCACCTTCAATGTGGATTCAGATATTTTTCGGCTGATTGACTTTCTCCGGGAAGAGAAACCGGATCTGGTCTTCAATCTGGTGGAGTGTGTTGAGAATGAATCAGACCAGGAAATGAATGTTGCAGGTTTGTACGAGCTTCTCAAGATTCCGTACACCGGTGCGGGCGCCCTCACGCTCGGCATTTCCTTGAACAAGCCGAGGGTGAAGGAAATTCTTGGAGCCCATGGGATCCGCACGCCCGCATACCAGGTTGTTGGTGCGAAGGACAAGATGGAGTTGGGGCCCGAACTTTCCTACCCGGTCATTGTCAAGCCCTCGTGTGAGGATGCAAGTGTCGGCATATCCGACGATTCGGTGGTGTACAATGCAGGCGATCTTCGGAAAAAGGTGCGGTATATCCATCAGGAATTCGAACAGCCCGCGCTTGTGGAACAATACATCGATGGCCGAGAAGTCAATGTGGCCATCATCGGTAACAAGAAGCCCATCGTCCTTCCAGTTTCTGAAATCGACTTCTCGGGTTTGACGGAGGAGATGCACAGGATTGTCAGTTACGATGCCAAATGGATGCAGGGAACGGTGGCATTCGAAGGAACCAAAGGCGTCTGTCCGGCAGCTCTCAAACCCGCTCAGGAACTCTTGCTCAAGGATCTGGCTCTCCGATGCTACCGGATCCTCGGATGCCGTGACTATGCGAGAGTTGATTTCCGTCTGGGGACCAACGGCCTGGCGTACGTTCTCGAAGTGAACCCCAATCCAGACATGTCCGACGACGCAGGATTTGCGCGTTCGGCAAAAGCTTACGGACTTACATTCAGTCATGTGGTTGTGAAGATCGTTGAGTACGCCCTCGAGCGGTACAATTGACTACCCCCCGGGGATTTGCCGACACTTTGGCTGAAGCTTCTCCCGCCATTGAACGGGGTCGCATTATCATCCGGGCACTCGAGCAGAGGGACCGCCAGCCCATCCTTGAAATCGTCCGGGAAACCGAGATGTTCACCGATGGGGAGATAGATATTGCCCTCGAGCTTGTCGATATTGTCCTGAAACAACCCCACCAGCGTGACTATAGCATTTTTGTCTGTGAGAATGAACAGGGCGTCGTGGGGTATTATTGTATTGGTCCGACGCCCGCCACGGAAGGGACCTTCGACCTCTACTGGATTGTGGTCGCCCCATCGGTACAGGGAAGAGGCATAGGCGGATTGCTTGACCGGCATATCGAAAAGACTATCCGCTCTTTGGGGGGAAGGCTCCTCATCGCAGAAACCTCGTCACAGCCGGGATACGAATCGACGAGACAGTTCTATCTCCGCCGGGGTTACTCGGAGCTTTCGCGGATCAAGGACTACTACCACGCAGGAGACGATCTTGTCGTCTTCGGCAAGTACATCCTACCATCACAGCAGGAGGAATAACAGCATCCCCATGGAACTCTGGCAGGAAATGCTTCGACAGAGTGTGGATAGTGCGAAGGATCTCGTCGAGCGGTTCGCATTCGACCGGGAAATGGCAGAGAGATTAAACAAACTGTTTCACATCCGGATCAATCCATACTATCTGAGCCTCATTCGTTATCCCGGAGACCCCATCTGGCTTCAGTGCATTCCCGATGCAAGGGAGCTTGATGAAGATGATCTTCCCGAGGATCCGCTGGCCGAGGACTCCCACAGTCCCGTGCCGAGCATTGTGCATCGCTACCCGGACCGGGTGTTGTTCCTCACCACGAGCCAATGCTCCATGTACTGCCGCTTTTGTACGCGGAAGAGAAAAGTTGGCGATTCCACCAAGATCAACATGCGGTACATTCAGGATGGGGTCGACTACATTGCCGCCCATCCGGAAGTCCGGGACATCATCCTTTCAGGCGGCGATCCGCTCATGCTGACCGATTACATGCTGGAGAAGATTCTCATCGGGCTCAGGGCGATACCTCACGTGGAGATCATCCGGCTGGGAACAAAGATGCCCTGTGTTCTCCCTCAGCGAGTGACGCCAAAACTGTGCAAGATGATCCGGAAGTATCATCCTATTTATGTGAATACGCACTTCAACCATCCGTGGGAGTGCACGCTGGAAGCGAAGGGCGCATGCGAGATGCTTGCCGATGCCGGGATCCCGGTTGGAAACCAGGCGGTCCTCATGAAGGGAGTGAATGACAATCCGGACGTAATGCTGGAGCTGATGCGGAAGCTGCTGGTGATGCGGGTAAGGCCTTACTATCTTTATCAGGCGGATATCACCAAGGGGGCCAATCATTTCCGGACTCCTGTTTCTGTGGGATTGGACATCATGGACAAACTTCGCGGACATACTTCCGGCCTCGCCATTCCTCATTTTGTCATCGATGCTCCGGGTGGTGGCGGTAAGATTCCACTCCTTCCACAATATGTTCTCGGTCGCAACGGCAACCAGGTTATCCTTCGGAACTACAAATACGACGTCTACATGTATCCTGATGTTGAAGAGCAGCCGAAGGCGGCATCGCCAACAGTTGAAAAGCGGTTCACCAGAAAAAAGAAAGCGAGGCCGGCGAAGATTTATGAGCCGGATCGTGAGCAAGTGTAGATCGCAAGTACGCTGAAGCCAGTGCCGTTTCCATCAAGGTAGAATGTGTTTTTGTGCAATACGATCGTACTTGGAAACGAGCACTACTGCCTCTTTTGAATAGCTTGCGGAAGAAACACAGGCTACCTTTTTAGAAGTGGCACTAGCAACCCGGCCCGCCAATGTTCAACGGCGGGCTTTTTGTTGGGGGGAAAGCCCTGTGAGGTCTCGGATGAATTTCCGAGGGAGACCTCACAGGGCTCCCTTTGTTGCCTCCAACATCGCTTTTGTTTAGATTTGCTCCGGGAAATATTGCACAGGCTCCCATCTCGCCACCGCCAGACCATGCGTATCTCCGACCCAAAAATCGACGAAGTCCGATCGGCATCCGATATTATCGAAGTAATTTCGGGCTACGTTCCTCTCAAGAAGCGCGGAAAAAGCTTTCTCGGACTTTGTCCATTCCACCAGGAGAAAACCCCTTCGTTTACCGTCAGCGCTGAGAAGCAGATGTACTATTGTTTCGGTTGCGGTGCCGGCGGCAACGTGTTTACATTCGTCATGCAGCTTGAGAAAGTCTCTTTTGTAGAAGCGGTTCGTACTCTTGCCGAACGCGCGGGGATTCAGGTTGAAGAACGAAGTCAATCGATCGCCGGGCAAACAGAATACGAGCGGTTGTACAATGCCTGTCGATGGGCAGCGCTGCACTTTTATAACAATCTTACACCGACAGTTGAAGGCAAGATGGCGCTTGAGTATTTCCGCCACCGCGGTTTCACCGAAGAGACGGTTCAAAAATTCGGGCTTGGGTACTCGATGCACTCCTGGGATGATCTGGTCAAAGAAGGTCAGAAGGAGGGGATCGACATAGCGACACTTGAACAGGCCGGACTCGTTGTGAAGCGTGAAGAAACCAGCGGGCACTACGACCGGTTTCGGGGCCGGGCAATGTTCCCCATCTTTTCCGCTCAAGGGAGAGTGATCGGCTTCGGAGCACGCAAGCTTCGGGAAGATGACAATCTTGGTAAGTACATCAACTCGCCTGAAACTCCGATTTACGACAAGAGCAGAACGCTGTACGGGTTGTTTCAAGCGAAAGATGCCATTCGCCAGAAGGAATCCGCGATTCTTGTGGAGGGATATGCGGATCTGATCTCTGTGTTTCAGGCCGGCATAGAGAACGTTGTCGCCTCAAGCGGGACCGCATTGACGGAAGAACAGATCAAAACCATCGGACGATACGCGAAACAGGTCACGCTGGTGTATGACGCCGACTCTGCCGGATCGAAGGCGACGATGAGAGGGGTCGACCTGGTTATTGAGGGTGGTCTTGAGGTACGCGTTGCAGAACTTCCCCAGGGAGAGGATCCCGACTCCTTTGTGAGAAAACAGGGGAGGCCCGCATTTGAAGAGCTTCTCGATGCCGCGGTCTCGTTTCTTGACTTCAAAGCGTCACAATTCAAAGCGCTTGGATTGCTCGGTTCGCCGGATGGACAAACACGCGCCGTGCGATCAATCGTGGAAACGATTGCGCGGATGCATGATGAGTTGAAACAGCATTTCTACATCAAGCACTTGTCGGACAAGTACGGAATCTATGAGAGCGTTCTGTTCCGTGAGCTTGAGAAACACCGTCGTGAGAAACCCCGGCAGCCCAGGCCGGTTCGTGGACCCGCAACCCCGGACCGCGCTGAGAATCCTGTGAGCACTGCGACA
>Ga0247727_10017457_pt1 | contig 11425 bp, 15 predicted proteins | sample WisWelCaveWW1625_FD_202498 | JGI IMG/M metagenome (GOLD analysis project Ga0247727, IMG submission 202498) | Biofilm microbial communities from Wishing Well Cave, Virginia, United States - WW16-25 | ecosystem: Environmental > Aquatic > Deep subsurface > Groundwater > Cave microbial mat | place... | reverse complement strand
CCGCTCATCAAGGCCATGGCCATCAAGAAGGCCGACTTCCTCGCCACCAACAACGACTTCGGTCTGGGTGCCTCGAAGGAATTCTCCGAGATGGCGCAGAAAGAGGGCGTCCAGATCGGCACCAAAGAGGTCATGGATCCGAAGGCAACCGACTTCTCCGCGCAGCTCGCCAAGATCAAGGCCTCGGGCGGCGACACCCTCTTTGTCACTACCGCGGTCGAGCAGATCACGCTGATCCTGAAGCAGGCGAAGGACCAGCAGGTCACGGCCCGCATCATCACCACGGGCGGTTCCAACTCACCCGATCAGCTGATCCAGCAGGCCGGCGACGCGGCCAACGGCTCCTTCCACCTCGTGTTCTTCACGCCCTGGTTCCCCGAGGCCGTGAAGAACCCGGACATCGCCAAGCGCTTCGTCGCGCTCTGGAACGAGAAGAAGCACCACGTCGGCGGGCTGACCGAAGGCTTCCGCGGCTGGGACGGCCTCTACACCATCGTCGAGGCGATCAAGGCCGCCGGCAAGGCCGAGCCCGAGGCGATCACCAAGGCGCTGTGGGGTGTCAAGGTGAAAGGCATCAACGGCGACATCGCCTTCATCAAGCAGGGCCCCGCCGGCAAGGAAAGCGCGCAGAACGTGCCGAGCGTCTACCTGGTGAAGATCGACGGCGGCAAGGTCACCAAGCAGTAAGGCTGGGGCCCATGCGCGGTTGTCGTCCCGGCGCTTGTCGCCGGGATCCATCGTGCCGCTTGCTGCGGTGCCAATGGATGGCTGGATCCCGGGCACAAGGCCCGGGATGACACCATGGACCAGTTCCTCCAGCACGCCCTGAACGCCCTCATCCTCGGCGGCACCTACGCGCTGCTGGGCATCGGGCTCACCCTGATCTTCGGCATCATGCGGGTGGTGAACTTCGCCCACGGCGAGCTCTACGCCTTCGGCGCCTACATGATGTACCTGTGGGTGATGGTGCTGGGGGCGAACTTCTACCTCGCCCTGCCGCTGGCCGTGCTGCTGGGGGTGGCGCTCGGCGCCGTAATCGAGCTCGTGCTGCTGCGGCGGCTGCGCGGCGCCGACATCGACACCACCATGTTGGTGATGATCGGCGCCTGGATCGCCCTCCAGAACACGGAGCAGCTCGTCTGGTCGGGCGTCGCCAAGTCGATCAACGCGCCGTTCCCGTCCTCGCCGCTCGTGCTGGGCTCCGTCTCCGTATCGTGGAATCGGCTGTTCGTGTTCGTGGTGGCGCTCACCCTCATCGCGGCCACCTATGCGGTCATCAACCGCACGAAGCTCGGCATGGCCATGCGCGCTACCTTCCAGGACCGCGACACCGCTGCCCTGATGGGCGTCGAGATTGGCCGCATCCACACGGCCACGTTCGCGCTCGGCTCCGGGCTGGCCGCAGCGGCGGGCGCGCTGCTGGGCCCCGTGTTCGTAGTTTACCCGACCATGGGCGATCTCGCCTCCCTCAAGGCCTTTGCCATCGTCATCCTGGGCGGTCTCGGCAGCATCCCCGGCGCGACTATCGGCGGCTTTATCCTGGCCTTTATGGAGGAGCTGGGCGCCGGCTACGTGTCCTCGGGCTACCGTGACGCCATGGGCTTCCTGCTCATCATCGTCATCCTGGTGCTCAAGCCGACTGGCCTGTTCGCACAGAAGGAACGCATCGGGTGAAGCGCGGCCTCGCCATCGCCTGGCTGCTGTTCCTGGCCTCCGTCCCGGTCTGGCTGGACGACCTCTACGTCCTGCACGTGCTCATCATCACCGGCATCTTCATCATCGCCGCGATGAGCCTCAACCTCCTGCTCGGCTACACCGGCCAATTGAGCCTCGGCCACGTCGCCTTCTTTGGCATCGGCGCCTACACCTCGAGCCTCACCACGCTCGGCTTTTCCGTGCATCTGCTCCCCGACTGGCAGGTCTCGGCCGATCCCAGGCCGGTGTGGCTCGGCATGCTGCTCGGCACGCTGGTGGCGGGGTTGGCCGGCTGGGCCATCGGCAAGGTCTCGTTCAAGGTGCGCGGCGCCTACTTCGTGATCGTCACGGTGAGCTTTGCCGAGGTCATCCGCCTCGTTGCGCTCAACTGGGTGGAGCTGACCCAGGGGCCGATGGCCCTCAACAACATCCCCTACCTCAGGCTCGGCGTTCCCGGCCTGTTCGAGATCTCCTTTCTGAGGAAGCCTGCCAACTACTACCTGGTGCTCGCCGTCGCCATCCTGAGCTACATCGTCATCCGCAGGCTTGTGCACTCGCGCGCCGGCCGCGCCATGATCGCGCTCAGGGAGAACGAGCCGCTGGCCGCTTCCGTCGGCGTCGACGTCACCCGCTATCTTGTCCTCGCAACCGTCGTCTCCGCCGCTATGGCCGGCGCCGCCGGCACGCTCTACGCGCACTACGTGCGCATCGTCGATCCCGACGTGTTCCTGTTCATCTACACGGTGACGATGGTCATCATGGTGGTGACCGGCGGCAAGGGCACGCTCGCCGGCCCGGTGGTGGGCGGGCTCATCTTCGGTCTGCTGCCCGAAACCTTGCGTACGCTCGAGATCCGTGCGGAGACCCAGTGGGTGATCTACGGCGTGCTGATGGTGCTCGTCGTCTATTTCCTTCCCGAGGGCATCGTGCCTGCGTTACGCAACTGGTGGAAGGGGCGGCAGCAGTCCCCGCCTAACGCGCTTGCTGCGCCGGCCGGCACCGAGGCGGCAAGGTGAGCGCTGATCCGAAAGGCGCCGAGCTCCTCGTTGACGGCCTCACCATCCGCTTCGGCGGCCTCACGGCCGTCGAGGGCTTGAGCTTCGAGGTCAGGACCGGCGAGGTGCTCTCCCTGATCGGCCCCAACGGCGCCGGCAAGACCACTGCCTTCAATGCCATCACCGGCTATATCGAGCCCGACAGCGGCACCATCGCCTACCGCGGTGCCCGCCTCAACGGCCTGAAGCCCAACAAGATCGCCGAGCTGGGCGTTGTGCGCACGTTCCAGAAGACCAGCGTGTTCATGGGGCAGAGCGTGTTCGAAAATGTTCTGCTGGGCCTGCACCTCGCATCCAAGCAAGGGCCGCTCGCCATTCTCTTCGCCCTGCCCTCGGTCGCCCGCGAGGAGAAGGCGCTGGCCGAGGAGGCGCGGCGCATCTTGAAGTTCGTCGGCCTTGAGGAGCGCAGCGCCCAGCTCGCCTCCGCCCTGCCCTATGGCGATCTGCGCCTGCTGGAGGTGGCGATCGCGCTGGCGGCCAAGCCGAAGCTGCTGCTGCTCGACGAGCCCGTCTCCGGCATGAATCCGACGGAAACTGCGAGCTTCATGAGCCGGCTCGCGCGGATCCGCGCCCTCGGCATCACCGTGCTCCTGGTCGAGCACGACATGAAGATGGTGATGGGTGTGTCCGACCGCGTGATCTGCCTGAACCACGGCCGCATCATCGCCAGCGGCTCGCCGGCCGAGATCCAAACGGACCCCGAGGTCATCCGCGCCTACCTTGGTGAGAGGTACGTCCGTGCTCGAGGTTGAGGGGCTCGTCTGCCGCTACGGCAAGGTCGCCGCCGTCCGCGAGCTGTCGATCGAGGTCAACCAGGGCGAGCTCGTCTCCCTCATCGGCGCCAACGGTGCCGGCAAGACCACCACCTTGAAGGCGATATCCGGCGTGCTGGCACCTGCCGCGGGCCGCATCACCTTCCTCGGCGAGGACATCACGCGCGCCTCGCCCAGGCGGATTCTCGAGCTCGGCATCGCCCATTGCCCCGAGGGCCGCCGGGTCTTCCCCCACATGAGCGTGCTCGAAAATCTCGAGATGGGCGCTTATCTGCGCACCGAGAGTACCGAGGTCGCAGCCGACATGCAGGGGCTGTTCGCGCGCTTTCCCGTCCTCGCCGAGCGGCGCCACCAGGCGGCGGGCACGCTGTCGGGCGGCGAGCAGCAGATGCTGGCGATCAGCCGGGCCCTCATGTCGCGGCCCAAGCTGGTGCTGTTCGACGAGCCTTCACTGGGACTCGCGCCCAATCTCGTGGAGCGCACCTTCGAGATCATCGAGGGTATCCGTGCGCAGGGCGTCACGGTGGTGATGGTGGAGCAGAACGCCTTTGCCGCACTCGAGCTGTCGGACCGCGCCTATGTGCTCGACCAGGGCCGCGTGACCATCACCGGCCCCGGCCGCGAGCTGCTGCACAACCCTCACGTCAAGGCGGCCTACCTCGGGGCCTGACTGGACACGCGCTGCAACAGTCGCCAGGTCGTTGTGCCGAACCTGCCACCGGCGCTGAAGGTTCAGGCTTCGCCTGCTGACGATTGTAGCGAGGACCTGCCCAGTTGCGGCGGTCGAACGCCAAGCTTGTCCGCGGCCGCCACCAGCCGAGACCAGGTGCCCGACGGAAGCGGGATGCCGTTGCGTTCGCGCTCTTGCCGGACGCTGTCGCCCCGCTCGCCGGGAAGGAAGATGCGCTCCACATTGGCTGCACGGGGTAACGCGGCAACAGCGGCTCCGAGCCGCGCCGCCTCTCGGCGAATTGCCTCCAAATCGCCGAACGCGGCAAGGTCGATCGCAATTGCGATGCCGTTGAGAAACGGGCTGTCGAGGCTTCCGCCCGCCTCGAGCGCGTGCGCGATGATCGGATTTGAGATCGCCAGACTGCAAAGGCATTCGATCATGAACGAGAGGCCTGAACCTTTGGGGCCTCCCAATGGCAACAGGGTGGCGATGCTTCCAGGGTCGCTCGTCGGGCGGCCGGCTGCATCGATACCCCAATCGAGGGGCACCTGCCGGCTGGCGTCGCGGGCATTGAGCACCTTCCCCATCGCGACTGTCGCCGTCGACATGTCGATCAGGAAGGCGGGCCGGTCGGCTGCGGGGAACGCGAGCGCGATCGGATTGGTCGACACGCCTGCAACCCGGGCACCGTGATAGGCCATCATCGGACCGGATGCTGTCATGACGATACCTGCCATTCCGGCTTCGGCCGCCTGCAGCGCAAAATAGCCGACCGCTCCCGCATGCGTGATATTGCGCGCTGTGCACCAGCCGATGTGGACCTCGCGAGCGCACGCGATGGCTTCCCTCATTGCCCTGGACATGGCCACGGGGCCCGGCGCCCGATCCGCTTCGAGCACGGCGATCGCGCCCGCTCTCTTCTCCAAGCGCATCGCCGGTGTCGCATTGATCGCGTTCTTCCCCAGCAGCTCGATGTAGCGCGGGATTCGCAGCACGCCGTGGGAATCGATCCCCCGCAAGTTCGACCAGACCAGAGCCGCCGCCCATTCATCGGCGATGTCCCGGGAAACTCCAGCGGCCTGGAGGAGCGCGGCCGCAAAGCGCTGCAGCTCAGGCGCAACAACAATGATCGGCGTGTCGCCCGTGGCCGACATCAGCCAGCCTCTCGAATTGCAGCCGCTTGCGTGGGAAAGAACTTGTCCAGCCAGCGCTTGGTGATCTGGCGCGCATAGGAGCCGTCGTCCGCCAGCGGAAAGTGGGACACGCCGGTAATCAGGAACAGCTCGGTCGGCTGGCCGGCCTTTTCGAACAAGCGAATGGACTGCTCGGTAGGTGTGATCGTGTCATCGGCGATGTGCAACAGCATCAACGGTCGTGGCGAGATGTTGCCGACAACGTCCTCGGCACGGAAGTCGTACATGCTTTGCGCGGTATCGACGGGCACCTCCGTCTGCGCCTTCTTGGGCAGATGCCGGCGCAGGTGCTCCGGAATTGGCACGACATCCCACCGCGAAACCCAGAGCGACTCGCCGGTCCTCGCCTTGTGCTCTCGGCCTCGCTCCAGAATCCCCGTGAATTTCTTCCACGCCTCCTGGGTGGGATGCTGCCCGCGAAACTTGCGCTCGCCGTGGCCCCAGCCGCATGACGAGATCACGGCGGCCACACGCTGATCTAAGCCTGCCGTGTAGATCGACACCGCCGCACCGAAGCTATGCCCGATGACTCCGATCCGGTTCGGATTGATCTCCGGTTGATCCGCGAGCCAGGTCAGGGCGTTCCGAGTGTCCGCGACCTGATCGAGGCACAGGACATATCCGCGCCGTCCGCCGCTGTCGCCGCACCCGCGCATGTCGAACCGAAGGGCCGCATAGCCGAAGTCGCACAGCATTCTTGCCTGGATCTCCGCGTGCGACTCGTCCTTGGAGCCCATGAAACCATGCAGCACGAGAAACGCCGGAAGCCGTTGGTCGGCGCCGCAGCCGTCAGGGGCGTGCAGCACGCCAGCGAGCTCGATGCCATCGGAATTGAATCGAACAGGGCGTTCCATGCAGGTTCTCCGAACTGGTCTGCCGAGGCCGGTCGCTTCTGCGCCGGCGGTCCGCCGGCTACCGGCTGGCCGCGTCGCGGAATTCCTGCGGGGCCTGCGGCCCCCACTGCGATCGCAGGCCTTGGCTTCTTGGATGGCGGCGGTATCCGTTCTTGCAGTTCAGAACATCCGAATCCGTCCAGTGCTCGTGCAGGCGTCCCCACGGATCCTTCCAATAATCGAAGATTTGGCTACCCAAGGTATGCCGCCCCAGACCCCAGACGTGGCGATCCGGGTACTTCTGCTTGAGCCAGTCGTGGCCGATCGCAAGATCGTCGATATCCTTCACCTCGAACGAGACGTGGTTGAGACCATAGGTCTGATGCCGACCAAACATCATGACATGGTGATCGACGTACCCTTCCCCATCGTCGATGCGATTGAAGCTCGCCAGCAGTGTGTTGGGATCGTCCTCGACGTGCACGTCATCGGATGGAATGATGCCGAGATGACGGTGCGCCCAAGCGACGGAGCCTTCTATGTCCGGAGTGCTGAGAACGGCATGGCCGATGCGCTTGACCTGTGACGGCTGAAGCGGCACACGCAACAACTCGCCCGCACGCGCGTGCTTGGCATGCCCGAAATTGAGGGTATTGGTCCGGACCGGCAGCGCCGGCACGCTTGCGACGCCCCAGACCACTTCAATGCCCATGCCGTTGTGTTCGCTGAGCCGAACGCGCTTGCCGCCGCCCGGCTCGTCCAAGGTTTCGACGGGAGAAGCTCCTTCGGCCTCGCGTGACAGCTTGTGAAGATCGTCCTCGGTTCTCGCCCAGAATGCGATGCGCTCAACCTTCGGATCGCCCTTTTCGGTAATGTGAATGTGGTGCACGGGATCGGTGCCGCGCATATAGAGCGCGTTGGCCGTGCGCTCCGCCCGCAGCAGCCCGAAGTCGCGCAAGTATGCCTCCGCGAGGTCGAGGTCGGGCGACCTGAGGCGAATCCAGGCGATGTCCTTTACACGAATGATAGGCTCAACCATCGTTCACCTCTGCAGTGTCGCCTATGCATTGCGTTGCGCCCCAATTAGCACGAAGGCGATCTTGACAGGCTTGTCGCTTTTGTTTCGCCAAGCGTGACGCGTGCCGTTCTGAACTATCACGTCTTGCGCCTCGAGGTGAACCTGCTTGCCGTCGTCGAGCTCTAGCCAGACCTCTCCCTCCAGAACGATTCCGTAGTCGACGGTGTTGGTCGTGTGCATCCCGGGCTCTCGGCTTCGAAGGTCTGGGCGAGTTCCGGCGTGTGTTCCATGTATTCCTGCCCCGCCGCGGCCGGATTGAAGCTGCTGCTCATCATCACCGAATCCGGCGGAAATGTCACAAGCATCAACCGCGTTTCCCCCGGAGCGGGCACATACAAGCTCTTTTCCGAAATCGCATCAGTGCCATCGTGCGGCACTTTCGGCGTGGCTTCGGTCGACCAGAGCAACGCCGACGACATACCTGGGATGTTGACGTAGTCCCGGGCTTTCCTGGTCTGACCGTCAGAAACGACGACAGATTTGCCCCGGGGATGGCCGGTCACAACGCGACGTACTCTCATGTTCGTTTCCTCCACGCGCACGTCGGGCACGGCCGAACCGGCCGCAAAAGTCGTCTCGACCGATCAGACCTTGGCCATCACCTCCGCCCACCGCTCCAGCATGTCGTCTTCATGCCCGGGCACGGCATGAAATTGAATTTGATTGTAGCCGAGCGCTTTCATGCCCTTCAGGCGTTCGATCAGCTCGGCTCGAGTGCCGCTGAGCGTCAGCCCGCGGATAACCTCGCCGGTGATGTGCGTCTCTTCCGGCCGCACGAACATCAGATGGCCGCGATGGTTGCTGAGGTAGCGGGCGTCCGGCGGCTCGTACTTGCGGTAGACCTCGCGATAGGCATCGAGCTGGGCCTGGAACGGAAAGTGTGGACCGACCGGGAACACCGATCCGAACTGGTCCTGTTCAGACGAGCGCATCACGCTTCGCACAGACATGTTCGGCGGAGTGATCAAAGCCATCGCCACCGAAAGCTATAGCAAAGCTTGCTTCGAATTCTTCGAGCAGTCACTCGATGCGGAGCATTGGGCGCTGTTTCAGTATCGTGCGAACAAATCCATGAGCTGCATCGCGACGGCCAGCCGGACATACGCGGCTGCTGCGAAGCAGGAACATCGACAAGTTTGTGGCGCGTTGCCACAACGTCGATCCATCCCTGGTCGCACTGAAGCGCCAGCACCCTCAAGCAAAGTACGTGACCAAGATCGATATCGGAGACATCCGGGACCGGCAGTATCGCCAATGCTTCGAAGCTACACGTGTGCACGAACGACTGAGCTTCTTTTCGCGATTGGGCCCCAATCTGTACCAGCTCAGCATCTTTCGCGGAGCCAGGAGGCCAACCTTCTCGACACCGGAGATGAAGCATTTCACGTCAGTTGCCGGCTTGATACTCGAGACCGCTTTTCAGCACGAAACGCTCTGCGGGGAAGCAGCCCCTGCCCCGAGACATTTGAATCTCGAAGCCATCGAGCGGCTCCTGAAATTTCTACCTGGGGGACTCAGCAGGCGAGAATGTGAAGTCTGCTCGAGAGCGGTCGCGGGAAAGACCATCGAAGGCACTGCACTCGATCTGAACATCAGCAGGACCAGTGTCATCACCTATCGCCAGCGCGCCTACCAGAAGCTGAACATTTCTCGCCAGAATGAGCTGGTTGCGCTTGTGCACAACATGAGGTCCGAGTACGCCCAGGCCACCCCTCCGCGCGGGTGCACGCCTGACACTGCTATGCAATTCGATGGGGCGTGACAATACACGCGCGGCTGACGACATACGGCTCCCACACTGGTTGGCCCCTCAGGCAACAGCGCCGAGCTGCTGATCGCAACTACGCCGAGAACCCGATCAGCACGGCTCCTCTCATCGGCTCTTGCCGCGGAGCGTGACGTTGAGGGCGCGCAGGATCGCGAAGCCTGCGGCGGCGGTGACGAAAGGGGCTTGGAGGAAGTCCCAGTTCGCGCGAGGCATTTCTAGTCGGTACATCAGTCCGACAATGCTCAAGAACCAGGCGATCACAAGAGCGGAGAACAGCCGTTCGGGCCGTCGCGCCATGTCGAGCAGTTGCCGGTACGCCCAATCGCTGATGAGAAGCGCCGCCAGTCCGATGAGCACCCCACTCAGCCACAAGGCCGCGATCGGCATTCGAGGCAGGTCGCACAACAGTTGGTTGCCGGACGCGAGTAGCAACGCAGCCAGGCTTGCGGCCAGTGGTGGCGCCCACAACGCCGGCGCCTTGCTGCCGAGCAACCATGCCAGGAATGCGATGGTCACGAGAGGCGCCAGCGCTGTGCCCCGCAAGGCCTCGAGGAAAGGGGTTTCCGCGGCGGAGAGCTTCAAGCTCGACAACAAGGCGAGGCTTATGCCTGAGACGGCCAGCAGACCAGGCCGCAGCCATGGGGTGCGCACGAGCGGGGCTTGGCGCCGGCGAACTCGAGCGCGAGAGGTCCTGCTTGCCGTCGAAGTGGTACGAGTCGGGTCGAGCACCGATGGCATCGGTCAGCGAACCCTCGTCTTGAGGTTGCTCGCCTCGGCCGCGACGCCGAGCGTCTCCTCGAGTTCAGCCGCCACCTCGGCTTGGCAGCTGAAGCGTGGTAGTGCCTTCAGCGCATCAAGGCGTGCGCGCGCGGCATCCGCCCTCCGGGCCAGCAGCGCCAGGTAGACCTGCGCGCTAACGAAGGCCGGGCTTTGTGACGGGTCGGCTAGGTGGCTCAAAAGATAGTTCTCGACATGAACCGCCAAGCGTGGACACGGCCGCACATCGAGTAGGCGGGCGAGGTACTCGAACAGCCGCGAGTAGCCGTCGCGGCAGGCGGCGGGCACATGCCGCCGGCCGTCGATCTCCGACGTCGCAATCCTGACCGCTAGCGCGGCTGCAGCAAAGAAGGCAGGCTCCTTCGCAAGAGCGCCGTCGAGCGCGGCGAGTGCCTTGCCGGGGCTGCCGTCCGCCAGCGCCACGTGCGCCGACAGGAAGTCGATGTCGGCGCTGGGATAGGGCAGGGCCGCGGCATCGTTGCGCATCTGAACGAGGAGGGCGTCAAGATCGCGGCGGAAGCCGGCGAGGTCCGACCTCACGATGGTGAGGGCAGCCGAGAGGCTCGCGACGTAGCGGACCGCGGGAACCGAACTTGCGCGCCTCCTTGGTAACCTCGATGGCAAAGCGTGGGGATTGTGACACGGCGGCAGCGATCAGGGCCTGCCGCAACGGGGCGGGAGCCTCAATCTCCACACCACGACGCGTGAAGACAGTGTCGGCGGTTGGATGCCCCACGAGCGGGCTATTGTCGATACCGCACTCGTGCGAAAGTTGGCACTTGACGATCCGGCACAGCGGGCACGGCGGTCGAGGCTCCTTGCGACACTCCGAGGTCTCGACAGGGCTCACCGGGAAAAAGCGGCCGCGCGGAACCTGCCGCAGCGGACAGATCACACCCGGCGCCTTTGCGACAGCGTCGTCCCGTGAGGTCGCCAGGCACGATTCTGCGTCGCCGCGGGCTGGCGCTAGCAACGTTGCAACGCAGGCCAACAGCAAGACCAGCACCGGGCGGGCGGGCGTCCTCGATGGAGCAGGCACTATGGTACCCATGGCGAGTTGTCCTCCCGCAGCTTATTGCCCACGTAGGATGCGGTTGAGCTGGAAGTCCACGGCCGTGCGCTGGATGAGCACGCTGTCGTCGTTGGGCTCGCGCACCTCCAAGCTCAAGGGTTTGCCGGCCTCGCGCACCTTGGCTAGGACAGGTGCAAGCGGCTGGAGCTGCCCGGGCCAGACAACGATGTGCGAGCTGACCGGCGAGCCGAGCAACGCTGCGCTGATGGCATCGGCGTCGGCAAGTTCGAAGCGGCGGCCGCTCCCAGTTGGGCACACCCCGCGAGAACAGCACCAGCTTCAGGCGAGCCGTCAGCCTCGCCCTGTTCCGGAGCTACGGAGACGTCGGCTCCGTCAATGGTCGCCGCCCATTCCGGGCCGCTCGCAACGGCGTAGTGCCTGGCCACCGCCTCCAGGCTGATCTCGACAAACTCGCCATCTTTGGCCACCCAGTACGTCCCAGGGCTATCGCATTTGGCGGAGCAGCTTGAGCAGGTAGTCGTCGTCCCAGCCGGCGCGCTTGAGCTTT
>Ga0247727_10017456_pt1 | contig 11426 bp, 9 predicted proteins | sample WisWelCaveWW1625_FD_202498 | JGI IMG/M metagenome (GOLD analysis project Ga0247727, IMG submission 202498) | Biofilm microbial communities from Wishing Well Cave, Virginia, United States - WW16-25 | ecosystem: Environmental > Aquatic > Deep subsurface > Groundwater > Cave microbial mat | place... | reverse complement strand
ATTGACTGTACACTCTGAGAGCATACACGGAGAGAATGAAAAGCCGGAAAACAAGCGAGGAGTGGGTTTTTTGCTTGTCATATAGCTGTCCAGAAAAGTTCTTTCCAGAAAGTTGACAGGTTTTACGATACACTCTGGCAAAATGAACTCCAGATAATTTGAGGCAACCCAATGAGCAAAATAGAAAAAGAAAAACAGGCCACACCTGCCCTGGCGGGCGGCGCCAGGGAGATTGCACGTCTGCGAAAAATGCACGAGGAATTTGACAAAGAAAAAGATGTACGCAGTATCTTACGAGTAAACGCCCTCATTGCAAATTATAAAGGGATGTTGCCATCCGTGATTGCGCAATGCTATGAAATCAACGAGAAGACGCTCAAAAATTGGATTGAGCGCTTTGAAAATGAGGAGACGCTGGATGATTTACCTCGCAGCGGACGTCCAAGCAAATTGCCCAAAGAAAAGCAGGAAGAATTGCGCGAGATGATGGCAGCACAAAATCAACGTGTTTGGGTAGCACGACATCTCTATGAGTGGTTGACAATCACATTGAAAGTTTTCTATTCAGTGCGCTACCTGCCCGAATTATTACGGAAATTAGGATTGAATTTTCATAAAGCAGTGCATACTCTGATAGAGCGAGATAACGAAAAGCGCAAAAAGTGGATTCAGGAAACGATTTTGGTGTTGTATGCAGACAAAATCAAGCAAGGCTGGCGAATTTTCTTTCAAGATGAAGTCGGTTTTCAGACAGAAGGCGCTTTGGCGTACACTTGGGGACTGAAAGGCGAAAAAATCGAAATCAAAAACTATGGCAGACATGGGCGGGTCAACTTGATCGGCGCGTTTGAACCTGGCACAGGTGCTTTTTATGGCGTCCTGACGCAGTTTCGCGTGAACGCGATGCGCTTTCGACGTTTCTTGTGTCACTTGAAACATGAAATGCAGACTGGCAAGATTATGTTAATCTGTGACAAGGCCAGCTTTCATAAGGCGAAATGGCTCACCGAATGGGTTTCTACACAAAAAGAATGGTTACGCTTGGAGTTTTCTTACCTGCTTACTCGCCTGACTTCAATCCGATCGAACGTTTATGGCGCTGGATAAAAAGCGAACACCTCCACAATCGTTGCTGGAAATCTTTGGCTGACTTGGAAACACACTTGATGCAAGTCGTGGAAAAAATAGAACGGAAACCTGCTGAATTGACCAGCGTTATGCGCCAAGAAATCCAACGCCTGAATACTGTGTTTGAGTTTTACCAAACGCCTTCGTCTTTTCTGGCTCTTGCGTGATGGAAAAAACTTTTCTGGAGAACTATATTGAGGCTGAATTGTCATACGATTACTCACACATGAAACTGGTTAACTCCGCGCCGATCCTGGCGGAAGTCGCCATCCTCCTCTTCGGGAGGAGTTCGACTACCCTGGGACAAAAGGATGCAGAGCCCGGCCTTTCTGCTGATACCCAGCAGAAGCTGGGCAAAAAGTTGCACAAAGCATCAGATGGGACAAGACCAGAAGCGGCCTCTCATGAGTCACCTTAAGCGGATCGCGAAAAACTCGGCTTTTCAGACTGTGGCTTATGGGATACAAAGTCTGACGGCGTTCCTGATCCCCGTGTATCTGGCTCGCCTGGCCAGCGCTGAGTTGCTTGGCCAGTATGCCACGACGATCGCCCTCACCGGGTTGTTTTTGTCAATTGCGAAGTTCGGCCTGCCGTCGCTATTGATCCGGGAGATTGCCCGACGCCGAGAGAATCCAGAGCAAGTTATCGGTCTGGTTAATGCTGCCTTGGGATTGACCACCATTCTTTCGGCCGCTGCCATCGGGTTAATGTTAGCCGTCGGGGTATTGCTGAATTATCCCAGTATCTTGTTTCGGGCTCTTGTGCTGGCTGGGCTAGCCTTGGGCATAGAAGCCATAGCCACCGTCATAGAGGCCTCGTTTCGCGGCCGAGAAGAGATGGAATGGAGTGCCGCAGTCATCACCGTTATGGACGGCGCATTTCTAGTGCTGGCTCTCCTGACCGTGCCCATCAGAGCGACCATTGACGGGCTCATGGTCGCCTATCTGGCATCCCGGATTTTCTCACTGGCAGTTGGCGTTTGGATTTATCGGTCGCGCTTCGGCAAGTTACACCCGACAATAGATAAGAGGCTGTGGTCATCCTTATTCAAGGCGAGCCTTCCTTTTGGTATCACTAATGGCTTGTCGACTGTGTATGTGCGGATTGACGTTGTGTTTTTATCCTATTTGGCCACCAGTGCGATCGTTGGGCTATATGAGGCTGCGAATAACCTGACTATGCGGCTCAATATTGTGGCAAGAACGGTGAATATCGCCCTCTATCCATTTTTAGCCTCCGAGTTTGCAAAGGATAAACAATCTCTCCAACGGTATACGGGCAGAACGATTCGCTTGCTTGTTATACTGGGCGCCTTGATAGCCGCTGTGCTGTGGGCGTTTGGTGATCGTATTGTTGTATTGGTTTATGGCAGCAAGTTTGTTGGCGCCATTCAGGCTGTGAAATGGCTGGCGCTGATTATTCCATTGCGGTTCATTGATACTTCGTTGGAGGTGGCCTTGAGCGCCAGTAACCGGGAAAGTAAGCGGGCGATGGCGGTCCTTGTCGCTGCTCTGACGAACCTGATGCTCAATTTCATTCTAATCCCCACTTATCGGATAATGGGTGCGGTGTATGCCACGGTGCTCACAGAGGTTGTGATGTGCGCCATGTATATCTGGTTTTTGCGAGCCGAAGCACGTGAAATGCTAGCGTGGCAGGGTTTTATAGGGCCTGGCTTGGGCGCGGCAACAATTCTGGCCGCCTCGTTGCTGCTTAATACCGTCAATATCTGGCTGTTGGGCGGAATGTCGGTCCTGCTGTACGGCCTGATCGTTGTGTGGATGGATCGTTCCAGTCTTGAGCTCTTTCGTCAGATCGCTGTAAACAGGTAACTATGATGGAGCCGCAACAATACCCCCTAAATGTTCATCTTCCGGCCGCTTCCAGCGCCGCTGCCGGGCCACCCAGCCGCCTATCTTCGGCGCTGAAATTCATCATTGTTACATATCTGGTGGGCATGCTCGTCTTATCCCCGGAGCAGTTTCTTGCGCTTCCCTCGAATTTGACTTCGGGTGACTTTTGGAATATCCTCCTCCTCCCCATCTGCTGGTTATACCTTATCTACATGCGCCGGCCCATACGATTTCCTTATGCACTGGGAATGTGGTTTATCTTCTTGGGCAGTTTCATTGGCACCTTCTCAGCTTATGACCCGCTGGCTAGTATTATCTTTATCACCAAAGAGGTCTATCTCTATGTTTGGTTCGTTACCCTGGTTTCGGTTTTTGCCAGCTTAGAACCTGGTCTTGTGCGCCGTGTATTGCTCGTCTGGACTGCGGTTGCTGTGATCCACGGGGTCCTGCTTGTAGCTGAGTTCGTCTCGCCCAATTTTTATAGGTTCATGCTCTCCTTTTTGGGGAGTATTGGAATTGTTTGGAGCCGGTACATCGGCCGGCCAGCTGGATTGTTCGAGGATCCGGTTTGGGCTGCCTTCTTTCAGCTGATGGGATTTGTGCCCCTGTTGTTGGGGGGTCTTCGGCGTGAATTGTCTTTGCTTCTGGGAATGGTTCTGCTGTTAAGCATTCTTGCTACCGCATCGCTCGGTCCGTTTACTGCGCTGCTGGGCGCCTCAGTAGTTGCTGTGCTTCTTCTCCTGCTCATGGGTGGTCATCTGAAATTCCTGGTCTGGTTGGCTGCCGTCTTGACCCTCGCGGCAGGGTTGTTCTTATTCACCCTCAGTCTATTCCCTGATGTTCAGGCCCGCCTTGAGCATCTTACTACTGATCGGGCCGCGCACTCAGCGGGAGACCGATTGGAGCTATGGGGGCCTGGCCGCGCGGCATTGTTTTCCACGAAGTCCATCCTGGGAGTAGGCCCAGACAACTACCGGGACTTCCTGGTAAACAAAACGCTGCATAATGACTTTCTCGAATTTGGTGTGGAGCGTGGCGTGATAGGATTACTGGGCCTGGCACTATTGGCTGGTGAAGCGTGGAACAGCGCAGTCAAAATACTGCTGAACCAAATTAAATCCGGAGACACGGCTCGGCCAAGCGGTGTCATTTTCCTGGCTATGCTTTTCGGCGTTTTCCTTGAATCAAACACCCATCAAATTTTCCATTTTCGCGCTGTGTGGTTGGGACTGGCGTTGCTGGAAGCCACTCTCTTTAGGATGATGTCCCCATCGATCGAGGCGGCTACCAGGCGGGTAGAGATGTGGGGTGAAAGGCTCCAGCTGCCAGAAAAATCATCGCCCTTAACGGATCACCGCGATCCCTCAGCCGCATCGGAGATAGGATGATAGTAGAATTCATCGGATCTACCGGCGCCGGGAAAACAACGTTGATTAATGAGGTGCGTTGTCGTCTGGTGAAAACAGGTCGAGTTACTACATCCATCGACCTGGCTACAAGCCTGCTTGGACTCAGAGGCGTGACAAACCCCACTCTCCAGAACCTGGTAATGGAATTTGTCAGTCTCCCTGTATTCATCCTCACATTCATCAAGCACAATCAGTTCATACGTTATACTGTGAAGCTATTTTGGCGCAAGACAGGTATTTCGATACAAACTATCCATAACCTGCGGAGTCTAGTGCGTAAGATCGGAATGTACGAAATCACAAAACGCCTTGGTAAAGATCAGATTATTCTCGTGGATGAAGGGCCGATTCTTGCAGCGCACATGTTTGTCTCTACCGAAAATATCTACTCTCCTGAGGATGTCACCAACTTCACCGACTTGCTCCCGCTGCCCGATCTCGTCGTCTATATCCGGGCCTCTGTAGACGCCCTCATTGAACGTACTGTGCGGCGCGCAGATCCGCCGCGCGAGGTTGATGTAAAAAATCCGGCTCGGATGGAGGCATATCTTAAACGTACGGTTGCCCTGTTTGATCAACTCACACAAGCTGAAAATATCCGTCCTCGACTTTTGGTCGTGGAAAGTCTCGATATTGCTGAACCAGGCTTCAATCAGGTTGTAGACAGTATTTATCAAGCGATTTTAGATCGAAGTCGCTAACGAATAAAACCCCAATAAATCAAGGTAGCCAAACCATTGAAACCAAAATGTTAAACAAACTTCAACAATTCATTGAAAAGCTCAGCGCAAATGAAATCAAGTACTGTCATTGGAAAAGCAATTCAGCGCTTTCTCAGGTTCTGACAGGCGAGACAGATGTTGATTTACTCATACATCGAAAACATGGCGATCCTTTTAGATTGATCATGAGTGAGTTGAAATTCCGTCCTGCCGGATTTCAGGGAGACGTGCCTTTCCCGGCCGTGGAGCATTATTTTGCCCTGGATGAGGTAACCGGAATTTTTATTCATGTGCATGCGTATTACCGCATCATAACAGGTGAAAGTCTGTCAAAAAATCTTCATTTACCCTTCGAAGAAATGTTATTACAAAATGTTCGCGAAGAAGATTCAATCCGGGTGCCTGCAAAAAGCGCTGAATTAGTTGTTTTCACCATCCGGATGATGTTGAAACATACTTCACTCGTAGAACTTGCGATGCTGGCAAGAGATTGGAAAGGAATGCAGCGGGAAATCGAATGGCTCTTGGAAGCCAAATCAACGGATGAAACGCTTAAATTGGTTGAAACTTGGCTGCCCGCTGTAGATATCAGATTGTTTTCTGAATGTATTAACGTGTTAAAAACGCCGGCATCGCTGCCTCGCCGCATCATCCTCGGCCTTCAACTGCGCTCCCAACTCGGTATATATGCCAGGAACTCCCGGATTCAGGCCTGGTTGAGTGGAATACAAAAATTCACCCTCATGGCATATGGCCGGTTAACTCGCTCCAAAAGAGGCATGATTCTTCAATCCGGGGGAGCTGTCATTGCATTTGTTGGCGCGGAGGCCACAGGGAAATCGACACTCCTCAGCGAAACCAGACGCTGGCTGGGCGAGCATTTTGTTATCGAGCAAATCCATGCAGGTAAGCCTAAATCGACTCTGTTGACCGTGCTGCCCAATTTCTTTTTGCCGATTTTGCGATCTGGGCTTCCAACATATCGGCCAAGTAAGATAGTAACCAATTATGCGCCTGCTGAGCAAGCCCAGAAATCTCCCAAGGTTTACCCACTTATTTCTGCGATTCGATCAGTTTTTCTTGCCTATGACCGTCGGGCACTGCTGAGTCGGGCCTTTGCCCGGGCAGCAAACGGAAGTATCGTCTTGTGTGATCGGTATCCATCCATGTCGAAAGGGGCTCCAGATGGGCCGCAACTACAACAGTTTGTGATTGACCCCAAACGATATCCAATTCAATCCTGGCTTGCTCGTACGGAGAAACGTTTATATCAGGAGATACCATCACCAGACATGGTCATCTCTTTGTACGTTCCCCTGGAAGTTGCGCTACTCCGAAATAAGAACCGTGGTAAAGAAGAGCCTGAGGATTATGTGCGTTTTCGACACTCCCTGGCCTCCAATCTGGAGTATGGGAATGCTCCAGTTTATAAGATCAACACGGATCAACCTTTGGATACGACAGTACTCGAAGTCAAAAAAACTATTTGGAGAAATTTATAAACCATGACACACCCTCAACAGCGTTCTCATGTGCTAAGCACTCCACTTGCCGGGCCGGCACCTTCCAGCAAAGAGCAGATAGAACACAATCAGCAAACGGATGCTTTCGATAGCTTATCGAACCTAAACAGAAAAATTCGAGTGCTGTTGGTCGTTACTCGTTTGACAATCGGTGGTGACACGAATGTAATATTAGATATTGCAAGCTATTTGAATAGTCACGCGCATTTTGAGGTGCACTTGGCTGCAGGTCCTGTTCCCGCTCAGGAAGTCGACTTGACTCATTTGGCAAGCGAGCGAGGGATTGCCTTGGTAAACGTTCCAAGTATGGCGACTGATATAAATCCATGGCAAAACCTTCGATCAATTTTAGAGCTTTATACCCATATGCGACAAGGCAAGTACGATATTGTTCATACGAACAACGCTATCGCCGGAGTAGTTGGAAGAATGGCAGCGGTACTCGCCCGAGTGCCAGTAATCATCCACCATGTGCACGGTTGGGGATTACGGGACGATATGTCGCAAATGAAGCGGTCGTTGTACGTTAGTTTAGAGCGATTTTGTGCTACATTTTCTAGTCGTGTGATTGCTGTTTCCAAGCCAAATATAGAAAAGGGCCTTGCCAATAAGATATGCCAAAAAGACAAATTTGCATTGATATATTATGGAATTCCTCTAGAAAAGTTTAAGCAACAAGTTGATAAACAGGTGGTTTGTTCAGAATTAGGATTGGATCCAGAATGCAAGATCGTTGCCCAAATTGGACGCCTCGATAAACAAAAAAATCCGTTGGATTTTATTCGAGCAGCGGCGATGGTGTTGGAAAAATATCCCAAAGCGCAATTTGTCTTCGTAGGTGATGGCGTGTTGCGCTCTGAATGTGAAAGCTTCATCAAAGAGCTTAACCTCAGCGGGAAAGTATTCCTGTTAGGTTATCGGAATGATATTCATCGAATTTATCCTATCCTGACGTTAACCGCGCTGAGTTCTTTATGGGAGGGTTTGCCCGTTGTGTTTCAAGAGTCCATGATTGCAGGTAAACCAATCGTAGCGAATGATGTTGATGGCGCTCGCGATGTGATTATCAATGGGAAAACAGGTTATTTAGTGACTCCTCACCAACCCCAAGAAATGGCTGATCGAATTCTAACTTTACTCAATGACGAGAAATTATGCGATCAGATGGGTGTTACTGCAAAGCAACATGTTCAGCAGTATTCCAGCGAAAATATGATTAAACACATTCTCTCTCTGTATATAGAGCTATTAAAAGATTATTACGATGGAGATTTAAGCCGGGCATGATTTGCGAAGTGTGCAATTGATGACACGGTTCACATTACTGCTTTGCTCATCCGCCTTTCAAGAGCTTTTCAAAGAAAGTCACGAGGAGAAAAAACAGATGCAATATCAGGATATTGTTCACCAATCAATAGATATGACCGCTGGTCCCCTGAGCGGACACCCATTATGTGCATTTACGGTCGACGTTGAAGATTGGTATCAATCGTGCATTGATTTTGATGCGCCCATCACAGAAAAAGTTGTAAAAAATACAGAAAGAATATTGGTGATCCTTGATCGTCATAATGTCAAGGGAACTTTTTTTGTGCAGGGGCGTGTTGCCGAAACATTCCCAAAATTACTTCAACGACTGGTAGCTGAAGGTCACGAAATACAGTCTCACGGTTACAGTCATCGGCCGGTAAATAAAATGAATAGGAAAGAGTTAACGGTTGAATTGGAACTGGCGCGCAAAAGTGTTGCGGATGCTTGTGGTGTTCAGGTGACAGCATTTCGAGCTCCTGACTTCACAATAGAACGTGAAAACATTTGGGCATTGGAAGTATTAGTTGAAACAGGTTTTAAAGTTGATTCATCAATATTTCCAATGAGGACTCATCGTTATGGAATCTCTGGGTATCCCACGGTTCCACACAGAATCCAATTATCAAGTGGCGCAAACATCATGGAGGTTCCTGTTGCAATATGGTCGTCAGGTAAAATTCGAATTCCAGTGGCGGGTGGAGGCTATTTTCGCCTGATCCCGGGCATCATCCTAGAGAGGTTTTTTGCTTCAATGATGACCAGGCAACCTGTAATCGTATATTGCCATCCCTATGAGTTTAACGCCCACGATTTGGATGAATACTACCGAATGAATGTATCAAAAACCTTCCTGTTCACTCAGGGACTTGGACGATCATTCTACGGAAAGAAAATAGACGGTCTGTTCCAAAGGTTACCCTTTGGACGTTTTGATCAAGTATTGGAGATTTGGAGGCTAAAATGAAAATCACATTTCTCACAACCGATGATCCTATTTACCTGCCTGCTTTTTTTGAACGCTTGCTGGGTGAATATGGCCAAGAGACGCAGGCAGTGTATAGTGTTCCGCCACTCTATAAGAATCAAACTACTTTGCAAGCGGCGTTTCGCTATTATAAAACTTTTGGACTGGCGGCTTCTTTGGGACTTGGGGCACGAATTGGCATGGTTACAGCGCGCGGGCAATCCATCGCTTCTGTTTGTAAAAAGCATGGAGTACTGTATGAATTAGTGCCTGATGTCAACGCAGAGCAGTTCAGGCAGCGACTCCGCGAGGCTAGCACTGACTTGTTGATATCTGTCAGCTGTCCACAAATATTTAAGAAACCCTTGATTGAGCTACCTCAATTAGGGTGTTTGAACATTCATGGCGCAATTCTTCCTCACTACCGAGGAGTCTTGCCAAGCTTTTGGATGCTCGCAAATAAAGAGAAAAATGCGGGTGTGTCTATTTACTATGTCAATGAAAAGATTGATGCGGGTGAATTGTGCGGTCAACGCATTTTCGAGATTGTACCCGGTGAATCTCTGGATAGTTTTATTACACGCTCGAAAGCAATTGCAGCAGAGTTGTTGCTTGAAGTTCTGGCGAAAATTGAAGACGGAACCATTACACATTCCCCTCTGAATCTGGCCGATGGCTCTTATTATTCCTGGCCTGATAAAGAAGCGATTAAGCGTTTTCGAGCCAACGGACACCGTTTGTGGTAAATAATGAACATGAATGATCTTCTGCGCATTAAGTGTTGGCTTTTTGATTTTCTAATGTAAAACAGGAGTATATATGAGCCTTAAAGAGATTTACTCTTCGCGATTCGTGAAAGGGAGTTTGCAACCGTAGTTGTAAAAGGATGAAAGGAATAATATGGAACTCAAAAATTATCTGCAGACCCTGATTCGTTGGATCTGGCTTTTGGTATTGTGTACGCTCTTGGGACTGGTCAGCGGCTACATAGCCAGCCGGCTTGGAAAACCAATCTACGAAGCAAGCACCAAAATTTTAGTCAGCAAAGATTTATCAGACCAGAACTCGCAGTTCGCAGCCATGAATAATCAGCAGCTTATTGACGCCTATGTCCAATTGCTGAGCTCAACAAGTGTGATCGACGAAGCCTCACGACGGCTAAATTTCGAGATTAATTTGAAGGAATTGGGCTCGGTCCAACAGGTGGAAGCGACAAATGTGATTCAAATCACAATGGGCGATAGCGACCCTCAACGAGCCGCGGCAATCCCAAATATGCTGGTCGAGGTCCTGATTGATCAAAATACCCAAGCGAGTGGTTATGCTTCGACCGAAGAAAACATTAAGAAGAGTATTACCGAGGTTGAAGACCAAATTGCCGCTCTTCAAACCCAATTTAATCAAATCTCTGATGAAAAACTTCAAAGCAAATTGAAGCAAGTAAACGACCAGATTACAACCTTGCAAGATCAGATTTCAAAACTTAGTACAGAGATCGGTCCACTTGCTTCTTTAAGATTTCCCACTGCTGAACAAAGCAGCCAGCTTGCTGTAAAGCGGGCCCAACTGGCGCAGTTACAGTCCATGCTTACTCAATATCAGCAAATTCGTATTAATCTGGAGTATTTCGGAAAACCTTCTTTGAATTCAAGTAACCTGGGAGATGATTTACACCTGCAACTAATCCAATCAACGCTGGATCACTATCAGACAATTTATCTTAATCTTTTAGACAACCTGCAGACAGTTCAAGTTGCACATTTGCGGAATACCCCCACTATCGAACAAATTGAAAAGGCGACAACCCCGGCGCAACCCGTTCGCCCCCAGCGAAGCATATATACTATATTGGGAGGCGTCGTTGGTCTGGTGTTAGCAATTGGGATGATTTTTTTCATTGAATACCTGGATGATACGTTGAAAACGCCCCAAGACGTTCAACAAGCGCTTGATATTCCCGTCCTTGGCTATATTACAAACATGCAGCCTGTGTCAAATACGAAAGGTTTACCTGTTGCATGGCAGTTACCTTCCCAGACCTCCGAGGCGATCAATGCATTGCGCACAAACCTGGAATTTGCTGTCGCCCAGTCTTCACTGAAAACCCTGTTATTACTTGGCGTTAATGAGTCTGGTGAAGGCAAGACCAGCATAGCAACTGATCTGGCAGTCAGCTATGCTCAATCGGGCAGCAGCGTGGTTCTCCTGGATGCAGACTTGCAGAATCCCAGCCTCCATCGTTATTTTGGATTGGCCAATGAAAATGGCTTCAGCAATCTTTTAGCTGATGACTCGAAGACCAAAGCTGCAGGCAAAAAGGTCGAAGGCCTCGATGGGTTGACTGTAATTACTGGTGGAAATGCGTCCCCAGCACCGGCAACGGATGGGGTAACTAAGCCCAACAGAATCGTTAAAATCCTGGATATATTGAGAAAACAGTCAGATGTGATTATCCTCGATGCGCCTTCCATAAACGTTGCAGATTCGTGGGTGCTGGCATCCAAAGTGGATGGGGT
>Ga0247727_10017455_pt1 | contig 11427 bp, 8 predicted proteins | sample WisWelCaveWW1625_FD_202498 | JGI IMG/M metagenome (GOLD analysis project Ga0247727, IMG submission 202498) | Biofilm microbial communities from Wishing Well Cave, Virginia, United States - WW16-25 | ecosystem: Environmental > Aquatic > Deep subsurface > Groundwater > Cave microbial mat | place... | reverse complement strand
TGGGTGAGCCGCGAGTCCACCGCATCACCTCCCTCTCGCAGCATGCGTTGCGCGAGGAAGCGCGCGGCCTCCACATAGGTCGGGTCGTTCATCAGGTTGAGCGCCTGGAGCGGCGTGTTCGTGCGCGGACGTCGCAGTGTGCAGGCTTCGCGGAACGGCGCGTCGAACAGCAGCATGGCGGGATGCGGCACGGAGCGCTTCCAATAGGTGTCGAGGCTGCGGCGGTGGAGATCGTCCCCTTTGCCGGGGACATAAACGTTGTAGCCGTTGCCGGCAGTGACTTGTTCGTAGAGGCCCGGCGGATGGTAGGGCTTCACCGAGGGGCCGCCGATTTTCTCGACCAGCAGCCCGCTCGCGGCGAGTGCCTGATCGCGCACGAACTCGCCAGCCAGCCGGAACCGCGAGCCACGGGCGAGGAGGCGATTGTCAGAATCGCGCTCGCGCAGCAACGGCGTGAGGTGCGACTGCTGGCGGTAGGTAGCGCTCGTGACCAGAAGTTTCATCAAGTGCTTTACATCCCAGCCGCTGCGGATGAACTCGCCCGCGAGCCAGTCGAGTAACTCAGGATGAGAGGACTGCTCGCCCTGAGCACCGAAGTCCTCGCTGGACTTCACCAATCCCGTGCCGAAGACCTGTTGCCAGAACCGGTTCACTGTCACGCGCGCCGTCAGTGGGTTCTGCGGAGCCACCAGCCACTTCGCGAGACCGAGTCGATTGCGCGGGAGGTCGTCAGCGAGAGCGGGCAACACGGCAGGTGTCGCCGCAGTGACGCGATCTCCCGGCTTGTCGTAGGCACCGCGCATCAGGACAAAGGTCGGGCGCGCTTCGGGCAACTCCGCCATGACCAGCGTCGTCGGAATCTCTGTCTCGGCGGTCGCGAGTTTTTTCTTCAAGTCGGTCAACTGCTCGTTCAGCTTGGTGTGCTCGGGCGACGCTTTGTCTGTCAGCGCGGCGAGCTGCTCAGTCACGGTCTTCACTTGCGCGTTCAGCTCATTGAGCTTGGCCTCGATTTCCGGTGCCGACAGTTTCAGGAATGGCGGGCTGTTCTGTCGGATGTGAGCGCCATAGTTGCCCACGCCTCGTTCGGGAACGTTGTGAAAAAATGCCTTCAGCGCGTAGAAGTCGCGCTGCGTGAAGGGATCGAATTGGTGGTCATGACAGCGGCAGCAATTGAACGTCTGGCCGAGCCAGACGGCCGCCGTTGTCTCCACGCGGTCGGCGGTGTATTCCGCGAGGAACTCCGCGTCGATGATCCCGCCCTCCTCGTTCATCATGTGGTTGCGGTGAAAGCCCGTCGCGATCCACTGATCTCGCGTGGCGTCCGGCAGCAGATCACCGGCGATCTGCTCGATGGTGAATTGATCGAACGGCAGGTTGTCATTGAAGGCGCGAATCACCCAGTCGCGCCACGCCCAGAGTTCTCGGTCGCGATCCACCTGATAGCCGTTCGAGTCCGCATAGCGCGCCGCGTCCAGCCAGTCCACCGCCATCCGCTCACCATAGCGCGGAGACTTCAGCAATCGCTCAACAACCTTTTCATAGGCTTGCTCCGAGTCGTCGGCGAGGTACGCATCCACCTCCGCGAGCGTCGGCGGCAGGCCGGTCAAATCGAGCGACACGCGGCGAATCAGCGTCACCTTCGCCGCTTCGGGAGATGGCGTGAGGCCCTCGCTCTCCAGCTGCGCGAGGATGAAACGATCGAGATCGCTGCGCGACCAATCGCCGCGCTTCACCGCTGGCATCGCTCCCAGCGCGAGCGGCAAGAATGACCAATGCGGCTCATACGTCGCACCCTGTTCGATCCATTGCCGCAGCTTTCCCTTCTGCGCGGCGGTCAACGTCTTAGACGTCTTCGGCGGCGGCATCACTTCCGCGGCATCCGCGCTGTTGATGCGCGCCCACAGCCGCGACTTGTTCAAGTCGCCCGGCACGATGGCCACATCGCCCGACTCCGCCGCCTTGAGCGCCTCGTCACGCACATCCAAACGCAGACCGGCCTGGCGCTGCGCCGCGTCGGGGCCGTGACACTGAAAGCAGTTGTCCGAGAGGATCGGTCGGATGTCACGATTGAACTTCACGCGGTCATCGGCCCAGCCGGTCGCCCCGGAGAGAGTATACAACGCGACGGAGAGCAGCTTGTAACCAGTCGAGTTCATTGCGAGTGTTCCTGAAGTGACTCAACTCCGCGAGTCGGTCTTGTGGTCGAGTGACTCTACAACTCGGCCACCGTCTGTTGGCGAATTGTTCGCAGTGTAATCGGACATTTCGCGCAGGACGTCTTCTGAAGATCATCGCGTTGCTGTCCCGTGGCGTTGAGCCATCGGGCAAGCGAGCGTCACGGCACACTCCGTTGACCAAACGCGTAAAGGGACCAGGTTCATTTTCGTCATTCGCATTGAAGAATGCTGCCGCACATTCTGTTTTTTGGAGAATTCCACATGGCGTCGTACAAAGCGAATGACTTGCATCGTGGCAAATGGTGGGTGGCTTGGACGGATGAAGTCCCAGGCGCGGTCACTCAAGGACGAACGCTCGCATCGGCTCGTGAGAACTTGAAGGATGCGATCGCGCTGATGCTCGAACCAGCCAATCTTGACGATTTTCCGGAAGCCAAAAACGAATTAGTTCGCGAGGTCATCAAGCTGCAAAGCGGACGCAACTGCTTAAACATCTGCGAAAGAATGGTTGCACGCTTCTCACCGCCGGCGCGAAGCATTCCAAATGGATCAATCTGGCTGACCACTCCCAGCAAACGACGGTCCCTCGACACACCGAGATCGACGACTACACAACGTAGCCATCGCGCTCCTGCGTGATGAGCCGAACGCTTCAAACGGTTGGAATTCTCGTAGTTTCTGAAACGCTCGGCTCGTCACGCGGAGCGATGACGGCTACGTTTCGGCGGCAAGCCGTGGGACTCAAGACACGACCTCAGCCAACTGCGCGCTGAGTTTGGCGACGCACAACTGATTGAGTGACGTTCCCTCGTGTTCTGCTTCGCGGATCAAAGCGGAGTGAACCGACTTAGGTAGCCGCAGAATCACGGTGCCATTCGCGCTGGCCGTGGTGGCGGCAAAGGCACGGTTCGATCGCTTGTCTTGTTCTTGAAGCTCTTGCCAAATCTCGTGGAACTTTTTCCATTCGGCCGTCTTGGAAAATGCAACTCGCTCGGTTTGAGTCGGGAAGAGGCGGCTCAGTTGTCCGTCGATCCCGCAGAGCGTGTTCCAAAATTCTGTCGAACTGATTTTGCGGCGGTGCAGTTTGCGGGCTTCGTCCAAGAACTGCTTCGGTTTATTGAGTTTTGCTGTGGCCACGATCGGTGCCCTCCATTATTCGCAGTCGATGATGGCACGATATCACTGACACTATCGGCAGACAAGATGGACGAATTCGCCGCCGCGCTATTCCCACATTCTGGCGAACGTGGCTACGGTCAGATAAAGTCCTGCCAATCGCCTAAGAGGAGAAATCGCATGTCCCGAAATACGCGTCGCAGGTTTCTGAACCAGACGGCGGCTCTGGGGATCGGCGTGGGCGTGAGTGCCGCGTCGTCCGGCCGCGCGGTGGCCGCCAACGAGAAGATCAGCGTCGCTTGCATTGGCGTCCGGGGCCGAGGCAACTCGGTAATGCACAGCTTCGCCGCCGAACCGGATTGCGTCATCACCCACCTCTGCGACGTCAACGAGCCGGTCCGAAAGCAGCGCGGCGAGGAGATGAAGCAGAAGACCGGAGTCATGCCGAAGCTGGTCAATGACTTTCGCGAGTTGCTCGACGACAAGTCGATCGACGCCTTCATGGTGGCCACGCCGGATCACTGGCACGCGCTGTTGACGATTCATGGCTGCTTGGCCGGCAAGGACGTTTACGTGGAGAAGCCGGCGAGCCACAACATCGTGGAAGGCAAGACGGCGGTCGCCGCCGCTCGCAAGCGCGATCGCATGGTGCAGGTGGGGACGCAGATTCGCAGCGCGGCGTTCCTCCACAAAGCCACGGAGTTCATTCGGAGCGGCGGGCTGGGCCAAGTGATCTACGGCAAAGCCTGGGAAACGGACCGCAACGGCGAAGTGCGTCTGGCTCCGAACGGCTCGCCCCCCAAGGGCTTGGATTACAACATCTGGCAAGGCCCGGTGGCCGAGCGGCCGTTCAACGCGTCGATCGTCGGCGGCGCGTGGCGGTGGCTGTTCGATTACGGCACCGGCGACCTGGGCAACGACGGCGTCCACCGCATCGACTATTGCCGAGCCGTCATGGGCCTGGAGGGAATGCCGCAGTCGGTGTCATGCGCCGGCGGCAAGTTCTTCTTCAAAGACGACGATCAAGAGTGGCCCGACACGATGCTCATCAACTACGAGTACCCGGACAAGATCATCCAATACGAGATGCGTCTGTGGTCCCGCCCGAAACTCTTCGGTGCCACGGAAGGAGCGGCCATCTACGGCGAGACCGGTTGGATGCTGCTGACCAACTCGACTTGGATCGCCTACGACGCGGCGGGCAAGGTCATCAAACAAGGCGGAAGCAGCCTGGCTCAGGCCCAACAGGTCCACATCCGCAACTTTCTCGACGCCGTTCGCAGCCGCAAGCGCGAATCACTCAACCAGGAACTCTACTCCGGCCACATCAGTTCGCTGATGTGCCACGCCGGCAACATCGCTTGGCGCACCGGCAAGAAGCTGCGGCTGGACCCTAAAACCGAATCGTTTGACGATCCCGCCGCCAACAAACTCCTTGGTCGCGAACATCGCAAAGGGTTTGAGCTGCCGAAGGTCGTTTGAAGTGTTAGAGGGAGGCGATTCCGCCAACAAAACCTGTGAGACAGATGTTGCTCGATGCAAGACGACGGTCAACAGATACCGAAAGACCCCTGACTGTCACAAATACAGACATAATTCCTCGAGGAATCGCTACATCAGATCGATGAATCGCTCCATCAGAGCAAATAATCGCTCTGTTAGAGCAAATACTCTCTCTGTTAGACGATGTTGTCGTCATATTAAAGTCTAATAAGTCTATTCCTTTGAGTAACAGCATGACAATTCGGTCCAATTTCACAAGAACAGCGTCTATTTTGTCTGTATTTGTGACACTCAAGCCAGAATGATGTTCTAGTTTTCGAAGTCTTGATGCCGTTGGAACGAATCCTGGCACCGGGATCACTCGAAATGGGGACGAGGAGACGATGAACGCTGATGACAATTGGAGTCAATCACCATGAGACCCGTGAGAGAACCGAACAATTGTGTCCTGAGCCGTCGCGATTTCGCCTGTGCCGTCGTTGGTGCCGCGCTGGCGGCTCGGCCCTCGCTCGCCGATGAGCCGAAAGAGAGGTCGCCTGCCAAGCTGCAACCGCTGTCGCCCGGCATCAAGATTTCGCTTCAGATCCCCTCCGACTTCACCGACGAAGATCTGGTCTTTGCCAGGCAGCTCGGCGTCGGTTACGTCAGCATCCCGACTAACGGCGGCAAGGCGGAGCAGTTCGTCCGATTCAAGCAGCGCGTAGAAGCTGCCGGACTGAATGTGGCGAACATCGGCAACTCGAACGTGCATAACATGCCCGAGGTCACGCTGAACCTGCCGGGTCGCGACCAGAAGATCGAACAATACAAACAATACCTGCGCGACCTGGCCAAGGCCGGAATCTTCTACACGACGTATGCGCACATGGGAAACGGCATCTGGAGTTCGGAGCGTGAGGCCACTCGTGGCGGCGCGTCGGCCCGCGCGTTCCGGCAGGAGACGGCCAAAGGACACTGGGCCGGCAAGGTCTTCGAGCCGCCGCTGACTCACGGCCGCAAGTTCACCAAGGACGAACTTTGGGAGAACTACACCCACTTCATCAAACAGGTCGTGCCGCTGGCCGAGGAACTGGGCATCCGCATCGGCATTCACCCGGACGATCCGCCCGTGCCGGAACTTGGCGGCGTGCCGCGCTCGATCTTCGGAAACTTCGATGGCTATGTGCGAGCGTTGGAAATCGCCAACAGCCCGAACGTCGGCGTGTGCCTGTGTTGCGGCACCTGGATGGAAGGTGGTCCGGGCATGGGCAAGGACGTGAACGAGGCGATCCGAGCATTTGCCCGCCTGGGAAAGCTGTGGAAAATCCACTTCCGCAACGTGAGCGCCCCGATCCCGCGCTTCGTCGAGACATTCGTGGATGACGGCTACACCGACATGAAAAAGGTGATGCGGACGCTGGTCGAAGTGGACTTTCGCGGCATCCTGATTGCCGACCACGTCCCCCAAATGGTCGGTGATCGCCGCACCGGTTGGGCCTACAGCATCGGGTACATCAAAGCGCTGTACGACATGGCTCGCGACGAACGCCCAAGCCGCTGAGATTCCGAAAGCCGCAGGCCACGCACTATGCCATCGAGACCGAGCCAAACATGCTCGCCGTCGTCACGATGCTGAGCGACAAGCCCCATTACTTCTACTGTGACGCTTTCGTCTCCACCGACCCCGTGTCGGTGGAACGACGATTGGTGAGCTAAACACGAAGGAGCGGCAAAAGCGCTCTCCACCGACCCCGTGTCGGTGGAAGCCATGACTCCGGCGAGACGCTTGAAAGCACGGCAGCCGACCAGTCACCGCTTCCACCGACACGGGGTCGGTGGGGAGCCAGCAAAACGGCGACTGTTGGCTTAGCTTTCCAGTCATCGCCCCACCGACGCGGGGTCGGTGGAGGCGGAACAATCACAGTAGAACTACGAGGGCAGCTTGTAATCGTTTCGATCGGCAGGATTGGCGGAGAAGTATTCCACGAATTCCCAGTCGTTGCCGTCGGGGTCGAGGAAGTACACGCGGCGGCGATGCCGATGCGCGTTGGGGACGGTCGATTCTTCATAGCCGGCGGCGAGCATTCGGGTCCGCAGCGCCGCGGCGTCATCGACTTCAAAACCGAGATGATCGACGCCGGGTTGGCCGGAGTAGGGTTCCCGGATCGGGCCGCTCGGTCGCGTCGCGGAGCTCAGCGCGAGATACGTCTCGTCGGTGCCGACGTGAACCCAGCGCGAGCCGTCCGAGTCAGTGTGATCGGCTCGCACGCGGAATTCGGGAATCGCTGTGCGCAAGAATCCGAGCGTTGTGTCGATGTCACGGACGCAGAGATTGGCGTGTTCCAATCGCCCGGGCATGGTTGTTCCTTTGGTTCAGTGATTCGAGTTGCTTCCTTCAGGATGAATGGAGTCCTTGAATCACCGTCTCCAAGAATTCTCGAGCGCGGCGAGCGAGGCCGTCGATGTCTTCGGGACGAGCCGCGCGCAGCTTGGGGGCGGAGATGTTCTCGCAACACAGTGGCATCGCTCGGCCCGTGAACGCGACCGTGTGCAGCAGCCGATAGTGATCGATCTCGCCGAGTCCGGGGCCGCAGTCTTGATCGACCGGGAACAGGCGATGGTCCTTGATGCAGAAGCTGCGGATCGAATCGGCGCACGCCTTGATGTCGTCGAGCGGATTCACTTTGCCGCGCGTGTAGTCCATGACGTTGCCGGCATCGTAGTTGACTTGAATGTTCGCGTCGGCGACTTCGCGAACGATCTCGCCGGTCAGTTCGCCCGTTTCGCCGTGCTGTTTGACGACGATCAACACGCCGTGATCGCGAGCGATCGGGCCGAGTTGCTTGAATCGCGCGACCCAGATTTTTCGATTCGGTCCGCTGGTGTGGCCGAACGTCAGCACTTGCGGGATGCCGGCCGCTTCCGCTTGCAGAATACGAGCGGTCAGCACTTCGATTCCTTTCGGAGCTTCCGGATAAATGCCGGAGAACATCATCAGCGGTTCGAGTCCCAAATCGCGGCAGCGTGTTCCGAGTTCCTTAGCCTTTTGCGGCGATGCCTCGGCCGGCATCACCGGCACCCCTTTCGATTCGCCTTCCTCTTTGTGCGTCGTGCCCCAGGCGACGTACTTGAACCCCGCCGATTTGAGTCCGCTGAGCGCTCGTTCGAGCGGATACTGGCTGTACGGCAGAGTCATGCAAGCGATCTGAAACTTCGTCAGCTTTTTGTCCGCAGACTGCGACTGGGCGGCCCGAAGGAAAGTCTCTGAACCGAGTGCCGTGCTGATCAATCCCGCCGTGCTCCACCGCAAGAGGCAGCGGCGAGAAAACTGTTCGAGCTGCGGATGCTGATGGTGAAACACGCGAATCTCCTTGCAAACTAACCCAAAGCGTCAGCGAGGGCGAGCGCTTCACACCGCTCCGTTCACAGTTTCGTCGTCGATCGAAGCGCTCGCCCTCGCTGACGCTTCGGGTTAGTGACTCACACGAATTTTGTTTGGCCGGGGACGGCGATTGGTGGGACGGGCAGCTCAACGTTCCAGTCGTAACGCGGCGGGCTGAGATCTTCCTGCGAGTTCAAGGCCATCTCCCAAGTGATGACTTGCCCGGTGTAGGCGGCCATGCGGCCCATGATGGCGATCAGCGAACTGCGGGCCATGTACTCGCCGTTGTTGATCGGCTGGCCGCTGCGGATGCTGGCGAAGAGTTCGTCGTGCTCGGTCTGGTACATCTGATTTTCCGGGCCGTCGAAAACCCACTCGCTGGTCGATTGGATCCGCATGCCCTTGCGGCGTTCAGCGAGTTGGGCGCGCCCGTTCGTGCCGAAGACTTGAGCGCTGATGTCGTTCTTGCATCCGACTTGCTGCCGGCAATTGCTGAACAGTTTCGCTCCGCCGGCGAATTCGTAGACCACCGAGAAGTGGTCGTAGATTTGGCCGAACTCCGGCCCGGTGCGCTGCTGCCGGCCGCCCATCGCCACGGCTTGAGTCGGATGCGCGTTCTTCATGATCCACGAGCAGACGTCGAGAAAATGCACATGCTGCTCGACGTTGAAGTCGCCCGACAGCCAGGTGAAGTAGTACCAGTTGCGCATCTGCCATTGCATGTCGGTCCACTCGGGCTGCCGCGGCTTAACCCAGATCGGGCCACGATAGTCGTTGGCGATCAGCGTCGTGATTTCGCCAATCTCGCCCGCTTGCAGTCGCCGAACGGTTTCACGAAAGCTGTTGTCGTAACGCAAGCACAAACCCGACACGACCGACAGTTTCTTTTGCTTCGCCAGTTCGCACGTCGCCAACACCGAGCGAACTCCGGGCGCATCGACCGCCACCGGCTTCTCGGCGAAGACATGCCGGCCCGCGTCGATGGCGGCCTTCAGTTGCAGCGGCCGGAAGTGCGGCGGAGTGCAGAGCAACACCACGTCGCAACAGGCGATGACTTCTTTGTACGCGTCGAAGCCGACGAATCGGCGCTCTTGCGGAACGTCGATTTGGCTGGCGAGAGCTGAGTCAGTCTGAAGCGCCGTCAGGCTCTGGTCCAAGCGATCCGCGAACGCATCAGCCATGGCCCACAGCTTGACGTTCTTGTCCGCTTTCATGGCCTGCGCCGCCGCGCCGCTGCCGCGACCGCCACAGCCGATCAGCCCGATCTTGAGCGTGTCGTTGTTGGCTGCGCGAGCCTGAGAGTGCTCGCCGAGTTTGGCGATGAGCGCGGCTCCGAGCGCGGTTGAAGTGGATGCCTGAAGAAACTCGCGTCGCGTGGCGGATGTCATGATGAGTCTCCTGGGATTTGCCGCGTTATCTTTTACCCCAAATCTATAACCCATGCGGTCTGTTGATCTGCAATCGATTGTGTCGCCGGGTATCGTGTTGAACCGAGTCAAGTTCACGACAATTGAAGACGGCGGGTTATAAATTTGGGGGTAAAATATGGGAACAAGAACGACTTCTTTGGCAGCAGATTCACCATCATTGAAAATAGGGATGTCGAATCACTTTCGACATTGGAATTGGGCAATTGCGGCATTGCCGCGCTATTTCTTCAGCGGATGCAATTCAAACGTGCGGAAGTAGATTTCATGTCCCTCGGATTGCAGCAGGATTTTTCCCGCCGGCGGAAACGTTTCGAAGCACTGATTGACCGTGTGGCCGTTGACGATGATCGTGATCCGCTGGCCTTCGCAAAGGCATTCGACTCGCGTCCATTCGTCGCGCGGGCTTTCGACATCGTGCTTGCCGCGAGTGTCGAGCAATTCCTTGAAATCCGGATCGTGCTGATTCCACCAGAGCTGCCGGCCGGTGAAGGTGAGCACCTCGCCTCCGGTCTTCCAGCGCGGACGCTTGTCGGGGCCGAGGACTGTTTCACTTTTGAATGACACCGGGATGACATCGTCGTTGCGCTTGCCGCGAATCGGAATCAGGTCCCCCGCGCAGCCCTGAGCCAACTGACATTCGATGGACGCCATCCACGTGCCGTTGCCCGCGTTGCCGTCGGGGCCGGTCGCGTGCAGCAGCACACCGGAATTTCGCACGTACTTGCCGCCGTCGGTGCGCTGGCCCGACTTGTATTCGACGACCAAGTGGTAATCGCAATATTCGCGAGCGGTGGCCAGGTAGCCGTGACCCTCACCGGAAACGTGGATCATGTTGTCATGGACCGAAAAAACCCGCTTCGAGTCCTCTCGCTGACCGTCCTTGACCCAGGCCGACAGGCCGATGAGATCCTTGCCGTTGAAGAGGCTGACGATCCCTTCCGTCGGCCGGATCGGCGCCGGCTTGAGGTCGTCGCCCTTCGCCGACGTGGTCATCAGACAGAACAAAACGGCGACGAACGGCACGTGACTCCTAGCCATGACGAACTCCTGGCGACTCGATTTGGCGCGAGCACTTTGGGCCGTATCCTATCGCTGATCCGCACGAGAACCAGCGTTGGCCAGCGAGGCGCGTCTCATGGAACTGCATCAGCTTCGATACTTCGTCGCGGTGGCCGAGGCGGAGAACTTCACGCGGGCCGCCGAGCAGTGCTTCGTCTCGCAACCATCGCTGAGCCAGCAGATCGCCAAGTTGGAGGCGGAATTGGGTCAACAGTTAATCGACCGGCGGGGCCGCAAGATCCGTGTGACCGAAGCCGGCAGGGTGTTGTATCGCCGGGCGGTTTCCATTCTGGGCGCGGTGGACGAAGCCAAGTCCAGCGTTCACGCCGACTCGGATTGGCGGCACGGGCTGATCACCGTCGCCGCGATTCCGACGATCGCTCCGTACCTGTTGCCCAAGTTGATTCGGTCGTTCAACCAGAAGTTCCCGCAGGCTCGGTTCACGGTGCGCGAGAACTTCACGACCGAAGTCATCAAAGATTGTCTCGCCGGCAACGCGGACGTCGGCATTCTGGCGTTGCCGATTGATGACGAGCGGCTGGTCGTCGAGTCGTTGTTTTCCGAGGAGCTGTTGTTGATCACGCCGGCTCGGCACAAGCTGGCGAAACAAAAAAACGTGACGCTGGACGACCTGGTGCAGGAACGCTTCGTCTTACTGAGCGAGATTCACTGTCTCGGCGAACAAATCGTCGCGTTCTGCAAGCAGCACGAATGCCTGCCGATCGTGACTTGCCGCACGGCTCAATTGCTGACGGTGCAGGAGATGGTCGTCGTCGAGCAA
>Ga0247727_10017454_pt1 | contig 11427 bp, 9 predicted proteins | sample WisWelCaveWW1625_FD_202498 | JGI IMG/M metagenome (GOLD analysis project Ga0247727, IMG submission 202498) | Biofilm microbial communities from Wishing Well Cave, Virginia, United States - WW16-25 | ecosystem: Environmental > Aquatic > Deep subsurface > Groundwater > Cave microbial mat | place... | reverse complement strand
AACCGGCGGTTCCGCGGCAAGGAAGTGCTGGACGCGGCGGTGAGCCTCCCTCTGGTGCTGCCGCCCACGGTGCTCGGCTACTACTTGCTGGTTGTGGTGGGCCGCGCCAGCCCGTTCGGGCGCCTTTATGAATCCGTGTTCGGCCAGCCGCTGGTGTTCACCTGGCAGGCGGCGGTGCTGGCGGCGCTGCTGCATTCCGGACCGCTGCTGATCAAGTCGGCGCGGGCGGCGCTGGAGAGCGTGGACCACAGTTATGAGCGGGCGGCGCGCAATCTGGGCGCCGGAGAATGGCGCGTGTTCTGGCGCGTGACACTGCCGCTGGTACAGAGGCAGGTGCTGGCGGCGACGGCGCTGGCGTTCGCGCGATCGCTGGGAGATTTCGGCGTCACTATCATGATCGCCGGCAATATCCCGGGACGAACGCAAACGGTGGCGGTCGCCATCTACGACGCGGTCGAGGCTGGCAACGGCGCGCTGGCGCGCTGGCTGGTGGTGGTGACTTCGGTGCTGGCGCTCGGCATCCTGTGGCTGGCCAACCGCCTCAGTCCCAAGCAGGCGCAGACATGATCCAGGCGCGGCTTCGCAAGAGCTTTCGGCCCGGGGCGGAATCGGCGGGCTTCGCGCTGGAGCTGGATTTCGCCGCCGCCGCAGGAGTGACGGTGCTGTTCGGACCGAGCGGGGCCGGCAAGACGCTGGCGCTGGACCTGATCGCCGGTTTCGTGCGGCCCGACGACGGCCGCATCCTGCTGGACGACGAGATCCTCTACGACGCCGCCAGCGGCGTGCACCTGCCGCCGCAGGCGCGGCACTGCGGCTACGTGTTTCAGAACTACGCGCTGTTCCCGCACATGACGCTGCGCCAGAACCTCGAGTTCGCCGCCGAGCGCCGCCCGCGGCTGGAGCGGCATCGCCGCGTGAACGAAATGCTGGAGCGGTTCCGCCTGGCCGAGGTCGCCGGGCGGCGGCCGCACGAGCTGTCGGGGGGACAGAAGCAGCGCTGCTCGATCGCGCGCGCGCTGATCGGCGCTCCCAAGCTGCTGCTGCTGGACGAGCCCGCGCGCGGGCTGGACGCGCCCTTGCGCGCCGAGCTCTACGCGCTGCTGCGCCAGGTTCGCGAGGAGTTCCGCACTCCGATCCTGCTGGTGACCCACGATCTGGAGGAGTGCTTCGAGCTGGGCGAGGAGATGCTGGTGCTGTGCGACGGCAAGCTGGCGCAGATGGGCACGCCGCGCAAGATCCTGGACCAGCCGGCCACGGTCGAGGTCGCGCGGCTGCTGGGCTTGTACAACCTGTTGCCGGTCGAGATCAAGGCGCTCGATCCGGGCAATCACACCAGCAAACTGCGGATGGAGGAGTTCGAACTGTCAGGGCCGTATTTCCCCGGGCGGCTGCGCGGCGATCGCGTGACGCTCTTCATCCGGCCGGAGCAGTTGTCCGCGCACCCCCGCGACGGCAAGCCTGGGCCCAACCAGGTGCCCGCGCGGCTGGCGCGGGCCGCCGAGCGTCCCCAGTCGGTGCGGTTGGAGTTTGAAGGCGGCATCGCTGTGGAGGTGTCGCGCACTGCCTGGGAATCCAACCGGCATAATAAGGAGTGGGTGGTCGAGTTTCCGCCGCAGGCGCTGCGCGTGCTGTAACGGCAATGAGTGACCGGTCCGATGAAGACGCTGGATGAATACGCGGTGCTGGCCGAGCAGGCTCACGGGCACATGTGCGCCGGCCAGGTGTTGGGATTGCGACTCGCGCTCTACGGGCTGAAGCTGCTCGGTATCGACGATCCCACGGGGGAGGATCGCAAGCGCCTGGTCAGCTTCGTCGAGATCGACCGCTGCGCCACCGACGCCATCATGGTGGTGACCGGCTGCCGGTTGGGCAAGCGCGCGCTCAAGTTCCGCGACTTCGGCAAGGTGGCGGCCACGTTCTGCGATTTACAGAGTGGACGCGCGGTGCGGGTGGCGGCGCTGGAGTCCTCCAAACAGCGGGCGCGTGAGCTCTATCCGGAGATCGACAACAAGAATCATCAGCAGATGAAGGCCTACCGGGAGATGCCGGACTCGGAGTTGTTCGCGCACCAGTGGGTCCGCGTGCATGTGGGTGAGGAGGACCTGCCGGGCTTTAAGGGCCCGCGGGTGAGCTGCGAGTCATGCGGGGAAGGGATCAACTTCCGCCGTGAGGTGGTGCGCGACGGGCGGACGCTGTGCCGCGCCTGCGCCGGGGAGCAGTATTGGGAGCCCGCGTAGGCAGCGTGGCATAATGCAGAGTTGTCACCGCGAAAACTGAATCTCGTCCAGCTTCAAGCTCTCATCCAAACCATGCCTTTCAATCGCACGCTCGGTATCCGTGTGGCGAGCCGCCATCGCGACGGCGTCACCATCGAGCTCCCCATCCGTCCCGAGTTTATGAACAAGGCCGGCGTCCTCCACGGAGGCGTCTCGGCGACGCTGGTGGACGCCGCCGTCGGTATCGCCATCGGCCACCACTTCGGCGGCTCGCGCCCGGCCACCACGGTCGAGTTGAAGATCAACTACTTTCTGCCGGTGAGCGGATCCAAGGTGGTGGCGCGGTCGCATCTGATCCGCATCGGCGGGACGGTGGTGGTGGGCCGGGTGGACGTATTCGACGACCGCAAGCGGCTGGCCGGCGCGGCTCTCGTCACCTACATGCTGTTGCCGGTGAAGTAGCTTTCAGCGGTCAGCCTTCAGCGGTCAGCTATCGGCTACTCCGCGGATACTCGAACAAGCTGCTTGCCGATGTTCCCGCCGCGCAGCATGCTCAGGAACGCGCGCGGAGCGTTCTCGATGCCGTCCTCGAACTGCTCGCGGTATTTGAGCTTGCTCTCGCCGAGCCACTGCGCCATGGCGACGAGACCTTCGCGGAAGCGCGCGGCGTAGTCCATAATCAGGAACCCCTCGACGCGCGACCGCTTGATGAGAAGTTGTGACAGGAAGCGCGGCCCCATCTCCAGCTTCTCATTGTTGTATTGCGAGATCTGGCCGCAAATGGAGATCCGCGCGCGCAGGTTGATCAGACTGATCACGGCGTCGGTGATCGCCCCGCCGACATTGTCGAAATACACGTCGATGCCGTCGGGACACAGCTCCTTCAGCTTGGCCCGGTAGTTGGTGTCGGTCTTGTAGTTGAACGCCGCGTCGAATCCCAGTTCATCCACCAGCCACCGGATCTTGTCGTCGCCGCCCGCGATCCCCACCGTGCGGCATCCCTGTATCCTGGCGATCTGCCCCACCATGGAGCCGACGGCCCCGGCGGCGCCGGACACGACGACCGTTTCGCCCGCCTTCGGCTGACAGACATCGAGAAGGCCGAAGTAGGCGGTCAGGCCCGGCATGCCGAGGACACCCAGCGCTGTCGAAAGCGGGGCCAGCGCCGGGTCGAGCTTGCGCAGCCCTTTGCCGCTGGAGACGGCGTACTGTTGCCAGCCGAACTGTCCATCGACGTAATCACCGGCCTGGAATTTGGGGTTCCGCGACTCCACCACGCGACTCACCGTGCCGCCGGTCATCACCTCGCCGATCCCGACCGGGGCGGCGTAGGACGGCGCATCGCTCATGCGCCCGCGCATGTAGGGATCCACCGACAGGTACACAACACGCACCAGCACCTCGCCGTCGCCGGGCGCGGGGATGGGCGACTCCACCAGATTGAAGTCGGATTCCTTCGGGAATCCAACGGGGCGGGCCGCCAGCAGGATCTGCTTGTTACATGATTTGTTACCTTCGGACATAGGGACCTATTATGGCAAAACCGGCGGGACTCTCCGAGCGCATCGGCAATTACATGCTGTCTCTGCCGGAACGGGTGGTGCGTTCGACTTCGGCGCTGGCCGGCGGGCTGCTGCGCGAGATCGGCGACGTGGCCGTGCCGGCCGCGCTGCGGCGGACCAAGCTTTACCAGAACCTGGTGGAATCCACGCTGCGATTCCTCATCGAGCAGGTGGGTGAGGTCGAGGGCGCTTCGCCCCCGGGGCAGGGCAAGCTGGCGGAAGATTTCGCCATCCGACGCGCCGCCGGCAACGGCATCGAGCTCGCCGGCATCCTGGCGTTTCGCGCTTCGCCGGTGTGGGTGATGGCGGCGCTGGCGGATCTCTCGGGGGCCGGCCGGCACCTGGTCCGCGAGATCGCGGAATCGCTCAAGAAGGAAGGGCTGCTGGAACAGGACGCCAACTTCGAAACCGTCGACCAGATGCTGGACGGGCTGGAGCGCGGCGCCGGCCGCGTGGCCGACACCATCAACACGCCTCCGCTCGATGTCGCCGGTCTGCGCAAGGAGTGGGAGGCGGTGCGGAAGGACTTCCAATCGATGCCCTCGCCGAACATCCCCTCGCCGGCGGCGCTGGAGCGCTTTTGGGACCAGATGCAGCAGGAGGCCGCGGCGCAGAACCGCTCGGTGTTCGAGTTGTCCTCGGTGATGGCCCTGTCAGCGCTGCGCGGGCTGCCGGAGAATCTGCGCTGGCTCTCGCGCAGCGCGTCGCTGGCGGCAAGGCGCACCGGCGAGCTGGCCGGCGAGGCGCTGCTGGGCCACTACCGCGAGACGCTGGAGGAGATTCACCGCACGGGTTTTCTGGCGTACTGGACGCGCGAGTTCCGTCCCTACCTGCGCGCCGCGGCGGCGCAGTTCTCTCCGGGCAAGCGGTCGTTGACCGAGAAGTTCTTCGGCCGCTGACGCCGGCCTACAATGAACTGAAATGGATGCGCGGCCGGTTTTGGCAGCAGTGACCCGTCTGCTGGCGGAGCATCGCCTGGAGGCGGTGCTGATCGGCAACGCCGCGGCAGCTTTGCTCGCCGCGCGGCCGGGCCCGCGACCGCGCCGTGCTGGAAATCCTGGAGAGGACCGTTGAAGAAAAAGCCCATCAAGCGAAAGGTAAAGCTGGAAGCGCTGGCCCGCGAAAGCGATCGCGCCTTGGGTGAGCAGATCCGGCGCCTGCTCGCTCTGCCGCCCGACCGGCGCACGCACTTCCTGCGCAAAAAGGTGGGGCTTCGGGCTTCCTGTTTGTAGAGCCGGCCGCGGACGCTACGGCAGCGCGAAGGCGACGTAGGCGTCGCCCGAGGCGGCGCCCAGTTTCCCGCCGCCGCCGGCCGCGATCACCACATACTGCTTCCCGTTGACCGAATACGTTGCCGGCGTGGCGAAGCCGCCGTACTCGAGTGCGGTCTCCCACAACGTCACGCCGTTCGTGCTGTCGAGCACGCGGAACTTGAGGTCCTTGGTGGCCGCGATGAACAGAATCCCTCCGGCTGTCGCCACAGAGCCGCCATAGTTTTCTGTTCCGGTCTTCGGAATGCCGCGCGCGGTCAGCTCGGGATGCTCTCCCAGTGGGACCTGCCAGTCGATCGTTCCCGCCTCCAGGTCGATGGCCGTCAACTGGCCCCATGGGGGTTTCACGCCCGGATAACCGTCGGCGTCGCGGAGCTTGGTGTAGCCCTCATGCGTGTACGGATAGCCGGCGTTCGGGCGCGCGTCCAGGATTTTCATGATCGAGGGCAGGTTTTGCGAGCTCACGAAAAGACGGCCGGAGCGCGGATCGATCGAGGCGCCGCCCCAAAGCCCGCCTCCCAGCGTACCCGGAGTGACAATGGTCCCCTGCCGGCTGGGCGGCGTATAGAAACTGCCGGCGCGCCAGTCCGCCACCAGCTTGGTGATGTAGGCGCGGGCTTCGGGGGAGATGTTGGTGGGCTCAAAACGCTGCGGGGCGAACGGCGGCGGCTTCACCGGAATCGGCTGCGTCGGCCAGGCTTTCTCTCCCGGGATGTCGGAGGCCGGCACGGGACGCTCCTCCACCGGGAACAGCGGGCGGCCGGTCTCGCGATCCAACACGAACGTGAATCCTTGTTTTGTGATCTGGATCACGGCGTCTTTGCCGCGCGAGCGCGCCAGAATGGGCGGGGCCGGCAAGTCGTAATCCCAAATATCGTGATGAACGATCTGATAGTGCCATCGCCGCTTGCCGGTGGCGGCGTCGAGGGCGATGACGGAGTTGGCGAACAGATTCTGCCCGAGCCTCTCGCCTCCATAAAAGTCGAAAGTCGCCGACCCGGTGGCCGCGAAGACCAGGCCTCGTTTTTCATCGACGCTGAAACCGCCCCACACATTGGCGCTGCCCGCGGTCTTCCAGGAATCGCCCGCCCAGGTGTCGTGACCGAACTCGCCCGGGTGGGGGATGGTGTGGAAGATCCACTCCCGTTTGCCGGTGCGCACGTTGTAGGCTCGAATATGTCCCGGGGCGGCCGGCGCGGGACCTTCGCCGTTGCTCGAGCCCAGCACGATCAGATCCTTGTAGATCACTCCCGGAGAACTGGGCGCGCCGACCTCGCCGGCCCGCCCCTCGGAGTCCATTTGCAGTCTCAAGTCGACGGCGCCGTTGGCGCCGAAGGAGGGGATCGGCTTCCCGGTCCTGGCGTTCAGGCAATAGAGATGCTTGCCGGCCGCGAACAGTATGCGCCGGTCGTCCTTCTGTGCATCGTCCCAGTAGGAAACGCCGCGATTGACGCCCCGCGCGCGCGCCGGCTCTCCTTCAAACGGATCGAAGCGCCAGATCTCCTTTCCCGTGGCCGCGTCCACCGCAACGGCCTTCAGCATCGGCGAGGTGAGGTACATCACGTTGCCGATGACGATCGGAGTGCACTCGATGGTGGTTTGGCCGCGGGATGCTTTGTCTCCCGAGTAGTACGTCCAGGCGATTTTGAGTTGGCCTGCGTTGGAACGGTTGATCTGGTTGAGAGCGGAGTAGCGCGTGGCGCCCGGGTCCCCCGCCCAGTAGCGCGATTCGGCGAGCGCGGCGTGCGCGAGCAGCAGCATGAGGGTAGCGAGCCGGAGCGGCATGGCCGATGGTATCACAGGGCCCTCGGCGGAACGGTCACCTTCTCACGCGTCCTTGCCGCAGGCCCAGGTGAACGCGCGCTACAGTGTGCATGTAACCGCCGGTGGCATAGCGGCTCTGCGCGGCGACTCCGATGTGCTCGAGGGCGCGCTTGGCATCCCCCAGCGCTTCGTAGTACAAGCCGGCATAGAGTCGCGCATAGAATTGAGCTTCGATCTGCCCTCCGGCGGATGCCAGCACGCGCTCCGGCGTCAGCTCGCCGCGGAACATGCGGTAGATCTCGTTCATCGGCGCTCGCCCGTCCGGACCCACCGGCAGCAGGGCGCTCCTCGCCTTCTCCGGCGATTCCGCTTTGGCGACGCACAGAAAATGCCAGGCCGCGTTCTCGACGTCGTTCGGATTCACGCCGCGATGCGATTCAAACTGCGCGCGGCAGTCCCCGTACCGGCCCGCGTAGTACAGCGCGATGCCTCTCTGCCACAGTTGCGGAGCCTCTTGCGGGACCAGCTTCGCCAGTCGATCGAAGCCGGCGGCGGATTCGGCCACTCGGCCGTTCTCAAAATCGGCGACGGCCCGCGCGAAGACGTCCCGGGCGTTTTCGCCGGGTCGTTGCGCGGCCGCTAGCACGAAAAGGAAGAAGGCAAGCATCGCTTTACAACCGGCCCGGATCCAGCCGCCAGACATTCTGCTGCCGCAGATTCGACAACCACACCGAGCCGAATCCGACGCGAATGGCATCGCCTCCCGGGCCGGCGAACTGCTGCACCACCTTGTTCGTGACCGGATCGATGCGCGTGATCGGAAAGTCGAACGAGGTCACCCAAATGTATCCTTCGCCCACCGCGATCTCGCCGCCCGGCCCCGGCACGCCGAGCTCGATGGTCGTCACCACTTTGTTGGTCTTCGGATCGACCCGCGTGACGTTGCCCTCGGTCTGATTCAGCGTCCACACAGCGCCCTCGCCGACAGTAAGAAACCGTGGTGCTTTGCCCACCTCGATGGTTTCAGTGACGAGGTTGGTCGCCGGATCGATGCGCTGCAACAGGTTCTTCTCAGTGCTGGTTACCCAGACAGCCCCCTCGCCCCAGGCGGCGGCGAACGATCCCGGCGCAACCGCGACTTCCGCAACTACCTTGTTGGTCGCCGGATCGATGCGCGACACCATGCCCCGCGGGTCTGACGGCAGCCAGATGCTGTCGGGCGACGCCGTGATGCCGCCTTCGCTGCCGGCCGGGCCCACGGCGATGGTCGCAACCACCTTGTCGGACTTCATGTCGATGCGCGAAACCGTCTTGTCGCCGCAGTTGGGGACCCACACACTGCCGAATCCTACCGCCAGTCCCGCGCAAGGCTTTTGTCCCACGGGGATGGTGCAGGTCACCATATTCAGCTTCGGGTCCAGCCGCGCGACGTTGTTGCGTGGGCCGTTGGAAATCCACACGGCGTCGTCGGAAACCACCTGCCAGTCCGGCACGCCGGGTATGGAAAAGCTGGCCTCCGGCTTCACGTTCTCCATCGAGCGCTTCACTTCGGATTCCTTGACACCCGGACGCACCGGCCTCTTCGGCGGCGCGGGCTTGGGTGGTTGGGCCAGCAGTAGCGAGACAAACAACCCCAGGACGAAGAACGAACGCAATGACATGCAGTATTCCACTATGGCCCGCCCCGGTTCTTGCCCGCAACCGCCGGTTGATCGGCGCGCGCCAGGGCCGATGTTGCATAGCTGTCGAGTGTGTACGATTGTGCATATAATAGGCGGTGGCCTACGAATGGGATCCGGCCAAGGCCCGGCAGAACCTACGAAAGCACGGCATCGATTTCGCCGACGCGGTCATGGTCTTGGAGGATGAAGGGGCGTTGACGGTGCGCGAGCCGTTCTCTGATCAAGAAGATCGGTGGATCTCGCTCGGGATGGACGCGCTGGCCCGCATCCTGGTTGTGGTCTACACTTGGCGCGATGACCGAATCCATTTGATTTCCGCTCGGCCGGCAACAGCGCAGGAGAGGCATCAGTACGAGGGAGGACGATGAAACGCGAATACGATTTCACAAAGGCAAAGCGCGGACCGGTTGTGGAAGCGCCGCAGGGCAAAACCCGCGTCACGATCCGGCTTGACAACCATTTGCTGGACTGGTTCCGCGAGCAGGTGCACCGGGCTGGCGGCGGAAGTTATCAGGCGCTGATCAACGATGCGCTGCAACGTCATGTTGCCCAGGCGAAGGAACCTTTGGAAGCAACCCTCCGCCGGGTACTCCGGGAAGAGCTGCGGAGAGCGAGTTGAGGAAGCGCGAGGAGCCACGGCGCTTTGCCACCACGGCGGTTAGGCGGGCGTTAGAATAGTATCGTCCTGCTCACGAGGAATCGGATGCGCTTTCTGCCCCTGTCTGTTGCCCTCTTGTGCCTGGCCGCGCCCTGGCCGGCCGCGGCGCAACCGGAGGGGGAACAATTCTTCGAGACGAAGATACGGCCGATTCTGGCCAACCAGTGCTATGCCTGCCACACCGCCACCAGGATCGCCGGGTTGCGTATGGACTCGCGCGAGGAGATGCTCAAGGGCGGCGTGAGCGGCCCTGCGCTGGTGCCTGGCGATCCTGACAAGAGCCTGCTGATCCGCGCCGTCCGCCACGCCACCGAAGAGCTGAAAATGCCCAAGGGCGGCAAACTCAAGACGCAGGAAGTGGACGACCTGGTGGCCTGGGTGCGACTGGGCGCGCCCTGGCCGGCGGCCAAAGCCGTCGCCAGCCAGACGAACGGATTCCGCATCACGCCCGAGCAGCGTGCCTTCTGGGCGTTCCAGCCGCTGCGCAAGCCGGCCGTCCCCGAGGTGAAGAATCACCTCTGGCCGAAGAACGACATCGATCGCTTCATCCTGGCGAAGCTGGAGCCCGAGGGATTGGAGCCGGTGAGACAGGCCGACCGGCGTACACTGATCCGGCGCGCCACGCTCGCCCTCACCGGTCTGCCGCCGGCGCCGGAAGAGGTGGACTCCTTCGTGAAGGACACCGCCGCCGACGCCTGGGCGAAGGTGATCGACCGGCTGCTGGAGTCGCCTCACTACGGAGAGCGCTGGGGTCGGCACTGGCTCGACGTGGTGCGCTTCGGCGAAGATGACGTGCGCGGGCTGGGACCGAACGGCCGGGAGCAATACGCCAACGCCTACCTGTACCGCGACTGGGTGATCAACGCCTTCAACCACGACATGCCCTACGACCAGTTCGTGAAGGCGCAGATAGCCGGCGACCTGCTGGAGGAGAAGCAGCGCGTGCGCGCATTGCCGGGGATTGGATTCCTCGGCCAGGGGCCGTGGTATTACGACGTCACCGAACCGCCAGTGGCTCGCGCCGACGAGCGCCACGAGCGCGTCGATGTGATCACGCGCGGTTTCCTGGGGCTCACCGGCGGCTGCGCCCGCTGCCACGACCACAAGTACGATCCCATCTCCACCAAGGATTACTACGCGCTCGCCGGCGTCTTCTACAACACCTCCTACCACGAGCATCCGCTGGCGCCGCAGAGCGTGGTCGATAAGTACAAGGCCGAGGAAAAGAAAATCAAGGATCTGGAGAAGATGTTCGGCGAGTTCCAGCGCCAGGCCGGCAAGCAGTTGGGCGAAATTCTGGCGCTCAAGGCCTCGCGCTACATGCTGGCCGCCTGGAAGATCGCCGACGCCAAGATCACAGCCGCCCAGGCCGCCGCCGAAGCCAAGCTGGACGTGGAAGCACTCGAGCGCATCGTGGAATTCCTCAAGCGTCCGCCGGCGCGCTACCCGTACCTGAAGGCGTGGCAGGCGATGGTCGCGCGCGGCGGGACCGAGGAGGAAGCCAAACGGCTGTCCGACGAGTTCCAGAAACTGCTGCTCGACATCATGGCGGAGCAGCGAGAAATGGCCGAGAAGAACGAAAAGCTGATCGCCAAGGGGACGCCTCTCGAAGAGGTCAAGAGCATCCCGCTGCCCAACGACTTCAAGAGTTTCTTCGACACCCACCAGGTGGAGCTGAAGTCGATGGACGTCGAGAAGATCAGCTTATGGAACGAATTGTTCCGCGGTTATCTCGACATGGGCGGGTTCCCGGACTTCAAGCCCGGACCGTTCAACTTCAACGGCTGGGCGTTGGAGCGGCAGCTCGGCCCGGAATGGACCGCGCACATGACGGCCATGCGGAACACACTTCAGGAGCGGCGCAAGGCGCTGCCCAAGTATCCCTTCGTCCACGGCATCATCGACAACAAGGAAGCCGCCAACCTGAAGGTCCACCTGCGCGGCAGCCCCTACCAGTTGGGCGACGAGGCGCCGCGGCGGTTTCTGGAGATCCTCTGCCCGAGCGAGCCGCCCCTGTTCCAGAAAGGCAGCGGGCGCCTCGAGCTGGCCGAGGCCATCGCCGCAAGCCCGCTGGCGGCGCGCGTGATCGTAAATCGTGCCTGGAAATGGCACTTCGGTTCGGGCATCGTGAACACGCCGAGCAACTTCGGATACGGCGGCGAGCGGCCCTCGCATCCGGAGCTGCTGGAGCACCTGTCGCAGCGCTTCGTCGATCTGGGGTTCTCGTTCAAGAAGCTGCATCGGGAGATCCTGCTCTCGGCCGCCTGGCAGTTA
>Ga0247727_10017453_pt1 | contig 11427 bp, 11 predicted proteins | sample WisWelCaveWW1625_FD_202498 | JGI IMG/M metagenome (GOLD analysis project Ga0247727, IMG submission 202498) | Biofilm microbial communities from Wishing Well Cave, Virginia, United States - WW16-25 | ecosystem: Environmental > Aquatic > Deep subsurface > Groundwater > Cave microbial mat | place... | reverse complement strand
GCGGCTTGAGAATCTGCCACTCCAGATCAGTCAAGTCTGATGGGTAGGATTTGGACATATCCTACCAGCTTAATGCATCAATGGTGAGTTTTCAAACAGGCTCTAACTGCCTTCTCTAAATAGTCGCTAATAATTTTGGACGGAGGTACACCCACATGAACACTCGGTCGAATATACTTCCGGTAATTTTTTATAAAATGTTGTATAACTGGCTTCTTCCCACCGCTTAATACGGCATTCGCTCCAAGTCCTTCTATTCGCTCGGTCCTATTACGAATCAAGAGGCACGGTTTGCCAAGATAATAAAGCTCCTCCTGATTACTTCCACCGTCGGTTACGACGAACTCTGATTGGGCAAGTAAATGCATAAAATCTCCATAAGGTAAAAGTTTCGTAAAAATTACCTTATGGGAAAAAACCCGATCTACTCTTTTGCGCAGCCTATTCACAAATGGAGCCGATAAATCATGCACCATAAAAATGCATGTAAGGTTTGGAGAAACGTTTTTAAGCAGAAACTCTAACACGCTTTCTGTGTCCGCCTTACCAAAAAGCACATGCTCCTGTCTGTGAACAACCAAAACGAAATATTTCTTGTTCGTTTTTCTGATTCTTTTCAAAGCTAAACTGTTCTTTTTGATCTTCATCGCGGACCAGAACGTTTCTATAAGCGTGTTTTGCCGCGTGTTTATTTTTTTGCCTCCGACTGAGTTAAGATTGCGTGCGCACCATGCATTCGGACAAAAGTGTATGTGCGCCAATTTTGACACGATAAAGCGACAAATTTCCTCAGGAAACGGCTCAAGAAAATTAAACGACCGTAGCCCTGATTCAACATGCACAAGCGTTGCCCTAAACATACGGGCAATGAGTGCTCCAAGAAGTGACGACACCGTGTCTCCATGGACAATAAAATAGGTATCTTGTTTACTTCTCCCATAGAGTTCATGTCGAAAATAGAGGATGTAATTTAGCATCGCCTTCATGGTCCATATGACGAAACCAACCATAAGTGGCACGCGTATCCCAAGGGGGCGCTGTCTAAAGGCATAATATGGAGAAATCTTACCGGTAAAATATCTAAGCTCATGAAACCTGACGATATTTTGACCTGAGGTTATTATTTTAAAGAATACCTTCCGTTTCTTTAATTCCTTTATGATGGGCGCCAGCTTAATAAATTCAGCCGTCGTTCCAATAAAAAAAAGGGCCTGCCTCATTTTCATGATAAATCCTTTTGGACATTATACACTTTCACTGGGTAAAACGGGATATTGGCAAGTGGGAGTCGCCTTGGCTCTATTATGTTAAAATCGTATATCTATGTATCCATTGTACTCAAAATATAAATTCTATTTCACGTATGCATACTATAAACTTACAACCCCGTTTGAATGCAAAAACTTTCGCTTGAAGATCTTGTTCAATGAGTTTTCCTTCCTTTTTTACACACTCGGCTTTGGAAAACTTAACTCGAAATATATAACTAAAATACTCCTCAAAACAAAATTCGGAAATTTTAAAATACGGGATATCGGAATAGATAAAAATATTGCTTCACCAGCATTTGAACGATTAGATCTTGAAGAACTGATGCGGAGGATAAATATTACACTGACGCGTAACCATAAAGTTTTATTCATTGACGTCGGAGCAGGATTTGGCAAATACACCGTGTCTATCGGAACGCATTTCAGAAAATATAGAAACAAGCTCACAATCCTCTCCTTCGAACCAGAACCGGAGAGTTTTAAACTGTTAAATGAAAACGTACGACTGAATAATTTAAAAAATGTGAGAACCTTCCGCCGTGCTTTAAGCGACAAGACTGCCATACAAACATTCTATTTTTATGATCCCATGAAAATGATCGTGAGTTTTCCTACCAATAAAAAAGTACACATCCGTACAGATTCACTTGATTCGTATTGGAAGCACTTTGGTAAGAACAACAAGACAGAACTTTTCATGGTCATTGACGTTGAAGAACACGAAGTTGCAGTACTGAAAGGATGTAGAAAAGCCATTGGGATGGTAAAAAACGCCACCTTATTGATTGAAGACTCAGCAACCGCTACTTCTCAAAAACTTCTTCGTTATTTATCACATAATGGTGTATTACTCACCAAAAAAACTCCATATAATAGTTTCTGGAACCTCACATCTTAAGTTTTGAGTTTGAGACTCGTTTCTTTTTCTCGATCAAATAATTTTCTAGTGCCAGATACTCGAGTCCTGAGTGTTCAAACGCATGCATGGCTTCGGGCGGTCCCATGACGATAGGATCGCCATGCAGGTTAAACGAGGTATTCAAAATCCCTCCGATCCCTGTTAATTTTTCAAATTCGCTTATAATCGTCCAATATCTCGTATTCCAATCTTTGCGCACAAACTGGGGACGTAACGTAAAATCATACGGATGCATGGCCGCACGCAACTCTTGTATTGCCCTAGGAGTGGAGTTAAATGTGATAGTCATATATGGCGCGTCTATTTGCTTCGGGTTACGACAGTAGATATTTCTACGCTCATATAAAATCGACGGTGCAAATGGCATCCAAAAATCACGCATTTTCGTGCGTTCGTTAATGTTGCGAACGACATCATAATTTTTGGGATTCGCCATGATACTCCGGTTTCCCAGTGCTCTGGCTCCCCATTCCATGCGTCCGCAAACGCGTGCCACCACCATGCCCTTTGCTAATAGTTCCGCAATCTTCTTCTCAATACCGCTGTGCCAAGTTATACGGTATTTTCGTGCGTAGTGTCCCTGCGAAAGAAACCGCTCTACATCCACATTTGTATACAATGGCCCAAGATACAAATCTTTGATTGGGGAAATTGAAAATTTTATATTTCGATCCAGACAATGTTTACGATAACCAAGGTAACAGGCCCCGATGGCCAAAGACTCGTCGCCCGCGCTCGGCATAAAAAAGGCTTGTTTCACGCTTGGAAGATTACTTATTCTCTGATTTGCCTTCACATTCATGAAAACGCCGCCCGCGGCAACTAACCTACTGCAACGAGTTTTGCGCATCGCATTTCCTACGAGTTCAACCATGCGGTCTTCTACAAGCTTCTGAAATGCGCCTGCAATAGTATCAAACCTTTCTCCTTCCAGATGTTTCTTGAGATACCGATACGTGTCCTGTGTACTAAAACGCGATGTGAACCGAAGCGAATTTGACGGATCGATGGTTATGAGATTTTTTATCTTTTCATAAAGATCGTTTACATTTTTTTCTTTCGCGTAAGGAGCTAAACCCATCACTTTATACTCATGTTCCCCCGGCTTCATACCTAAATACTGAGTCACAAAAATGTATAAATAACCCAACGAGTGATCGCGCTTCGTTTCTGCTATACGGTCAATCTTAGACCCGTCAAATACCGTCACCTTAGAGCTATTTCTATCTCCCTCCGCATCAATCGTTACAGCAACTGCCTTATCATTGTTATATGGTGAAGCGTAATATGCAGTTGCCGCGTGAGTTAAATGATGTTCAAACTTAATTACCTTTTCTAAAGGAATTTGAAGATGGCCGGCGACAAATTGCCTTTGTTTCCATAATGCATACTCTCCTACAGTTACGGTTGCACAATAATAGAGAAACTGACCTAAAGGTCGAAGTCTTGGCTGTTGATAGACTACTTTTCCCCATAAATAACGGATAAATCCTACAATTTTAAATAATAACGTAAGAATAGTGATGGTTGCATCTGCTCGCTCTCCTTTTGAAACATATACCGGAGAAATCCACGCCGAGGGAAGTACTGCAAAAGCAAGATCACTCCCCGTTATACCTGCAAAAGAAAGAAGCCAATCTATGCTTTGCTTGGGAAAGCCAAGGAAATTTTTCACCCCGGTGAAACGTTCTTCACTCACACACGAAACAAGAACGCCGTCTTTCAGAAGTGCTGCAGTCGAATTGTGACCATAGTAAATACCTAGTATATATACCGGTTTTCCATGTTTCATAAAGGATTAGTATGATATCACGAGTTTGCGAAGCATACCCATGAATCGCACACGATATTTCCAGGGTATTTTGATAATCGTATTAAAATATATTTTTTGGATCTGGCTTTTTAGAAATGACCCCCTCTCTAATACGGAACGTTTTGAGATATCCAAAGGAATTCCGTGACGAACACAATAATCGTATGCGTCCCGAAATATTTTCCCTTTCTCCACTACATGAATCCTTGGAATTAATTTTTTCATAGTGCAATAATATCCATCTGAATATGAACTTCTATAGGAACCCAAAATTTCGAAATTCCATGGATTCTCACCAGGGATAAGAAGGGTTTCTAACTCTTCAACTTCCCAGAAACCAAACGTAACGGATCGATATGGGGCGCCTTTTTGATACATTCCGTAGTTACCCATAACGGCGTCTGGCACAGGTTTTGGCTCTATATGCATATGTTTAGCTTTGTGCTTTATCACAAAGTCCAGGGCTTGCGAAAAACTCCTCCCGTCTATCTTGTCGGTTGGGAAAATATCATCCAGCCAAAGAAATACATACGGGGTTTCTATTTTTTTTAAAATCGCAAGCAGACTGGTTGACCAATCTGTATCCGGACCGGAAAGAATTGTTTCGATGTCTGGAAATCCCTTTGTATTACTCCCTAACCTCAAGGGATAGGGACAGTCTTTCCAATATTTTTGAAAACTATAAAAAAGCGGCTTCCATAAGTCCGAATACGCATCGCAGGACAAAAACAGTATGGTTAAATCAGTATCCTTTTTCATTTTCGTATTTTACACCTAAGGATATGAAAAGCGCACAACTCATTTAACAGGGGTATAGAATTTAATACAGAGTTTATTTTCATGAAAATCGGCGAAACGTTATACAGTACCGTGGGCAAAAATGCGTATCTAAAATCGCTGACAACAGAATAGCCAGCTTGATCTAAAATTCTGCCCAGTGTCCAAATGTTACTTCGAAAATATTCTTTATTCATATGAATGAAAGCCTGTTTATAACAAATAAGCCACGGCACATAAAGGAGATTGAGTGGGTTAAACTCAAAAATTACCAACGTCCCATTCTTCCGAAGAATCTTACGAATTTTTTCTAATAATTCGTGGATTTCTGGCACGTGATGAACTACATTTACAAGTAGCACGTAATCGAACTCCCCTTTGTTTGCCAAATCACGGAAATCCATGACGTGTCCTGTTATGTTTTTAAGACGTTGTTTTTTTACTTCTGCCCGAAACACCTTAATTGAATCATCCGATGTGTCTATGCCCACAACATGTTTCGCAATTTTCGCGATTGGTATAGCGAAACGACCTGTGCCGCAGCCAATGTCTAAAACTGAGGAGGTTGACAAATTTTGCATAAAACTCAAGAGCGTACTACGTTCATAACGGAACGCAACGTTATCCGCAAATATACTTCTTTTTTGACTCTCCTCACGAACTAACGTGTTAAACGTCTCTGTTTGAAATTTTTGAGAGGCTTTTTTATTCATCTTCATAGGAAACTAAACTTCCTGAAATCAAACCTTTGTAATAACCAAATCTTGGCCGAACCAATAGCATTTTTCCCAAGGTTGAATCTGGAACAACGCGAATGTTTCGTTGAATATACTGACGCAAGGCAATCGTTTCAGAAAAATGTTGTATATTCCACCAATAGGCACGCTCAATTGCCCATCCGAGAGCCCAATTGCCCCGTAGATACGAAACCAAGGCATAGATCTCACAAATCACCAAATGAAAGAGCAAAATGGTCCAGAGCCACATCGGGCCGAAATTCTTCAAATACGTTCGTATCCTATTTTTGAATGAATGATATTGGATAAATGCATTGTTCATGCTGCTGCTTGTCGCTCCCATTTTGTGGTAAATAACTGATTTGTATGCATACACAATCCTGTATCCTGCTAACCAAATCCTGTGGCACATATCTGATTCTTCAAAATAGGCAAAATAGTCAGGATCAAAAATATTCCCCTCAATAGCTACCTTATTCAATACATCTTTCCGGAACATCATACATGCGCCTTTGGCGGTGTACAGGTCCATTTGGCGATCATACTTTTTATTGTCTTTCTTGCCAAAACCATAATGATACAGAAATCCTGTTGGCGTAAGAAACGCGCCGACACTATCGTGTGTGTCGTGCTGGTCCATCAGAAAAATTTTGCTTTGTACACCGGCAATCTGTGAATCACTTTGAAGGACATTCACAAGTTCTGTAAGAGATGTCCCTGTCACTCTCGTGTCATTGTTGAGAAATAGTATGTATTTTCCACTTGCTTTCCGAAAACCCACGTTATTTGCACCCGCAAATCCTAAATTTTCTTTATTAACGATTATTTTTGTTTTTGGATAATGTTTTTTTATCCAAACAACTGAATCGTCTTTTGAGCCGTTATCTACAAACACAATTTCGTAATTTTTGTAATTTTGCCTTGCAAGAGAATCGAAGCAATCCGGAAGCCACCGTAATCCATTCCAGTTAACGATAATAATAGAAACGAGTTTTTCAGTCATATAATCTGGTTTACACTATCAATCTACTTTGACGAAATTTCTCAATACGCGCGAGAACGAACTTGCTCAACATCATCGAAAATATTATCGATACAACCGACACCGTAAATCCATTACTGCTGAGTAGTGGTGATTTAAAAAAATCAATAATTGAAATTATAAATACGTGTGAAATAAAGACAAGATATGATAATTCTCCTAAGTAACGATCGAACTTCCAATTTTTTGATAAATTAAATATAAACGGCATGATAAATATTAATAAAAGAAGATATGCAGATTCAAGTCCGGCTAATATGGTTGAATTATATAATATGGTCAAAAGTAAAAATGATACAAATATGGCCAACAAATTTTTACTGGCTAATCTTAGTACCAGAATCTTCTTGTAAATTCTATACGAAATATTACCAAAAAGAAAAAATGCCAATTCAGTTGGGAAAAACCGATACGTCCAAGGATCATACCTGAAGCCATTGCGCATAAGAAAAATCCGTAGCATTAGTGACAGGGCTATTATGAGTGACACCACTTTCCACTCTTTGCGTAAAATAAAAGGCGAAACAACATAGAAAAGAATCTCCAAACTTATAGCCCAAGCAGCAGGAATTAATGCAAAAAAGTGTAATTGTGGGGAAATCGTATGAAAAGAAGGAGTATAGAATAAATTTCCACTCTGAAGATTTAAACCTAAAAACTGTAATGAGTCTAGTCCTACAATAAATATATTTATGAAAATCAAATATAATCTTGTGCTCAAACTCATCAGGTCAAGGTAAGATAAAAAACTAGACAATTGTCCAAAGTCACCGCCAAATCCAATTACTACTCGCGAGTAATAGTATTGAAGAAAACAAAATATAATGATTAAGAGAAGTACTGCCCAATAAGCCGGATACAATTTTAAGAACCGATTAGTAATGAATAGTACATAGGAATTATTTCGCTTAATATACTTCTCATTCAAAATCAGCGAAATATAGAAGCCTGAAATCATAAAGAACGCATGAACCGCAGTGATAGCACCAGTAAAAGTTAGCCCGCCTATTGGGGTCGAGTGTGCAATCACAACCGCGATAGCTAGTAATAATCGTAATAGTCCCATAGACTAGATCTATAATAATTTTAGACGATATCTTTGTAAAAAGAATTCAAGCCATTATCCAATACCATGGTATAGTCGACCCCGCGAAGAAAACGGTCAATCTCTTGTTTTCCATCCACCGCAGTCTCTATACACAAAAATTTAGGGCGAAAACGCTTCCAATTATTGCTCTTGAGTACTTCCATTTCAAACCCTTCAACATCCATGCTTAAAAAGTCTATGTGCCTCATGGTAGGATATTTACCTAATACGAGGCTAAGCGGAAGGACGAGAATTTTTTTTTCTTCTCTTATCAAAAAACCATTTTTTACGTATTCCCGAGCTTGAGATCTAACAAATGTAGATAATGTCGGGGGGTCCATGGCAAAATACGTAAGACTTCCTTTTTTGTTAGCTATGCCAACATTCAGATTAATATCTCTTGGGCGCTTAGATACGAAATGCTTAAAACGCACGGCGTCTGGTTCTATATTGATCCCTCGCCACCCACGAAGATAAAATCTCATTGTGTTGGAGAAGCGATACGGATCATACGCACCTATATCAACATAGGTGCCGTGCTTTTTGTATCCTAATAATTTATCAAGCGTCAGATCCTCGCCATTTTGACTAAACGAATGAAGAACACGGTACCGCCAAACACGCGCGTACAATTCGCTCACAGCAAATGAAAAAAATCGGATAAAACCGTATCTACGCAACGAACTTACAATACCATTCATATTCTTTTCTGATACCATCAACGAGCTTGATATGGGGGCGCCATCCAAAACCAAATAATTTTGTCACATCGAGTTGTTTTCTAGGCATCCCATTTGGCTTTGTTGTGTCCCAACCAATTTTTCCTTTAAAACCAACAATGTCTTTCACCATTTTTGCCAACGATTTTATCGTCTGATCAGTTCCACAACCAATGTTGATGATTTCAGAACTATCATAATGATTCATGAGATACACACATGCATCCGCCATATCATCAACGTACAAAAATTCACGCCTTGCCGTACCATCACCCCAAATCACCACTTGTTTTTCGTTTTTCACCTTTGCCTCATGAAATTTACGAATAAGAGCCGGTAAAACATGTGAATTATTCAGGTCAAAATTGTCATTTGGACCGTAGAGATTCGTGGGCATCGCTGAAATAAAATTCGTCTTATATTGATCATTAAATGATTGGCACATTTTGATACCCGCTATTTTTGCTATCGCATACGCATCGTTGGTAGGCTCCAAAGGCCCTGTCATAAAATACGACTCTTTTATGGGTTGCTTGACTAAACGCGGATAGATGCAGGAGCTGCCTAAAAAAAGTAGTTTTTTTGTTTTATATTTCCAGGCATTTACAATTACATTCGATTGAATTTGAATATTGTCATAAATAAAATCTGCTTTCTGTGTACTGTTAGCCATAATACCGCCTACTTTAGCAGCTGCCAAAAATGCATACTCAGGTCGAGATGTGGCAAAAAATCGATCCACTGCAGTTTGGTCAAGTAGGTCCAATTCTTTTCTGGTTTTGATTATGATATTTTTGTATCCTGCAGCCTTGAGCCTTCTAACAATGGCCGTGCCAACCAATCCGCTTTGACCTCCAGCCACAAAAATTTTAGATGTTTTATTCATTTTATTCGCAGGGACAATGCGTGGGTCACGATAATCCCCGCCGAAAATATGGTCACATACCAATGCAGTAACCATGCAAATTCACGTTCTCTTATTACGCCAATAATCGATTGTAACAAAGGCAGGATTATAGTGAAAGCATAGGGAAGAAACAGATACATGCGTATCTTTTGCGTCTTTGTTAAGTATGCATTCCTCTTTGTAATACCAGAATCCCGCCGGAGGAGGGCATTTTCAACTGCCCTTTTCGTTTTCGATACAAATTGCCGGGTATCACGAATTGTGTAATGCCACAAAACAACTCCGTGAACATACGCAATCTGTTTTTTTGCATCAATCATGCGATATATCGAAAGCACATCATCTGAAATTTCGGTCCGCTTAGGAAGAAATTTTTTTCGAATGGTAAAGCCCTGAGCAAGCGCAATAATGGGGCGCTCGTTACTGCTCGTGTAGTCATATATATCATACAGCTCATTATGCGTGATTGTTTTATACAAACGATGAAATGTACGAGCGTTTGCGGCATTCTGGTAAACAAAATGAGTATAGGGATCAGTAAATGTGTTTATGTACCGTGAATATATATTGTCTCCAGGTCCTGTATCGTGCTTTGGAAACGCAGCTACTATTATTCTATCTCGAAACACACCAATCATTTTTTTTAAAGCATCAGGATCTGGGAACAGATTATCAACAGCCAAAACCATAATCAACTCACCGCGAGCAATTTGAAATCCCAATGCAACAGCAGGCTCCGTAAGCTTATGTGGATTATGGACAATTTTAGCGCCATTTTTCCGAGCTATTACACGTGTTTGATCGGTCGACCCACCGTCAATTATAAGGAGTTCCATTTCATCTTTCCCAATACTCTGCTTATGAAATGAATCAAAAAAGCGACGTAAATCAGAGCCGGCATTATACGTGGGAAGAATGATCGAAAGAATAGGAGTTTTCATTTCATGTTGACCTCGCGACCTGTATGAATAGATCTCTCAATAGCGTCGAGAATTTTTACAATAGCCACTCCATCTTCAATAGGCGTCAACGGTTTTTCTATACCTTTGATATACGACACAAAATGTTTCAGTTGTGTCGCCAATGGATCGATGGGGGCAATTGACGGGATACGAATATCTCCAAGCCTAAAAGATGCACCAGTCGGATCGTTTTCTTTTGGATACTGAATGCTCGTATCGCAAATCTTAACTGGTTCATTTGCGTTTGTATCTTCAAACACTGCCATTTTCTTGTCTCCCAGTATGGTAAGCGCTCGAATTTTTACCGGGTACAACCAAGCGACATTTATATTCACCATAACATTGTTGGGATACATGAGCGTCATAACGGCAATATCTTCCAGGCCGTTACGCGAGAACTTACCGGCGTGTGCATTTACGGTGATGGGAAAACTGTCACCCAGAAGATATCGTGATATTGCCAAATCATGTGGTGCAAAATCCCATATAACATTAACATCGTCTCTCACCGGCCCGTAGCTTTGCCTGCGGAATTCTAAATAATGCAGTTTTCCCAATGTTCCCTTGTCTATCTCTTTTTTTAGAAAACGCACTGACTGATTGTAGAGAAATGTATGGCCGACCAATACTTTTGCCTTGTGCTTTGCTGCGAATTTTTCTAACGCTATTGCCGTCGGCAAAGAATCCGTCAATGGTTTTTCTACAAGAACGGGAATTCCAGCCTCAATAAATGTTTTCGCAAGGGAAAAGTGCATGCTGGCAGGAGATGCAATGATAACTCCATCGAGCTTGTGACGTATAAACTCTTTGACGTCTTTTGTAATCTTGAGATGAGGATACAATCTCCTCGCATCATCAAGCATGTCTTGCCGTAAATCACATACTTCAGCTAACTGTGCATCCAAATTACTGTCAAAATATTTAGCATAATTTCTGCCCCAGTATCCCCAGCCAATAATGCCAAGGCGCTTCATAGTATTCTCGCCGGGTTACCAACAACTATGGCATTATCGGGTACATCTTTCGTAACCACGCTACCTGCTCCCACCATTGCATGCTTGCCAATTGTCACACCACCCAAAATGGTTGCATTGGACCCTACAGTCGCCCCAACTTTTACAAGAACTGGGAAAAGTTTCCAGGTTTTTTCAATTGTCTTTTTAACGGTGGGATGATTGTCGTTTACAAAAACT
>Ga0247727_10017452_pt1 | contig 11427 bp, 11 predicted proteins | sample WisWelCaveWW1625_FD_202498 | JGI IMG/M metagenome (GOLD analysis project Ga0247727, IMG submission 202498) | Biofilm microbial communities from Wishing Well Cave, Virginia, United States - WW16-25 | ecosystem: Environmental > Aquatic > Deep subsurface > Groundwater > Cave microbial mat | place... | reverse complement strand
TACTGATGAAACACTTCGCCGTTGACCGACCCTTCGATCGTCATGGTCGCGCCGACGCCTTTCAGCGAAAGCGCGCTGATGACGGAGAGTTTCACTTCTCGTTGAAACGGTTCGGTCCCCTTGGCGCGTTCCCCTTGGGGCGCACGGGCGTTGCGGCGTCTCATGCCCGTGTGGATTGCGAATTCATCAAGGCAAACCAGTTGTTCCGTATCGAAAGTCGCTTGCTCCTTTTGAAAGGCTTTTCGTTCTTTGGGCCGCGCTTCTTCGGCCAAACGCGTCTTTTTCTTCGACGGCAAAAGCAGCATTTGAAGGTGGCGGCAAATTGTAGGAATACTCACCGTGACCTTGGCGCGTTTTTTAAGCTGGTCGCGGAACTCTTCTAAGGTGGCGTCGGGCTGTTCTTGCACCAGAGCGGTGAGAATCTTGAGTTCCGCCTCTTTGAGTTGCGGTTGCGCGCCGCCTCCGTGAGGCAAAGGGGCAAGATGCCCTCTTGTTTTTCGATTACGAAGTAACCGATAAATATAAGATTCGTGAACTTGAAAGATTTCTGCGATTTCGCAGTAGGTGCCGAGGCCATCGTCAATAGCATTGACAATCCTCTGGCGCAGTTCTAATGGATAGGCTTTCATGGAAACAATATACACAATAAACCTATCCAGCCAAACAAAAAATGCTATAATTCGCGGCGTAAGCCCCTTTCAGGGTTTTCGCCGGACTCCAAAAAACCGCCAGGAAAATCCCAATGGTTTTGATATGGCTCGTATGCTCTCCGCGTTAAAAGGATTTTCTCATTTTTGACGATAACGGCGCCGACACAGGGCTTGGGGTTCTCGTAGTGGACAAATTCACAACACGGGCAATGTGGGCGACTTTTCTTGCTGTGGGTTTTAATCGACAAAACCAATTCGCTGCTACACCACGGACAAAAGCGATATTGCATGATGCGTCTCCTAAAGTTGCCAAACTGCCGCACTTTAATTCTTTAGTCGCTTCATCTTGAATTTTCTGGAGCTTAAAACTCCATTAGAATGACGTATTCCTGACTAACGCAATTTAAAGCGAGAGGGGGGAAAATGTCAAGTCGCTTTACGGTTCTGCCTCTTTACGGTTCTGCCTCGTTTTATTAAACGCCTTAAAATCGGGGAAGTTTATTTGGGCTAATAATTTTTTCCGCACTTCTTTCCGGTTGCCGCTACTCCTACTCCAAATTTGGGACGGGATGCTCACCTCTTTTATGCCTGATGGAGTTTGCGCACACAATTCAATGAACTGCGAGGGTTGGAAAGGATTTCTACCGGTATGTTGAGCAGGAGCTGTCATGATGAAATTTCGCCCACGGAAAGAACCGTCAACACCTCCTTCCACTGTTGATCAAAAGAATAGCCCGCAAAACTGGCTGACTGTCTCACAGGTCTTCAAAGTTCTCGTCGGCTCCGGCGTCATGTTGTTCGTTTGTAATTTGTGCTACGACGCCGCGCAAGCCACGCTGCTGCGCCGCATGCAATTGGAAGCGGAGAACAAACAATTGCGCGCGCAGCTCGAGCGCATCGATCATAAAATTTTGCCGCGTATCGAGCAGGCCCACCACGAAGTGAAAGACATTCAAACCCCTTTGCAGTACGATAAACTTACCCGCACACAACAGGAACAACTCGCTCTGAAAGCGCGCGGCGTTTGCGAAGCGCTCGAAGAAATCGAGCATATGCTCAAGCTGAACACGGTCGCCCGCGTCGACAAAAAACGCGAGTTGGAGTTGGACGATATTTTTATCGTGCTGCCCAATGCCGCCAGCGCCGCGACGGTGAAAAATTCCCAACGTCGCATCGGCAAAAGCCTTGCGACCGTGCCGCCCGCGGCCGAGCCGGCAAAGCCACCCGCGACCCCGGAAAATTTAGCGATTGAACGGGCGCGACCGAGCCGCGCGACAGCAACCGCCGAGCCGCCAATAGCGAACAACGACGCCGCGTTCACGCCATCGCCTCTCGCCGGTATTGAAAAAAATCTTTCTTTCCTCGGCCTGCCCGAGTTGCCGAAGAGCCGCAAATCGGCGGATATGCATCGCGTCATTCTCGAACATTTAGCGTCGCTCCAGGATTGCTACTCGCGCGTTTTGAAAGAGAGTCCGCAGCTCAACGGCGAAATCAAAGTGCGGCTCACGATTTCACCAAAGGGCAAAGTCGTGGCCGTGGCGCTGCTGGCTTCGACCGTCAATCACCATGAGCTCGAACAGCTTATTCTCGAACGCATCAGCCGCTGGAATGATTTCGGCGAGGTGAGTCCCGCGGCGGGAAATGTTACTTTCAAACAGACTTTTATTCTTCAGTAAAAAAAGTGAGGTCGGACTTGCGCTCAACGAGTTTTCTAATTTAGTAGAATCGCGCGACGCAAGTCCGACTTCGCCCCCACGCCCATCATCGCATTACCGTCAACTTCTGCGTCACCCGTTGCCCGCGCCATTCGGCCTGAATGAAATAAATTCCGCCGGTGAGATTCGCTTGCTTTAACGGCAATGAAAAGTTTTGCGCGCCGGCAATCGCGATGAATTTCCAAATGCCGATTTCCTGGCCGACGACGTTGAAGAGCCGGAATGTGAGGCGATCTGCCGTCGGAATATCGAGACGAAGCGCAAGCGTGGCGTTCTCATTCATATTGAACGGGTTGGGAAAATTCGCCAACAGGTGGAAATTTTTCGGCGCCTGTTGTTCTGCGGCGGCGCCGACCGCCAAGCGCGGATAACGATAAACGCCGGTTCGCGCCGTCGCGATATAAATATGCCGTTGATCCGCCGGGTCAAACACCACGCTGTTGACGATTCCCACGGCGCCGGCGGGCAACGCTTCCCGCCAGTTTTCGCCGGCGTCTTTGCTCTCGTATAGTTTCGAAATTCCAACCTGCGGTGTCATCCCGCCGGCGACCAGATGTGCCGGTTGTTGCGGGTTGATTGCCAGCGCGCGAAAGGAAACTTCCGTCTCTGAAAAATTCGTGGCGCGCCACGTCTTGCCCGCATCATTCGATTTCAACAGTGAATGCGTGAACGCGGCGTAGACGAGACTCGTGTCGGTGGGATGCAGCGCGAGCGCCCGGCATTCATCGGAAACGTTTGCCGGCGGCGTCCGATTTTCCCAGTGTCCGCCGGAATCCGTCGAACGCAGAATGAGCGGATAGCTCACGCCTTTGTTATTCACCGTGTAACCGCCGGCCCCGATCTCGTCATCCGTGCTGAAGAACAATCGTTTCGAGCCTGCCGCAAAAGTAAGAATATTCGCCGTCGTATCTCGCCAAACCCGCTTCCAATTTTTTCCGCGATCTTCCGAACGCCAGATAATGCCCGGCGTGGCGGCAAAGGCCGTCACGTAAGTCGGCGCGATCGGATGGCAGACATCGATGCCGCCGACCGCACTGACGCGCGTCACATTCGTTCGGTCAATACCGCTATCGGCAGCAGTCCAACTGCCTTTTTGCAAACAGGTGTCGGGACGCTGTTGGTAGAAATAAATCAGTGCCGTGTCGCTGTGCGCTGGGTGCAACGCCGCGCCAACAAGCACACCTTTCCAGCATTTCAGCGGGCAATACGTGTGAAAAGCAAAGATCGACGTCAAATTTGTTGCCGGTACGCCGAGATGAACCCAGCCGGAATCCAACTCGCCGAGCGTGCGGCGATAAACGCCGTCATTTTCCGTAGCGGCATAAAGCGAGCCGCCGTAATAGGTCATCGCGGTGACGGTTTTGCCTTGCAAACCAAAAGGCTCAAATGGTTGCGCCACGGCAATACTCGCGAACAGCGCAACGGCGGCTAACCAAGAAAAACGAACTCGCATAAAACCTCTCTGGCCAAAACTTTTGGATAAATTTTTATTGGCATTGTTAAAAGTTATTGTTATTTTTTCACAAATTCAATGTGAAGTTTTAGCGGCAAGAAAACCCAAATTCAGAAAGGCCGGGCAAACCCGATGGAGTTAAAATATGATCACGCGCATTTTCGCTGCGCCGATTTGGAAAAAACGGTTGAGTTTTATCGGCACATGCTCGACGCCGAGATCGTCAAGCGGTCGGAGCACGCGGGGCGGGTTATCGTGACGCTGCAAATCGGCGGCACGAAATTCTGCCTTTCTCCAGCGCCGGCGGGCGGCGAGTTTAAAACAGAGGAAAACGGCAAGCGCCTCGGTGTTTATCATCTCGCGTTTCAGGTGCCGAATCTCGACGAAGCGGTCGCGACGTGCAGGCAGCGCGGCGCAAAATTCACCGTCGAAAATTTTATGGCGACGCCAGCGCGCCAAGTCGCCTTCTTTGACGCGCCCGATGGACTGCAGGTGGAGTTGATGCAGGATTTGTGAGTTGTTTGAAATCGGACTTGGTCGCAAAGATTTTTAAAATTTAGAAGATTTCCCTGACCAAGTCCGACTTCGCCCTCAGCGCAACAAGATCATCTTTCTCATTTCGCGAAAATTGACGCTTTGCAAAATATAAAAATAAACGCCGGAAGCCGCGGCGCCATTTTGCTGATTCAAACCGTTCCATTCTACTTCATGCCGGCCTGCCGCAAACGGCGCGTCGATGAGCGTTTGCACCAATCGCCCTTGCGCGTCGTAAATTTTTAACGACATTTTTTGCGCGGCCGCAATCGTGAACGCGATGGAGGTCGTCGGATTGAAAGGATTGGGAAAATTTTGTTTCAGCTCAAAATCGCGCAGCGTCGCGGACTCTTCATCCACGCCGGTCGCGACGAGCAAATTATCAATGACCGCGTTGATCGCGGCGACATTGACGCCAAAGGCTTTATACCGGATGATGCCTTGCTGATCAACAACAACGGTCCATTCGTTGCGAACACCATACGAATTCCCAATAGCACTCGCCATCAATCCCAGGGGATAGGAAATGCCGGTGGACTGTTTGTAGGAGTTAAGCTGCGTCGTGCTGCCGTTGTAATAATCCAAACCGATAGCCTGAAAAGCCTTGTTTTTGCGCGGTTGATAAATGTTGGTTTCCGTGGCTGGACCAGCCGCAAGACAACCGCTTCAATTCCAGCCCATAAAAAATAAATAAACCACTTTGCCGCGATATTGCAACAACGTTTGGGTGCCGCTTGCGAGCGTGTTGGTGGAAAAACCTGGCGCCGGATCTCCCACATTGGGCTGCGACCAGGCCGTGGCGCTCAACACCAGCAGGCTGGCGGTCGTTAACAAAATTTTGCGCATAACAATCTCCTTAGATTTGGTGATGAAATCTTAAAAAGTGAGATTAGCTCTCATTTCGAAACCTTTAAAGTCTAAAACCTCATAACAAATTCCCGAAGTGCAGGCCGGCCCGCCCCGCCGCGTGCCATAAAAAGCATTCATCAAATAGCGCTGATTAAACTGATACCCCAGCGTATATCCGGCCCAATGGCGCGGTTTGGTTTCGATTCTCGCGGTGTTCGGCAAATCGGTTAAATTCGGATCCGTGCTTCTTTCCAAAATCAAGCCCGCAGAAATTTTTGGCGCTTTGGAGAGCGTCAACGCCGCGACATAATTTCTGACCGCCCGCCCGGGATCGAAATCGCGTTTCAGCGTTTGATATTCCAAATCCAGGGTCGTGCCCCATTGCGGCGCCCATTCCCGCTCCCAATAAATGCCGCCGGCGTAGCGGTTTTTCTCGCGCCGGAGCTGATCGGCGCTGCGATCAAAAAAACCTTTGACCGTCGATTTCTCGCTCAACGTCAAGCTGGCTTCGGCAAACAACTCTTCAAACAGGATTTTTCTGCCGAAAAAAAGATTTTCGGATTGCGTAAAATTGAGCACGAACGTATGGCCTGCGGCCGTGTGCCAGAACGCTTCGCCCTGCCAACCCGTTTCATTTTTAGGATTGATTAAATGCGTGCTGCGGTTCAACACGGCGTAAGGATGCTCTTTGATGAGCGGCGGCGGATCGTTGTATTCGAGCAGAAAATCGTTGTAATCCTTATATTCGACGCTGAGGCCAAAGGCGCCGGCGACGAAATTAGCGCTCGAATAAAACGCGTGCGCCGAACGGTCCGAAAGATCGAAGCGCTGGTTGCCGCCGCCGAGGCGCTGGGCATATTCGGAATAAAACTGAATATTTTTGCGCACATTTCCGGAAACGGCCAACGAGCCAAATTCGCGCAAACCTTCATCGCGATGGTCGCGCAAATAAGCGCCGCCGAGCGTAAAGTTTTCCAATAAGCGCACGTTGGTTTCAAAGGCGTCGAGCAAAAAGGGGCGCCGCTGCCCGGCATTGGACTGCGGCGAGAAAGTATTGCGCAGCGGTTTGCCGCGCAACAACTTGACGTCGAGGCGCTCGGAAGTAAATTTCGCCAAAGCGCCGTCGATATCGCGATAAAACCCGTAGCGAATGCGCTCGCCGGGATTTTCGAGAATGGTGCCGGGAATTTCATAGGATCGCAAAAGCAGACCGCGGCCAAGAATCTCGTAAAAATTGCCGGCGGCGAAATCAAAGCCGCCGCGATTGTAGCGCAACGTGCGCTGCGTGAGTTCGGTGTAATCCCGGTCTTTTCGCGGCCGCTGAAAAAGCTCCCATTTGATATCGCCCCGCCAATCGCGAAATTGATAAGAAAAATTGAGTTGATTGTACAACGCCGTCAAATCGCTGGGTTGCTCATGCGGCAGGTTTCCCACTTGATACTCGAGCGTGTTGCCGGCGGAAAATTGCGCCGCCGCATGGCCCAGCCAACTCAGCAAAAATCCCAACAGCAGCTTATTTTTCATTGGCGCTCTCGTCGGCTGTCAGCAGTTTCTTGATTTCGTCTTCCAGCATTTTTTCATCTCCGGGCCGGTAGCCTTGATGAAAGAAAACGATCTCGTCATTCGCATCCACGATGAGGAGAGTCGGCATCGCCGTCACTTTCAGCTTGTTCATCAGCTCGTTATTGACGTCGAGCAGCACCGGATAAGCGATATTCAGCGAATGCGCAAACGGTTTGACCTTCGGGAGGTTGCGCGTGCCGTCGACGTTGATGCCGATGAATTCCACGCCTTGCGCTTTGTATTGTTCGTGCAATTTCACGAGCTTCGGAATGGCGCGCACGCACGGCTTGCACCACGTCGCCCAGAAATCAAGGACGGTTAATTTTTTGCCTTTCAATTGCGAATAGGCAACGGTTTTGTTCTCTAAATTTTTCAGCCGAAAATCCGCCATCTTGCCGGCAAAAGCCGGCTGGCTCAAAAAGAGCAAAAGAAAAATTGCAAAAAAGACTTTCCGCATCATCGCCTCGTGGTGAATTTTTTTTGATCAAAAAATTTTTTAAAAGCAAAACCATAAAATAAAAAAGCATATCACTGTACAAACCGGCGACAGGATACGCTCATTAAACAATCAATCCGGGGAATTTATTTCTCGGACCGACGATCTTTTTTTGCCGAATTGATCTCATCGCGCAGGCGGGCGGCGTCTTCAAAACGTTCATCCGTCACCGCTTTCTGCAGCTCAAAGTTCAAGCGTTCGAGGCGATCCATCGGCACATTCTCATCGGCGCGCTCGGATTCCTTGTCGCTCACCGAAGCTTTTTTCATCACCTCGTCATGGACAAAGATGGGCGCTTGCGCGCGCAGGGCGATGGCAATGGCGTCGCTGGGCCGCGCGTCGACCTCCACATGGGAGCCGTTCATCTTCAGGCCGACCATGGCGTAATAGGTGTTCTCGCGCAGATCATTCACCACGACGCGGGAAATGCGCACCTCGACGGAATCCAGCAGATTCTTCACCAGATCGTGCGTCAAAGGCCGCGGCGGAATAATACTTTCCATTTGCAACGCAATCGCCTGCGCTTCGGAGGAGCCGACCACGATCGGCAGCCAACGGTGATGCGCGTCATCGCGCAGAATGACGACAAAACGATTGGCCGTTGTATCCAACGTCACACGATCAACACGCACCGAGACCAGCATAGCCCACAATCTCCCGAACTTTATCTCAAACACAGATGCAACTTATTATCGTCGATTAAACAGCTTTATGATTATAAAGAATAAATTCACAAGTGTCAAGAAAAATTCTGCGAGGAAATCCGCGCCGTGCGCGCGAATTTTAAGGATTTGCAATGAGAGGGTGAGTACCTGCAGACCGGTTGTCGATTATCGCATCGGCAATCTCGACTTGTTCTTTGTCCTGAAATCAAAAATATCCTGTGCAAACACCTGAGGAGAAATTACGGATAAAAAGAACACAACAACGACGTTTTCAATGATTAGTTTGCGATTCATGGACGGCTCCTCGCTTATGAAAATTGTGGCGAGACAATATTTTCAACGCTATCGTCGGCATCCCCATGCCAAACCCTATTCCAGTTGCCAACCGCAACCCATTCGTGCTTTCCCATAATCCGGCAGCTTGCAGGCCCACATCAATCAACATTGGCAACAGCAAAAGAATGGTCAGCCGGAAAGATAGTAATCTGTTGCGATAGATCAAAAACAAAAAAGCGATCGTGCCCACCAGCAGCCCGGTGCAGCGATAGCACAACGGAAATTGATAGCCCGCGATGAGGAAACTGCGCGAGGGCATTTGGTGGCAAAGGGCGCCACAGAATTTAAAAATCTTTGCGTACCAGTCCATCATTGGCCTCAATTAGGATTCTTCATCGTGTCGCCGGCGATAATGCATCAGCGCCATCGCAAGAAAAATCGCGCCGCCGGAAAAGGCGCAAGGCGAAAGGCACGGCTCGCCGATTTGGTGCGTTTCCGCGACGACGTTGCCGGCGTGATCCGCGATTTTGGCATAGACCATGTGCGTTTGGTTGTCATGGGGATATTTTAAACGCAAAATATATTGCTCGTCACTTAATTTTTCTTTCTCGATGCCGCTCACCTCTTCGCCATCCACCCGCGCTTCAATGCTTGCCGGATCGATTCCGGAGCCGTTATCGGTGACCCGCACGGTGAGGTTGACGGTCTGCTGCTGGCGATTGCAGCCGAGAAACTCATACGTCGGCTTGATCGTGTCTCTAATGTTCCTGTTGATTTCCGCGGCGGCTTCGTTGCCGGCGAGATCTTTCACGCGCAGCTTGGCGCCGAGATGAGCGCCAAATTCTTTGCTGCGAACCGGCATTCGACCGTTGACCGCATAGCGCAGCGAGGCAACTTGCCCGCGCGTTTCCAAAACGAGCTTGTTGGGATCGACCAAACTGCCGTTGAGCTCGAGATGGATGGCGCTCAAATCAATTCCGGAGCCGCTCTCGACGATCGTCGCGCCCAATCTCACTTCGCGGCCTTCTTCAAGATAGCCTGGGGGAGAAAGCGGTTTCGTCGTGAGATTGAGATTGCGGAGGCTCGGGCGCGTGAGGTCAAAAGCGGGAATTTCGATGCCGTGATTCAAAAAGGCCTGTTTGATCTCGCCAAAATACGGCGTGCCATTATAGAGACGATTGTCGCCGTAACTATCGTCCGCCAGCAAAAGATTGACGCTGAAATCGGCAAACGTTTGCGGCACGGGTTGAAACATTAGCGCTTTCAGAATGGCTCGATCGGCGTAAGCGCCGCCTCGTTCCGGCCCGAGCGGCCGCATCATGGCGGCGCGCCAATCCCACAGGACGCCGGAAAAAATGCGGCTGTTGTCGTGCACAAAACCGTTGTCACACTCTTCACATGTCCCCACTTTGAAGTCTTTATCATACACGAGCTGATTTTCAAGATCGCGATTGTGGATTTTGCCCAAAGCCGTCTCAGGCGGCGCGATGCGCACTTCCGGATCGCCGTTTATCGCGCAGGCAAAATAATCGGCCAATGCTTCATTGATGGCGCCGGGCTCGTCTTGATACGGCAAAGGCTCTGGCCCGGCTTGAAAATTGTGGACGAGCCAATAGACGACGGCGTGCGCATATTCGTGATAAACAATATCGCTGCGCAGCCCTAATGATTCGTTCACGCTGCCCAAAAGCAGCATTTCGCCGCCGCTCTGAAACGCATTGGCGACGCCCGGAGCGAAATAAACTTTCAGCGTTTTATCGAGCGCCCATTCTTGCAGCCCCAGGCCGATGAAATATTCGCGCATACGATTGAGATACTGAAAGGTGTTGATCTGCGGATTCAGCGGCAGAACGACGTCGTGGCTTCCATCCGGCAACAAGCTGACGTTAACATCACGATCCGCCAGGGATTTTTGATAGAGCCGGTTTGCCGGAAACCTGGTTGACAATTTTATCGAAGGAAAGAGACGTTGCGGCGCAAGGTCCGTCGAGTCCAGAAGCTGAAAATGGGAATTGCTCGGCAAGAGTTTCAACTCATTGGTCGAGCTTGCGCCGGAAAAATTAAACGCGCCGCTGCCGCCGATTTCTTGATAACCGGCAACGTCATTGCCGATTTGTCCGCTATTCAAAATCAACGCGCTGGCCCGGCTTTCCTCAGGCGATTTTTCATAAATCGTGGCACGCAACCGGCCGGCCATTTGCTCGACCATTTGGCTTTCGCGATAGAGCATTCGCCCGGTGGCCGCCTCCACGACGCAGTTCCACACTTCGAAAGGCCACGCCGAAGTCGCGGCTCGGGTAACGACCTTAACGTGATAAGCGAGCCGGTAATCAAATTTCGTGGTGTCGCTCGTTTGCGGCAACGGAAAAACAACCATCCGGATGTTTGCCGTGTCAGCCTGTTCGACTGCCGTCGAGTGGGCCAGTTTTGCCAGGGCTTCGATTTTGCCAAGCGGAGGCGATGACGCGTTGACTTTGACTTCCGGAAAGAGGCCGAGGCCAAATTGGACGACATACCGGCCGCTAATGGCCACATTGGCTTCGCCGCTAAAAATCGGCAGCGTGTCGTTTGCGAAGGGATTTTTAGCTTGTTGGCCGAACGTGACGAACCAATGATCATCGAAGCGGCGAACGGAGGCCGGTGCCAGCGAGGCGAGATCAAGCTTCGTCAAAGCCGGGTTCACTTGTTTATTGTCGTCAACGAACCGGCCGAGAAAACTGCGCGCCGATTTTGCTGCCTGTTCTTGGCTTTGCGGCGCCTGCGGCAGCGCCACCGCGGAGCCAGCCATGCGATGCGGCGCGCCGGTGAGCGTGTTTTTCCACGCGCGCCAAACGTCGTCTCGGCCGCGCCGGCCAATCACCGAAGTTGAATCGACGGTTTGCGCGGCGACGCTGCTGCTGCCGCGGCCGATGGGGTGTTGCAGCCCGACAGCAAGCTCGATCCTTTTGAAACGTCCGACTTTTTGATTGGAAAAAACCGCGGCGAGAAAACCGTCGGCGTCCACGCGCACTTCGTAAACGCCGGGCGCGAGACGGATGGCAAATTCTCCCTCGGCGTCGGCGTGCTCAGTGACAACGAGCGTGTCGGCCTGCCAAATTTCAACTCTGGCGCTTGCGATCGATTTGACCGCGGTTGGCGCATCCGCTTGGGCGGCGTAAACCTTGCCCGCAATTCCGGTGCGAGAAAAGGCGTACCAAATCATGCCGGCGGCGACGAGCGCAATGGC
>Ga0247727_10017451_pt1 | contig 11427 bp, 4 predicted proteins | sample WisWelCaveWW1625_FD_202498 | JGI IMG/M metagenome (GOLD analysis project Ga0247727, IMG submission 202498) | Biofilm microbial communities from Wishing Well Cave, Virginia, United States - WW16-25 | ecosystem: Environmental > Aquatic > Deep subsurface > Groundwater > Cave microbial mat | place... | reverse complement strand
GACGTACATCCCCGTGGCATTGCCGGACATGAGAGTCGACGCTTCACAACTGGACCGCGAACTGGCGCGGCCCTCGAAAAGCGGGCACAACCTTTTTGCCTATCCCGCGCAATCCAACTTTTCATCCGTTCAGCATCCGCTTGAATGGATAGAGGCAGCGCACCAACATGGCTGGGATGTGTTGCTGGATGCCGCCGCGTTCGTGCCTACAAGCAAATTGGATCTGAACCTGGTCAAACCCGATTTTGTTCCGGTTTCATTTTATAAGATGTTCGGTTACCCAACGGGGCTTGGTGCCCTGATCGCACGCAAGGAGGCTTTAGCCAAATTGCATCGTCCCTGGTTCGCAGGCGGGACGATCACGGTTGCGTCCGTGCAGGGAGATAAATATTACATGGCGGATGGCGCATCCGCATTTGAAGACGGGACGATTGATTATCTCAATATCCCCGCGCTTGAAATCGGGCTCAAGCATATCGAGTCGATTGGCTATGATGTGATCCACGAACGGGTCCGCACGCTCACCGGCTGGCTGTTGGATAATTTGACCGCGATGAAACATGGCAATGGGGTGCAACTCGCGCGTATCTATGGTCCCACAAAAATGGAGGGACGCGGCGGCGCAGTGACGGTCAACTTTTATGATAAAGATAACCAACTGCTCCATCACCGCCTGATTGAGCAACAAGCAAATGAAGCAAACATCTCTTTGCGAACCGGTTGTTTCTGCAACCCAGGCGCAGGAGAGGTTGCCATGGGTGTTTCGCGTGTGGAGTTGGATGTTTGTTTCACAAGCCCGGGCCATGAAGAACGTCTCTCGCAGGACGATTTTCGTATGTGTTTTGATGGCAAGTCTATGGGTGCGGTTCGCATTTCCGTAGGACTGGTCACGAATTTCAATGACGTGCAGGGCTTTCTCGCCTTTGCAAGGGGGTTGGTATCTTGAGCCAGTTGAAAATTCCATCACAAATCTTACAGACCCAGCCTTGACTTTCCGTTCCGTCCGCGTATAATAGTCCTGTTGGATGAAATAAAACGAGTCTACATCGCAAGCGCTTTGAAGAAAACTCTCAAAGCGTTTGCTTTTGTTTGTCCCGTTCGCCTCTTTGAAAAAAAGAGATGGAACGAACAGGATTGTCTCTTGCATAAGCCAATTACACGCTATGAAGAGATTTTCTCGTGGGAACTATTTTTGTGAAGGAGAGAATCCAGTGGAAACAAAAGGATTGACAGCGCTCCGTATCAGCCTGGCTTCGCCCCAGACGATCATGTCGTGGTCGTATGGCGAAGTGCTCAAGCCGGAAACCATTAATTATCGCCGCCTGCGACCTGAAAAGGATGGCTTGTTCTGTGAAGCCATTTTCGGACCCCAACGTGACTGGCAGTGTTACTGCGGCAAATACAAAAACCCCCGATATAAAGGAATCATCTGCGATAAATGCGGCGTGGAAGTGACACGCGCAGCCGTGCGTCGCGAACGCATGGGGCACATTGCGCTGGCTACACCAGTCGCGCATATCTGGTATACGCGCCGCATCCCGTCCTATTTGGGTATGCTGCTTGATATTTCCCGACGCAATCTCGACCGCGTACTCTATTTCGCGCAATACATCGTGACCTACGTTGACGAGGAGGCCCGCAACAAGGCTCTCAAACGTATCGAGGATGAAATCTCCGTTACAGAGAGGGAGCAAGCCGCAGGCATCAATTCCAAGATCGCGGAGATCAAAACCACTCGCGACCACACCCTCAGCGCCATCAATCAAAAACGCACCAACCTTGAGCAGGGTTATGATGAAGTCATCGCCGAAAAACTTGAACCTGTCATCAAAGAGGGCCAAAAACTTGAAAAATTACTTCAAGGTCAGATGGGCGAACATGCCAAAAAGGCTGTCGTCTTTGAATTGACAGATGAGAAGATCCTCGATGCTGGCGATAAAGTCGCTGCCAAGCACCTGACCCAGGTACAAAAGATCGTCCAAAAAAACCTTGAAGCGGTTGAGAACGAACTTAAAGATCAACGCGCCAAGGAACTTGAAGACCTCAAAATGGATGCTGGCAGAGTCAAAGCCGATGCCGATATGAAAATGGAGGCCCTTCGCTCCCAATTGGAGGATCAGACGTCCGCTTCGTCCAACCAGTCTTCGCGAATGCGCGATGAACTGTTGGAGTTGCGTCCCTTTACTTTCATCAGTGAGATCCGTTATCGTGAACTCAAGCAGCGCTGGGGACAGGTCTTCCGAGCGGATATGGGCGCCGAAGCTTTTTACGATATTCTCGAGCGGCTTGACCTGGATAAACTCTCAGTTGAACTGTGGCACGAAGTTCGCACGACAAAGTCCAAGCAGAAGCGCAAGAAGGCCACAACCCGTTTGAAGGTTGTGGAAGCCTTCCGCCGTTCGGGCAATCGTCCCGAATGGATGATCCTGACCGTCCTGCCTGTCATCCCGCCTGACCTGCGCCCCATGGTTCAGTTGGATGGCGGACGCTTTGCAACATCTGACTTGAATGATCTATATCGCCGTGTCATCAACCGCAATAACCGTTTGAAGAGACTGCTCGAACTCGGCGCGCCCGATGTCATCATCCGCAACGAGAAGCGCATGCTGCAGGAAGCGGTTGACAGCCTGATTGACAATTCACAACGCGGCAAAGCCCTCAGCCGACGTGGCCGGCGCGAACTCAAGTCTTTGAGCGACATGCTCAAAGGCAAAAAAGGACGCTTCCGACGCAACCTGCTCGGTAAGCGCGTGGATTACTCCGGTCGCTCCGTGATCGTGGTTGGTCCGCAGTTGAAACTTTATCAGTGCGGTCTGCCGAAGAGCATGGCGCTTGAGTTGTATCGTCCATTTGTGATCGCGCGTCTCGTACAGAACAACTACGCTGCCAACGTGAAGGGAGCGCGCCGCCTGATCGAACGCAACCGTCCCGAAGTATGGGAGGCGCTGGAAAGCGTCATCGGCGATCGGCCCGTTTTGTTGAATCGCGCGCCCACATTGCACCGCCTCGGCATCCAGGCATTTGAACCGATCCTGATCGAAGGTTCGGCGATTCAATTGCATCCATTAGTGACCACCGCGTTCAATGCGGATTTCGACGGTGACCAGATGGCCGTCCATGTTCCGCTCTCGCAGAAGGCGGTAAAGGAAGCGCGTGATCTGATGCTTGCTTCAAAGAACCTGCTCAAACCAGCGGATGGTGAGCCGATCATCTCGCCTTCGAAAGATATGGTGCTCGGCGTGTACTACCTGACCATGGCACAGAAGGCTAATCACAAAGGCGATGGCCGCGCCTTTTCAAATATAGATGAAGTTGAGATGGTTTATGCGCTCGACCAGGTGGAAGTCCACTCGGAGATCAAACTGCTCGCAAAGACCTGGTATAACGACAAGGGCGACCGCCTGCCCGAACCCGAAACCCGCATCATCAACACGACGGTTGGGCGCGTGCTCTTCAACCGCATCCTGCCTGATGAGGTTCAATTCGTCAACGAAAAACTGGATAAAGGCGGCGTGAAAGACCTGATCGCCGAAGTTTATGAAGTATGTGGACAGGAGAAGACTACCGACGTCGCGGACAAAATCAAGACCCTGGGTTTTGAATATGCGATGAGATCCGGCATCACACTTGCTGTCGCCGATATCTCCATCCCGCCGGAACGCAAAGGCATTATTGATGACTCGCTCAAGCAGGTGGAACTCGTGCAACGCGATTTCAGGCGCGGCCTCCTGACTGAACAGGAAAAGAACGAGCGCGAGATTGAGATCTGGCAGGCTACCACTGAAAGTGTCGGAAATGCAGTCAAGAAACACATGGACCCCGACGGCAATCTCTCCACCATGGCTTCCTCGGGCGCGACCAAAGGCGGGTTCTCCACGATTTCACAGTTGGCAGGTATGCGCGGTCTTATGGCTGATCCATCCGGGCGCATCATCCCGATGCCGATCCGCTCAAATTTCCGCGAAGGACTCACCGCGCAGGAATACTTCATCTCAACACATGGCGCTCGCAAAGGTCTTGCAGATACCGCCCTGCGTACAGCGGATGCCGGTTACCTCACCCGCCGCCTTGTGGATATTGCGCAGGACATCATCATCAACGAGCACGACTGCGGCACACACGATGGCGTTTACATCCGCCGCCGCGATGATGTTGCCGGTCAGTCCATAAGCAGTCGTTTGTATAGCCGTCTGCTGGCTGAAAACGTGATCGATCCAAAGACAGGCGAAGTGATCGGCGAATACAATGATGTGATCAACCAGGAACTGGCTCGCAAGATCGCTGCTTCCGGTGTTGAAGAAGTAAAGGTCCGCTCGGCAATGACTTGTGAACTGCAACACGGCATCTGTTCCAAGTGTTATGGCCTTGACCTGGGACGCGGCGCGATGGTGGAACTTGGTTCCGCGGTCGGAATAGTAGCCGCGCAGTCCATCGGTGAACCCGGCACACAGCTTACGCTCCGTACTTTTCACACTGGCGGTGTTGCCGCCACAAGCGCAGATATTACAACGGGTCTCCCACGCGTGGAGGAACTTTTCGAAGCGCGCAAACAACCGAAGGGTGAAGCGGTCGTTGCGGAAATCAATGGAACGGTGCGGATCAACCAGTCGGAAAAATACGCCGACCTGCGCGAAGTGACCATCGAACACAGCGAACTCGTCAGCGATGAATACAGCATCCCCGAAGACTGGAAGTTCGGGGTCAAGGATGAGGCGGAGGTCAAAGCTGGCGATGTGCTGGCAACCCAGAGCGACGCGAAGATCATCGCCCAGCATAGTGGGCGCGTCCGTGTTGAGAAAAAGGAACGGAAGGTTATCGTCTCGTACGATCAGGGCGAAGAAACATCCTATGACATCCCGACCACCTCACGCCTGCTCGTCAAAAACAACGAGAAGGTGGAAGCAGGCCAGCCTCTCACGGAAGGCTCGCTCAACCCGCACCGCGTTCTTAAAATTCAGGGACGCGAGGCATGCCAGATGTATTTGATGACCGAGGTGCAGAAGGTATATCGTTCGCAGGGGCAGAACATCCACGATAAGCACTTTGAAGTTATCATCCGCAAGATGATGAGTAAGGTGCAGGTCACGCGCCCGGGCGATACAAAATTCCTGCCTGGTGATCCGGTGGACCGCCTTGAACTTCGCAAGATCAACGAACAATTGCTTGCAGAAGGCAAGCAACCCGCAAAGTTCGGCGAAGTCCTGCTGGGTGTTACGAAGGCTTCCCTCAGCACCGACTCGTTCCTCTCGGCGTCATCCTTCCAGCACACCATCAAAGTGCTGGCGGGCGCAGCCATCGGCTCCACGACCGACCCGCTCTTCGGGCTGAAAGAGAACGTGATCATCGGCAAGCTGATCCCGGCAGGCACCGGTTTCATCCATGGCCGCTTCGCGAACGAGGAGAGCACCGGCAGAGCCTCGCAGTGGACGGAAATTTCAGACACCTCTGCGGCGGACTAGAGTAATCTACACTCGGGGCAGGTCTTAGACCTGCCCCGAATTTTTTATGTCATACGCACGCGCTTCAAAAAGACCGGGTGGACAATCTCCTTCGCCTCATTCCCCCTTAGCGAAGCGAACGGGACATCCCACACGCGGGAAAACCGCTTCAAATAGACTCCGCCAAGTGGATAACTTTATCCTGCTCTACGAACCTTCGCTTCTCACGCGGACCGATGACCTGTTTGCTGACTCTATGTTCGTTGACCTCGGCTACGGCTTCGACGCGCGCACCACGCTCGAAAGCGCGGCGCGGTTTAGGCGTGAAAATCCTGATCTGCGCATTCTCGGCGTGGAAATAGATAAGGAACGCGTCGAGGCCGCATTGCCTTTCGCAGACGACAAAACATTTTTCCGTCTGGGCGGATTCAACCTGCCCTTGAAAGAAGGTGAGACTGTTCGATTGATCCGCGCCTTCAACGTGTTGCGTCAATACGAAGAAAAGGACTTCGCCCCGGCGTATGAAAGACTCGCCCAGTACGTTTTGCCCGGCGGCTTGATGATCGAAGGGACGTCGAATCCGTTTGGGAGTATTTGGTGCGCGAATGTGGTGAGGAAAGCAGTTAATGTCACTCTGAGGGAGCCAGTGGGCGACCGAAGAGTCTCTGATGATGAAAGTAAGAGACCCTTCGCTTCGCTCAGGGTGACAAATGAATGGAGATTTGAAGCCCTCGTCTTCAGCACGAACTTCCGTTTAGGGTTTGATGTAGGGGAATTTCAAACGATATTGCCAAAGAATCTAATTCACCACGTTGTGCCAGGCGAGCCAATCCATGATTTCTTCGAAGCATGGAAACAGTCCGCTGCAGAGACATCTGTAATGAAGACGTATGGGGCAAGACAATGGTTTGTCTCAGCCGCAGAAAATCTGGCGGGAAAAGGGTATAAAATAGACCTGCGCAGAAGGTGGCTGTCAAAGGGCTGGATGATCTGGAACTTGGACTGAGTGTTGGGAACAAGTGGAGAGGGAATAACGTCTCCGTGTACGCGCGAGATGGTTATTCATCTTCAAAGTTGATTTCGCCGATTGCTCGCTGAAAGGAGTGAGTATGATGCGCTCCAAACGGATTTATCTATCAGTCGCTGCCTTGTTGGGCACTGCTCTTGCATGCGCATTGCCCGGTGTCTCAACGCCGGATGCAAATGCCATCGGCACCATGGTCGCGCAGACCATCGTTGTTGGGCTGACGCAATCTGCCCAGCCGATCATTCCCATCACAGGTTTGGAATCCCCAACTGCTACGCAAACCTTTACGCCTGAACCGCCAACGCTTACCCCCACACAAACCCTGACGGCGACACCGGCTTTCACTTTCACGCCTTTGGTGCCACTAATCAGCGTTTCGGTGCCTACGAACTGTCGCATCGGTCCCGGAAGGGTGTACGACAGGGTGGGGGCATTATTGGTTGGGGAGGTCGCCGAAGTTTATGGGCGCGATCCGACCGGCGAATACTGGTACATCCGCAACCCGGACTCGGGCGAGGAGTTCTGCTGGCTGTGGGGGGAATATGCCACTCTGGTTGGAAATACCTTAATCCTGCCGGTTTATACCCCTCCACCCACACCTACGCCTTCGGCTGCGTTTCAAGCATCGTTCGATGGAATCGATACCTGTGTTGGGTGGTGGGTGGAGATCGAATTGAAAAATACCGGCGGAATAACCTTCAGGTCCATGTCGCTCACGATCAGGGATACCGTTACCGATGTTGTGCTTTCACAGACCACAGAAAGTTTCACTGACATCAACGGCTGTACTACCTCAAATACAACAGATGCTTTGACGCCGGGCAGTACGCGTACAGTGAGTTCGCCGCCTTTTGCATATAACCCGACAGGACACGAACTGCGCGCCACGATCACATTATGTTCGGGCAGCGGGCAAACCGGCACGTGCGTATCGGATGTCATCCGGTTCACTCCCTGAAAATAAATGACAGGGCAGGCGATCAACAGCCTGCCCTGTTTTTTGTTTAAAAAGATGAGGGTGTAATATATGGTCTTCTCAAAGTAGCTTGACGGATTTATGACGCAGGGCTTGCGTGTGGCGCAGTCTTAACGCGAATTACGCCAAGCAGGCGAATTTCGCGAAAGACAAGAAAAATTCGCGTTCCACCTGCACTGGTCTCTTCGAGACGGCGCGAGTGTTCGCTTTATTCGCGGCATTCGCGTTAAAGAATTTCCGACCTCGAGAAAGCCATAAGATGTAACGTATTATCCCTTGCGCAAAAACAATTTTTGCAATATTGTTGTAGCCAACCAGATCATTCAAGAGGAAACATGCGCACAACCTTTTTCCGACTTTTTTGTTTACTAACAACCGTGGCATTGGTCCTTTCGGCATGCAACCTGCCTGGCAACAACGCAACTGCCGAAGTTACATCACAGACAGAAGAATCCGCGGCAACCATCGAATTAACCGCCACGCGAACTGAGTCCGTTCCCACTGAAACACCCACAGTGACTGCCACCGAAACGCCGCTTCCAGAACCAAGCGCTACAGCCACCCCCGAACCTCCAATGGCCGAGGTGGGTCGCGAGAGCAACTGCCGCGTCGGCCCGGGTGGGATTTACGATCTGGTGGCCACCTACCAAACCGGGCAGATGCTCGAAGTCGTCGCCAAGGACCTGGGTGGAGGTTACTGGTTTGTCAAAAACCCCGAAAAGCCCGAAGAGCAATGCTATCTGTTGGCGAATAACATCACCATCATCGGAGATACATCGGCTTTACCAAAATTCACCCCTCGGCCTTCGCCCACTGCAGCCCCGTATTTCAAAGTCAACTTCAAAAAGTTCGACACCTGCCAGGGAGTTGATTTTGCCCTTTTTATCGTCGAGAACGCTGGCAGCGTCCCATTCCGTTCGGCATATATCAAAGTAACAAACCAAAAGGTCAACAAATCGGTCGAACAGGCGCTCAACGCGTTTGATCTGATCGTCCGTTGTGTCCTTGCCAAAAATATCGCCCCACTCAATCCTGGAGAGACCGGTTACGTTCACAGCCCGCCGTTCGAATGGGGAGCGAGTGGGAATACACTACGGGCAATCATCATGCTTTGTACCGAAAAAAACCTGAAAGGTACTTGCGTCACGCAGGCCATAGACGTGAAGGAATAACCAGCCCTGCTTTTCCTGCCCCTTTCGTTCTGATAAAGAAAGACGAAAGAGGCAGGATAGTTTACCGCTCATCTCATGATTACTAAACTTTTTTGAGATGATTTGCAGGCTAAAAATCAAAACTCCAGTTTGGAAAATTATGCGGCGCTCTGTAAGGGCACTTGACGCCTTTCCTCTTTCCCCGTAAGATTATCCCGCTTATAGAACATTAATTCACACATTGAAACTTCGCCGCGAAGATTCCCTTTTCTCGTTTGGGGAAATGCCTTTCCTTGTCAATCTTCGCATCTGTATCTCTCACCTGCACTGCACCGAACGCACGATTTGCCAAGCAAATCGGGTGCAAGTGTCGCGGTCCAAAGATTCTTTGGTGGATAAAAGGATTTCACATGGAACTCGGTCTCGTCAGAAAAATAGACATTGACAATGAAATGCAACAGTCCTACCTCGATTATGCGATGAGCGTGATCGTGGCGCGCGCGTTGCCAGACGCCCGCGATGGACTCAAGCCAGTACAGCGCCGCATCTTATACGCGATGTACGACATGGGCATCCGCGCGGACTCGGCATACAAGAAATCCGCTCGTATCGTGGGTGAAGTGCTCGGTAAATATCATCCGCATGGTGACTCGGCGGTGTACGAAGCGATGGCGCGCATGGCACAGGATTTCTCCATGCGCACATTGCTCGTGGATGGACAGGGCAACTTCGGTTCGGTGGATGGCGACCCGCCTGCTGCGATGCGTTATACAGAAGCGCGACTCACCCCTGCCGCGCTCGATATTCTATTTGACCTCAATAAAAATACAGTTAACTTCAATCCAAACTTCGACGACACACTCGAAGAGCCAGGTGTTCTCCCCGCCGCGTTGCCAAATCTTTTGGTCAATGGCGCAACGGGTATCGCCGTCGGCATGGCAACTTCCATTCCCCCGCATAACCTTGCCGAAGTCATTGATGCCATTGTTTACATGCTCGAGAAATACGAAAAGCTCGATGACGTTGACGTTGAAACATTGATGGAGTTTGTGCAGGGACCTGATTTCCCAACGGGTGGAATCATCATTGAGGAGAAGGGTGACGAGGGCATCGAGTCCGCGTATGGATCGGGGCGCGGACGCGTGATCGTGCAGGCGAAGGCGCATGTGGAGGAGATGGAGCGCGGCAAGAATCGCATCATCGTCACCGAACTTCCGTACATGGTCAATAAGTCCAGTCTCATCGAGCGCATTGCTGATCTCGCGCGCGAAGGCTATCTCGAAGGCCTCTCAGACCTGCGCGATGAATCGGATCGTCAGGGTATGCGCATCGTTTTGGAAATGACGAAGAACGCCGATCCCGATGTCGTCCTGCGTGACCTCTACAAACGCACGCCCATGCAAACCACGTTCAGCATCAACCTGCTGGCGCTCGTGGACGGCGAGCCGCGCACGTTAACGCTGAAGCAGGCGCTCCGCGTCTATATCGAGCACAGGCTCACGGTCATAAAAAGACGCGCTGAATTTGATCTGGAAAAAGCCAAAGCCCGCGCGCATATCCTTGAGGGATATCTGATCGCATTAAAGAATCTGGATGAAGTCATCAACATCATTCGCTCTGCGTCGGACGTTGAAACTGCGCGCGCCAAACTGATGAAGCGATTCAAGCTGACGGAGCTTCAGGCGACCGCGATCCTTGACATGCAGTTGCGCAGGCTCGCGGCGCTGGAACGCAAGAAGATCGAGACCGAATACAAGGAAGTGACTGGCATCATCAAAGGACTGACGGACCTGTTGAAGTCGCCGAAGAAGATGCGCGGCGTGGTGGCGGATGAACTGCTGAAAGTGAAAGAGCTATACGGTGACCGACGCCGCACGCAGATCGTGAATCTGTCGAAGTCGAAAGATGGCAAACCTGCGAAGGCATTGACCGCGCGCGACCTCATGCCCGAACAAAAAGTGTGGATCGGTGTGACGGATGATGGCCTGGTGTCGCGCACGCACGACGACAAGCAACCGAAACATTCAGGCAACGACGCGCCGCGCTGGCTCGTGAAGGCTTCAACGACAGATACAGTTTATTTCGTCGCGAAATCGGGACGGGCCGCGGCGGTGGCTGCGCATATCGTCCCGCAGGCGGAGAAGTTGACTCAGGGCTCGATGTTCCACAAGGTCTCGCCGTTGCAGGAGACTGATTCACTCGCTACTGTGTTCGCATTGCCATCACGAAAAACATCTTTGCCCGAAGAGACTTGTGTCATCACAACGACAAGATTCGGCATGATCAAGAAGAGTCTGATCAGCGAACTGCCCGGACCTTCATCGCAAGCGTTTGTTTTAGTGAAAGTGAATGAAGGTGACCGATTAATTTCAGTTGGATTAACCGATAACAAAAAGAAAGAAATTCTGCTCGTTACTGCAATGGGCATGGCGATCCGCTTCAAGGAAGATGACGTGCGCCCGATGGGACTCGTCGCCGCGGGCGTCAACGGCATGAAACTGGACGATAAAGATGAAGTTGTCGGCGCTGAAATATTACCCGGCGAAGGCGAAGTATTCCTCATCACGAACGATGGCAAAGCCAAACGCGTGGACGAAAAAGACTTCCCGACCCAGGGACGTTACGGCAAGGGAGTCATCGCCTGGGAATTGCCAGAGAAGGTGAGATTGGCTGGTGCGGTCGCGGATAAGCCGAATCACATGGCGACGATCCATCTCACCAAGGGCGCGCCGAAATCAACGAGATTAGATGCCGCTAGTTTGCGCAAGCGTGCCGCAACGAAAGGTGATATGGTCGTGGAAGTGAAGCCTGGTGAAGAAGTGGTTTCCGTCAATG
>Ga0247727_10017450_pt1 | contig 11428 bp, 5 predicted proteins | sample WisWelCaveWW1625_FD_202498 | JGI IMG/M metagenome (GOLD analysis project Ga0247727, IMG submission 202498) | Biofilm microbial communities from Wishing Well Cave, Virginia, United States - WW16-25 | ecosystem: Environmental > Aquatic > Deep subsurface > Groundwater > Cave microbial mat | place... | reverse complement strand
GTGAAATCCTCCGATGAGGTCGGCGTCTTGGCAACGGCCTTCAACCGCATGACGTCTCAACTTCGGGAAATGCTCGGCGGGCTGGAGCAGCGCGTGACCGACCTCACCTTGGTGGCGGATGTGGGCCGCTCCCTCTCGCAAGTGCGCGACCTCAACATTCTGTTAGCGGACGCAGTCGAACTCATCCGCTCCCGTTTTGACTTGTATTACACCCAGATTTATTTGACCGAGTCAAATGGCCGGGCCCTGCTTATGCGCGCCGGCACTGGCCCGGTAGGGGAGGAACTCCACCGCCGGGGACTGCGCCTGCCCTTTGGTGCCGGCTCACTCAACGGCACCGCCGCCGCCGAACGCCGCACCGTCATCGTCGGCGACACCAGCGCGGCCTTTAGCTTCCGGCCCAATCCCCTTTTGCCCGACACCCGTTCGGAGATGTGCGTGCCGCTCCTCAGCGGCGACCAGGTCTTGGGCGTGCTGGACCTGCAAAGCGCCCACTCCGGCGCGTTCTCCGAAGACCACCTGTCGGTGTTTGAAGCGCTGGCCGCGCAATTGGCGGTGGCGATTCAAAACGCGGAGTTGTTTGCCGTCACTGAACAAGCCCGCACCGAGATTGAACAACAAACCCGCCGCACCGCCCGCGCCGGTTGGCAGGCGTTCCTCAACGCCATTCAACGGCATGAGCAAATCGGTTATACCTATGCCGGGGCCAGCTTGACGCCCCTCACCGCGCCCTCCGCCCTGGCGCTCGCCGAGCCAGACCAGCCGCTGTTGACGACGCCGGTGTTGGTGTCGGGTGAGCCGGTCGGTGAACTCCGCCTGGAAGGCGACGCCGATTCGGCCTGGGCCGCCGACGAACAGGAATTGGTGAACGCCGTCTCGCGCCAGGTCGCCCAGCAACTTGAAAATCTACGCCTGCTGGCGCAAGCCGAAGACTATCAACATCAGGCTGAAGACGCCCTGCGCCGCCTGACCCGTGAAGGGTGGGAAGAACAGACGGTGTCGAGCGCGGGTTATCAATACGACCTCCATCAGCAAGTCGTGTCGCTCACCGACACTTGGCTCGGCCCGGAACCGGGAACCGTAGAATTGACTCAACCCCTGACCGTGCGCGGCGAGGCCATCGGCGAACTGGCGTTGACGGGTGTGGAGGCCATGGACGACGAGACCGCCGAACTGGTCAGCGCGGTGGCCGATAAGCTCAGCGCCCACATTGAAAACCTGCGGCTGTTTGAGCAAACCCAGAGCGCTTTTGTAGAAACCCAAACGCTCTTTCAAATCAGCACCCAACTCAGCGCCGCCGCCACCCTGGAGGAGGTGTTGCGGGCCATCGCCCAAGCCGGGGCGAATACCGGCCTGGCCAGCGCCGGGTTGCGGCTGTATACGCACAATGCCGCCGGGCAACCGGAATGGCAGGAAATGCGGGCGCGCTGGCTGCGTGACCCGCAATCGCCCCTATGGGAGATGATGCCGGTTGGCGCTCGTCTGCTGATTGCCCGGTTCCCGTTCGCGCAACTCATCACCCAAGCGACCGAACCCATCCTGTGCAATGACCTCCTCACCGATGACCGGGTGGATGAGCCCTCGCGGGCCTCGCTTCAACAATTTGGAACACGGGCGGCCGTTTTTTTGCCCTTGACCTATGGGCCGCAACGACTGGGCGATATCCGACTCACCTGGGACACCGCCCGCGAGTTCACCGCGCCGGAAAAACGCCTGTACACCGCCCTGACCGGCCAAGCCTCCATCGCCGTCAACAGCCAGTTGCTCTTTGAGCAGACCCAGAAACGCGCCGACCGGGAAGCCATCATCAACACCATCAATCAGAAGATTCAAGGTGCCACCTCGGTCGAGGGCGCGCTCCAAATCGCCGCGCGCGAAATCGGGCAGAAGCTCAAGACTCGGCGCATGGTGGTCGAAATCGCGGGCGCTCGACCAGACAACAACCAAAAGAAGCCTTTGGAATGATCATGGTCACTGACTATCCTGCTCGACCTGCTGAAACTTCCATCCCTCATTATTGCCAGGGCGAGATCCAAGTGACCCCAGGAGACGTAACATGAGCTCCCCATTCAGAATCCGCTCGATTCAAACAAAAATTGTGCTGTGGACCGGCGTGTGTATGTTGTTATTGGCCTCAACTATCCTCGGAGTCGCTGCTGTATCCGTTCGCGGCGCGGCGATTGAAGCGGCCACCGAAGATACGCTGAGTGTGGCGGGCTCTGAAGCCACCCGCGTCAAGGCTGAATTGGAACGAGCGCTTGTGACGGCCCGCACGATGGCGCAAACGTTCTCAACGGTCAGAGACCCGGAACAACCGACCCAATTGACGCGTGACCAGGTCAATGCCATGCTGTTGCAGGTGTTGGAAGACAATCCCCAATTCCTGGGCACCTATACGCTTTGGGAACCCAATGCCTTCGATGGGCTGGATGCCCAGTATGCCAACAGCGACATCCACGATGCCACCGGCCGTTTTATCCCTTACTGGGTGCGTAATCTAAAGAACGAGATTATCGGGGTGGCGTTGGTGGACTATGAAACGCCTGGCCTCGGCGATTGGTATTTATTACCCCGGCAAACAAAAGCAGAGCAGGTGTTTTCACCGTTCTTTTATCCGATTGAAGACCAACAAATCCTGCTCTCGTCTTTCGTCGTCCCCATTGTTGTGGGTGATCAGTTCTATGGTATTGCCGGTGTAGACTTGCGTGTGGATTTCCTGCAAGAGTTGACCGACCAACTCAACTTGTATGACGGCACAGGCCAGATGGTTCTCATCAGTAGCGCGGGAACCATTGCGGGCATGACGGGGCATCCGGAGTTGATCAACGAACCGGCGTCCAGCGTTTACACACACTTCGACGAACTCTGGCCGCGCCTCCAAGCCGGCGAAACCTTTGTTCAATCGCGCCCGGAGGAGAACCTGCTACAAGTCTTCGTGCCCATCTACCTGGGCGAGACCGCCACTCCCTGGTCGGTCGGCGTGATTGTGCCGTTTACCAAGGTTACGGCGGGGGCCACCCTTCTCACCTGGCGCTTGATTGGCGTCAGCGCTTCGCTGACGGTCCTGGCCCTGATGTTGTTATGGGTGGCTGGCCGGCAAATTAGCCGTCCGATTCGTGACATCACAATCGCCACCACTAAAATTGCTCAGGGTGATTTGAACAGCCAGGTGAAGGTAGCCTCCACGGATGAAATTGGGACCTTGGCCGAGACGTTCAACAAGATGGCGACCCAGTTGCGTGGCCTGATTGGTGATTTGGAGCGTCGAGTGGAAGAGCGCACCCAAGACCTGACGCAGGCGCAGGCGCGCACGGAAGGTTTGCTGGCCGAAGTGGCCGACGCCTCGCGGATTGCCGCCCTGGCCAGTTTTGAACTGGACGTCAACACCCAAACGCTGGTCTTTAGCGATCTGTTTTACGAACTGCTGGGCACCACCGCCGAAGCGGAGGGCGGCTATCGCAAACCGATGGCCGAGGCCGTTCAACGGTTCGTCCATCCGGATGAGGCCCAGCGCGTATTGCCGGAAGTTCAAGAGCTGGTGGCCGCACGCGATGCCTCCGTGCGCCAGTTGGAATATCGCCTCGTTCGACGCGATGGGGCCACGCGCTCGTTCGCGTTCCGCTTTGATGTGACGCGCGACGCCGAGGGCGCGGCCATTCAAGTGCGGGGCGCGGCGCAAGACATCACCGAGCGCAAACGCTTCGAGGCCGATCTGGCGCGGCGCGCCAATGAATTAACCATCCTCAGCGAGAGCGCGCGCACGGTCAGTTCAACGCTGGAGGTGCAGGAAGTCATCAACCGCCTGCTTCAACAGTTGCCGCGGTTGATGGATTTTGATACCGCCTTGATTCAGTTGATTAATCAGAGGGGTGAGCGCCAGCAGATTGGGGGGGTGAGTCTGGATGTTAACCGCCAGACCACCTTGCTGGCACCGGCCGACTATTTTCTGCGACCGGTGGCCGATGACCCGCTCATCACCGCCGTCGTCCGAGGCCGCGTCCCGCTCGTCATCTCTCAGACTCACACCGACCCACGTTGGGAAGTGTTGCCCGAAACCCAGCACATCCGCTCCTGGTTGGCGGCGCCACTCCTGGTCGGCCAGGAAGTGATTGGCCTGCTGATGATGGGCCATACCCAGCCCGGCGCTTATACGGCTGAGACCACCCCGCTGATTAATGCCTTCACCGCGCAGGCCGCCATCGCGCTCCAGAATGCCCGTGTGTTTGACGAATCTCAAAAGCGCGCCGCCGAACTGGAAACGGTGACCCAATTCGCCACCGCCATTACCACCATCCAAAATCCTCAGGAAATGCTCCAGACGGTGGTGGACTTGGTGAAGCCCAGTTTCAACCTTTATCATGCCCATATCTACCTGCTGGACGAAGCGGGCGACCAACTGACGTTGACCGCCGGGGCGGGCGTGGTTGGTTATCAAATGGCGAGTGAGAAGCGGGGCATCCCGCTTAACCGGGAACATTCGCTGGTGGCGCGCGCCGCCCGCACCCGGCAGGCCGTCATTGCCAATGATGTCTCAAAAGAGCCGGATTTTCTGTCCAATCCGTTGCTACCCAATACCAAGTCCGAGTTGGCCGTGCCACTCACGCTGGGTGCCCAACTCCTCGGGGTGCTGGATGTGCAGGCCGATCAGGTGGATCACTTCACCGCCTCCGATGCCCGCATTCAGACCGTCCTGGCGGCCCAGATTGCCACCGCCTTGCAAAATGCGCGCTCGTTTGCGCGCTCGGAGCAAACTTTGAAAGACCTGGACGCGCTCAACCGTCGCCTGACCCGCGAAGGCTGGGAGGGCTACCTCGACCAGGTGACGGCCGGACGACTGGGCTACCAGTATGACGGTGGCGAGTTATCCTCGCTCAACGATGGACAACCGACCGTGACCGAGGCTGAACCGGGCCTCGTGCGACCGGTCGTGTCGCATGGCGAGACCATTGGCCGGTTGGCGGCCGAGGGTGCCGAAAACGCCGATGCGGATACGCAGCTTATTCTGGAGGCTGTCGCGCAAGGCTTAAGCACCCACATTGACAATTTGCGCCTCACCGAGCAGACGCAAAAGGCGCTGGCCGAACAAGTGCGCCTGGCCGCCGAAATGGATAATCAACGCACCACATTGGAAACCGTCCTCCTCAACATTCCGGCCGGGGTGTGGGTGGCGGAAGCGCCGAGCGGCAAACACATCCTGTCCAACCCGCGCGCCCAGGCGATGCTCGGGCGCGGCGCCGCCCCCGCCGCCGAAGCCGGAACAGAACCACTGGCCGAAGAGTATCCCGTTTATCGCGCGGATAGCGAAGAAATTTATCCGACCGCCGAACTGCCGCTGGTGCGCGGCATGTTTGGCGAGACCGCCCGGGTGGACGATATGGAAATCCGCTGGCCCAATGGCGATCGCGCCTGGCTGGAGGTGGTGGGCGCGCCCATTCGTGACGCGCGCGGGCGCATCACGGCCAGCGTGGCCATTTTCCAGGACATCAGCGAACGGCGCCAGGCCGAGGCCGAAATCCGCCGCCGCAACGACGAACTGGCCGCCCTCAACCGCGTAGGTAGTGTCCTCACGTCCTCCTTCAGCCTCCGCACTATTTTGCAGGCCGCCGCGCAGGAAATTGTGCGAATTCTGCGTGTCCGCAGTACCGGTATTACCCTGCTCACCTCCGACCACGAAAACCTTACGGTGGTGGCCGATTACAGTGCCGACCCGGATGCCCCCAGCGCGGTGGGCGTCATTATCCCGTTGGCGGGCAATGCCTCCACCCAGCATGTGCTTGAAACCAAACGCCCGGTGGTGATTGAAGATGCCCAGACCGACCCGCTGACATTCTCTATCCATGACCTGATGCGGGAGCGTCAAACGCGCGGCCTGATCATTGTGCCATTGGTGGCGCGCGGCGAGGTGATCGGCACCATTGGTGTAGATAGCAGTGAACGGGGCCGGAAGTTTACGGCCGATGAGGTGGTGCTGGTGGAAACGATGGCGGGCCAATTGGCCAGCGCGGCGGAAAACATCCGCCTGTTCGATGAAGCCCAGCGCCGCGCCCGCGAACTGGAAGCGGTGGCCGAAGTGGGCACGGCCGCCTCGACCCTGTTGGATACGCAGACGCTTTTGCAAACGGTGGTGGACCTCACCAAGTCGCGCTTTGCGCTTTACCATGCCCATGTGTATATGATGAACGACGCCGGCCAGGCGTTGACGCTGGCCGCCGGCGCGGGACGGGCGGGGCAGGCCATGGTGGCCGAGGGGCGGCGCATCCCGCTGGGCGCGGAGCAATCGTTGGTGGCGCGCGCGGCCCGCACCCGGCAGGGCGTCGTCGTCAACGATGTGCGCGCCGAACCCGGCTTTCTACCGCATCCGCTCTTGCCCGAAACACGCTCCGAACTGGCCGTGCCACTCATCGCCGGCGACAAAGTGTTGGGCGTCTTCGATGTGCAATCCCAATTTCCCAGTCGCTTCACCGAAGAAGACGTGCGGATTCAGACCACGCTGGCCACTCAAGTGGCCGTGGCCTTGCAGAACGCCGCCACCTTTACCCAAGTGGTGGAGGCGCGCTCCCAAATTGAAGCGCAGGCCCGCCGCCTCACCCGCGAGGGCTGGGCCGACTTCCTCAACGCGATTGACCACCGGGAGCGCCTCGGCTATATCTATGACCAGACGCGCCTCCGCACCCTGGCCGAGGCCGGCTCCGACGCGATGCCCACCAACGGCCACGGCTTGTCACTGCCGCTCGTGGTCACCGGTGAACCGGTCGGCACGATGCACCTGGAAGGGGACGGCGATTGGAGCAACGAGGCGAAAATCGTGGCGACGCTCGTGGTTCAGCGCCTCTCGCAACAGGTGGAAAACCTTCGGCTGATTGATCAGGCCCAGCGTTACCGGGCGGAAGCGGAGAACGCCATCCGCCGCCTCACCCGCGAGGGCTGGCAAAATTACGAGTTGGCCAACCCGGCCTTTCTCTATGACCAGGATCAAGTGACGCCGCTGTTGGAGGCGGACAATGGCCACCCCTCCGCCACCCTCGTTCAGCCCATTACCGTACGGGGCGAGCCGGTCGGGCAGGTGGGTGTGACCGGCCTGGACACGCCCTCGCCGGAACAAGCCGCACTGGTGACGCTGGTGGCCCAGCGCCTCAGCAGTCACATCGAAAACCTGCGCCTATTTGACCAGACCCAGAGCGCCCTCTCCACCACCCAAAGCCTGTATCAAATCAGTAGTCGTATCGCGCTGGCCGACGATTTGCAGGAAGTGCTGGCGGCGGTGGGGGAGGGTCTGCCCGTGCCGGGCATCAATCGCCTGCTGTTGTTTATTCACGAACTCGACGCGCAGGGCGAACTGGACGCCGCCGTGATTGCCGCCAACTGGTATAGCGGCGAAGGCACGCCGCCCACGCCCGTGGGCCAGCGTTATCCGCGCGCGGTCTTCAACTCCTTCCGGCTGATGCTCAGCCCCACGCCGCTGTTCTTCGGCGATGTGCAAAAGGATGACCGCTCGGACCCCAACACCCGGGCCGTGGCCACCCAACTGAACATCCGGGCGGTGGCCGCCCTGCCCTTGCGGGCCGGCGCGCGGCAAGTGGGCACACTCTTGCTCGAGGGGGAAGCGCCGCATGACTTCCGCGACAGTGAGATTCAACCGTATCTCTCGGTGGCCGAGACGGTGGCCATTGCGCTGGAGAACCGCCGCCTGGCGCAAGCCACGCAGGCGGCGCTGGCCGAGACCGAAGACCAGGCCCACCGCCTGACCCTGCTCAACGAGATGGGTGAGCAACTCAACCGGGCCACCACCCGCGACGAACTGTTCACGGTGGCGGTCACCAAGACGCGCGAAATCGTCGGCGCGCAGTGGTCGAGCCTGTATATGCTCACCGAGGCCCATACCCACTTTGAGGTCATCAACATTTTCAACGACACGCTGATGCGCGCGCCGGTCGCCGAGAACACCACCGAGACGCGCTTCAACCTGGTCGGCTCGACGCTCGAAGACATTCTGCGCGACCCGCGCATGGTGGTCACACCGGACACGCGCTCCAGCGCTATGTTTGATTTACGCGGCCTGGCCGGCCGCGGTCTGTTGGCCGCCCTCCAGGCCCCCCTGCTGGCGGGCGGGCGCGTCATCGGCACGCTCAACGCCAACAGCGCCAAAGTTAATGCCTTTGGCCCGCGCGAAGTTAACCTGATGCAACAGGTGGTCGCCCTGGTCTCCACCACCCTTGAAAACCGCCGCCTGCTGGAGCAAACGCAAAAACGCGCCGCCGAGCTGGAGACGGTGGCCAAGGTAAGCGCCACCGCCTCGGCCATTCTCGATTCGGAACAACTTCTGCAAATGGTGGTGGATTTGACCAAAGGCAGTTTCGGTCTCTATCACACTCACGCCTATCTGCTGGATGACGCGGGCGAGACGTTGGTGCTGACCGCGGGCGCGGGCCTCATCGGCTCGCAAATGGTGGCCGAAGGGCGGCGCATCCCATTAGCCTGGGAGCAATCGCTGGTGGCGCGCGCCGCGCGCACCCGTCAGGCGGTGATGGCCAACGATGTACGCGCGGACCCCGACTTTTTGCCGCACCGACTGCTCCCCGACACGCGCGCCGAATTGGCCGTGCCCATGATCGTGGGCGATACGGTGGTGGGCGTGTTTGACGTGCAAGCCAACATCGTCAATTACTTCACCGACGAAGATGTGCGGATTCAAAACACGCTGGCGGCGCAGATTGCGGTGGCCCTCAACAACGCCAACCTGTATGCCGACCAGAGCGCCACCGTGGCCCGCCTGCGCGAACTGGATCATCTCAAGTCGTCATTCCTGGCCAACATGAGTCACGAACTGCGGACGCCGCTCAACTCCATCCTCGGCTTCACCGAAGTCATCCTCGAAGAACTGGATGGCCCGCTGACCGAGCAAATGGAGGGCGACCTCCGCATTGTGTACAAGAACGGCCAACACCTGTTGCACCTCATCAACGATGTGCTGGATATGGCCAAGATTGAATCCGGCAAGCTGACGCTGCATCCCGAGCCGGTCGATCTGGCCGAGATTTTGGAGGAAGTCATTGGCCTGACCAGCCCGCTGGCCAACACCAAAGACATCGAACTGCGGCTCGAAGCCGACGCCTACGGAGGGACATTGGAGGCCGAGGTGGACCGCATCCGCATCCGGCAAGTGATGATTAACATCATCAACAACGCCATCAAGTTCACCGACCAGGGCCACATTGCCATCCGCGCGGTGGCGCAGGACGACTTCATCCGCATCACGGTTAAGGACACCGGGCTGGGCGTTCCCACCGGTCATCTGGAATCCATCTTCCAGGAATTTACGCAGGTGGATACGACCACCACCCGCAAGGCGGGCGGCACCGGGCTGGGTCTGCCCATCAGCCGCCACCTGGTGCAGATGCACGGCGGCAAACTGTGGGCCGAGAGCACCGGCATTGCCGGCGAAGGCTCGACCTTTATCGTGGAACTGCCGGTGAAAGCGGCTTACGAAGCGCCAGCGGAAGATTAACCCTCACCCCCAGCCCCTCTCCCGTTGAGCAGTTCCAACGGGAGAGGGGAGATGTGGCTCATCCCTTATGCCCGGTATCATCCTCTACATCGAAGACAACCTCGACAACAAAACGCTGGTGCAACGCGCGCTGGAGTCGAAGGGCTATACCCTGGTGTGGGCGGCCAAAGGCGAGGAAGGGTTGGCGCAGGCCGCCGCGCTTCGGCCGCATGTGATTTTGCTCGACATCAACCTGCCAGATATTGACGGCTATGAGGTCGCCCGGCGTCTCAAGGCCGATCCGGAGTTGCACGTTATCCCCATCATCGCCATCACCGCTAACGCCCTCAAGGGCGACGCCGAAAAGGCGCTGACCGCCGGGTGTGATGTGTATATGTCCAAGCCCATTCAACTGCACGAGTTGTGGGAGAAGGTGGCGGCGTTTGCGCCCGAGTAGCCGCCCGCATTTAAAAGCGGATGGCTGGAAGCGCTCCTAAAGGTAAAAATTTTGACTTAGGCCGCATTGCTTTTTTGCGTTGAGCGGTTATACTCATAACCAGTCGATTGGAAACTAGAACTCACAGGCAAACACATGAGCGAACAAAGCAACAAAGTTGAAAATCAAGCTGAGAAACACGCCCGTGCGGTTCAAGTGCGTCTTAAGTGGGCCTCTGCCAAAGACCTTGTTACTGTATACGTCAATCACATGACGATTACTCATGCTGGGACAGAATTTTATCTTACGTTTGGCGAATTGCTGGTGCCACCTTTTATGGAGGCCCAGGACGTTCCCGAAGAACTTGAGATAACTCCAAAAGTTAGATTAGCCATTAGTCCAGAAGCCATGAACGCCATCGCGCGGGTTATTCAAGAAAACCTTGAGAAATTTATCGAAAAGGAGTCGAAATGACTTCGGCCGCCGTTTTGACCATTCGACCCGCTGACCAGACTGCTGGAACTGCGCCAAAAACACAACCAGTGGAAGTGCGCCCTTGGCCGGTTGAGCACATGTTGGTCAGAGTATACGATTGGGAAGCCCGACACTATAAACTCATGTACGTTGATGCTCGTCAGGCTTGGTTCTGGACGGATGAATGGCAAGCTTTGGAGCATGAAGCTGATGAAGATTTGCGACACGGACGTTATCAAGACTTCGACTCCATGGATGATTTCATAAACTCGTTATAGTGGCGGGCCGGACACAATGAAATACCGCCGCCCGAAAAGATTTCGTGACTGCTACGATGAACTGCCGGAGGAGATAAAGGAGAAAACCAAAAAAGCATTTCGGCTGTTTCAAGAAAACCCCGACCATCCCTCATTGCGGATAAAGAAAATGAAAGGCCACAAGGCTATTTGGGAAGGGCACGTTGACATTCATTATTGCTTTACCTTCCATTACGAAAAGGACGAAGAGACCGAAGAAAAAAATTGTGTATTTCGCGTGATCGGCACCCACGCGATATACGACAATCCATAGCCCTATCTCCCTTCCTCTGTCGTCAGGCCGAATTGCTGAGAAATTCTGAGGCCGCTGAAACCACTCGCTTCGCGTCAGTGGCCTCAGTGATTCAACCACTCCTCCCCCTCCACCACCCGCACTTCCTCCTTCGTCAACCCCCTGCGACAACTCACGCGAAACGACCAGCGCCTCAATCACGCGGACAGCAGGGATCGGAATCGCGGAAGTGGGCGACGAGCTGGGTGATTTCGGCGCGGGCTTCGTCTTGAGTATAGAGGATGGCAGGGATTGTAGGTCAGGATGGGTGTGACGCCAACCGGCGCAAGAAACCCGTTTTCCGCCGAAGGCGAGAAAACGGGTTTCTGAGCGTTTTTGTTTTGTGGTATCCTACCCACGACTTCTCATTTGGCCTGAAAATAACTCGTATGGCAAAGCCCCAATTTTTAGAGTGCCAGCAATGCCGCCACCCACAACCCTATCAA
>Ga0247727_10017449_pt1 | contig 11429 bp, 12 predicted proteins | sample WisWelCaveWW1625_FD_202498 | JGI IMG/M metagenome (GOLD analysis project Ga0247727, IMG submission 202498) | Biofilm microbial communities from Wishing Well Cave, Virginia, United States - WW16-25 | ecosystem: Environmental > Aquatic > Deep subsurface > Groundwater > Cave microbial mat | place... | reverse complement strand
TCACTACAACAACCCGCGGAACGTGGGCTCGCTCGACAAGAGCCGGGCCAACGTGGGAACGGGGATCGTCGGGGCGCCGGAGTGCGGCGACGTCATGAAGCTGCAAATCAGCGTGGACGATGAGACGCGAATCATCGAGGACGCGAAGTTCAAGACGTTCGGCTGCGGCAGCGCGATCGCTTCGAGCTCGCTGGCGACGGAGTGGATGAAGGGCAAGACGGTGGACGATGCGCTGGGCATCAAGAACACCGACATCGTCAACGAGCTGAGCTTACCGCCGGTGAAGATCCACTGTTCGGTGCTGGCCGAGGACGCCATCAAGGCGGCCATCGGCGACTACAAGAAGAAGCAGGAGGCGCTGCACGAGCAGCAGCCGGAGGCGGTGTCGCAGACCGTCTGAGTCGAGGCTGTCCGATGATCGAACTGACGCCCAAAGCGGTAACCATGGTGAAGGCGGCATTCGCCCGCGAAGGAGTGAGCGGGGGCTTGCGGCTGGGGGTGTTGGGGGGCGGCTGTTCGGGATTGAGCTACCAGATCAAGTTTGACAACAAGCCACGGGCGAAGGATCACGTATTCGAGTTCGACGGGGTACAGGTGTTCGTCGATCCGAAAAGCATGATCTACCTGGACGGGATGACGCTGGACTACAAGGAGTCGCTGATGTACACGGGCTTCTCCTTCGACAACCCACAGGCGACCAAGAGCTGCGGCTGCGGGACGTCGTTCACGGCCTAGAGTTCGAGCCGCGAATTCACGCGAATGAACGCAAATGACAATGGCGTGTGCTGGTCGTGTTCCCAGACGGCGGGCGGCGAACCGCTCTGCGCGCACTGCGGGGCGCTCCAGCCACCTCCGCGGGACTACTTCGCGATTCTCGGCGTAACGCCGCGGCTGGATCTGGATTTGACCGATCTACAGAAGCGGTTCTACGATCTGAGCCGGCGCTTGCACCCGGACGTCCAGCAGCGAAAGTCCGCCCGTGAGAAGCAATACTCGCTGGAAGCTTCGGCCGTGCTGAACGACGCGTGGCGGACGCTGGGAGACCCGGTATCGCGCGCCGAATACGTGCTCAGACAAAACGGTTTCGAGATCGGCGACACTCGGTCGCGGGACGTGCCGGCGGAGTGGCTGGAGGAAGTCTTCGAGATGAACATGGCGATCGAGGAGCTGGACGGAGGCGACGCGGCCGCGCGCGGGCAACTGGAGCTTGCCGGGAAGCGCTTTGCGGCGCTGCGCGAGGAAACGGACCGCGAGCTGGCGGAGCAATTCCGCCGCTGGGACTCGACCGGGAACCGGGAGACGCTGGAGGAGATCCGCGGACTATTGAACCGCCGGCGGTACATCCGGAACCTGGTGCGGGACGTGGAGAAGGCGCTGGCCGGCTGAGGATATGGGCACACTGGAAATCGATTTCGGCGATTCGGCGAAGGGGCGGGTGGTGGGCATCGACCTGGGGACGACCAACAGCCTGGTGGCGTACATGGGGGTGACGTCGCCGGAGGTGATACCGGGTGAAGACGGCGCCCGGCTGACGCCGAGCGTGGTGTCGTACGGGGCTTCCGGGGAGATGGTGGTGGGGAACCGGGCGCGGCTGGCACTGCTGACGCATCCGCAGCGGACGGTGTACTCAATCAAGCGGCTGATGGGGAGAGGGCTGGCGGACATTGGCGAGGAGCTGAAGCTGTTTCCGTTCCGGATCGCGGCCGGGAGCGAATCGGTCTTACGGCTCGAGTTGGGCGAGAGGAGTTTCACACCGCCGGAGATTTCGGCTTTCGTGCTGCGGCAGATGAAGAAGAACGCCGAGGCGCACCTGGGCGAGCCGGTCCGGAAAGCGGTGATCACGGTGCCGGCGTATTTCAACGACGCGCAGCGGCAGGCGACCAAGGATGCGGGACGGATCGCGGGGCTGGAGGTGCTGCGGCTGGTGAACGAGCCCACGGCGGCAGCACTGGCCTATGGACTGGACAAGCGGAAAGACGGGATTGTGGCGGTCTACGATCTGGGCGGCGGCACGTTCGACATCTCAATTCTGAAGCTTCACGACGGCATTTTCGAGGTGCTGGCGACCCACGGGGACACGCATCTGGGCGGCGACGACATCGACAACCTGCTGCTCGAAATCGGGCTGGAGGACATCGCCGGCGAGTGGGGCGAGGACATCCGTGGGAACCACGAAGCGGTACAGCGGCTGCGGCGGGCGGTGATCGAGGCCAAGGAGCGGCTGTCGACGGCGCCGGCGGCGCGGATCGATCTGGAGCACGGACACCAGCACTACCGGCGCGAGATCGGGCGCGAGCGCTTCGAGAAGCTGATCACGCCGATCGTCGAGCGAACGCTCGGGCCCTGCCGTGCGTGTCTCGGCGACGCGGGCGTGGCGGTCGAGGAGATCGACGAAGTGGTGCTGGTGGGCGGATCGACGCGGATCCCGCTGGTGCGGGCGGCGGTCGAGCGGTTGTTTCGCGCGCGGCCGCACACGGAGCTGAATCCGGAGGAAGTGGTGGCGCTGGGGGCGGCAGTGCAGGCGGGGATCCTGTCGGGCGAGGTCCGTGACCAACTGCTGCTCGATGTCACGCCGCTTTCGCTGGGCATCGAGACGATGGGCGGCCTGGTGTCGAAGATCATCCACAGAAACTCGACGATTCCCGCTTCGGCGACGGAGACCTTCACGACGGCGGTGGAAGGGCAGACCAACGTGCTGATCCACGTCGTCCAGGGCGAGCGCGAGCTGGTGAAGGACTGCCGCAGCCTGGCGCGGTTCGATCTGAAGGGGATCGACCCGATGCCGGCGGGGATGGCGCGGATCGAGGTGCGGTTTCTGATCGACGCCAACGGCATCCTGAACGTTTCCGCGCGGGAATCACGGACGGGCAAGGAGCAGGGGGTCGAGGTGAAGCCGTCCTACGGGCTGACCGAGGAGCAGGTGGAGGGGATGATCCTGGAGTCGTTCCAGCGGGCCGAGGAGGACTTCGAAGCGCGGCAGGCGCGCGAGGCGCGGCTGGAGGCGGACACGATCCTGAGCGCGGTCGAGAGAGCGCGGCAGAACGACGCGTGGTTCGATCTGAGCGAGGAGGAGCAAAGGGCGATCGTCGTCTCAATCAACGAACTGCTGGTCGCCTACCATTCGGAGGATCACCGGCTGATCCGGGCGCTGATCGACAAGCTCAACACCCAGACGATGAAGCTGGCCGAGACGATGATGAACACCGCCGTCCGGACGGCGCTGAAGGGGACCAAAGTCTGATCGAACGGAGGGCCGGCGATGACCGGGCTGAGCTGGGACCACACCGAAGATATCGCGCTTTCTCTGTATGAGCAATACCCCGACAGGGATCCGCTGACGGTGCGCTTCACGGACCTGCACAAGTGGATCACCGAACTGGAGGACTTCGCCGACGACCCGATGGCGTCCACCGAGGGAAAGCTCGAGGCGATCCAGATGGCGTGGTACGAGGAGTGGAAGGAGAACCAGGAGTAACGCCGACGCGGCCGGCGGTTTTTTGATACACTCCTGAAACCGTCGTTCACACAGGAGAGCATTCATGTTGATCCTGGCCGCCATACTCGCCATCTTCGTGTACGGCATGATCGCCGCCATGCTGGGCACGATCCTGCCGAACCTCTCGGAGAAGTTCGCGCTGACTCCGGAGCAGAACAGTTACATCGCGCTGGCGCAGGGGCTGGGGCTGACGATCGCATCGGTATCGGTGGGTCCGCTGATCGATAACAAGGGCAAGAAGACCGGCCTGCTGCTCGGGCTGACGCTGATCGCGATCGCATTGTACGGGCTGCCGAATTCGGGCGGCTACGGGATGATCATCGGGCTGATGCTGCTGCTCGGCCTGGGCGGGGGCATCATCGTAACGGCGGCCAACGCGCTGGTGAGCGATATCAGCCAGAACAAGCGGGCGACGGTGCTGAATTTTCTCAATCTGTTTTTCGGTCTGGGCGGGCTGGCGACGCCATTCATCAAGGCCAACCTGCTCGATAATGACGCGGTGCGACTGGCGTACCTGACGGCGGTGCTCACCACGATCACGCTGGCGGTCCACGTGGTGACGAAGATGCCGGCGCCGAGCGGGGAGCGGGGCTTCAAGAGCGAGGAGGCGGGCACGCTGCTGGGCCAGCCGGTTCTCTATCTGCTGGCATTGTTCCTGTTCCTGTACGTCGCCGCCGAGGTGGGGGTCTGGAACTGGCTGGCGCGCCACCTGATGGCGCAGAACATTCCCGAAGGGAATGCGATGAACATTCTTTCACTCGGGTTCGCTTTGGGGATTCTGCTGGGCCGGATGGCGGTGGCGCCCATTCTGATCAAGGTCCGGCCGCAAACGGTGACGCTGGCGGCCGCCGTCGGGATGGCGATCACCACCTACGGAATGCTACAGGCAACGAGCGCCACCGCGGCGGGGGTCTGGGTGTTCTGCTCCGGGGTGGCGATGGCGCCGGTTTTCCCGACGACGCTGGCGATGGTCGGCAACGCGTTTCCGAAGATGACGGCGACGGCGATGGGCATTGTGATCACCAGCGGGTGGATCGGGCTGGTGGTCAGCTCGCCGATCATCGGCAACATTGCCGGCGACGACCCCGGCCGGCTGCGGACCGCGCTGATGATTCTGCCGGCGTTCTCGGTCGCGATGATCGTGGTGAACCTGGCGCTGCGGACGATGATGGCGCGGGCGCAGGCGAGCGCGGCCGGCGGCGGCCGCTGAAGCACGGTCAGTCCTTACCGCCCTTGCGCGCTTCCTCGTCCTGGTATTGGACTTTGCGGCCGGTTCTCGCCTCGAGGCTCGCGAGCACCCCGCGAACCGATTTTTTCTCGAGACGAAAAACGAGCGCCTGCTGCCGCCCGGCATCGTCGGCGTAGCCGATGGTCAGGAAGTGCGAGCGTTTCTTGCTGAGGATGAAGATCGGCGAGACCAGCACCGCCATCAGGTAGCGGCGGTCGGCTTTCTGGCCGTATTCAAGGAGGTTGATCCGGTCGTAGGGGATGCGGATGGCGCGGTCGCCGGCCTGGAAGGAGAACAGCAGGTCGTCGGTCGCGAGCAGGCGGCCGCCGAGGGTTTTCGGCATGTCGGACAAAGTTCCGCCGATGTACTCGGCCCGGCTGCCGGGCTCCGCCGCGACGGCCAGAACGGGCCACACAACGACCACCAGCACGCGCCACATGACACAATCCACGCCGGAACGGCGATGTGAAGAAAGGTAGTGGTGGAATTTCGGCGAAACTCTCAGCGCGATTGGCCACTCAGTCGAACTGACGGCGGAAGGCGTCGAGCCGGCCGCGCAAGTCGGCGACCTCGGCGCGGAGCGACTCGACAGCGGTCTCGAGGGCGGCGAGGCGGTCCGGGCGCGGGTCTTCCGGCACGGTCGTTGATTCAGGCGAGGCCTCGGCGGGCGGGCCGCAAAGCAGGTGCGTCCAGCGGTGTTCGCGCATCCCGGGTTGCCGGGCCAACTGCGCGGCCAGCGGCTCGGGCTGACGTTCGGCGAGCCGGAGCAGGCAGGCCTCGACCGATTCGAGATCATCGAAGGGGTGCAGCCGTTCGGCGCGGCTCTTCAGCTCGGCGGTGGTTTGCGGACCCCGCAGCAGCAGCACGGATAGCAATGCGAGCTCGCGGTTGCCGAGGTCGAGCGTCTCCGAGGCGCGGTGGCCGTACTTGGGCACGCGATGATCGGCGCCGGTGATTTCGAGGGCGATCTTCCGGTCGCGCAGCGAATCAATGGCGCGCGCGACGATGTCCGGATCGTAGCTCACCACCGGGTCGCGGTTGGATTTCTGGTTGCAGGCGTTGACCAGCGCGTTCATCGACAGCGGATAGTACTCAGGAGTCGCCATGTCCTTCTCGATGAGGGCGCCGAGGACGCGCGCCTCGACCGGAGTCAACAGAATGCTCATGGAGTGCGGATCGAGCCCATGCGAAATTCGGCCGGCGGCGTCGGTTGCTCGTTGACGGTCAGGCGGAAGACGTCGGGCCGGGCGTAATGGCCGGTGACATCGAAATCGTACTTGCCCTCGATGATTTCGTCGAGCTCGATTCCGGCGGTGAGGATGCATTCGCCGTCGTGGCAGGGCCCGGCGAGGATGCGGCCGAGGGGGTTGACGATGACACTGCCGCCGCGCAGGATCACGGTTTCCGGATCGTCGCCCTGGATCGCGGGATACTCCGGCGGGAAAGCGCCGCGGCGAATGAACTGGCAGGCGGAGAGCACGAAGCAGCGTCCTTCGAGCGCGATGTGGCGCATCGACGCCACCCAGGTGTCGCGGTCATCGGCGGTCGGGGCGCAGTAGAGCTGGATGCCCTTGGCGTACATGTTCATGCGCATCAGCGGCATGTAGTTCTCCCAGCAGATGACGGCGCCGAGGCGGCCGATGGCGGTATCGAAGACGGGCATCGTCGAGCCGTCGCCAAATCCCCAGATGAGCCGCTCCATGGCGGTCGGCATCAGCTTGCGGTGCTTGCCGAGCAGCGCGCCGCCGGGGTCGAAGAACAGGATGGTGCAATAGAGGGTGCCGCCGTCGCGCTCGATGACTCCGATGACCAACCAGATCCGGTGATCGCGGGCGGCGGAGGCGAGCCGATCGACGGCGGGCCCGGCGAGGTCGACCGCGCTTTCGAAGTAGCGGCGGAACCATTGGCGGCCTTCCGGCGTGCGGCCTCCGACGCGGGCGCCGAAGTCGATGCCCTTGGGATAACCCGAGACGAAGGCTTCCGGAAACACGACCAGCCTGGCGCCGCGCGCGGCAGCGGACGCCACCAGATCGCAGGCCTTGTCGACGCTGTGATCGCGGTCGAACGGGATCGGGCCGGCCTGGACGACGGCGACGGAAAGGAGACTCATGGGATCCTCCAGGTCATCTTACCGTGCGGCCCGTGGAGTAACTGGCGACGGACGCACGCGGAAGCTTCGCTACAAGAGACCCAGGCGTTCCCGGGCATAATGGAGGCTTTGCTTCACATTGTCCTCCTCGACGCGCAACTGTGCGGCCGGATCGAGATGATCGATCCGCGGCAGCGGCTGGGAACGTTTCGCGGCGTGCACCAGAGCGAGCATTCGCGCCAGGTAGCGTCCGGAGCGGTCGGGGAAGGTCGCCCAGTACTTGTCGGTCAGGCAGGGGATCTTCAACGGGTTGCGGGTAATCATCTCGAGCGTCATTCGCGTCGCCGGGTGATATTTACGAATCGTTTCGACGACACGCTTCAGATCGATGATGCCTTCGCCGAGCGGCACCTCGGAAAGCAGAAAGCCGTCTTCATACGGCTCGACGCCCATGTCTTTGATATGAGTCGAGAAGGCGTAGGGGGCAAACGCTTCGAGCGTTTCGACGGGGTGGTCGAGCAGCGCCATGTTATTGCCGGTGTCAAGGCAGATGCCCAGATATTCACTCGAAGCGCCGCGGACCAGCGCGGTCATCTCTTCGACGGTCCAGTCCTTGTGGTTCTCGAGCGCCAGGCGCACGCGGTGACGCGCCAGGATCGGCAGGGCGCGCTCGATGGCGGCTTTCGATTCGGCGACGAACTTCTTCCACGCCTCGAGGCTGTCGAAGGTCTCATATCGCCGCCCGCCAAGGCAGGCCGCGCGGAGGCAGAGGGCGTTCACTTCACGAGCGGCAGCCGCCACCCGCTCGAAAGCGGCCACGTCCTGGCGCGGCAATGGCGACATCACCTCGATAAACATGCCGAGCTGGTCGGCGCGGTCGCGCAGTTTCTTCAGATAGGGCGGCTCGAGCGAGGTGAGCGAAGCCTGGATCCCGCCAGCGCCGATCGAGTGGCAGTGATCGAGGAACTCATGGGTGTCGCGGGGCCGGCGGAACGTCATGTAAGACGTGGTGGCGATGCCCATTGCGGTGCGCGGCGGCGCCGCCAGCGCGGTGGTCGAAAGGGTGAGCAGAAATTCGCGGCGTTTCATGCGAGCAGGCTCCGGAGGACTTCGTCCCAAGGTTTTCGATAAGGACGCACGAGGTAGGTCGATGCGTCGCGGTCGCCGAGGATCTCTTCGCGGCCCGGGTCCCAGCGCAGCTTGCGGCCGGTGCGCAGGGAGATGTTGGCGAGGTGGCAGGCAACCGAAACTTCGTGGCCCTCTTCGACATCGGCGATGGTCCGCTGGCGCGTCTTGATGCAGTCGAGAAAATTACGAACGTGCCGGTCGAGTTGTTCGTCGGAAGCCCCCGGCTCTTTGAGCGCCTCCGTCCAGGGCTGCGGTTTGGCCTCGACGCGCTGCGGGCCGCCGACCGGATGACCCTGAAAACCGGGTACCTGGTTTTCCGGCGGAACCTGCATGTCGGGAAAGACCTGGAAGCCTCCGCGGCCGAGGCTCATGCTCCCCTTGGATCCATAGAAATCCAGGCCGCCGGTCCCGGGACGACCGGCGCTGGCCTCGCGGCAGGCATAGATGGCGGTGAAGCCCGGGTACTCGAACAGGGCATCCTGCGTGTCCGGCGTTTCGCCGTTGTCCTGGAGGACGAAGCGGCCGCCGCTGGAGGAGACGGCGGTCGGACCTTTGACGGCCAGCGCCCAGTGCACGATGTCGATCGAGTGCGCGCCGAGGTTGGTCATCTGGCCGCCGGAATAGTCCCAGGACCAACGGAAATGGTACAGCGCCCTGTTGCGGTTGTACCGGCGGAGCGGGGCGGGGCCGAGCCAGAGATCGTAGTCGAGATCGGCGGGCTTCTCCGAGTCCGGCGGCGCGCCGAAGCCGGGGACGATGTTGCGGAACGAGCCCATGCGAACGCTGTGAACCTTGCCGATATGGCCGGCGCGGAGGAGTTCGCGGGCGCGCTGGTAGTGTTTTCCCGACCTCTGCTGCACGCCGACCTGGACGACGCGGCGGTGCTTCCGGGCGACATCGACCATCCAGCGTCCTTCGCGGACAAACAGGGTCATGGGCTTTTCGACGTAGACATCCTTGCCGGCGGCGCAGGCCATCATCGTCATTAGGGCATGCCAATGGTCGGGGGTGGAGACGACGACGGCCTGAATGTCTTTGTCGTCGAGGAGCCGGCGAAAATCCTTGTAGGGCTTAGCGCGCTGCCCGCAGGCGGCGACGCCTTGCTCGAGGCGCGGCTGGTAGACGTCGGACATGGCGGCCAGATCCACGTCGGTCTGGTTCTTGAAATCCGCCACGTGCTGGCGGCCAATCAGGCCGAAGCCGATGAAGCCCACCTGCACCCGGTCGTTGGCCCCGAGGATGCGCTGGTAGGCGGCGGCCGGCAATCCGGCGAGAACCGCGCGTCGTGTGGCGTTCATTGGGCGATTGTAGAATGACCGGCGGAGCGAGAGCAACCTTGCCGGGAAATGTTGTCGCCGGCCGGCGGCTGCGGTATAACAGGAAGCTATGCACAAGTACATCGCGGAGTTTCTGGGAACTTTTCTGCTGGCGCTCGCGGTCAGTCTATCGATCGTCGGCAAGTTTCCCGTTCCGACACCGGTGATCGCGGCGCTGACGCTGGGGGTCTCGGTGTACACGCTGGGAGCGATTTCGGGGACACATATCAACCCGGCCATCACCCTGGGACTGCTGGCCATCCGAAAGATTGACCTGAAGGACGCGGTGGGTTACCTGGCGGCCCAGTTCGCCGGGGGAGCCGCGGCGATGATGGCAGCGGGGGCGCTGGCGAGCCGGGCGTCGGCAGGCGCCTCCGACAGCGGCCTCGTATTCGCCTGCGAATTGATCGGAGCTTTCGTTCTGGCGACTGGTGTGGCCTCGGTGGTCCACGGGCACGCGCCGGCCCCCGCGGCCGGGCTGACGATCGGCGGCTCGCTGCTGATTGGGATCTCGGTCGCCGCTTCCGGCTCCAATGGAGTGCTGAACCCGGCGGTGGCGGTAGCGATCGGTTCGGTTTCGGCCAGCTACCTGCTGGCGCCGATCGCCGGCGGGGTCCTGGCGATGCTGGTGTACCGGGCGATCGCCGGCAAGTAGCAGGGCGGTTTATTTGCCCTCGACGATGAACGTCGGGGTCAGGCCGGTCAACGACGAGAAGCCGGAAGAGGTCGCTTCACTCAGCCAACTCGCACAACCATTCACCTTGCCCAGGTACACTTGCTGGCGCAAATCCACCTGCATTTCCCGCAACGACAACCGGCCCGCCTGAAGCATGGGGAACAGCGCCCGCGTCTGCTCGACTTGTTCCTGCACGACGTAGGGATGGCGAAGCGCCGCTCGCAGGGCGCGCTCCCAGCCGGTCTGGTCCATTTCCAGGCCGCGGTACTCATGCTGATCCGTCGAGGCGTCGTTGGGTCTCAAGACCAGCTTCTCGCGGTGAGTCAGGATGTATTGGGGCAGATCGACGACCTCGCCATGAAGTGTCGCCTTCGTGGCCGCCACCACGCGCGTCCAAGGGATGTGGTCCCGAATCGCCTTCCTCTCCTCCGCCGGAAAACCGGAGGTGATGGATTCGTCGGTGAGCAGGGCGAAAATGGCCTTCTTATTCGCCAGCTCGGCCTGGAAGCTGTTCACCAGGCAGATGGCTCCGTCACGATAGGCTCGCACCAGCGCATGCCCCAGATCAAATCGGACCAGCAGCTCCTGGGCCGATACACGGCGATAGATGATGTCGATGCTGAAGTCTCCCCGGCGCAACAGGCCGGCTCGATACTCGAGCTGTTCCGGAGTTACGACTTCGGTCGGATACCCGGCGCGGCGGAAGCATTCGGCGAGCAGGGTGTGTTCGGCCGAAGGAGAGGCCTGAAACGGCTGCCGGCATTCCAGAATGGCGATTCGGGGGTATTTCTTTTGCCCGGAGATCTTGTAGGCATTGAGCAACGCCTTCAGCAAATGTTTCGACCCTCCGAGTCTGGCGAGTTTCACTCGCTTTCGCAAAGCCTTGACGGGCGGCGCATCATAGAAAAGATCGGAAAGCACCTCGCTGTAAGCCACCCCCGAAGGACTGGTAGAGCTCATTTCGAGAAAATGCATCGACCCGTTGTTCAATTGGGTGTCCAGTTGCGAACTCACAGCGAGATAGGGGTAGCCGGGGTCGATCGCCGCCAGCATTTTCTCGGCCGGCAACAGCTCCATCCTCGATAAGACCGCCGGATTTGCCAGCGCCGCTTTACGCACCCGGTCGATGGCGGAGTAGAGTGACTCAGCGGCTTTGACGGAAGCGGAATACTGGCGTCGCGTGATCAGATGTGGACGTAAGACCGGGCAGACGAGCCGACCTCCCGGCGCGAGGTTCTTCGCCCGCATCTGATCCTGAAGCTGGTGAGCCCAGGAAAGATCCTTGAAGGGCTCGCCATCCAGCAGCCGGTGATAGCGGGTTACTGTTTCTTCCAACAACGTCATTTTGGCCGGAAAATGTTCTACCCACAGTATCGCACAGGGTTCGGGAGAAACCAATTTGGAGTAGGTCCAGGACCTCGGGACCCAGTGCTGGAAGGCAAGGAATACTCTACCGAATCAATAGCTTACAAGGATCCTGTGGAGGTACAAAAAAA
>Ga0247727_10017448_pt1 | contig 11430 bp, 6 predicted proteins | sample WisWelCaveWW1625_FD_202498 | JGI IMG/M metagenome (GOLD analysis project Ga0247727, IMG submission 202498) | Biofilm microbial communities from Wishing Well Cave, Virginia, United States - WW16-25 | ecosystem: Environmental > Aquatic > Deep subsurface > Groundwater > Cave microbial mat | place... | reverse complement strand
GTGCGCATCATCCAAACATATCCTGGCGGCGATTCATCTGGTGATGCGCGGACCGGCGGACTACGTCGCCTGCAAGCCGCACGTCTCGCCCATGGATCACGCGTTCAACTTCGTTCTCCACCTGTTCCGCAATCCCGACGGAACATGGATGGCCCCGCAGACACGCGAGATCGCCATGCGGCACCTGCGCCATTACTCTCGCGAGGGCCTTCCGGTCTTTCAGTCGTACCACGCCGAAAGCGATCCCGATTCTTACCGCTTCTTTCCCTCGGGCTCGGTGGGCATCCCTCCCGTCAACGCTCTCTACACCGCACTGGCCTACGGCTTCGCCCGCGATCACGGCTTCGAACTGAACGAAGACCCTTGGTTCTGGTGCCTCATGGGCGACTCCGAGTTCCGCGAGGGCTCCCTGATGGAGGCCATGCCGGACGCCGGAGAACGCCAGCTCGGGCGGCTGGTCTGGATCGTCGACTACAACCGGCAAAACCTCGATGGCACCCGCGTCTTCAACGAAAAGGCGATGCACGGCACGGATGCCGATCGCATCGTGCGCGTGGCCGAGGCCAACGGCTGGAGGGCCATCAAGCTCAAGCACGGCAAGAAGCGCGAGCGGCTCTTCGCCCAACCGGGCGGCGACGAGTTCAGACGGGTTCTCGACGAAGAGCTGACCGATTTCGAGTTCCAAGCGCTGCTGGGCGCGGGAAAACCGGCAGTCACCCGGCAGGCGCTCACCGACAAGTCGGCAAAGCTGGGCAAGTGGCTCAAGCAGCTTTCTGACCCTGAGCTGCACGAGGCCTTCGTCAACCTGGGCGGCCACGATCTGGAGACCCTCGTCGAGACCTTACGCGAGATCCAGCGCGACGGCTCGCGGCCCACGCTGGTCGTGCCCTACACCATCAAGGGTCACGGCCTCGCTTGTCAGGCACTATCGGGCAACCATTCGTCGCTTCCCGAGGCCGATGAGCTGGAGGCCATGGCGCGCAAGCTGGGCACCTCGATGGATCGCCCGTTCGAAGGATTCTCGGCCGGCAGCCCTGAGGAAAAGTATCTCGACGAGCGGCGCTCCCGGATGCGCCAGGGCATCGACACGGTCGACGGCGCCGCGAATGCGCGCCGGGAGGCTTTCCGCCGCGAGGCCGAGGCCATCGAATGGCCCACCGACTTTCAAATCACGGCCTTGAAGCTGAGCCCGATAACCCATACCCAATGGATGTGGGGCCAGATCGCGGCCAAGCTCGACAGGCTCGCCCGTGAGCCCGAGAGCAGCGCTCTCTCACCGGTGGACGGCGCCTGGAGAAAGATCGCCCGATTCTTCCTGACCATGGCGCCCGACGTGGGCAGCTCCACAAACACCAGCCCGAACATGAACGGTAAGCTCTACGGCGACATCGGGCAGGAAGATTTCGAAACGGTCTACCGTACGAAAGACACCAAAGCCCCCGACATCGTGCCCCATCTGTCGCAACGAACCGGGCACCTGCGCTTCGAGATCGCCGAAGGCAACTGCATGTCGGCCGCCGGCTCGTTCGGCAAGATGCGCAAGCTTACCGGGATCCCGTTCTATCCCGCGATGACGATCTACGATTTCTTCATCAAGCGCGCTCACGATCAGTTCTATTACAACCTCTACTGGCACTCCGCGTTCGCCACCATAGGCACACCGAGTGGAATCACCCTGGCCCCCGAAGGCGCGCAGCACTCGTGGAAATCGGACTTTCAAATCCCCAACTGCGTGACCTGGGAGCCGTGCTTCGCCAAGGAGCTGGAATGGATCCTTGCCGATACGCTTAGGCGCCACTTCACCGAAAGTGACGAAGACCGCGAAGCAGCGCTCATCCGCTGCGTCACCAAGGGCATCGTTCAGAAAGACTTTATCGGGCGGTTGAAACGCCAGGCCCGTTTCAAAGCAGGGGACGCCACGGAGATCACTCTGAACAACGAGGCGGGTACGGCGGCGATGTCGGAGGAGGAGATCCTCCTGGCGGTTCGTCGCGACGTATTGGCCGGGGGTTATGCCCTCGTCGACTACCGCGGTTACGGGGACGCCGTCCCGGGCGACAACCTCGTGCACCTTTTCGCACTGGGGGCGCTGGTGCCGGAGGCGCTGCGCGCCTCGGACCTGCTTCTGGAAAAGGGGATCTTCGCGAACGTTTTCGTCGTCACCAGCCCCGACCTCCTCCTGGGCAACTTCGCGGATCAGGATGGGTACCAGCACCTCAGGGAAGGGCTGGGTATCGACGGCGACACCCACTTCACGCCTGGACGTGATGGCGAGGTCGCTACGGTGGGAGAATGGTACTCACTGGAGGGGAGCCGTGTGCCGATCGTCTCGGTCCACGACGGAGAGCCCGGACTTCTCGACAACATCGGCTCGGTGGTGGGCGCGCCCCAGCGGACGATGGCGGTTCGCAAGACATCCAAATCTGGCACGACCTGGGACGTCTTCCATTTCCACGGGCTCGACGCCCCGGCTATCGCGGCGACTTGCGAGCTGTCCCTGGGCGATGCGGCCCGCCAGCGGCTCCGCCTGAGGCGCGATGTCTTCCCCGAGATCGCGTCGGATGCCCGGCCGGGCGCCTCGCGGATGAGCAACCCTTCGATCGAGGCTTAATTTAGATTAATCCCAGGACTCACTTGAGTTGTCCGTGCGGGCGGTCGCTTTCGCCCGCCGAGCTTCGTTGCGGCCCCTTGACGTACGAGGAGTACGTCGGCGTCGCCACGCCTCGTCGGCGGGCGAAATCGCCGCGCCGGCAGGGACAACTCAAGTGAGTCCTGGGATTAATTCAGCGCCGCCAGTGCCTTGGGCGCAAAATAAACGAGGGGGTCGACTGCTTTGGCATTCTCGCGGATCTCGAAGTAGAGGCTGGGCTGAGCCCTGAGCCCCGTGTCGCCCACGAGCCCGATCAGCTCGCCCTGGCTCACGCGCGCGCCACGCCGCGAGACCACCTTGTACAGGTGTGCGCTCAGCGTATAGAACCCCGATCCGTGGTGCAGGATCACCACATTTCCCAGACCTTTGACCCATCCTTCGTATTCCACGATCCCGGGAAGAATGGCGCTCACCGGCGCGTTGTGCTCGGCCACGATCTCCACGCCCTTGTGGAAGGTGACGGTGCGAAACCTCCCGTTCACCTCCTTACCGAAGCCCTTCACGAGCCTGCCGCCGCCCACGGGGAGCGGCAGAGTCGATCGCGCCGGAAACGCCTGCGGCCCATCCTCCTCGCGGGTGGATTCGAAGCCGTCGAAAAGATCACGGAGCTGGCCGTTGATCCGCCGGTACTCACCCAGCGCCGTTTGGTAATGGCTCTGTTGTTGATCGAGCGCCCCCAACACCTTCTGCCTGCGACCCAAAAGCTCGACGAGCGCGGCCTCCTGCTGGTGAAGCTCCACGAGCACCAGAGCCCACTCCGAGCGCTTCTCGGAGAGCCGCCGTTCCATCTCCTGAAGACGCTTCGAACGCTCGACGAGCTCACGGGTCACAGTAGAGTGGGAGCGCAGAGTGCGGTAGACGACGCGCGCCCGCCCCACCACTCCACTCAGGCTGTCGCCCCGGAGGAGAAACCGCACGGCGCCATCGCGGTGAAGTCGGAAGGCGATTTTCAGGAGCATCAGCAGACGCTGCCGCGAGAGAGCCTCGAGCTCGCGTTGCTTCTCCACCTCGAGACGGGTGTTCGAGAACGCGAGAGAAACCTCCTGCTGCCCCGCCTGAAGCAACCCGACGCGCTCGCGGATCTTGTTCTGCGAGGCGTTGAGCCGATCGAGCGAGTCGAGAAGCGTGCGCTTCTCGACTTCGCGGCGCTCGAACCCGGGCTTCTCCGCGGAGAGATAGTCCTTCAGAGCTCGGGCTCGGCTCGCTTCATCATCCTGCCGTATGCCGGCATGTGCCGCCGTCGCGGCAACAAGAAGGGCGAGGCAGCACCGGGCAAAGATCCTCATCGCGCGCTTTCCGAGTGAAACCGCAGGAAGACGGTCAGGCTTCCCGCGACGGCCATCGCCACGCCCACCGCAAAGAGCAGGCTCGCCTGGGGCGCGGTGAGAAACGTCCACGCCCGGTCGCCGAGCAGCCCGCCCCAGCTCACCTTGACCACCGTGGCCAGGAGCGAGGTCCCCATGTACAGGATGCAAAGCGCGACACCCGATCCCAGCACACCCTCGAGAATGCCTTCCCAGAGGAAGGGCCGGAACACGTACCCGTTAGAGCCCCCCATCAGCCTCACGACGTCGATCTCGGCCCGCCGCGACTGGTGCCGCATCCCCATGAAGTTGGCGATGATGAAGCTGCAGCCCACGAGCAGTCCGATGAGCAGCACCCACCCCACGATCTCGAGCCCGCGCCTCAAACGCCGGTAGTGGGCCAGCCAGTCGTCGGAGAAATCCACGTCGGCCACCTCCGCGAAGGACTTCATCGCATCGCTCACCGCCTTGATAACGATGGGGGAGCTGCCGGCCTTCAGGCCCACTTCGAAAACGTCGGGAAAGAGCTCGGCGTCGCGAAGACTTCCGGAGGAGGCCCCCCCGAGAATTCCCTCCAGGTCGGCAACCACTTTCGCGCGGCTCTTGAACACGGCGGCTGAGACGCCGTCCAGCGCGAGGATCCGGGCGCGGGCCCCCTCAATCGAGCCTTCGCTCATCCCGTCGCGCAGGTACACGGTGCCCGTGATCTCGGGGCTCGTCCGCTCGGCGATTTCCTCGATGTTCCTCGTGAAGAGCAGGAAGCTGCCCAGGATGAGCAGGGCCAACGTCACTGTGGCGACACTGACGAGGTGCAGCCAGGGATGCCGCCGGAAATCCTTGAGACTGCGCTTGAGTGGGGACATCGTCACCGGCCACCTCCCGTTCCCGACTGCCGATCCGACGAGATCGCGCCATGCGCCAGCTCGATCACGCGCGCCGGAAACTCCTCCATCAATGCCTCATCATGAGTGGCGATGAGCACGGTGGTGCCCATCTCGTGGATCTCGCGGAAGAGCGTCATGATCTCTCGCGCGTTGCGCGCGTCCAGGTTTCCCGTGGGCTCATCGGCCAAAAGCAGCATCGGCTTGCCCACGATCGAGCGCGCGATGGCCACCCGCTGCTGCTCGCCGCCCGACAGCGCCGAAGGGTAGTCCGCCCCCCGTTCGGCGAGCCCTACCAAAGACAGCACACCGCGCACCCGGAACTCGATCTCCTCCCGGCGCATCTTGCGCACGTCGAGCGGCAGACCGACGTTCTCGCTCACCGTGAGATCCGCCAGCAGCTTGAAGTCCTGGAAGACGTAACCGACCTCGCGGCGGTACTGCGGCACGCCCCCCTTGGGCAGCGTGGAGACGTCGCGGTTGTTGACCATGATTGTCCCCGCGGTCGCGCGTTCCATGGCGAACAAAAGCTTGAGCAGGGTGGTCTTGCCCGAGCCATTCACCCCCGTCACGAACGCGAACTCCCCGCGATCGAGATCAAAGGTGACATCTTTGAGCGCAAAGCGCTTGGGGGCGTATTGCTTGCCCACCCCGTACAGCCGAACGAGTTTCGCTGACATGGCAATGACCCCGGGAAACGTAGGGTTGGAGGATGCCCCGGATGCAGTGCCTGACGTGAAGAGATGGGTGGAGGCTCCGGGGGCGGAAACGGCTTTAATCCCGCTAGAACCGTAATTTAAGTCTACCACACGCCCCACGGCTTTTTCAGCGAGCGGCGTTGCCACCCCCCGTCACCACTATTATAAGTAGGAGCCTTTGTGCCGGCGGCATAGCCAAGTGGTAAGGCAAAGGTCTGCAAAACCTTCATTCCCCGGTTCGAATCCGGGTGCCGCCTCGTATCCCTCCTGCCAAACGGGCGTGGTGCCGTTTTTCGTCGCTGATTCCGCGCACTAAACCAAACCCTGACCCGTGTTGCATTGCGCCGCAAACCTGATCCGGGGTATTAACGCTTTGCATAATTCCGCGAAAAAAAGGGGGACTCTTGTTCCAAATCCGAGCCAACCGCAGCGTTAGCCTTACCCTCGCGCTGACCCTTTGGTTCACGTCCGCGATCCCGTCCACGGCCTACGGGGATTTCTCGGGCGTCCGTAACACGGCCGCCGCCTGCATGCTGATGTTCGCCTCCCTCGGCGCGGAGAATCCCTCCCGAGCCCAGGCCCCCGACCCCGTCCCCGCTGTCGCCAAGGAAGAGAAAAAGGCCGCGCTCGATCTTCCGGCCCTGCGTAACGCCATGGATCGTCCCGATCCCAAGGCCGAGATCCCGCGTCTGGTTAAGCTGATTGAGGAGCAGACGCGCGCTGAAAGCGAGCGGCGCGTGCAGGCCGCGCAAAGCGCCCAGGCCACCACCGACGCCATCGACAGCATAGCAACCCGGGTCTACCGCGCGGCGATGGAAGAGCCCCGCATGCAGATCATCGGGCTTTCAATTGCCGCTACCGAGCTTCTGTTCGTGGGGTTTCTCTGGTACCGGGCGCGGATCATCCGCGCCCAGCTCATACGCCGCCACCGCACCGCCCTCGGTACGGACAAGGCCATGAAGGAATCTCTCGACAAGCTCAACGCCGCCGCCGACCGCGTGACGTTGTCCATTCGCCAGATCGGCGAGGAAGCGCGCAAGGAGATCCTGGCGAAGGTGGAGGAGTTTCCGGAGCCCCTGCGCACAAAATTGAAGGAAGAGCTGGCCAAGACAGTCGAGGCTGGCAGCGAGGCGATTTCGCTTGAAGCCGCTCTGCGCGACCTGGAGCAGGCGTATGACGCGGTTCAGAAGCTCGCCACCGCGCGTGCCGAAGTGATGACGGCGGCGGGCGACCTCGAGGTGAAGCCTCCGCCGGCGCTCGAATCGCTTAAGGCCGAGGTGGCTCGGCACCTTCAGGCCGTGATGCGGCTGGGAACGACGTGGGAGAACGTGCGGGACTTCTACGCCCAGGTCGATCACCAGCGCCTGCAAGCGGAGCGGGGCCTGGGCCGCGATCGCAATATCCCGGCCCGGATCGCCCGTGGAGTGATGAGAAAGTTTCTGGTCGGTCTTTTCCTCGTCGCCGTCCCGACGCTGGTGATGGGCCTCGCCGTGAGCCGCGACGCCCAGAAGGATTTCGAGCGCCGCGAGCAGGACCTCAACGACGCCATCACCGCCGCCCACGAGCGCCTCAACCTGAACCTCGGGCTGGTCGCCAACATGACCCGGCCCACGCTCAAGACCCTGGAAACGGTGTGGAGGGACGACCCTCGCCTCGGCCTGGCCGGTATCGAATGCCCGGTCACGGTGATGCCCTCGGGCGTCGACAACCCAGGCCTCGATCTCGTCCAGATGCTGAGCTATCAGACGGTGCTGGAGCTGGGCGGCCCCCTCAATTTCAAGTACGACGAGGCTTTCTACCGGTTGCTGATCCCGAAGCTGATGACCTACGCCCCGGCGACGGCGCACTTCGACGCCAAGACGCGAGAGCAGATCATCTCCGACATGGCTTACCGGGCGGCCCGAATCCACAACGAGCCCCCGATCCCGGGCCTCGGGCCACCGCCCCCACAAAACCCTCCCGGCCCGGCACCGCAGGATCCCCCCTTTGGCGGACCATCCCCCGCGCCGGTGCCCAGGCCCTAAAACCCCGTGGACAACGCTAAGGCCCTGCGTTACCTATGCTACCGGCCATTTTCCAGTGGTCTTTCGCGCCAGTAGCTCAGTTGGTAGAGCAGCTGACTCTTAATCAGCGGGCCCCCGGTTCAAGTCCGGGCTGGCGCACCAACTTGGCTTTTCCGTTCTCGCCTCGACCCAACGCCACTTGCCAGCGCCCGCACCGGCTGCTGCCATTACCCGAAGATCCACCCGAGGAGACCGCAAATGCCGAGAAAGATCCTGCTGCTCGCCACCCTCTTCTGCGCCACGGCCCACACAGCGGAAGAGCGCTGGGTCCGCCTGCTGCCGCAGTTGCGCTACTTCGACCTCTCGGTCGCCTGCACCAGCTCGCTCTACCCGTCGAGCGCCTACCTCTCCGTCACACTCGACGGCGGCAAGCCCGTGCAGGCCCTGCTCCGTGCCCGGAATCTCGGCGACCCGAAAGCCCCCTCGATCGCCCTCGAGCCCGACGAGGTCGCGGCGATCACCGCCATCGAGGATAAAGAGGGCCGCTTCTGGGTCACCCGGCTGCCCCTCACTCAGCGCCTCATCACCTGGCTCCTTTGGTACATCCCAAGCGACGCGATGGGCTGCCGTCCCCCGCACCCGCTCAAGAGCGTTGACCCGATGACGAAAAACGTGGAGTTCGGACCGGTGGCCGAGGGTGGCCCCGCGCCCAAGTACCTGAGCACCACCCGCCGGTTCTCGGGGCGCAACGACAAGGGTGACGCCTATTCGGCCACGCTGTGGCTCGAGCAGATTCCGGTCGTAGTGCCCTAACGATTCCGAAGAGTTAGCCAAAATTTGACCCCCCGTGAGCCACCATGCTACGGTTTTTCGCGTCTAGGGGGTGGGAGGGGAACAAGAGGTTCTGATGCGTCCTTTCTTCGCTCTTCTTTGTATCGCGTTGTTTGCCAATCACGCACTCACGGCACCAACACCGATCGAAGTGAAAGCGCCGAGCGTCTTCACCGCCGACGCCGGCTCGCGTCCCGTCTTCGACACCCTGAGCTTTCCCGCGAAAGTCGTCTCCCGTACGAACGCGGTCATCCTCGCCGAGACCGATGGCGTGGTTCGTAAACTGGAGGCGCGGCTCGGGCAGCGCGTCTCCCGGGGAACCGCCATCGTCGTGTTGGAGAACACCGATCCCGTTTACCAGTACGTCCCCGTCCGCGCCCGCGCTTCGGTCGCGGGAGTCGTGAGCGCGATCGAGGTGACGGAAGGCGCCCGGGTGGTGAAAGGCCAGCGCCTGGCCTCGGTCACCGATCCCCTGCAGCTGCGGGTGCAGATCGAGGTCACCGCGGGAGACATCGGGGCTCTTCCCGTAGGTCTCGCCGGCGAGCTTCGGATCGCGGGCTCCACCACTCCGTGGCCGCTCAAGGTCACAGGGATCTCCCCTCTCGTCGATCCCGCTACGGGCACCGCAACGTCCGAGCTCCGGCTCGATGTGGGTACGGGCGCTTTGCCGGCGCCCGGCGGCGTGGGCAGAGTCGCGTTCCGCGTGCGCGAACACCTGGGCTTCGAGCTACCCGAGGATGCGATCGTCTACCGCGGTTCCGATCCTATGGTGCGCCTGGTGGTGGAAGGCAAAGCGGTTTACACCCCCGTGACCCTGGGCCCCATGCGCGAGGGGAAAATCGAGATTCTCCAAGGCCTCAAGGGGGGGGAAAAGATCATCGTCCGGGCGAGCGACTACGTCCGTGACGGCGAAGCGGTTGCCCTGCAGGAAGGGCCGCAGTCTTGAGCCGGCTCTACTCCTCGCCTTTCCGAGTCTACCTGCTGCTCGCCTTGCTCGCGGTGGTCGGAATTTATTCGGCCGCGAAGCTGCCCATTTCGCTTTATCCCAACAGCTCCAAGCCGCAGATCTGGGTCGGCATCCCCTACGGTGGCCACTCGGCAAAAGAATTCCTAGACACCTACGGCGCCGAGCTGGAGGAACAGCTTCGCACCATCCGGAGCGAGACGATCTCGGTCGATCGCGTCGAGGCCACCTACGATCGCGAACGGGCGAGCTTCGATCTGGAGTTCCGCTGGGGCGTCTCCCCCATGGCCGCGTTGCGCGAAGTACAGGCGGTCGTCAACTCGTTCGCGGCGCGACTCTCCGAGGAGTCGCGCGATGGTACCCAGATCTGGCTCGACAACGAGAACTCCGGATTCTTCGCCCTGAGCTACTTCAGCGCGTCGAGGGATCTCGACGATCTCTACGATCTGCTCGAGCCCGTGCTCACGCCACGGCTCTCCCGGGTGGCCGACGCGCAGAACCCGGTTCTGTGGAACCCCTCCAGCAAGGAGATCCGCCTGGAGCTCAGTCCGGAACGGATGGCCTCGCTCCAGCTCATGCCCCGTGATCTGGAGGAATCGGTGCGCGTGGCGCTTTCGAGCCGGTCGGGAGGAAGCGTCACCGTTGGAACGCGCGAGTTCCCGGTCGAGATGCCCCGCATCGGCTCCAAGCCGGACGATCTGGGCGTGATCCCCGTACCCACTCCCTCCGGTCGCGCCGTACACCTGCGGGACGTGGCGCGAATCTCGGTCGGCCCGAAAACGATGGGTAACCACAGCTTCCGCACCAACGGCTCGGCCAGCCTCATTCTCTACGCCACGCCCAAGCCCGGAGCCAACGTGAAGAGAATGTCGGAAGACATCCTCGCCATCGTGGAAGAGCTTCAGCCGCAGCTCCCGAAAGACGTCCAGTACAGAGTGCTCGTCGATCCCTCGGAGTTCATACGCTCCGCGGTGAAAAACGTCTTCCACGAGGGGGGAATCGCGGCACTGCTCGCCGTGGCCGTGCTCTTCCTCTTCATCGGAAGTTTCCGCAACGTGGCGACGGCGGCGCTCGAGATTCCCCTCAGCATGATTCTGGCTTTCATCCTCATGCGGCTGGTGGGGATGAACCTCAACCTCATCTCGCTGGGCGGCCTGGCGCTCTCCACCGGGATGAACGTCGACGCCTCGGTGGTGGTGATGGAGAACATCTTCCGCCATTTCGAGGCGGTCGAGCGCGGCCGCGCCTTGTCGTTCGCCGAGCGGCTCGCCATCGTGACCCGCGCGGTGGCCGAGGTGCGCTTCGCCGTCCTCGCATCCACCGTCGCATCGCTCGTGGTCTTTCTGCCCCTGGCGTTCACCTCCGAGCTGACCTACGCGATCCTGGGAGATCTCGCGCTGGCCGTCGTCTTCTCTCACGGGTTCTCCGCCGTCGTGGCCTTGGTCCTCGTCCCCACGATCCGCCTGCACCTGATGGCATCGGGCAAAGACACGGGCCACCCCCGATCCCCCATCGAGGGCGTTCTGGCCCGTCTCGAGAAGGGCTACGCCTCCGCACTGGCGCACTTCATCGAGCGGGCCAACCTGAAATGGGCGGTTTACGGTGGACTTACTTTGAGCCTCGTCCTGCTGGGCGGGCTCGTGCTTCCTCGGCTGCCCCGGGAGGTCGTCGGCATGCCGGACACCGACTGGATGGTGGTCTCGGTCAACACCCAGGGCAACACGCTTTTCCGACAAATGGAGACCCAGGCGCAGCAGATCGAGCGCGAGCTGCTGGCCGAGTTTGGCTCGGAGATCCGGTACACCTTCACCCAGGTGCGCGGACCCAACAGCGGCACTCTGATGGCGCGGCTCAAGGAACGCTCTCGGATGCGCAAGGTCTGGAAAGCGATGGAAGAACGCTTCGCCAACACACCGACCACCCGGTTCTGGGTCGGCCCGTGGAACCCAAGCGAGCTTCCCATCCCGAACCCGCCGCAGGTACGGATCGCCGTCCGCGGCGGAGATCTCGAGGCCAGGGCGCTGGCGACACGCGAGGTCGCCGATCTGCTGCGCGACAACCGCCTGCTCCCGCGCATTTCCACGGAGCCTTCGGCGGAT
>Ga0247727_10017447_pt1 | contig 11431 bp, 11 predicted proteins | sample WisWelCaveWW1625_FD_202498 | JGI IMG/M metagenome (GOLD analysis project Ga0247727, IMG submission 202498) | Biofilm microbial communities from Wishing Well Cave, Virginia, United States - WW16-25 | ecosystem: Environmental > Aquatic > Deep subsurface > Groundwater > Cave microbial mat | place... | reverse complement strand
TTACGTCGATGACACCGGCTTTCTCGATGACTCGCCGCGGCGCCTCGAAGCGCTCGTGCCCACGATGCAAAATTTTCTCGATGACTATCGGGTGAAACTTTATTTGACGAAATGCCAGATTCGGCCCGTGCAGAGCGGGCAAAGGTTTTTGGGGCAAATCGTGTTTCCCACGCATCGGCTGCTGGCGCCGGAAAACGTGCGGCGTTTTGCCCGGCGTATGCAGTGGTTTCAAGAAAAATATGCGGTGCGAAAAATTGCGCTGCCGGAGATTCGCCATTCGCTGATGAGCTGGCTGGGCCACGCCCGGCAAGCCAACACGTGGGCGTTGCGGCGCGGGCTGATGCCGAGACTTGCAAAATTCGCCGCGCCGGCTTATATTACCTGACATCAACTTGGGAGAGTTCATGTTTTATTTGTTTCTGGACGAATCCGGCGATCTGGGCTTTGATTTCAACAAGCCCGGGACGACGAAATATTTTGTGGAGACGGTGCTGTTGCTGCCGAACACCGCCGCCAAGCGCGCGATGGAAAAGGCGGTGGAGCGGACGCTCAAAAATAAAATCAGCGTCAACCGCAAAGATCGCAGCGGCCTTGAATTGAAGGGCGCGAATACCGACTTTCCCATCAAACAATACTTTTGGCGGCAGTGTGAAAAAATCGACTTTGGGATTTACGCGGTTATTCTTGATAAAAAGCTTCTGCCGAATCATTTGACTTTGGACAAGCCACGGCTGTATAACTCTTTAGCGCGGCAGGTTATCGATGAAGCGCCCTTGCCGGAAGACCCAACTCGCGTTATCATCACCATTGATAAAAGTCAGGCCCCACATGAGATTCAGGCCTTAAACCGATCGTTGATTGCGCAATTGCAAGCAAAAGTCGACCCGCACTGGCCGCTGGAAATTTTTCACATGAAATCACACGAAGTGAAAGGATTGCAGGCGGTGGATATGTTTTCATGGGGAGTTTTTCACAAATATGAGGACCGCGATACGGCGTGGTTTGATCTTTATGCCGCGAGGATACGAAAGGAACTGAATTTTTCGTCCACCAAATAAAAAAGAGTGATCCCTATTAAGCATTTATCCAGGGCTTTGACGCACAGCTATGGAACGAAACACCCCGGCCGCTTAATAGGACTTACTCACTCTTTCTATTAGTTAAGATAAACGATGTGCGTCTAAAAGTCAAGTATTTTTTCCGAAAAAAGAAAGCACGAAAAAAGAAAGCAGCGTTCAAATGCCCATTATCGACATTCACGTTCACATTCAGCCGTGGGAGCAGCTCAAGCCGGACGTGCATGCAAAAATGACCGCCGGCCGTAAAGACCTGGCGGAGATTAAAAAATTTATCGAATCGCCCAAAGTCTTTTTGGAGTTTCTCGATGCCCGCGGCGTCGAGCGCGTCGGGCTGATCAATTATCCGAGTCCCGATCTCATGGGCTTCACCGCGGCGACGAATGATTTTGTCGCGAAATATTGCCAAGAAAATCCGCAGCGGCTCATCGCGTTTGGCGGCGTGCACCCGCGCTTCTGCGACGACGTGGACGCGGAGATGACGCGGCTGCTCAAACTCGGCATTCGTTGTTTGAAAGTGCATCCGCCGCATCAAATGCTCGCGGCGAATGCGTATCGCGACGGCAACCAAGCGCAGGAGATTCTCTATCGCCGCGCGGAGCAAGAGAACATGCTCGTCATGTTTCACGGCGGCACCAGCATCTTCCCGGGCGCGCGCAATGTTTATGCGGACACCATGCCGATCGACGACGTCGCGGTGGATTTTCCCAACTTGAAAATCATCATCGCCCACGCCGGCCGGCCGCTGCACGCGGAGACGACGTTTTTTCTCCTGCGCCGCCATAAAAATATTTACATCGATATTTCTGGCATTCCACCGAAGAAATTATTAGATTACCTGCCGCGCCTCGGCGAGATCGCCAACAAAACGCTGTGGGGCACGGACTGGCCCAGCCCCGGCGTGATGGATATGCGCCAGAACATCGACGATTTTGTCGCGCTGCCGATTTTGGCGCAAATGAAAGAAGCGATTTTGTATGAGAATGCGCTGCGTTTGTTGAAAGAATGTAACGACGTGCGAAATTAACGATAAGCCCAAGACAGCGAAACTCAAAAATTTTTTCTAACGGATGAAAAGTGACCAACGGATTTTTAGAATTGGCTTTATCCGTTGGTCGTTTTATAATCCGTTGGGAATTTAAAATTTTTGCGAGTTTTAAAGGTTTTTGCTTGAATTGATAACTGAATAAAACTAATCTCACCATGAAATCCGTCTTCATCAATCACCACGGCGATGAATCCGTTCTGCAATACGGCGAGTTGCCGGAGCCGGTGGCGAGTCCCGGAAAGGTTCTCGTTGAAATCAAAGCTTGCGCGCTGAACCATCTCGATCTGTGGGTGCGGCGCGGCTTGCCGGGGCTGAAGCTACCGATGCCGCATATTCTTGGCTCGGATATTTCCGGCGTCGTCGCGGAGGTCGGCGCGGGAGTTTTGCATGTGCACGCCGGACAAGAAGTGATCATCTCGCCCGGCGTGTCGTGCGGGCATTGCGAGCCTTGTCTCTCCGGTTTTGACAACAACTGTCGCGAATACGGCGTGCTCGGCGAACACATGCATGGCGGCTATGCGCAATTCATTGCCGTGCCGGTGCAAAACATCGTGCCGAAACCGCCGAATTTGAATTTCACCGAAGCCGCGTCGTTTCCGCTCACGTTTCTCACCGCGTGGCACATGCTCGTCGCCAATTGCCACGTCCGCCCCGGCGATTGGGTGCTCATTCTCGCGGCCGGCAGTGGCGTCGGCGTGGCCGCGATTCAAATTGCCAAACTGCACAACGCGACGGTAATTGCCGCCGCGGGCAGCGACGCCAAATTGGAAAAAGCTCGAGCGCTCGGCGCGGATTTTCTGATTAATTACGAGCAACAAAATTTCCGCGAGGAGGTGCGCAGACTTACCGACAAGCGCGGCGTCGATATTATCTTCGAGCATGTCGGCGAGAAAACGTGGGAGGACTCGATCAAATCCCTCGCGAACGGCGGCCGCCTCGTGACCTGCGGCGCCACGACGGGCTATCGCGCCGTCACCGATTTGCGTTATCTTTTTTCCAAGAATCTCAAAATCTTCGGCAATATCATGGGATCAAAGAGCGAAGTTTTGCGCATTACCGAATTTTTCAAAGTCGGGAAATTTCGTCCGGTGGTTGACCGCGTGTTGCCGTTGAGGGAAGCGCGCGAGGCGCATCGGATTCTGGCGAATCGGGAGCAGTTTGGGAAAGTGGTGCTGGAAATTTAGTGTGATTATAATCCATATTTCAATTTGATAGTTGTTTAAATGTTTTTAAATTTATTGTGCAAACAAGGAGAACGGCCGTGCAAAATCATAAACGAAAACTTCCAACCTTGTTCGATTCAGGCGCTCTGATAACCTCGGCGAAATTTCGTGTTCGCGGAAAACTGATTATTGACTATCTCGTCGATGGCTGTCGCATCATTCTTTCACCCGAAGTAAAACACGAAACCATAGATATGGGACTGCTCTTTGATTACCAGGATGCGCAAGACCTCGCCGAACGGTTGAACACTGGCAGTTTTCAGGTTTTGGATACGGCGATTCGCGATCATGAATTGGAGTCGGCTTTGACAGCTTTAGGCTTAGAAAATGCCGATTGCGCCGCAATTCATACTTATAAACAAATGTCGAAGCAAACAAAGCTTATAACCGATGATCATAAGCTGTTCATCTGTGCAACACGTTTGGGGTTATCGGTAATTTTTCTTCCTGACCTCATTCTGATGTTGGTAAACAAAGGCTATATGAAAGCATCTTTAGCCACGGAAATCTTCGAAGCTATGCAACCCCGCTACGCCAGGGGTTTTATTGTGCTATCACTTAAACTTTTGAAAGGAGTGATCTAACATGGCAACTGCGGTTTCGCTTGAATTAGACGACCGTTTGCAACGTTTTGTTGCCTATCTTCAGAAAAGCAAACGGATCACCTCACGGGAAGCGGCGCATAATCTTTTAAAGGCAGGTTATTTTCTGCAAGTACGCCAACTTCATCATCAATATTTGGAAGGTGAAATCACCTTTCGTCGTATGGCTAAAGAGCTCGGCCTAGAATATCGACAGTTATATGGCTTGCTTGAAGAATTGAACTTACCTATGGCATAAATTTTAAAACTTTATTATGAAAAAGATTGTTAACGCAATTACCGTCATCGGCGCCGGCACGATGGGGCGCGGCATTGCTTACGCCTCCGGTCTCGCCGGATATGTCACAAAACTTTACGACGTTGAAATTAAAATTTTAAACACCGCCGTTGAAAATATCACGAATAGTTTTCGCCAGGCGGTTGACAAAACGCTTCTTTCGCAAGACGCGGTTGATCAAGCGCTGGCGTGTTTGAAAATATTCACGGATTTGCCAACCGCTGCCGGCGACGCCGATTTTGTGATCGAAGCCGTTCCCGAAAAGATCGATCTAAAAATCGAATTGTTTCGCAAGCTCGATGAAATGACGCCGCCGCATGCGATTTTTGCGACGAACACCTCTTCCCTTTCCGTCACGGAAATGGCTGGCGCGACCAAACGGCCGGGCCAGGTGATCGGCATGCATTTCTTCAATCCGGTGCCGCTGATGAAGCTCATCGAAATCATTCGCGGCCTCGAAACTTCGGATGAAACAATTGCAGCGACGCAGGAGGTGGCGCAGATGATGAAAAAAGAAACCGTGCTGATCAACGAATCGCCCGGCTTCATCACCACGCGCATCAATGCGATGATCGGCAACGAGGCGTTTTACCTGCTGCAGGAAGGCGTGGCCAGCGCGCGGGAAATCGACAAGGCGCTGAAGCTCGGCCTCAATCATCCGATGGGCCCGTTCGAGCTGGTCGATCTCGTCGGCCTCGACGTGCGGCTGAATATTCTCAATTTTCTCCATCAAACCCTCGGCGAAAAATTCCGGCCCTGTCCGTTGATGGTGAAGTATGTGAAAGCCGGGAGGCTCGGACGCAAAGTTGGGAAGGGGGTTTATGATTATTCGTAGCGCAGGCTTCCAGTCTGCGTGGCTGCCCAGCAAAGTCAAAACAATTTTAGCAATGAGGAGAATATTTTATGCCCCGCGATATTCACGCTTGGAACGATTCCGCCGATTTCGACGACGACGATGCCAACGACGACGATGCCAACGACGACGATGATTCCGAAAATTGGACCGTCGAACAGTGGGAAGCCGATTTGCAGAAACAAGATGAGCGCGACCGTAAAATGATGGAGCGGCTCGATAAACACGGCCGCGATGAAGCCGGTTTTCGCAAAGCGATGGAAGAGCTCGGCCTCGGAAAAATTTTCGAGGAACTCGATCATCGCCGCGCCGAGCGGAAAAATCAACCGGAAGCGCCGGCGGAAGACGAGGAAGAGCCGGTCGATAGAATCCTGCGCGAATCACGCGCTGCTGCCGGCGACGACGAACCGCATTTCCAACTGCCGCTCGCTCAGGCGGCGCACGAATTGACGTTGATGGTGATGCGCTCGGTGGATGGCGATGGCGAAGTCGACAGCCGCGAGCATCCGCTGTCGCTCTATTGCGGCGCTTATCTCGATGCGCAGGGCGGCCTGGCCGGCATGGGTTACATGCGCGAATGGGACGACGAGTTCGATCTTGACTTTGAGCCGCCGAAAAATCAAAAAATCGCCGAGCTTAAGCGCGTCGTCAAAAATTACGTCAAAGGCCTCCTGCATTTGGAACAGGTCGAGCAGCAGAACCTGCTTGCGCCGGAGAGGTGCGAGCCGATTCGCCAACACACGGTTGAGTTGCTGGATGAAGTGCGCCAGGAATTGCGCCGGCTGGGATGGGGATAAGGTTTGTCGTGACCCCTTCTCCGCCCCGCCGTCATATAAAAACTTAAGGAAGGGGAGCGGGGTTTTGCCGCTTGCTTTTACGGGCGCGAGTCGCTTATATTGATAACGCTCCATTCAAGAAACGCCTTAAAATTTTTGCCTATGACTCCCCGTGAAGTTTATGATGCAACGGACTTCGAGACGATACGGGATTTTTTAAAAAGCCCCACTCTCGAAGGCCAATATTTCGAGCGCAAAGAGCATCGGAAACCCGAAGCGCTGGCGCAAACGATTAGCGCTTTCGCCAATTCGAATCCGGAAGGCGGGCTGTTGATCATCGGCGTAAAGGATGACGGTAAAATCGTCGGCGTCAATCGTCCGGCCGGAACCGCGGCAACGCCGGTCAACACGATGCTGCGGTATTCGGAATATCTGGTGGAAACGACGGCGGAATATCGTCTGGTTGCGATTACTGACGATAACGGCCAATCCAATCAATTGCTGTTGATCTATGTTAAATTTTCCCCGCAGCGTGTTGTCGAATTGACTGACCGCTCTGCTTACGAACGTCGAGGCGATCAAACCGTCAAACTTCGTGATGACGAGAAAATTGAATTGCGCTACACGAAGGGGCAAAAGTCATTAGAAGACGAAGCCGCGGCGCCTTATGAATCAGTATTGTTAGCTGATGATATTCTTCAGCAATGGTCACAGGCGATTAGCGCGCGCAACAATCTTGAAATCCCGCACACCCCCCCTCGATCTTTTGACCAACAAACATCTCGTTGTCGAAGTTGCCGGCAAGCTGCACTTGACTTATTGCGGCATTTTGCTTTTTGCCAGAGATACGCGCAAATATCTTCCCGGCGCTTATGTGCGATTTCTGCGTTATGACGGCAAAACGGAAGAATAGGGCGCGCGGCAGAATTTGATGAAGGATGAAACGTTCAATGGTCCCATACCTGCGCTTTTAAAACGCCTGCGCTATTTGCAGCACGTGAAAATGGCGCCGGAAGGCACGCGCCGCATGTTTCAACTGATGAAAGAAGCCGGCCTGCCGGAGCCGGAATATTCGCCGCCCGGGCAACCGACGGTGAAAGTGATTTTGCGCAACGAGATTGACCGGCGGCGGAAACGTTCGTAAATAGCTTGCAATGAAAAGGGAACCACAACGAAAAAAAAGCGTAACTATTCAGGCCTGTTTAGAAGGCAAAACAATTTTGGGCAAAACTAATAAAGCTTTTAGTCCATTAAAAATGCAATCGTTGCAAAAAAAATCAAAAACTTTCACACAAAGGCGTCCCGTGTGTGCGCTTTTGATTTTCTTTTTTTGTTATCCCCCCTCACGGGATCCGCGTTGGGACAATTGTTTTGCCCTTAATGGTTTTGCCTTAATTTCTTGACTTTCGACAGTCGCAGAATAGATACAAAAATTCAAATTTAATGAGTGCCAACAAAACCCACACCAAACTCCGCATCTTCCTCGCTTCTCCCGGCGACGTCGCCGCTGAACGCGCCCGCCTGCACAGCGTCGTCGAGGAGCTGAATCGCACGGGCAATCTCGCGGATGAATATCGCCTCACGCTCGAAGTGCTCGATTGGCAAACACACGTCGCGCCGCTGATGGGACGGCCCGAAGATATCGTGCTGCAACAATTGCCGGTGGACGCGTGGGATATTTTCATCGGCGTGATGTGGCTGCGCTTCGGCACGCCGACCAGCGCGATAGATCCGCAAACCGACAAACCGTTCGATTCCGGCACGGAGGAAGAATTTGCGCTCGCGTACAATAAATGGAAGAAAGAAGGCCGGCCGAAAATTTTGTTCTATCGCTGCACGCGCGGCGTGGCCAATCCGGACGACATAGATCCGGCGCAATTCGGGCGCGTGAAAAATTTTCTCAAACAATTTGACGCGACGGGGACGACGCCCGGCTTGTATCAAGCTTTTCAATCGACCGAAGATTTCGAGCGGCGCGTGCGGCAGGATTTGACGAAGCTGATTCTGCAATATGGCAAAGAAGTGCTGCACCAAACACCGCCGCAGCCGGCCGCAGAATTGGTGGCGCAGGCCGGCGACCTCGAGCAGCGCTATCTCGATTTCGTGCGGCGCGAGCATGGCCGCCTCAAGCTGTTTGGTTTTCTGTCGCAGGCCAATATCGACGTCAGCACGTTGGAGGTTTTTGTCTCATTGCGTTTTGCGGAGTATGGCCGCGAGTTGGACTTTAAAAATTTGCCGGCGGCCGCCGAACGCGACGACCGCACGCTGACGCCGCCGGAAGTTTTAGGCCGCGCTATACAGAAAAAGAAATCATTGCTGTTGCTCGGCGGGCCCGGCTCCGGCAAAACCACGCTGCTCAAATATTTCAGCATCTGCTGTCTCGACGAGCGCGCCCGTCTGCCTCTCCAGCAGCCGCTCCTCCCCATTTTTGTGCCGCTGCGCCAAATCGACCCCGGCAAGCCTTTCGTTGACGCGCTGGCGCATTGGGCCAAAACCAACTATCAAAATATAAATATGCCGCCGGCGTTGTTGGAAAATTGGCTGCTGCGCCGCGGCGCGCTGGTGTTGTTGGACGGCCTCGATGAAGTGAGCGACCTCAAAACGCGCCGCCAAGTTTGCGAGTGGATTGACCAAGCCGTGCCCGCCTTTCCGGCTTCGACGTTTGTGATCACCTGCCGGTTTACCGGCTATCGCGAGGCCGAGGGCGTGACCTTGCAGACGCCGCTGGTGCGCGCGGATGTGCTCGATTTTAATGTGGAGCAGCAGCGCCTGTTTTTGCGCCAATGGTGCCGCGCCGCGCGGTTGGAAAACCTGGATGAGCGCGAAAGCAATGATCCGGCGCGGTTGCTGGAATTGGATCATGAAGCGGCCACGCAAGCCGAAGCCATGATGGAATTTCTCAGCCGCGAAGAGAGCCGCTCGCTGCGTGACATGGCAAGCGTGCCGGTGTTGCTGCAAATTATGGCGATCATTTGGAAAGAGCAGGGCAGCCTCTCCGGCGAGCGTGTCGAGCTCTACAACCGCTGTATGGATTTTCTCCTCGATCACCGCGACAAAGCGAAGAAGATCGAGCCGCTGTTGAGCGCGGGAAAAGCGCGGCTGGTGCTGCGGCCGCTGGCGCTGTGGATGCACGCGGATTGGCAGCGCGACGAAGCGCCGGTGAAAGAAGTGGAAAAACAAATTGCCGAAAAACTGCAAGCCGTGCGCCCGGGAACAACGCCGCGCGAATTTCTCGAAAACCTGCGCGATCGCGCCGGCGTGCTCGTCGGTTCCGGCGCGGACACGTACACCTTTCAGCACAAATCGTTTCGCGAGTTTTTAGCCGCGTTGGAAATTGCCAACCGGCGCGAGGTGAATCTGTTGGTGGAAAATTTCGGCAGCGATTGGTGGCGGGAGATTTTGTTGTTTGCTGCCGGCATCACCAGCCCGGAAATTTTTCCGGAATTTTTGGAAACTTTTCTCAAGCACGAGAAAAACGCCGGCGCGACTTCGCCGCTGCTATTGCAGCTCGTGCGCGAGGCCGCGGCCAAACCGCTGGCGCCGTTTGAGAAAATCATTCGCAATCAAAAATTGGTTTGGCAAAAGCGCTACAATGCGTTGCAATGTGTCAAGCTGTTACGCTCCGAGGCGGCTATCGCTTTGGCGCAAGCCGCGCGGCAAGATAAAGAAGAAAAAGTGCGCGAGCTGGCCGAGAAAATGCTGATTGAATGGGAGGTGATCAAACCGCCAGCAGCAACCACGGGACAGCGTGACCGCTTCTTCAATTCGATTGAAAACAACGTCGAATATATTTTAATCGCGGGCGGTGAATACAAATATTCTGTAAATAAAAAACTCGTGCAAGTGCCGGATTTGTATTTTGCCAAATATCCGGTGACCAACAAACTTTATAACATTTTTCTCGCCTCGTTGCCGAAAGATAAACGCGATGAACACCGTTCGCGATTGGCCGACGACAAACGTTTCAACGGCGATGATCAGCCGGTGGTGGGCGTGAGGTGGGATAGCGCGGTGGCGTATTGCGAATGGCTGAATGAACAGCAAAAAGCAAACAGCTCCGATCTTTCATTACAATTTATTAAAGGAAAATCGGAGCAAAAAGAAACGGCTACTTTCCGTTTGCCGAAAGAAGAAGAATGGGAATGGGCGGCGAGCGGCGGCAAAAGAGAATATCCGTGGGGCAAAGAAAAACCCGATGACACCCGCGCGAATTTTGGCAATAAAATCGGCCACACGACGCCGGTTGGTTCGTACCCTGCTGGCGCGACGCCAGAGGGCTTGATGGACATGGCCGGCAATGTGTGGGAGTGGATGGAGAACTGGTATGATAATGATCAAGATGTACGCGCGTTGCGTGGCGGATCGTTTTACTCGGATGCTAACGGCCTTCGCGGGTCGGGGCGCGACGACAACTATCCCGACGTCAGGAACCACCTCAATGGCTTCCGCGTGTGTGCCGTCGGGTCATAAAGTTTTTGAACACCTGAATCCCTGACCCACTGAACCCCTGAAAAACAGAAACCCGCTTCGCGGGTCGAAAATTTTTTTTGAAAATCGCCCGTTCATTTTCCAGCGGCAATTTCCACATTGACAAAGAGGCCGAAGTTTTGTAAGTTGTGTTTATACATCTGCAATTGAATAGATAGCAAAACTAATCAATAGGCTAAACCATGAGATACAAAATCGCTTTGCGCCAATCTGAAGAAGGCTTTAGCGTTTCGTGCCCCGCTTTGCCCGGCTGCTGGTCGCAAGGTGAGACCGAGCAGGAAGCCATTGCCAATATTAAAGACGCCATTCAAGAGTATTTGGCGGCGATTGTAGAGTTTAAGAAACAATTTTAAATGAATTAGATTTTTCATACTCCTACTCTTTCTCATACTCTGACTCGCTTTTAAAAAGCCTGCGCCAAAATAAGTAGGTGTAAGAGTATGAGTAGGAGTAAGAGTAAGAGTAAGAGTCAAAAAGGAAAGGAACTCCCATGAAAATTACCGTTGTTGGTGCCGGACATGTCGGCGCGACCACCGCGCTGCGGTTGGCCGAAAAGAAACTGGCGAATGAAGTCGTGGTGATCGACATTCTCGAAGGCATTCCCGCGGGCAAGGCGCTCGATCTGTGGGAATCCGCGCCGGTGGAAGGTTTTGATTGCAAAGTCATCGGCTCGTCCAATGATTATTCACTGACGAAAAATTCGGATATCGTCGTCATCACCGCGGGGCTCGCGCGCAAGCCGGGGATGAGCCGCGATGATTTGCAGGCGACGAACGCCGGCATCGTCAAGACTGTCACCGAGAATATCGTCAACAACTCGCCGCAATGTAAAATCATTACCGTCACGAATCCACTGGATGTGATGACGTACGTCGCGATGAAAGTGAGCGGCTTCGAGCCGAATCGCGTGTTCGGCATGGCCGGGGTGTTGGACACGGCGCGTTATCGCACGTTTATTTCGATGGAGTTGAATGTGTCGGTGCGCGATATTTCGGCGCTGGTGCTCGGCGGCCACGGCGATGACATGGTGCCGCTGCCGCGTCTCACCACCGTCGGCGGCATTCCGCTCACCGAGTTGCTGCCGAAAG
>Ga0247727_10017446_pt1 | contig 11432 bp, 7 predicted proteins | sample WisWelCaveWW1625_FD_202498 | JGI IMG/M metagenome (GOLD analysis project Ga0247727, IMG submission 202498) | Biofilm microbial communities from Wishing Well Cave, Virginia, United States - WW16-25 | ecosystem: Environmental > Aquatic > Deep subsurface > Groundwater > Cave microbial mat | place... | reverse complement strand
AACGGCGCGACGCCCGCGCCGCCACGGAAGACATGACGGCGTTGTTAACGCGCGCCGGAAAACAGTTGGCCGGCGCAACGGTCTTTGGCGGTTGCCTGTGCAGTTGCAACGGACGCGGGCAACATCTGTTTGGAAAACCGAGCCATGACGCGCGGATGGTTCAACAGCATTTCGGCCCGATTGGATTGGCCGGGTTTTTCTGCAATGGAGAAATCGGGCCGGTCGGCGAACGAAACTTTCTGCACGGCTACACCGCCTCGCTGGCTCTGTTTGTCAAGAAGAAGTGACCGGCGAAGAAGTGTTTTTAAGCCTTTACAAAAGTCAACTGGCCCAACAAGTTTATCTTGCCGCCCGGCATAACAAATCGGGGGACGCTTTAACTCAACCTGCTTTCGCTTATGAAAAAATTACTCATCAAAATCGCGGTGATTGTCGTCGCCGTGCTCGTGCTGGCCGTGGTCGTCTCCATTTATTATTTAGGCTCAATCCTCAAGAAAGGCGTGGAAACGGTCGGCCCCACCATCACCAAGACCGATATGAAAGTGAACAGCGTGACGGTCTCTTTGCTTTCCGGCAACGCCAAATTTTCCGGCCTGGTCATCGGCAACCCAGAAGGTTTCAAAAGCGAATCCGCCATCAAAATGGGCTCGGTCAGCGCGACGGTGCAACCCTCGTCGGTGTTCTCGGACAAGATTGTGGTGAAGTCCGTCAATGTCCAGGGGCCGGAAATCACGTTTGAAGGAGGACTGAAAGGAAGCAATTTGAAAAAGCTTTTGGACAACGTCGAGACAAGCACCGGCGGCGACAAAAGCGCGCCCAAAGACAAGCCCGACACCGGCTCGAAAAAAGCCCAAAAGAAAATCCAGGTGGACGATTTTGTTCTGAGCGGTGGAAAGATTCATCTCAGTCTGACCGATCTGGGCGGCAAATCGGCCACGGTGCCATTGCCCGACATTCACCTGACCGACCTCGGCAAAGACTCCGATGGACTCACCGCGGCGGAATTGACCAAGAAAGTTCTCACGCCCATTCTCGAAAGCGCCATCAAAGCCGCTGCCAGCGCTGCCGTGGACATTGGCAAAGGCGCCACCGACGCCGTGAAAGAAATAGGGAAAAATCCGGCTGATGCTGCGGGCAAAGCCGCCAAGGGAGTTACCGATCTCTTCAAGCAAAAGCCGTAAACAGGCGGTGGAAATCAAAATCTGCGGAGCGCGAGTCGATACTTCAGGGCACGACGACGCGATCAGATCGAGGTAATCGCCACGACGCAGCGACCGCAAATCGTCGGATGCTCCGGGTGCTTGCCGACATCTGTTTCCCAATGCCAGCAACGCTCGCATTTCTGGCCGTCGGCTTTGGCAACGATGATTCTGTGTTCTGGAATATCCTCGGAGTAATTCAGTTCAAGTTGTGAGACATTCATCAGTTCCTTTAGCACGTTGAACACCCAGATCGCTTTTGTTTCTGGAACTGAATCTTTCTGGCGACTCCCCTTGTAAGTAACCGCGACTTTTGCCTCAAGCGATTTGCCGATGGTTTTTCCCTGTCGTGCCTTTTCAAGTTCGGGAAGAGCCTTTTCCCGAACTTCAAGAAGTTCCTTCACTCGCTTTGCCTCTGATTCTGGAACTTTGAATCCACCGATCTGCCAAATTGCTTCGTGAACTGAACTCGCCGTTTTGCCCGGCACAAACTCCCACGCCTCGTCCGCCGTGAACGCCAGAATCGGCGCGAGCATCTGGCAGAGGCCGGTCACGAGACGATGCAGCGCTGTTTGTGTTGAGCGGCGGCGATGCGAATTCGCCGCGTCGGTGTAGAGCCGGTCTTTGATGACGTCGTGGTAAATCGAGGAAAGCTCGACAGCAATGAACTGGCTGACTTTCTGATAGACCACGTGAAACTCGTATTTGTCGTACGCTGCGATGATCTCCTGTTCCAGCTTCGAGAATTCGCCGAGAATCCAGCGATCAAGCCCGGTGAGTTTGTCGTCCGGCACGGTGTGCGTCGCGGGATCGAAGTCGTAGAGGTTGGAGAGCTGGTAGCGCAGCGCGTTGCGAATGCCGCGATAGGTTTCGGCCACTTTGTTAATGCGTTCCTCACTGACGAGGATGTCGTTGCGGAAGTCCTGCGAGGCCACCCAAAGACGCACGATGTCCGCGCCGTATTTTTTCACGTAGGCCTCGGCGGTTTGTGGTTTCTCGTAACTGCCCTGCCCTTGTTTGCTCTTGGAAATTTTTTCGCGGTCGGCGTCCACCACAAACCCACTCGTGAGCACGGTCTTGAACGGCGCGGTGCCGTTGCCCGCAAGCGACAGCAGCAGCGACGATTGAAACCAGCCGCGATGTTGGTCGCTGCCTTCGAGATACATGTCCGCTTGCCAGTGGTTTGGAGTTCCGCCTTCAGGCGGTTTCACAGTGGTGACTGCGTCGCCAGGACCGCCTAAAGGCGGAACTCCAAACGCGCCGCGCTGCAACTCCTCGCGCCGCATCAGGACAGAACGCGAAGACGAGCCGGAATCAATCCACACGTCGAGCGTGTCGTTCGATTTGGCGACCGGCTCGGCGCCTTTCCAATCCTTCGGCTTCACGAGCGACCAAAGTTCAGCCACGGATTTCTCGAACCAAACATTTGAGCCGTGTTTCTCGATGAGGTCGGCGGCTTTTCGGACAATCTGCGCGTCAAGAATGGGTTCACCGTTCGCGTCGTAGAACGCAGGAATCGGCACGCCCCAAGTGCGCTGGCGCGAAATGCACCAATCGGGACGAGATTGCACCGCGCTTTTGATACGGTTGACACCCCAGTCGGGAATCCATTGGACGCGATCAATCTCGGCAAGCGCGGCGGCGCGAAATGTTTCTCCCGGAGGGACGAGCTTTGCGAGTCCCTGATTTTCGCCTTGATCGGGGACTCGTGTAACTTGTCCCTCCGAAACTGTGTGATCAATTTTGATAAACCATTGGTCCATCGCGCGAAAGACAATGGGGGTTTTACTGCGCCAGCAATGCGGGTAGCTGTGATGATAATTCTCCTGGTGCAACAGCACATTGCGGACGCGCAGCTCGTGCAGCACGGCGCGGTTGGCGTCGCTCTCGCCGTATTTTTCCAGAATGGATTTGCCGATCAGCTCCGCCGGCATTTGCTGTTCGATTGGTAATTCGTTTGTGTAAGCAAAGCGACCATCGTCATCAACGGGCGAATAAATCGGCAAACTATTTTGGCGGCCCAGATTGTAGTCGTCCAATCCGTGACCGGGCGCAACGTGGACAAAACCGGTGCCGGTGGCGTTATCGACAAACGAGTCGCCGGCGAAAAGTTTCCCGGTGCGATTGCAAAAGGGATGTTGATACTCAATCTGCTTCAGTTGGTCGCCGTCCAAGCTGCGGATGATTTCGTAGCCGCCCCAGCCGCATTTTTCGGCAACGGTGGACAATAACATCGTCGAAACGATGTAAGTTTGATCGCCCGCGCGAACGTGCGAATAGCTGAAAGTGGAGTTGTAAGCAACGGCGAGGTTGGCGGGCAACGTCCACGGCGTCGTCGTCCAAATTACGATGGAGATGTTCGGATGGCCGATGATCGGGAACTTGACGAAGATACTCTGGCTGACGTGGTCCTGGTATTCCACTTCGGCTTCGGCGAGCGCGGTGCGGCAGGGAATGCTCCAATAGATCGGTTTCTTTCCGCGATAGACGAAGCCTTGTTCCACGATGTCCGCAAAGAGGCGGAGTTCGTCGGCCTCGTATTCCTTGTTAAGGGTGAGGTACGGATTATCCCAGTCACCGAGCACACCGAGCCGTTTGAACTGCGCACGTTGAATGTCGATGTAATTGCGGGCGTAAGCATCACACGCTTTGCGGATCGTGACCGGATCGGCACTTGTGTTGCCGGCTTTCCGCATTTCTTGCGAGACCTTGAACTCGATAGGGAGGCCGTGACAATCCCAACCCGGAACATAGGGCGCGCTGAAACCGCGCAGCGTTTTGTATTTGATGATGATGTCTTTGAGGATTTTGTTCAGCGCGGTGCCGACGTGGACATCGCCGTTGGCGAAGGGCGGGCCGTCGTGCAAAACGAATTTTGGCGCGTTGGCACGGGCGGCCTGAATATTTTCGTAGAGCTTTGCCGCTTCCCACTTTTTCAATCGTTCCGGTTCGCGCGCGACCAGATCGGCTTTCATCGGAAAGTCGGTCCGGGGCAGGTTCAATGTGCTCTTGTAGTCCATTTGACTTTTCAAAGAGCGCGACGCTAACAGTCACTCGCAAGGTTATCAAGTTGTCTGTTGGATCGGTTGCCAAAATAAATTCTCGGAAACGGAACCCACCCCCGGCCCCTCCCAAGAGGGGAACTGTGCAAACGCGCGGAGGACGATGCTCCCCTCCTTGGAGGGGTTGGGGGTGGGTTCGACCGGGAAGCCATCTGAAGATTTAGTTTGGCGACCAGTCTATGCGACGCGCGACGGTGCCGCCGCGTCACGCGGTGTGTTGCAATTACGCACAAAACCATTAAGCTCGGCGCATGATTAGATCGGATAAACCGCCGGGGGACCCGGAATTGAAACGCCGCATCCAGGAACTCATTGCCTACAAAGGCGGCGGCCACAATCCCGACCACGTCGAGGACATCATCGAAAGCGCGCTGAAATTGCTCACGGATGTGGAGGACCGCGGCGACGTGCGGGTGATTCAAACGGCCATCCGCGAATTGCGTTACGCCTTCAAGCTCTTTGCGCCTTATGCCAACGTTCGGAAAGTGACCATCTTCGGCTCGGCGCGCACGCTTCCGAGCAAGGTGGAATATCAGCAGGCGGTGGACTTGGGACGAAAAATCGTCGAGGCCGGCTTCATGGTCATCACCGGCGCCGGGCCGGGCATCATGCATGCAGGACACGAAGGGGCGGGCCCGGAAAAAAGTTTCGGCGTCAATATCCGCCTGCCGTGGGAACAGGGTGCCAACCCGGTCATTCAGGATGACAAAAAGCTGATTACCTTCAAATATTTTTTCACGCGCAAGCTGATTTTCGTGCGGCACTCCGATGCCATCGCCCTTTTCCCCGGCGGTTTCGGCACGATGGACGAAGGTTACGAGGCGCTGACGCTCATGCAAACCGGCAAGAGCCAGTTGATGCCGCTGGTGCTGATTGAAAAACCGGGCGGCACTTACTGGAAAACATGGGACAAAAATATCCGCGAACATTTATTGCGCAATCAGCTCATCTCTCCGGATGATCTTCATCTTTATCAAATCACGGACGACACCGACCAGGCAGTAAACTTCATCACTCGTTTTTATCGCAACTTTCACTCCAGCCGGTTTGTCAAAGACCTGTTCGTCATCCGCCTCAAACACGCGCCGTCACCTTCGGCCATCGAGTCGATGAATGAAGATTTTGCCGACATCATCGTCGGCGAGAAGATCAAAGTCATTGAAGCCACGCCGGAGGAAAGAGAGGATGACGACGAAGTGAAACTGCCGCGCATCGCCTTCGAATTTGACCGCCGCCATTACGGACGGCTGCGGCAGTTGATTGATGTGCTCAACGGGTTGTAAACTGATCGCTTTACTTTTGGGCGGGTTAGGGAAGGGTCGAATCATTTCCAGAGTCCGGAGCCACCATCCGTGAAGGAGAAAATTCGACCGTTGCCCTGGCTGCTGCCGGCACTTCCCGCACTGAAACTGCAAGCCAACTCCGACAGGTTGTTAGCGGAAGACCGCCCGTTGAACCCGCCTCAATCATTTTTTTGTAGCGATAGTGGCGGCAACCCGGTCGAAGTCACGATCAATCGGCTTCTGCGCTGGTGTGTCCCACGTCACCCGGCCCGTTTTCGGCTCCCGCCAATGGTAGATTTCCGAGTGCCCGTCAGCGAAGCTCAGGTTGGCGCCGCGATTGTGCCGATCGGAAGGGCTGTTTTGCCAAACCCGATTATCCACTTGGATCGCGAAGTAAGCATCCTCCAGCGTTATGGTGCTCTCGTCGATGAACACTAGCGCACCCACCGGCGACGGATTGATAATGCCCGTGTACTTCCTGTTGATCGGGTAGCGAGGATTGACCCAGTCAACGTCGCTGTTCATCTGACCTGACATGGAAAAACTTCGCACTCGTTTTATTTTGATCTTTCCATTTCGTTTATAGTCATCAGCGGGACACACATAGATTCCCAAGGACGTATTGTACGCGAAGAGTTTTCCGTTCTTGATGTTGGCAACGTTGGTGTCGCTCGGAGCCGAGCTGACATCACCGCGAACCCACGCGTACGTTTGGTCTTGCAAATAGTTCTGAATCAAGTTATCCCGGTTGTCCCCGCTATACATGATCCACGCCAGTGTGAGTTGCTTCGTGTTGCTAAGGCAGGCAATGCTCAGGGCCTTCGACTTCGCCCTCGACAAGACAGGCAACAGCAACCCGGCCAGAATGGCGATGATGGCGATGACGACAAGCAGTTCGATCAACGTGAAGCCGGTCTTAGGCGTCTGTGATTTTCTCAAATTGAATTTGTTCTGGCATTTCATAAACTCACGGGCTGCTACACCATAATCAAATTTCGCGTCCGGTCAATAACAACCATTGCCGTGTGGCAACTGAAATCGGCACACAAACCGCATGGAAATGACCTCGGGTTGTTGCAATCGGCTGGCCGTCGTGTAAATCTGCGCTCCAACAGTTCCAGCAACGATGAACAGGTTGAAATATTTGAGCCGGCCTTTTTCGCTGACGCAATTCGTGTCCCGGACGAAATCTTTTGAAAGATTCCACGGACGAAAATTCGCGATTTGCATCGCTGAAGTCCGCCGAGGTCACGGCATGCTGCCCAAACCCCGGAGCGCGGACCGCCGAGTCCGCGTGTTCCCAATCCGCCGGCGATTCAAAGCTTTTTCGGCAGCCGGTCTTCGCGCGGACATGGCTGTCCGCGCTCCTTTTTCATTTGGGCAACACGCCCGTAAGGATGCGGACCTTCCACAGTTCAAGGCATTCCACCTCCTTGCCTCGGCGGCTACAAGGTTCTTGCGTGGAGTATCTCTTTACTTCGCGTTGTCGATGACTCTTATGCTGTGTATTCCCTTATCGGCTCAGAAACCACCGGATGGTTTTTTGATGAAGAACGGTCGTGTCGTTTTCCCCATTGGCTGCTATGAGTTGCCGAAAGAGGACGCCGAACTGCGCGCGATGGCGAACGCCGGTTTCAACCTGGTCCACTGCGGCAATGTCGCCGATCTCGACCGTGCCCTGGCAGCGGGAATGATGGGCTGGGTCAGTTTGCCGCTGCAATTGGGCGCCGACAACGACGCGTTGCGAAAGGCTGTGGAAGCCGTGAAGGACCATCCCGCGCTGGCGGTGTGGGAAGGACCGGACGAAGTGGTTTGGAATTTCACCGCCTACAGCGGCTTGTATCGCAGCGGTGTTTATAAGAAACCCGACGAATGGTGGCAACAAACGCCGTTCGCCGTGGAACATTCCGAAGTGGAAGCAAAAAATATCCTGCCCAAACTCCGCGAAGGTTGCCAAATGGTGCAGCGGATGGATCGACAAAAGCATCCCATCTGGATCAATGAAGCGGCGGAGAGCGATATGAAGTTCATTCGCGAATACGTCGATGACATAGACATCACGGGCTGCGACATTTATCCCATCCATGAAAATAATCATCTGCCCGCTTCCGTCGGAGACTACACCGGGCGTTATCAACGGGTCGGTCGAGGCAAGCCCGTGTGGATGGTCTTGCAAGGTTTTTCCTGGCACGAGATAACGCCGCCGAAAGACGAGCGCCTGGTCTATCCGTCATTTGCTGAAACCCGACTGATGGCCTACGGCGCCATCGCGCATGGCGCGAAAGGGATTCTCTATTGGGGCACGGAAATGGTGCCGAAAGATTCGCCCTTCCGGCAATCCTTGTTCGCTTTGGCCAGTGAACTGAATACGCTGCAACCGTTCCTGACCGCGAAGGAACAGACGAACGTTCGAGTGGCGCTCACGGAATCGAAAGGGCGACCACTGGAAGGAAGTCGTGGCGTGCGGCTGTTGGCGCGGCGGACCGGCCGCGATTGGCTCATCGTTCTGGCGAACGAGGACGCTCACCCGCATATGGGAGTGGAATTAAGTGGTCTTGCGAAACTGGACGGCCAAACCCTCGAACTGCTTTACGGTTCAGAAACCGCCACTGTCAAGCGAGGTGGTTTTGTCACCCGTCTGAAGCCTTACGAAGTCAAGGTGTTCGCCACCAGCCGGAGTTGGGAAAGCTCGCGCCGGGAGGGCCGGGATTTTCAATGATCAAAAATGAAAGACCGAAACGAATTCCCCTCACCCCTTCCCTCTCCCCGTCGGACGGGGAGAGGTTCCACGAGCTAGAGTACGCGAATCGAGCCCTTGAACCCACCCCTTACCCCTCCAAGGAGGGGAGCGGCGCACGGTGGATTGTTCCCCTCTTGGGAGGGGTCAGGGGTGGGTGGGTCGGTGGCAGGTTCATGGGTAGGGTGGCCGAAGGCCGGGTGAGGGGATTCGTTCGCGACCATTCTTTTTGCCGGTCGGTTTAACAATCTATGGATCGACGCACCTTTCTGAAAACGATGGCGCTTTCCGTGTTGAGCGCCGGTGAAACCGAATTGCTCGCCCGCGAATCCCAATCGTCAGCCTCCAAATCCAACTCCGTGGGCCTGGACGCCGACGGCATGCTGGTCATCAACGGCCAACGGGAGTTTATTCTGGGACTCTACATGCTGCCCAATGCCCCGGATCCGTGGCGCGAAACGCAGGAAGCGGGATTCAACCTGGTGCATTTGCGGACGGACGCAGCCGACTTCGCCAAGGCGCGCGAACATAAACTCTACGGTTGGACGTCGCTCGGTTCGATTTCTCCGCGCAACCGCGCCGAAGCTGAGACGCGCATTCGCAAAACTGTGTTGGCGCTCAAAGATGAACCGGCGTTGTTGTTTTGGGAAACCGAAGATGAACCAACCTTTGCCTGGAAGAAAACCGAAGCGCGGGTGCCGCCCGCCGACATCATTGAGACCCGCCGTTTTGCAAAACGCCTTGATCCGGTTCACCCGTTTTACCTGAATCATTCACCAACGAATCTGGTTTCAACTTTGCAGAGCTACAATGCCGGTGCCGACATCCTGGCCACTGACATTTATCCCGTCATCCCGCACGGCATTCGCGAGTTGTTCGCGCTGTGGCCGGACGGCCAACAAGGGGATTTGTTAAATCCACACATCAGTCAGGTTGGCCAATACGCCGCAAAGATGCGCCACGTGGCTGGCCCCAAGCGCGCGGTGTTCATGGTCCTGCAGGCTTTTGCGTGGGAAAACCTGCGCGAAAAAGACCGTGACCCGGCCATGATTCTCTATCCGACGCGCCAACAATTGCGCTTCATGGCCTGGCAATCCGTCGTCCATGGCGCCAACGGTCTCCTCTACTGGGGACTTTCCTACACGCCGCCGGAAGCGCCGTTGTGGAATGATTTGAAAGCCGTGGCGCGGGAACTGAATGCACTCAAAGATGCGCTGGCGGCGCGGAAGGCAACGCTGAAACCCCGACTGATCTATCACGACACGGGCCACAGCCTTGACCGGGGAATTGAATGGATTGCCAAGCCGGCAAAGCGGAGCACGATCCTCATCGCTGTCAATGCCGACCGAAATCCGGTGGAGGTGACTTTCACCGGGTTCAAGGAATTTCTGCGCTGCGAAGTGTGCTTCGAGTCGCGCACAGTAAATTGGCAACAAGGAAATCTGCGCGATTCCTTTGCGCCGTTCGACACCCATATTTATCGACTCTCCCTGTAGTTGTGTGATCGTCCTCGTCCTCGAAGAACAGAGCGAAATCGAGGACGAGGACGACGAGGAGAAGGATCGTTGATGGCAATTCTTGAACTACCTTCAACGCACCGTTCCAAACTCCAAGCTTGAAGCTGGATTAAAAGCCTCTTTAATTAGCGGATGCACGGTACCCAAACTCCAGTACAACGCGGGACCATCTTCCCAACGCATGGCTTCCGAAACTGAACCTCTATCCCGCGGCCAGGCAATGTGGCGGTGGCGTGTTCTCGTTGCGACCTATTTCGCTTACACCGGCTATTACTTCACGCGCAAAGTTTTCGGCCTGATCAAAACTTCGCTCAACGAGGAATTCGGGTGGAGTCTCCACTCCATCGCGCACATTTGGACGGTGTTCCTGGTCGCCTACATGGTCGGCCAGTTTATTTGCGGTTTCATTGGTCGCAAATGGGGACCGCGGGTTTTGTTGCTTGGCGGTTTGGGCGTTTCGATTGTTTGCAATGTCATTTTCGGCCTCACCAATTCGTACGCCACGTTCATGGTCTTCATGGTCTTTAATGGCCTGGCCCAGGCCAGCGGCTGGCCCGGCTCGGTCGGCGGCGTGTCCCACTGGCTGCGCAAATTGGAACGCGGGCGGTTCATGGGCGTCTGGAGCACGAGCTACATCGCCGGCAACATTGCGGTGAAAATGATCGGCTCAACCTTGCTCGGGTTGTACGGCTGGCGCTGGTCGTACTTTGGCTGCACGCTGATCAGCTTCGCGATTTGGTGGCTGGTTTATTTTTGGCAGCGCAATAAACCGGAGGACGTGGGACTTGACCCGCTCGTCAAACCCGAAACCGAAGACACGCGCGCCATCCGCGCGTCAACTGCCGACAAGGTCAACGCGAAAGATTATTTCCGCCTGGCGATGAATCCCGTGATTCTGGCCATGGGCGTCAGTTATTTTTCCATCAAATTCCTGCGCTACGCGCTGGATTCCTGGTTGCCGACCACGCTGGCGCTCATGGGTCTCTCCAAAGCTGCCGCCGGATGGTATTCCATTTTCTTCGACGTCGGCGGCGTGATTCCCGCCGCCCTTTCGGGCTGGGCCTTGGATCGGATCTTCAAAGGCAACTGGGCCAAACTTTGTTTTTTTCTGTCGCTGGGGTTGATTTTCGGCTACGTCTGCATTCTGCAATTTGAAACCAGCCCGCTCGGCATGGCGATTTGCTTCGGCCTCGTTGGATTCATGATCTACGGCCCGGACACGCTGCTGAGCGGCGCCGCGTCCGTGGAAGTGGCGGGCAACAAAAATGGTGTGGCCGTGACCGGACTGGTCAACGGCATCGGCAGTTTTGGACCGGTCATCCAAGAGCAGGTCATCGGCTGGATTTTGAACGGACAGGACAAAGCCGCACGCATTCACGAGGTCAACCTGTTGACGCTGGCGATGAGCGTGGCGTTTTCTCTCCTGATGCTCGTGGTCATGTGGCGCGTGAGCACAGCGCACAAACAAAACGCCAAGCTGCGGTAGATTTCCGAATGGCCTCGCGAAAACGAATTCTCATCACCGGCGCGCATGGCTTTGTCGGCAGCAACGTCATCAGTCAGGCCGACCCGCACTGCGAATTGCACGCGCTGTCGCGCCGTCCGGGACCAATCGTGCGAACCGGTCTGCACTG
>Ga0247727_10017445_pt1 | contig 11432 bp, 11 predicted proteins | sample WisWelCaveWW1625_FD_202498 | JGI IMG/M metagenome (GOLD analysis project Ga0247727, IMG submission 202498) | Biofilm microbial communities from Wishing Well Cave, Virginia, United States - WW16-25 | ecosystem: Environmental > Aquatic > Deep subsurface > Groundwater > Cave microbial mat | place... | reverse complement strand
GGCTTCATCTGGCCAGCGCGACGGGGCCGCCGGTGCTCCCGACCAGCGCGACTCCCGCGAACGGCGCGGCCGGCCGGATGAAGCCGCGCGCCGGGGTGGCGACCGGCCGAAGCTCCACGCACTCGGAGCACGCCTTCGGCGGGACCGCGCCGTCGCGCCGGCGGATGGTTTCCGCGATGGTGTCGCGCAGGTCCTTGGCCACGACCGGCTTGGCGAGAAACGCGTCGGCGCCCGAGGTCAGCGCGTGGGCGCGCGCGTCGGGGTGATCCAGCGACGTGACCACCACCACCAGCGGGCTCGGCCGGATCTCGCGACGCAGCTGCTTGGCCAGCTGGATCCCGTCCAGACGGGGCATCATCCAGTCGGCGACCACCACGTCGAAGCGCTCCTTGCGCACGCTCTCCAGCGCCGCCTGGCCGTCGCTCACGCAGCGGACCCGCGCCCCGAGCGGACGCACGGCCGCCTCGACCAGGCGGGCGTGGACCGGGTCGTCTTCGGCGATGAGGATGTGCATGTTCCCAGGTATCGAATCGACGGGCGCGGAAGCTTACTTAGCCGTGGCCGGGGGACGCAGGACGACGTTGTCGATCAGGCGGGTGCTTCCCACGAACGCGGCGACGGCGATGACGACAGGCCGGTCGGCGTGCGTTACCTCCTCCAGCGTCTCGGCGTCGCGCAGCTCCAGGTAGTCGACGCGCAGCCCGGCCGCGTGGAGCGGGCGGACGGCCGCCTCCACCAGCCGGGACGCGGCATGCTCGCCGGCCGCGAACAACGCCTGCGCCGTCTCCAAGCCTCTGGGGATGGCCACGGCGCGGGCCCGATCCTCGGGCGAGAGGGTTGCGTTGCGCGAAGACATCGCCAGGCCGTCGGCCTCGCGCACCGTGGGCACGCCGACGATCTCGACGTCCGCCTCGAGATCCCGCACCATGCGCCGCACGACCTGGAGCTGTTGCCAGTCCTTCTCGCCGAAGACGGCCAGGTGCGGCCGGACGATGTGGAAGAGCTTGAGCACCACGGTGGCGACGCCGGCAAAGTGACCCGGGCGTCGCGCCCCGCAGAGCGGCTGCTGAAGGTCGCGCACCTCGACGAAGGTCTGGAAGCCCGCCGGATAGACGGCGGACGGCTCGGGGACGAACGCCACGTCCACGCCGGCGGCGCGCGCCTTGTCGAGGTCGCCCTCCAGGTCCCGCGGGTAGCACGCCAGGTCCTCATTGGGTGCGAACTGCTTGGGGTTGACGAAGATCGATAGCACCAACAGGTCGCCGCGCCCCCTCCCCTCGCGCAGCAGCGCGACGTGGCCCTCGTGCAGAAACCCCATCGTCGGCACGAAGGCGATGCGCCTGCTCGCGCCGCGCGCTTCGCCGGCCAGCGCGCGCATCTCCCCCGGGTCCGACACCAAGCGCATCAGGCTTTTTCGCGGCGCTTGGAGAAGCTGTGCTCCTCGGAGGGGAACTCGCCCGCGCGGACCTCGGCGGCGTAGCGCGCGACCGCCTCGCGGATGCGCGTGCCGAGCGTCTCGTACTGCTTGACGAAGCGCGGTCGGAACTCCTCGTTCATGCCGAGCAGATCGTAGATCACCAGCACCTGACCGTCGCAGTGCGGCCCGGCGCCGATGCCGATGGTCGGGACGGAAAGCTCCTCGGTGATCTGGCGCGCCAGATCGAGGGGGATGCCCTCGAGCACGACGGAGTAGCAGCCGGCCTCCTGCAGCGCGCGTGCGTCCTCGAGGATGCGCCGCTGCGAGGCCTCGTCGCGCCCCTGCAGACGGAAGCCGCCGAGCGCGTGCACCGACTGCGGTGTGAGCCCGACGTGGCCCATGACCGGGATGCCTACCGCCACCAGCCGGCGCACCACCGGCGCCATCGCGACGCCGCCCTCGAGCTTGACCGCGTGCGCCCCGCCTTCCTTGAGCAGCCGCCCGGCGTTGCGCACCGCCTCTTCGACGGACACCTGGTAGGACAGGAAGGGCATGTCGGCGACGACGTGCGCGCGCTCGGCGCCGCGCACCACCGCGCGGGTATGATAGAGAACGTCCTCCAGCACCACCGGCAGCGTCGTATCCGCGCCCTGGATCACCATGCCGAGCGAATCCCCCACCAGCAGGATGTCCGCGCCGGCGCGATCGCACAGCCGCGCGAAGGTGGCGTCGTAGCAGGTGACCGCCACGATGCGCTCGCCGCGCGCCTTCATGCGGGAAAAATCAGGGACGGTGACCTTGTCGGACTTCTTCATGGCTCCTCCGTCTGTGCCCCTTGCGGGGTCCCAGCGGCTCGCGCCGGAAACCGGCGCCGGATATGATTCTTTCCCCTCCCCCGGGCGCAGTCAAGTCGACGGTCAACTCGCGGCGGGTCCAGACGATGGGATCGGTCTGGAGGCACCCCCATGGAACGGTACGATCTGTGCGTCATCGGTTGCGGTCCCGGCGGGCAAAAGGCCGCGGTGCAAGCGGCCAAGCTCGGGCGCCGGGTGCTGGTGGTCGACCGCCGGCGCCAGCCGGGCGGCGTGTGCGTGCACACCGGGACCATCCCCTCCAAGGCGCTGCGGGAGGCGGCGCTGCACTTGACCGGCTACCGGCTACGCGGCGTGTACGGGCCGGCCTACCGCGTCAAGGAGCAGATCACGCTCGAGGACGTCCTGTTCCGCGCGCACCACGTGATCCAGCGCGAGACCGAGGTCGTGCGCGCCCAGTTGCAGCGCAACCGCATCGCCCTGCTCGAGGGCAGCGCTCGCTTCCTCACGCCGCACCGTGTCGAGATCCAGGCCGAAGGCTCTGTGCGCGAGATCGAGGCCGACGTCGTGGTGGTCGCGCCCGGAACCGTGCCGGCGCGCCCCAAGGATGTGTGCTTTTCGCGCGGGCGGGTGGTCGATTCCGACGGTCTGCTCGAGTTGGAGCGGCTGCCGCGGACCATGACGGTGGTGGGCGCCGGCGTGGTCGGCGCCGAGTATGCGACCATCTTCGCCACCCTGGGCGTCCAGGTCACGCTGATCGACGGGCGCGACCGGCTGCTGGATTTCTGCGACGCCGAGATCGCCGAGGCGCTGGGCTTTCATGCACGCTCGCTGGGGATCACCCTGCGCATGGGCGAAGAGTGCGCGGCCATCGACTGCCCGCCGGGGGACGGGCCTGCGGTGCTGCGGCTCAAGAGCGGCAAGCGCCTGGCGGCCGAGAGCGTGCTGTTCTGCGCGGGACGCGTGCCGGCCACGGCCAACCTGGACCTTCAGAGCGCGGGGCTTTCGGCGGATGCGCGCGGGCGTCTGGTGGTGGATGAGAACTTCCGCACTACCGTCCCGCACATCTACGCGGTCGGCGACGTGATCGGCTTCCCTTCACTGGCCTCGGCCGCCATGGAGCAGGGGCGGCGCGCCGCCGCGCACGCTTTCGGCGGCGACGCGAGTCCGTCACGCTCTCCCCTGCCGTTCGGCATCTTCACCGTGCCCGAGATCTCGATGGTCGGGGCCAGCGAAGCGGAGCTGACCAAGAAGGGCGTGCCCTACGAGGTCGGGCGCGCCCGTTATGGCGAGATCGCGCGCGGCGTGATCCTGGGGGACGAGAACGGCCTCTTGAAGCTGATCTTCCACGCCGAGACCGGACACCTGCTGGGCGTGCACGCGATGGGCGACGGAGCCACTGAGATCATCCACGTGGGCCAGGCTGTGATGGCGCTGGGCGGGACGATAGACTACCTGGCGCACAACGTCTTCAACTACCCGACGCTGTGCGAGTGCTACCGCGTGGCGGCGCTGGACGGCATGAACCGCGTCGCGCAGCTCCGCCTGGCGGCCTAGCGCACGCCCGTCACGTCGCCGCGCAGCGCAGAAACCGTATACTCTCCGAGTTGTTGGCCCGCTTGTCCCGCCATGCCGTTCTCTACCTCTGCCCCTCTTTTTTTGGCCACTTCGATTTTCGCTATTGGTGCTGGCCATTCGGTCAGTAGCGCGCTTCGTGGCCGCCGCTACCAGCTGATCCCGAAGCCGAGCAGCGGGATGCCCAGAGGCAGGACCTGGTAGAGCTCGTCGCAGCCGTCGCAGAACGGCGCGACGAAGGAGATGTCCCCCCACAGGCTCTCGCCGATGATGCGCACGCCGTAGATGAGCACGAACGTTTTGCCAAGCTCGAGTTGCTCTTCGGGATCATCCTGGATGTAGATCCCCGGGACGACGACCTCCGCCCCCACCCGGATACGCCGGGTCGCGCGCAACGACCCGCCCACGTTGGGGAAGAAGATGGTGGCCGCCTCGTTCTCGACCATGACGCGCTGGGCTTGCGCCCCGATGTTGACGAAGCCGTCCGGTGAGCCCAGCGAGAGCAGCGGCCCCCCGCCGAACGTATAGGCCGTCGCGACGTCCTCGATGAACGGCGCGAAGAAGCCGGCGTTCACCTGAAGGGCCGCGGCGCCGCCCCGGAACCGCGTCGCCAGCTTGATCTGCGGCAACATGGTGATGAACCCGACCGGCGCCGCCGTGCGCAGGCCGGCCTCGATATGATCGGTGGCGCCGTAGTCGAAGTCCCACTGGCCCAGCTCGAAGATGGTCCAGCTCGCCTCGCCGGCAGGGCGCGCGAACGCGGTGGGAAGGAAGATCACGCGCGTCGCGCCCGGGTCCCGAGGCCACGCCGGCCCGACCGCTACCTCGACAGCAGCCTCTTCGCCGTAGAGCTGGCGCAGCGCCGCGGTAACGAACGCGTGCAGCTCGGGATCGGCGGCGGCCATCGCCCGCAGCCGAGCGCGCGCGTGCCGATCGGGATCGCCCAGGCGGACGATCTCCTCGACGCAGTAGCGGCGGACCGCCAACTCGCCGCTCTCGCACAACGGCAGGACTCGTTCGATGGCCCCAGGCTGCTGGGCGGCGGCCTGCCAGGCGCCCAGCGCCATGCCCGACAGAAGCCACTGCAGGCCGTGTTTCAAGGCACTCCCCGCGCGTGTTTCTAACACCTAGGCATCATGCCGTGAATGCCCTTGCGGACAGGTGAACGTGGCACGACAATCCGCCCGATGCACCGGGCGACGCGCCTTCTTTGCACGACCTTCTCGCTTTGTTCGCTGGCCTCCGCGGACAACGCGCAGTTGGGCTTGCTCGTCCTGCCAATGCCCGCCGGCGGCCTGGAATACGGTGTTCGCTACTCCGGGTTCACCGAAACGTCCACGGAAGACGCCGCTTTCGCCGTGGGCGTCGCGCCGTTCTTCGACTACCTGGTGACGCGCAGCCTCAGCGTCGGCCTTCAGCCGCAGGTCACCTTCAATGTGCGGCGCGAGGACTATCCCTACACGGCGGATGCACAGCCGGGGACCGAGTTCGACTTATTGGTGCGGCTGGCGGGGTGGCTGCCGGCCAGCGAATCGCTCCGGCTCTACGGCTATCTGGCGCCCGGCTATTCGATCGTCCGCTGGCCGGATCAGACCACCACGAGCGGCCGCTTCCCGGGGGACACGAGCACCTCCGCCGACGGAGCGAGCGGTCCGGTCCTGCAGATCGCCGGTGGCATTGCCTTCGGCCGCGGCATCTTCGGCCTGGTCCAGGTCGGCTCCCAGCTGGGCTTCCAGTCGGCGGATGTCATGGGAGAGTCCGTCGCGCTCCGCACCCACTACTTCCAGCTGGCCGGCGGCCTGGGCGCGCGTTTCTAGATCAACGCGAGTGCCAGCGGTGGCCGCGCCTGAAGAGAAGGTCGTCGGCCTGCGACGGACCCCAGCTTCCCGCGGGATACTCGTGCACCGGGTGGTTCCCCTCCAACAGCGGCGTGTAGAGCCGCCACGAGGTCTCCACCTCGTCGGCGTGCACGAACAGCGTCTGGTCGCCGGTGAGCACGTCGAGCAGCAGCGTTTCGTACGCGGTGGGCAGCTCCTCGAACGCCTCGTGGTAGTAGAAGTCGAGCGGCAGCGTGCGCAGCGCCATGGGCTCGCCGGGCGCCTTGACGTCGAAGAACAGCTGGAACCCCTCGTTGGGCTGGAGCGTCAGCCGCAGCACGTTGGCGTGGATCTGGCAGGCGTCGAACGAGGTGAACAGGCACACCGGTGGGCGCCGGAAGGTGACCACGATCTCGCTGGTCGCCTTGGCCATGCGCTTGCCGGTGCGCAGGTAGAACGGCACTCCCTGCCAGCGCCAGTTCTCGATCGACAGCCGCATCGCCGCGAACGTCTCGGTTCTCGAGTCCTTCGGCACTCCCGGCTCCTGCCGGTAGCCCGCCATCCCGTCGCTCGGACCGTACTGGCCGAGCACCACGTCGCGGTCGTCCAGCGGCAGCACCGAGCGCAGCGCCTTGACCTTTTCGAAGCGCACCTGATCGGCGTGGTAGGCGCTGGGCACCTCCATCGCCACCAGCGCGAGCAACTGGGCAAGGTGGTTCTGCACCATGTCGCGCGTCGCGCCGATGCCGTCGTAGTACGAGGCGCGCTTCTCCACGCCGATGCTCTCGGCCACGCTGATCTCCACGCTCTCGACCCGATCGCGGTTCCACAACGACTCGAACACCTGGTTGGCGAAGCGGAACACCAACAGGTTCTGCACCGTCTCCTTCCCGAGGTAGTGGTCGATGCGGTAGACCTGCGACTCGTCGAAATGGCGGTGCAGCTGCCGGTTGAGATCGACGGCGGTTTCCAGGTCGCTGCCGAACGGCTTCTCGATCACCAGCCGCGAAAAGCCCCGCGATCGGTTGAGCCCGGCCTGACCCAGCCCCTCGATGGCGCGCGGGAACGCCGCCGGCGGCAACGCCAGATAGAAGGCGCGGTTGCCCGGCAGGCCGCGCTCGCGCTCGATCTGCTCCAGGCGCGTGGCCAGCGCCCGGTAGCCTTCGGGCGTCTCGGGCAGCGCCACGTACTTGAGCCGCTCGCTAAAGCCCGGGTTCTTGGGAAACGCGTCGGTCGCCCAGGCGCGGAACGCGACGTCGTCCACATCGGCGCGCCGGCCGGTGCCGATCACCAGCGAGCCCTCGCCGAGCTGCTTGTGCCGGTGCAGCCCCTCGACGGCCGGAAGCAGCTTGCGCTTGGTGAGATCCCCGGTGGCGCCGAGGATGACGAAGAGGTGGGGTTCGGCGTGCTCCGACATGTCAAGCCTTCTTGATGGCGTGGCCGCCGAACTTTTGGCGCATCTTGGCCAACACCCGATCGGTAAACGAGGACGCGTCGCGCGAGCGCAGGCGGGTGAGCAACGACAGGGTGATCACCGGCGCGGGCACGTCCAGATCGATCGCCTCGGCGACGGTCCAGCGGCCCTCGCCCGAATCCTGCACGAACGGCGCCACACTCTCGAGCTTGGGATCCTCGGCGAGCGCGTCGGCGGTCAGGTCCAAGAGCCACGATCGCACCACGCTCCCCTGCCGCCAGATCTGGGCGATCTGCGCCAGGTCCAGCGCGAACTGCTCCTTCTTGGCCATGATCGCAAAACCCTCGGCGTAGGCCTGCATCATCCCGTACTCGATGCCGTTGTGGACCATCTTGACGAAATGGCCGGCGCCCGCGGGACCGACGCGGCCCCATCCGCGGTCCTTGGCCGGCGCCAGGGTCTCGAGCACCGGCCGCAGCCGCTCGACGCCCTCCTTCGTGCCACCGACCATGAGGCTGTATCCCTCGGTGAGCCCCCAGATGCCGCCGCTGGTGCCCGAATCGACGAAGCCCAGGCCCCGCTCGGCAAGCCAGGCGGAGCGACGCACCGAGTCCTTGTAGTTGCTGTTGCCGCCGTCCACCAGCAGGTCGCCGCGGGCGAGCATCTCCGCCAGCGCGCGCACCGTGCTCTCGGTGACGTCGCCCGACGGGACCATCACCCAGGCGACACGTGGCGGCGCGAGCTTGGCCACCAGATCCGGCAGGTCCGAGGCGCCCGTCGCGCCCTCCTTCACGAGCTCCTCGACCGCGGTTTTCGCCGGATCGTAGACCACGACGCGATGTCCGCCGCGGAGCAGCCGGCGGGTCATGTTGCCGCCCATCTTGCCAAGGCCAATCATGCCGATTTCCATGACACCTCCAGGGCGCAGCCAAGCCTAACGGCCCGCGGCCGCCCGATCGATCTGCTGTTTCGCCGCGGCCACCACGGCTTGGGGCGTGAACCCGAACTTCTTCTGCAGCTCCTGCAACGGAGCCGATTCGCCGAACGTGCGCATGCCGATGATCGCGCCGCGCGATCCGGCGTAGCGCTCCCAGCCCAGCGTCGACGCCTGCTCGATGGAGACGCGTGCGCGCACCTCCGGCAACAGCACGCTGTCGCGATACGCCTCGTCCTGCTGCTCGAACAGCTCCCATGACGGCATGCTGATGACGCGCGCGGCCACGCCCTCGGCGGCGAGGTGCTCGTGCGCCACCAGGCAGGGCCAGACCTCGCTGCCGCTGGCCATGAGCAGTACGTCGGGCCTGCCGCGCGGGGCATCGGCGAGCACGTAGGCGCCCTTGGCCAGACCGGCGGCCGGCGCGTAGCGCGTGCGGTCCAGCGTCGGCATCTCCTGGCGCGAGAGCACGAGCGCCACCGGCGCGTGGTGAAGCTGCATGATCACACGCCAGGCCTCGACCACCTCGTTGGCGTCGGCGGGACGCAGCGTGACGAGGCCGGGGATGGCGCGCAGCCCCGCCAAGTGCTCGACGGGCTGGTGCGTCGGACCGTCCTCGCCCACGCCGATAGAATCGTGCGTGAAGATGTAGATGACTGGGATCTCCATGATCGCGGACAGGCGCATCGACGGCCGCGAGTAGTCGGAAAAAACCATGAAGCCCGACCCGTACGGGCGGATCTTGCTGAGCGACAGGCCGTTTAACACGGCGCCCATGGCGTGCTCGCGGATCCCGAAGTGGAGATTCCGCCCGCCCGGCGTGTCGGCGGAGAAGTCACCCGCGCCTTCGAACTCCAGTCGCGTCTTCGTCGACGGCGCCAGGTCCGCCGAGCCGCCGATGAGCCACGGCACGTTCTTGGCCAGCACGTTGAGCGCCTTGCCCGACGCGGCGCGTCCGGCCACGCCTTTGGCGTCGGGAGCGAAGCTCGGCAGGTCGCGATCCCATCCGTCGGGCAGCTTGCGGTGCTGCATGCGATAGAGATCGTCGGCCAGCTTGGCATGCTCCGCGCGATAGGCCTCGAACTTCTTCATCCACGACTCACGCAGCGCATGACCTCGGGCGCCCAGCCCGGCGCGCAGATGCTCGCGCACGCCGTCAGGGACATGAAACGGCTGGTCCTCGGGCCAGCCGTAGTTGCGCTTGGTGAGGCGGATCTCCTGCTCGCCCAGCGGCTCGCCGTGCGCCGCGCTGGTGCCCTGCTTGTTGGGCGAGCCGTAGGCGATGTGGCTGTCGACGATGATCAGCGTCGGCCTATCGGACGTGTTGCGCGAGACTTGGAGCGCGCGCTCGAGCATGGAAAGGTCGTTGGCGTCGCCGACGCGCGTCACGTTCCAGCGGTAGCCGATGAAGCGCGTGGCCACGTCCTCGGAGAACGCCAGATCGGTTTTGCCCTCGATGGTGATCTGGTTGTTGTCGTAGATCCAGCAGAGGTTGCCCAGGCGCAGGTGCCCGGCCAGCGAGGCCGCCTCGCCGGAGATGCCCTCCATGAGACACCCATCGCCGCACAGCGCGTAGACGTCGTAGTCGAAGAGATCATGGCCCGGGCGGTTGTAGGCGGCCGCCAGATGGCGCGCCGCCATTGCCATGCCCACGCTGGTGGCCACGCCCTGGCCCAGCGGGCCTGTAGTGCACTCGACGCCCGACGTCCAGCGGTACTCGGGATGGCCAGCGCACTTGCTGCCCATCTGCCGGAAGCGCCGGATGTCGTCGAGAGAGACCGAGAGATCGCCCAGCCGCTCGTACTTGGGGTTGACCGCCTTGACGCCGCACAGGTGCAGCATCGAGTAGAGCAGCATCGAGGCGTGCCCGGCCGAGAGCACGAAGCGGTCGCGGTTGGGCCAGATGGGGTCGTCGGGGTCGAAGCGCAAAAAGCGCTGCCACAGGCAGTAGACCACCGGCGCCAGCGCCATGGGCGTGCCCGGGTGCCCCGAGCGCGCCTGCTGCACCGCGTCCATGGCCAACGTGCGGATGGTGTCGATGCAAAGCTGATCCAGCCTGGGGTCGATGGGCAGGGGGGTTTCGCTCATGGGGGGCCCAGAGTACACCTCGGCAGATGCCCACGAAAAGGCCAGCGATCCGCGCGTATCCAGAGGTTTGCCTGCCGTGGCGCTGGGGTCAGCGCGATGGCGACCACGAGTCTTTGACGGCAAACGCCCTGACCCTCTCGGCCCGGACGTCCGTCTGGTAGGTCGTGGCGGCCGAGACACGAACATGGCCATCCACGTTCAAGAGCTTCGCCGATCACCTGGAATCACTCGGCAAGTGCAACGGGAACGCCCGGCGTAGGAAGTCCTCACCGAACCTCCGCCACCCGGCTTGACTCGAACCGCAGTGTGTCTACAATTATGGATGCGTGTTTGCAATTCGCTTCGCGGAGGGAGCGATCCTGGAACTGGAGGCACTCCGCGCGTACGATCACCGCAGAGTCGTGGACGAGATCGAGGCCGCCTTGACGCACGAGCCCGGCAGGCCCAGCCGTCATCGGAAGCGGCTGGTTGGCGTCGTTCCCCCCTGGGAACAGGTTCGGCCGGTCTGGGAACTCCGCGTGGGTGAGTACCGTGTGTATTACGATGTCGATGAGGAAAACCGGCAGGTGGTGATTCGTGCCGTGCGGAGAAAGCCGCCGGACAAGACGACCAAGGAGATCTTATGAAAGTCGTGGCGCTCCGAGAGGCCAAGCAGTCCCTCAGCGGTTGTGTGGATGACGCGCAGAGAGACCGCGTATTGATCACGCGGCACGGCAAGCCCGCCGCGCTCGTCATCGGCGTCGAGGGGCAGGACCTCGAGGACGTGCTGCTGTTGTCCAATCCGCGCTTCTGGGAGATGATCGAGGCCAGGCGGAAGCAGCCCACCTCCTCTCTCGAAGAGGTCCGGGCCAGGCTCGCAAGGAAGGCGTCCCGGAAGCGCTCCCGGCTCTAGGTCACGCGAAACGGATGTGTCCATGCCGGGGCCGCGTGTGGGCGTGCCTGAACTGATCAGAGAACGCTCGCGCAGCACCCCTCTCCCGATATCGGCCGGCACGCGGTTCGCGGTGCGCCGACGGCGTTGGACCACCAGACGATCACTTCGCCACACTCTCCGGCCGTTCCCTGCGTCCGGTTCCGCGCGTCGGTCGATGCGACGACCGGCCGGCCGGAACGCGCTCTACCGCACCTGGAGCGTGCCCAGGCGGACGCGATCGGCGCCGTCGTTGGGGCCCTCGACGACCTTGAGGCGCTTCTCGCCGAGCCAGAAGCCCACGAACGCGCTGTACAGGCCCTTGGGCGTGGTCATGCGCGGCACGTCGACGTCGTACTCGTCGATGATGTAATCCCCCACCGACCAGTGCTGCGTGGGCAGCTTGCCGTCCAGCGGCACGTGGTCGCCGTGGATCCGGTAGGCTGGTTGGTCGAAGTGCACGAA
>Ga0247727_10017444_pt1 | contig 11432 bp, 8 predicted proteins | sample WisWelCaveWW1625_FD_202498 | JGI IMG/M metagenome (GOLD analysis project Ga0247727, IMG submission 202498) | Biofilm microbial communities from Wishing Well Cave, Virginia, United States - WW16-25 | ecosystem: Environmental > Aquatic > Deep subsurface > Groundwater > Cave microbial mat | place... | reverse complement strand
CAGAAGTTCGTCAAGTGACATCGGATGTACTCCGCTTTCAGAAAGGTTGTATTGAACCACGTTCTCCCACGTGGATTGCATTCGCTCCATTAAGAATGGTTCCAGTTTCATATGTATACCTGCGCATCCGCACTTCTGCGGTCCGGAATTGGATTATTCGAAAAAGATCACCTGTTGTGGCTTTAAGTCGGATCCTGCACGAGCTCCCAGTGTTTTGGAGATCTCCACAAACTGGAAAGGATCAGCTCACGCATGAAAATAAACTCTTTGGGAAGCTTATCGTAAAGTTTGGAAAAGAGATCCTCATGTGAAGAGATTTCCTGTTTCCAGGCTTCGGTGTCCACCGACATAAGCTCGTAGAATTGATCAGGGGTCATGCCCTGTAAGCCTTCCCACACAAGATCTTCTCTACGCGGCATCCATCCCAATGGACTTTCAATTGCGTATCCGCGGCCGCGAACACGATCCACGATCCACTTGAGAACGCGCATGTTTTCACCGAAACCGGGCCACAGAAATTTACCATTTTTGTCTTTTCGGAACCAGTTCACGTTGAAAATGCGAGGCGGATTCGGCACGAGACGTCCGATCTGGAGCCAGTGATTGAAATAGTCTGCCATGTGGTAACCGCAGAACGGGAGCATGGCGAAAGGATCGCGACGCACTTCACCGATTTTCCCCGCGGCGGCGGCGGTCATTTCGGAACCCATCGTAGCGGCCATGTAAACGCCAAAATTCCAGTTGATTGCCTGTACAACGAGCGGGACCATGGTGCTGCGACGGCCGCCAAAAATGAAAGCGCTAATCGGCACTCCACGCGGATTTTCCCATTCGGAATCGATGGACGGACACTGTTTTGCAGGCGCCGTAAAACGCGCATTGGGATGGGCCGCCTTTCGCCCCGATTCGGGAGTCCATGGTTGTCCCTGCCAGTCCGTCAATGCAGAAGGCGTTTGCTTCGTCATTCCCTCCCACCACACATCATCATCCGGGGTCAACGCAACGTTGGTAAAAATGCAATTGCGTGTGAGCGTGGCCATTGCGTTGTAATTGGATTCTTCCGATGTTCCGGGAGCCACTCCAAAATATCCTGATTCCGGATTGATGGCGTAAAGCCTTCCGTCATCTCCTACTTTGATCCATGCAATGTCATCTCCCACAGTTGTTACTTTCCAACCGTCAAAACCTTTAGGCGGAATCAACATTGCAAAATTGGTCTTTCCGCAAGCGCTGGGAAATGCAGCGGCAATATAAGTTTTTTCACCTTCCGGCGATTCAACACCCAGGATCAACATGTGTTCGGCAAGCCATCCCTCATCACGAGCCATGGTTGAAGCAATTCGCAATGCGAAACACTTCTTGCCCAGCAAAGCATTTCCGCCGTAGCCGCTTCCGAAAGACCAGATCGAACGTTCTTCCGGAAAGTGAACAATGTATTTATGGTCCTTGTTACACGGCCACGGGACGTCCTGTTGACCCGGTTCCAGCGGCATGCCTGCAGAGTGCATGCAGGGAACAAAGTTTCCGTCACCCAGAACGTCCAGCACATTCTTTCCCATTCGTGTCATGATTCGCATGTTGACAACCACGTACGGAGAATCCGAGAGTTCCACGCCAATTTGCGAAATATTCGAACCGAGCGGTCCCATGCTGAAAGGCACGACATACATGGTTCGCCCGCGCATGCATCCGTCAAACAACTGCAACAGCGTGGACTTCATTTCGCGCGGATCCACCCAGTTGTTGGTGGGACCTGCATCCTGTTTGCGAACGCTGCAAATGAAGGTGCGGTCTTCAACACGCGCCACATCGCTCGGATCGGACCATGCCAGATAACTGTCCGGTCTTTTCCCTGCATTGAGTTTTTTTAGAGTGCCCGATTCCACCATCAACCGGCAGAGCTCATCGTATTCTTCCTGCGAGCCATCACACCAGTGGACCTTCTCCGGCTTGCATAATCGTGCCATTTCCAGGACCCAATCACGAAGTTTCTTGTTAGAGACGTAGGACGGGATTTCCATTTAGTACTCCATATGAATTAAAGTGTTGAGTTAGTTAATTTTCGCAGCTACATTTACAAAAATCAATGCGGCCGGGCGGTCAGAATGTTTTCGAGCTCGTCCAGTAAAGGAATCTGACCTTTCAGGATTTTTTCACGCGCGACATCGATCGGAAACCACGCTGCACGATCAGCTTCAGGAAAATCCTGCATCCTTCCTGAGCGCGGTGGCCATTCCATATTGAATGTGTTGCTTCGAATTCCGGATGGATCAAAATCCCCCTCGGCAGCCCAGGCTTGAACCATTTTGTGCGACGATTGATGGACGGGTGTCAATCTGGTGAATGGCGCGAAAGCTTCGTAACCGGTTTCCTCATGGAATTCACGCCTGGCCGCATTCAGGGGTTCCTCGGGCGCAGTGAATTCACCCTTGGGAATCGACCAGGCTCCTTCTTCCTTCATCGCCCACAACGGCCCACCAGGATGAATCAGAAACACTTCGAGTCTTCCATTCCGTATGCGGAAGATCAATAGTCCGGCGCTTGTTCTCATCCTGAAATCGTAGAACTCAATAGTTCAAGTGATTACCATACTGTAAACGAGATCCGACATCCATCATCGTCATACTTCAATCCTAACCCGAATAACACTGGAACCAAACAGTATTTGCTTTGTGGAACTCTTCATCCGACAGCAAAGAAGGGCAGGTATCACGAAATCGAAGTGAAAGTAACCCGGCCCGGGGCAGTCGTAAGACACAGGAAAGGCTACATCGATTAGCCCGGTGAGCCTTGCAGTTGCAGGCTTTCCGGACTTCGAGTATGCTCGGCTGTACGTATGAATGACGACCGTGCACTCGCGATGTTCGTTGATTTTGAGAATCTGGCGCTCGGACTTCGGACTACACCCAAAAGGCGTTTTCAAATCGATCTTGTATTGAAACGCATCGTAGAAAAGGGAAAAGTCATTGTAAAGAAAGCCTACGCAGATTGGTCAACGTATGAGGAATACAAACGAAATTTACACGAAGCCGGTATTGAGCTGATTGAGATTCCAAGACGCGGTCAGGCAGGAAAGAACTCGGCTGATATTCGCCTTTGTGTGGATGCTATGGATCTCTGCTATTCAAAGGAACACATCGATACCTTTGTGATTCTTTCCGGCGACAGTGATTTTTCGCCGCTTGTTTCGAAGCTCAAGGAAAACGGAAAGCGGGTTATCGGCCTCGGCATGAAACAATCAACCTCAGATCTGCTTGTTTCTAATTGCGATGAATTCATTTATTACGAAGATCTTGAACGACCCACCGGTCAGGCGCCTGTCATTCCTAAAGATCTTCCGAAGAAACAGCGACAGGCATTTCAACTGCTTGTGGATGCGATTGTTGGCCTTGTACGGGAAAATAAAGAAGTACTTCATTCGTCGATGATCAAAGACTCAATCAAGCGCAAGTTGCCTTCGTTTGATGAATCCTATCACGGATATCGAGGCTTTACCGATCTGCTGGAAGACGCGGAAAAACACGGCGTGATCCTCCTCAAAACCGATCCCAGATCTGGTACTTATGTCGTTACCGGATTCGGAAAACAAGGCTAGTTCTCAAAAAACAAGTTTTCACACAAAAGAGCCACAGCGTCCTGTGTGTCATGTTTCTGTTACAGCGTTGTATCGTCTAACAATTAGTCATTCACCGTGTTTGCTCGTTCCTGGTGTCTCGCGGGTGTTACAGGTCAACAGCATGTAGTCGTCGGGAAGCCCCGGCCATTTCTCCTGGTACGCGATTTGCACGCAATATGTTGTGTCTGGGAAAACAAGGTATAAGGGCTCGGAGGAAGTGAGAGATTTAGTAATAATTCTGCCTCCGAAGCGTGGCGAATCCGGGAGGTTGCCCACCGCGGATATAGTAAGGCTTTCCTTGGAGGGAGACTTTGATTCGGGCGGCCTCCTGGTTTCTTTCAAAACGATGTGGTTTGACTCAATTGGAGATGAGTGAGGTGAGGGGGGGATTTGGAGAACAAAAAGCCCTTTTTGATTAGCGGGTCTTCTTCCCCTGGAAGTTCCGCTATGAACGTTGTTACCTTTCACAAATCGCAACGGCAGGAGCGCTTTCCCCCGCGCTCCTGCCACCTTCCTATAGCGCAAATTCTCGTTTACGGTTTCCGAATCGTCGGACAAATATCACACGTGATAGACTAAGGGTGTCCGGACTTTCAAAGTGAAACGATTCGGATTTCACAGTACCGCCTTACATGGCAAGGAACGATCCTTTGAAGAAAGTGACCTCCCAGAGCGTCTCTCGACCCCGTATTGCTCTGTTTACTCATGACACATTCGGACTCGGACACATCAAAAGATCCTCTCACATCATTCAGGCCCTTTCCGAACGACTTCCAAATGCTTCGCTTCTCTTGATTTCGGGTTCTCCGGTTCTTCACATGCTCAGGACGCTTCCTCCCAACGCAGATTATGTGAAGATCCCTACGGTAGTAAAAACCGGTGCTCCAGAGTCACAACCCTCTCATTTGCCATTGGCTGTTTCGGAGATTACCTGGCTTCGAGAGCAGATTATCCTTCAGACAGTTCAAGGGTTCGGTCCCGACGTTTTTGTCGCCGATAATTTTCCGCTGGGTTCGGGCAATGAATTGCTCTCTACGCTCAAAGAGCTGAAACGGTCAAACGCAAGGACCATCCTGGGAGTTCGCGATATTGTCGACGCCCCTGAGGTCGTCAGGGTCGACTGGCAAAGACATGGCATTTACGATGTCCTGGATCGATACTATGACCGGATTCTTGTTTACGGTAACCGGGAAATGTTCGATGTCGCAGACGCGTATGCGATACCGGACCGGATCTCACGGAAAATTGCCTATTGCGGATATTTGACGTCCCCTGCCCAAATGGAACGGAATCCGGAAGAAATACATCAGGAGCTCGGCACGCACGATCGCATGATTGTAGTAACCGGCGGCGGTGGTGGCGATGCCTTTCCCCTGTTCAGTACCTTTCTGGAAGCTTTGCCCCGGCTTTCCGGATTTTCCGCTCTCCTCGTACTCGGTCCTATGATGGGGGCATCAGATCGGGCCAAATTGCATAGCCTGGCGGCAGGAAATCCGAACGTGATTCTTCGAGATTCTGTTCCGGATTTACCGCGCTATATGATCGCAGCAGAAGCCGTAGTTTCGATGTGTGGATACAACGTAGCTGCCGAAATTGTTGTCAACAGACTCCGGGCAGTAATCGTTCCAAGGACCTGGCGATACGGTGAACACACCAACCGCGCGAATACCCTGGCCGAAGGAGAACAAATCATCCGCGCTCAATCTTTTGCCAAAATGGGGCTGGCGCTTCTTCTGGAACCAGAGAACTTGAATCCTGAGCATCTTGCTGAAAAAATATTAGAGGCTATTCGAAGTCCGAAACCGGCAATCTCAGCCGGCTTGAATGTTGACGGTCTTGAATCAGCCGTAAAGCTCATTCAGGAAATGGTGTGTACGTGAGGGGAATAGAGTGACCGGGCTTAAAGCGGGTAAATCAGTTGGATACATTTTGAAAAGATTCCCTGTTTTGTCAGAAACATTTGTCCTTAACGAAATTCTGGCTCTGGAAGCTCGAGGAATTCCGATCCACATTTTTTCGCTGGAACGGCCGAACGATCCGCGATTCCATGAGGACTTAAGCAAATTGAAGGCATGCATCCGTTATATTCCGGGTATCTTTGAGGTCAAATCACTTTTACAACAGCGGAAACAGGCGGCAGCATTCTTTGGAAGGGACCACACCGCGGTTTTAGCCTATGTGCTCAAACACGCAAATCCGGTTTTATTCTGGCGATATCTTCAGAGCTGTTTTGTGGCGAACTGGGCAAAACACTCAGGAGTTGCCCATTTCCATGCGCACTTTGCAAACAGGCCGACAACTCTCGCTTTACTGTGTTCTCAGATGACCCGGATTCCTTATAGCTTTACTGCTCACGCTGTGGATATTTTCAGCGCCCATCTGAGCCGGAAAGTGCTTCAAAAAAAAATTCAGAACGCCCGCTTTGTCGTTGCCATCAGCGAATTCAACAGAAAGTTTTTGCAGGATCTTGCTCCACAACCGGAAGAAAAAATAGTAAAGATTTACAACGGAATTCACCTCAATCGTTTCTGTCAGAATGGAACACCGGACCGCAATCCGTTTATTTTCCTTTGTGTAGCACGTTTTGTGGAAAAAAAAGGGCATGCCGTGCTGTTGAAAGCATGCAACTCCCTCAGGGAGCGAGGTTTCGATTTTCAATGCTGGCTGGCGGGCAGAGGACCACTGGATACTGAAATTGAAAAAGGAATCATACATCTCAATCTTCAAGATCATGTCAAGGTACTCGGTCCGCTCACCCAGATGGAGGTGCTGGAAAGGCACAAAACTTCCCATGCATTTGTCCTGCCTTGCATTGTAGTATCCGACGGGAATAGAGACGGGTTGCCTGTGTCGATTGTGGAAGCGCTGGCAAGCGGTCGACCCGTAGTGACTACGCCGGTTTCCGGAATTCCGGAGCTCATCCGTGATCAGCACAACGGGATTCTGGTTTCCTCCCACGATTCCAATGCTCTTGCCGATGCAATGGCAGCTTTGATTTCGGACGCCGGCCTTTACGAAAGATTGAAGCGCAACACAAGAAGTTCAGTGGAATCTGAATTCAATTTGAATCAAACAGTCAACAAACTGCAACAGTTGTTTGAACAGAGCTGGTCATGAAAATCATCCGGAACATTCAGGCAAAAGTAAGATCCACCAGTGACCGGTGGCTTGCCTTTGCGAGAATGATGGCTCAGTTTCTTCCGTTCATGCGAAAGCAAAAGAGGCGCTTGATTCTTGCGCAATTATTTGGACTGGCCTACATCATGCTGGGTATGCTGGAACCATGGCCGCTCAAGTTGATCTTTGATTGTGTTTTCCTGGACAAAGAAGTTCCTCTTATTCTTGTTCCATTTCTACAGGGTCTGCCGGAGAGCCATCCTGTTCTCTTTCTCAACATTCTGATCGCTTCAATTATCCTTATCGCCGTTATTTCGGGTGTTTTTTACTACTTTGAACAACTGTTCACTTCCATGGCAGGCCAGCAAGTCATGGCCGGCGTGCGACTTGCTCTCTACAGTCATCTTCAGTACCTTTCCTTCAGCTTTCATGACAGGCGACGGACGGGAGATTTGATGTCCCGTCTTACAATCGACATCCGTATTCTCCGCGACATTCTAGTCTCTATGCCTATTGACGGCTCTACAAGATCTCTCATGGCCGTAGGGGTCATCCTGGTCATGCTTTTTATGGATGTGCAACTGACCCTTCTTGCTTTAGTTGCGCTTCCCATTCTGGCTGTGCTGCTCAGAAAATATCAGCGTCCTATGAAACAAACCTTTCGGGAACAGCGGGCAAGAGAAGGTGAACTGGCGAATGTTGCAACGGAAGTGCTCGGGTCAATGAAGGTGATTCAAGGGTTTACCCGTGAAGAAGCGGAAATAGAGAGGTTCCAGAAAGAAAATAAAGCCAGCCTTCGTAAAGGACTTCGCGGAGCCAGATTGGAAGCAAGATTTAAGTGGGCATCGGAGCTGGCGGTTGCGGTTGCCACCGCTGCAGTCATTGGTGTTGCGGCACGACGCGTCCTTTCGGGCGCGCTTTCACCTGGAGATTTGCTTGTCTTTATGGCTTATCTCAAAACTTTCTATCATCCACTTCGTCGGGTTTCAAAAACAGCTGAGCGCATGGCTCGCGTCACAGCTTCAGGGGAGCGAATAATCGACTTATTGAAAATTCAACCCACAGTAAAGGAATCACCCGGCGCCATCGAAGCAGAAGGTATTACTGGAGAAGTTCGATACGAAGATCTAACGTTTGCTTATCCGAAGGAAACTCCTGTGCTGATGGACATTGACCTCCACATAAAACCGAAGGAACGAGTGGCGATCCTGGGATCCACAGGTTCCGGAAAATCAACTCTGGTGAGTCTCTTACCGAGGTTCTACGATCCTGAAGAAGGAAGAGTTTGCCTTGATGGCCGGGATGTGAAGGACTATACGTTGACGTCTTTGCGCCGATGCATCAGCTTTGTTTTTCAGGAACCCTTTCTGTTTGCAACCAGCATCGCTGAGAACATCAGGTATGGAAAATCAAACGCAACTCCGGACGAAATTAGAGAAGTATCAAAGAAAGTAGGAATCGATCATATCATCGAGGCTCTTCCAGCCGGATATGACACCTTACTGTCAGAGAGAGGATCCACTTTAAGCGGCGGTCAGCGTCAATGTGTTGCTATTGCGCGAGCCATGATCAAAAATGCTCCGATCGTAATTCTGGATGAGCCGACTACGGGTCTTGATAATCTGTCCGCAGAGCTTGTCATGCAGGCTCTCGAGCAGTTGATGGAAGGGAAAACCGTGCTTCTCATCACGCATCAGTTTGTGAATGCGCGAAACATGGATCGTGTAATCGTGTTGCGGGAAGGACGGATCGTCCAGGAGGGTCATCCGTCTCAGATTCTCGCCATGGATGATATCTATCAATTTCAATCTGAAATCAAATGAATCCTTTTCTCTTCATTGTCGGCTGCGCGCGATCCGGGACGACTCTCCTGCAACGGATTATAGACGCTCATCCACTGGTCACAATCCCTCCCGAGACCCATTGGATTCCACTCTTTTTCAAGAAGCGAATCGGACTGACACCTGAAGGAAATGTTACGGACGAATTCATCCACAGGCTATGGGAATATCCTCGATTTCAGGGAATGAAAATTGACATGACGGAGCTTGAAAAACTTTTCGGCGAAAATAAACAAATTCAGTATGCAGACCTGGTCTCAAAAATATTCGATCTTTATGGAAAAAAACAGAAGAAAAGTCTGGTGGGTGACAAGACTCCTCCTTACGTGAGAAACATCGACAGGCTGCATTCATTATTCCCTGAGGCCAAATTCATCCATTTGATCCGCGACGGTCGCGATGTATGCCTTTCGGCCCTCTCGTGGAATCACTTTGAGAGAACAATGAGCTTCTTGACGGAATGCTGGAGAGAGAATCCAGTAGCCGCCATAGCGTTGTGGTGGAAACGGAATGTACGACTGGGCCGTCAACAAGGAGCAGCCCTGGGCGCCGGACTCTATTACGAAATGCATTACGAAGCTCTGGTAAAGAATCCAACTGAAGAATGCAGAAAACTGTGTGACTTTATTGGCGTGCAATACGATGATTCCATGGTGCGTTTTCATGAAGGAAAGACCAAAACGGATTCCGGCCTTTCTTCAAAGGAGGCCTGGCTGCCCATCACCGGCGGGTTAAGAGATTGGACGTCTCAATTGTCGCCCGAGGATATCGAACTTTTTGAAGCGACTTCCGGCGATCTTCTTGCCGAATTAGGCTATCCTCGCGCCTTCATCCATCCTTCGCCGGAAAAATTGAAACATGCCGCAGGAATCTACGAGTCGTTTACTGCCGATCTACAATCGAGGCGTCACAGGTTTCCGTCAGAATGGTGAAAAATGTTTCTGCCCGGGCAGAAGCATTAACCGGAAATAATCTCCTGAATGTAATTTGCGGCAGTTTCTAAACCTCGAACATTCAATTCTTGTTGTAGCGGTGGTTCCTGCTGGAGCGCTTCCGAAATCTTTTCTGCAAGGTGTTCAGCGGTTAAGTCTTTCGGTTCAATGAGCCGGGCTAACCCCATTCTGGCGAAAGCCCGCGCTCGTATGATTTGTTCTCTCTCATCAGTTGATTGTGCGTTTTGTGCATGTTGTCCGTATCTCCAGGTCCGGGGAACGATGACTGCTTTCGGCCGGTAGAGTGCAATTTCAGCAGCCAGGTTATAGCCGCACATACTGACAACTAAATCAGATGCAGTCATGTAGCGGGCCATGTCCGGCACAGAATTCCGCAGAACAACATTTGAGAAATCATTCGCGAGATTGCGTATCTTCTCCCGGTCCATGGGGCCCATCATGGGACCCAGCACAAGCAGCGCGGAGATTTCCGCCAACTTTGGGAGCGCTTCCAGGAAAGTACTCAACAGTGGAAATGCGTCACCGCCGCCGCCACCGGTTACCAGGATCATCCTACCCTGGATCCCCAGTTCCCGGCGTACATCTTCAGGATCCTCGTTTGCTGCCGGCGCTGTGGAAGTCAAGTATCCGCAATACCGGACCTTTCGCGCGATCTGGTCAGGGATCGCATAGGCATCGATCACATCAAAGATCTGCTGAATGCCATATACAAGAATCAGGTCATAATAACGATCCAGAACATCATAGATTCGTTGCTTCTTCCATTCGGCTCTGACTGCGTGTGACGAATCAATCACATCTCGAAGTCCAAGAATTATTTTAGTTCCCGAGCGTTTCGCTTCTTTTAGCGTAGGCAGAAGCTCACCATTCGACCCCAAAGGGAAATTATCCACGATCAATACATCCGGATCGAACCTGCGCATCGTTTGGTGAATGATCTGCGCCCGAAGGCAGATAATTTCTGAGACCGAAAGCGGCAGATGAGAAGGCTGGGAGGCAGGATCGCCGGTTTTTACAACCGTCGGGATTTTTACATAATCCGCGTTCGGCGGAAGATGTTTCAAAAGGTGAAGTACCGGTGAGCCGGAAATGAGTAAAATTGGCGCTTCTGAAAATCGTTCAGAAAGGGCCTGAATGAGGTGATGAGATCTCTGAATATGACCAAGCCCAAACGTGTCATGGGTAAAAAGGGCAATTCGTGGAGATCCCTGAAGAGCGTTCATCTCCTCATTTGCCGTCTGATCCGTGAAATTCGAAGACCAGGTAAGTGGCTTTCGTAGTGCCGGGATTGCTCAGGCCATGAGGCTCGTTGGCGGGATAGAAGATGACGCTGCCGGGCCCGACCTGGCTGCCGAGAGTCTCTACGTTGCCGTTCATCACAATGATTGCGACGTCGTACGGATCCGCGTGGGGCGGATAACCAGCTCCAGGTTCCAGGATGCTGAGATGGCTGCGCAGACTATTCAGGTAAAGTGTTGGGGATTGGAAAATCCCAATACGCCTGGATCCCGGCCGTTCCTTTTCCTTTCCGGACCAGATGTGGAAAGTGGATGACTTCAAAACTTCACCCCCATCGGCTTTTGATTTTCCTTTCCACTTGAACATCAGATAAGTTGCCGGACCGGGTCCCGCGCTGTGTATAGTATGCCTTTGATATGCAGCGTGGTAGACGAAAAAACCAGGACCAAGCCTTTCCGTACTTTGCGCTTCCCTGTCATCGACTCTGATAATGTCGACGTGCCCATCTAACACGATGAGCATCTCTTCTTCGGAATGCGCGTGAGGAGCGTGTGGTATTTTCCCTTCGTCAAGGATGGAAAAATGAGTGCTCAGTTTTTTCATAACGCCGGTCGGGCCTTTAAAGATGTGCCCGCTTTTCCAGCCTTCCCCCTTGGTTTCCAGCGG
>Ga0247727_10017443_pt1 | contig 11432 bp, 9 predicted proteins | sample WisWelCaveWW1625_FD_202498 | JGI IMG/M metagenome (GOLD analysis project Ga0247727, IMG submission 202498) | Biofilm microbial communities from Wishing Well Cave, Virginia, United States - WW16-25 | ecosystem: Environmental > Aquatic > Deep subsurface > Groundwater > Cave microbial mat | place... | reverse complement strand
TCGTGCGACCCGTCTGCAGCCCGGCAGGCGTGGAGACGTGAGCTCGGTGCCGAGTACACCTTCGCCTCCGACTTCTGGTCGCACGGGGAAGTCGCAAAGGCCTACGGCGTCTTCAACGAGTCGAACGGCGCGCCACATCGCGGCACGTTCCTCATCGACAAGGACGGAACGGTGATCTGGTCGCTCGTAAAGATCCGTGACGAGCGCCGAACGGAGATGGTCCCCGACTCGATCGAAGCCCTGAGCAATCGTGCGTAGAGAGTTCCTTGTTGCAAGCTGTTACTCGGCGTTTCCGCCCGGCTCGCCGACCCCGTGACAGCGCTCGCGCTCCAAGAATGGGGCGACCCGAGCGCTCCGCGGGTCGTCTGCCTGCACGGTGTTCGCAATCACGGGAGGCACTTCGCCGCGCTCGCGGAGGTGCTTTCCGGCTACCACGTTCTCGCACCCGATCTGCTCGGCCACGGGCTCTCACCGTGGGAGCCGCCGTGGGACATCGAGACGCACTGTGACGCGATCGTCGAAACGGTCGGTGCGAAGCCGGCGGTGCTGATCGGGCATTCGTTCGGCGGGCGCCTCGCCTTCGAGCTCGCCGCTCGTGCCCCGACGCTTGTCCCCAAGCTCGTGCTCCTCGATCCGGCAATCCTCCTTCCTGACCACGTAGCTCTCGCGGCGGCGGAGAACGCACGCCTTGACAAGTCGTACGTATCGTTCAACGAGCTCATCGAGCGTCGCTACGACGAGAGCCAGCTCCACCATGCGCCACGCGAGCTCGTAGAGGCGGACCTCGCAGATCACGTCGTGCTCGAAGACGACGGCTGGTACCGCTACCGCTACTGCCAGTCGGCAATCGTCGCCGCGTACGGTGAGATGGCGTCACAGCCACCACACTTCGAGGACGTCCGCGTTCGGACGCTCCTCGTCCTCGGCGAACGCTCGTACCTCCGATACGACCACCTGCTCGGTGCGCATCAGGCGGCGCTCGGCAAACTGCTCGAAGTCGTCGTCGTCCCCGGCGGGCACTCGGTTCTCTGGGATGCGCTCGAGAAGACGGCTGCGGCGGTGTCGGCGTTCCTCGCCCGCTAGCAACAAAGCTCGGTAGCGACTGCGACATAGATCTCGGCGCAGCGCTCGAGATCGGCGATCTCGACCCACTCGACCTCCGCGTGCGCCCCCTCGCCGCGCGGGCCGAAGAGGACGGTCGGGGTGCCCGCAGTTGCGAGCAGAGCCGAGTCAGCCCAGAACGACACACCGACGACATCCGGCTCCGCGCCGAGAACCGAAGCAGCTTGTCGGCGTACGGTCTGGACGATCTCGGCATCCTCAGCGACCTCGAAAGGCTCCCGCGACGCGAGAACGCGCACGTCGGCGGAGAAGTCGAGATCGTCGGCGGCCGCCCGGGCGACGATCTCTGCTAGCTCCCGCTCGACCACCGCCACCGTCTCTCCTGGAATCGTTCGCCGCTCCACCTGGAGGACGCACCGTGCCGGATAGCTCGAGAACTCCTGCCCGCCTTCGATCAGCGACGCGTGCGCGCTTCCGCTGCCGACGTACGGATGCGTCGGGTTGGCGCGCAACGCGAGGTCGAGCTGCTCGATGCCCACGAGGACGCGGCCCATCTTGGCGATCGCGTCAACTCCGAGGTGCGGCCGCGAGCCGTGCGCGGCTCGCCCGTGCGTCTCGATCTCGACGTGGACGAAGCCGCGGTGCACAACAGCAACCTGCATCTCCGTCGGCTCGGTCACGATCGCGGCGTCGGCACTCAGGCTCGCGACGACGGCCTCCGTGCCCACGCTTGCGAACTCCTCGTCGGCGACCGCGGTCAGGACCACGTCGCCGCGCAGCCCCCGGCTCTTCGCCTCGGCCGTGGCGACCATGCAGGCCGCGAGGCTCCCCTTCATGTCATATGAGCCGCGCCCATAGAGCCGACCGCCTTCGATACGCGGCGAGAACGGATCGGTCATCCCGGCCACCCCTACGGTGTCCATGTGGGCGTTCAGCATCAGCGCGCGACCAGCGCCCGATCCGCGCGCCACGGCAACCACGTTCGGCCGCCCCGGCGCGGTCTCCTCGAGCACGGTGTCGAGTTCGGCGCGCTCGCACCACTCGGCGACGAATCGCGCGATCGCCGCCTCGCCGGAGCCTCCAGGAACGACGTCCGGGTTGATCGACTCGATCTCGACCAAGCGAGCGGTGAGCTCCGCGACCTCGCTCACGCGCTACCGCGTGGCGAACTCGTCGGCGATGGCGAGAGCATCGTCGAGTATGACGAGGCCTTCGTCAGCCTCCTCGCGCGTGATCGTGAGCGGCGGGACGACCATCACCACGTTCCAGTGCGTCATCAGGTAGAGACCGCGCTCGAGGGCGGCCTTCGCGAGCCGCGCCACCGGAGCCGCCGCTTCGCCCGTCGCGTTGAACGGGACGAGCATCTCGCGCGTCTCACGGTTCTTCACGAGCTCGACGCCCCAGAAGCAGCCGAGCCCACGCACCTCGCCGATCGACGGATGGCTCGCGGCCAGCGAGCGTAGTCCCTCTCCCAAGTAGGCGCCAACCTCTGCCGCATTCTCGACAACGCCCTCCTCCTGGAAGGCCTCGATCGAGGCGACCGCCGACGCACACGCGAGCGGGTGACCCGCGTACGTGAGCCCTCCGGGGAAGAAACGGCTGCGCACCCACTCCTTCAGGTGCGCGCGGATGATCATCGCCCCGAGCGGCACGTAGCCGGAGTTGATCCCCTTCGCCACCGTGATGATGTCGGGGACGACGTCCCAGTTCTCGCACGCGAACCAGCGCCCTGTGCGACCGAAGCCGGCCATCACCTCGTCGAGGATGAGCAGGATCCCGTGCCGGTCGCAGACTTCGCGGATGGCCTGCAGGTAGCCGGGTGGAGGCGGGAGAACGCCGTTCGTCCCGGTGACCGTCTCGAGGATCACCGCCGCGACGGTCTGCGGCCCTTCGTATTGGAGGATCTCCTCGAGGTGCGGCTCACCCGTGCACACGGGGCAGGGGTCCGGATGGCCCGCCGGACAGCGGTACGTGTACGGATCGAGCATCCGTACGACACCGCCCATCCCAGGCTCGTTCGGCCAGCGGCGCGGGTCACCTGTCAGCACGATCGAGCCGTGGGTCGCTCCGTGGTAGGAGCGGTAGCGGGCGATGATCTTGTTCCGCCCGGTAGAGAGACGCGCGAGCCTGATGGCGTTCTCGTTCGCCTCGGCGCCCGAGTTCGTGAAGAAGGACATGCAGAGGTCGCCGGGTGTGACCTCCGCGAGCAGGCGCCCCAGCTGTGAGCGCGATTCGTTCGCCATCGGCGGACCGATCGTGCAGAGCTTGTCGGCCTGCTCCTTGATCGCCGCGATGATCTTCGGGTGCTGGTGGCCGATGTTGACGTTGACGAGCTGGGACGCGAAGTCGAGGTAGCGCTTGCCGTCGTAGTCCCAGAAGTACCGTCCTTCGGCGCCCGCGACAGGGATGGGGTTGATTGCGTCCTGGGTCGACCAGGAGTAGAGGACGTACTCCTTCGCGTCCTCGACGATCTGCGCTCCGAGGTTGGGATTCACCTCAACCGTCACCATCTCAGCTCACGATCCTAGCGCCGCCGTCCTTGCGGATTGCGCGGAGGTGGCGCACGATCTCCTGGTGAGCACGATCAGCCGCGCACCATCCACGGTAGGCGGCCTGCTCGAACGAGAGGACTCTCTCGCCGCCCTCCACGGCGCCTACTCCGAGACGAGAACTGGGACGGGACGCCTGGTCCTCGTCGCCGGAGAAGCCGGCATCGGGAAGACGGCGCTCGTGCGGGCGTTCAGCGACAGCGTCCGCAACTCGAGCCGCATCCTCGAAGGCGCGTGTGATCCGCTCTTCGCGCCTCGCCCGCTGGGGCCGTTCGTCGACATCGCCGACGCGGCGGGTGGAGCTCTCTCGGAACTCATCGCGGCCGGCGCGGGCACGCGTGACGTGGTCGCTGCGGTCCGCAGCGAGCTCGAGAGTGTCCACACCGTGCTCGTTCTCGAGGACCAGCACTGGGCGGACGAGGCGACGCTGGACATCGTGCGCATGCTCGGCCGCCGCATCGAGAACATCCCCGCGCTCGTCATCGCGACCTATCGAGACGACGAGCTCGACCGTGCACATCCGCTGCGGATCGTGCTCGGCGAGCTGGCGTCGGCTCCCGGAGTCGAGCGAATCCGGCTCGAGCTCCTCTCGACCTCCGCGGTCGCACAGCTCGCCGAGGGATACGAGATCGATGCTGGCGAGCTCTACCGCCGGACCTCAGGAAACCCCTTCTACGTCACCGAGGTCCTCGAAACCGGAGGCGACGAGATCCCACCGACCGTACGAGACGCCGTTCTCGCACGAGCGGCGCGACTGAGCACCGCTGCGACCGCCGTGGTCGAAGCCGTCGCCGTGACGCCGCCGCGGGTCGAGACCTGGCTCCTGGAGGCGGTATGCGAAGACACAGTCGGCGCGGTGGACGAGGCCATCTCGTCGGGGCTGCTCGTCGCTCTGGACGCGGGCGTCGCCTTCCGGCACGAGCTGGCGCGCATCGCGGTTGCGGAGGAGCTTGCGCCCACGCGCCGGATCGCGCTCCATCGTACCGCGCTCGTCGCGCTCTCCCACCCGCCGACGGGCGTGCCTGACCTCGCGAGGCTCGCGCACCACGCCGAGGCCGCGCAGGATGGTGCGGCCGTGCTGGAACATGCGCCCGCCGCCGGAGAGCGGGCAACGTCGGTCGGGTCGTATCGGGAGGCGGCCGCCCAGTACGCCCGTGCGCTTCGCTTCGCCGATGGCCTGCCGCCCGGCCGGCGTGCAGAGCTGCTCGAGCGCCGCTCCGAGGCCTGCTACCTCGCGGATGACCAGCAGGAAGCGATCGCGGCGGTCCGCGCGGCGGTGGAGTGCCACCGAAGGCAGGGCGACGCGCGGCGACAGGCGGATGCGCTCGTCGAGCTGACGTCGTACCTGGTCTGCCGCGGCCTGTACACGGAGGCGGAGGGGGCAGTACGCGAGGCGACGCGACTGGTGGAGGAGAATCCCGAGAGCCCAGAGCTCGGGCGCGTCTATGCCGCCAGGGCCCAACTTTGCCTGAACATGGCCGATCTCGACGCGTCCATCGCGTTGGCGCGCAGCGCGATCGATATCGCGGAGCGCTGCGGCGACCAGGCGACCCTCGGCATGGCGCTCATCACGCTGGGTACAGCGGAGCTCGAGCGCGATGTAACCGAGGGGAGGGAGACCCTCGAGCGGGCGGTCACTGTGGGTCGAGAGAACGGCCGGATGGTGCAGGTGGCCCGGGCTCTCAATAACCTCGGTCGCGCTGGCGTCGTCCACCGGTCACACGAGCTTGCCAACACGTACCTGCCAGCGGCGCTCGAGCACTGCACGGAGCAGAACCTCGACCTCTGGCGGATCAACGTCCTCGCGTACGTGGCACGGTCCGAGCTCGACCAGGGACGGTGGACCGACGCCGCCGAGACCGCCGCGCTCCTGCTGCAGGACCCCCGCGAGTCCCCGTGGCCGCATTTCGAGGCGCTCCTGGTGCAGGCGCTCGTGCGGGCCCGCCGTGGCGACCCGGAGGCGCGCGCGGCCCTCGACCAGGCACACGCGATTGGCGCCCCGCCCGACGAGCTCGAGTCGGTTGGCGCGCTCGCGGCCGCGCGAGCCGAGATCGCCTGGCTCGAGCGCAAGCCGGAGGAGATCGAGGAGGCGACGACCACAGCGCTGGAGCTCGCCGTGCGTCGGCGGGCGCCGTGGACGATCGGCGCGCTCGCCAATTGGCGCCGCCTGGCAGGCATCAAAGAGAGCCCGCCTGCCAACGCCTGCCAGCCTTATGCGCTCCAGCTGGCGGGAGACTGGAAGGGTGCGGCGACAGCGTGGAGCGCGCTGAGTGGTCCGTACGAGACGGCTCTCGCGCTCTTCGAGGCCGGCGACGAGGACTCGCTGCGACGCGCGCTCGACGCAGCCCACCGGCTAGGCGCGCGACCGCTCGCGACCATGGTTGCCCGCCGCCTGCGCGAGCGTGGAGTCCGCGGGCTCCCGCGCGGCCCCCGCCCTGCGACGCGGAGGAACGGCGCGGAGCTGACACCTCGAGAGCTCGAGGTGCTGCAGCTCGTGGCGGGCGGGCTCAGGAACGCGGAGATCGCACAGCGTCTCTTCCTCTCGCCCCGCACCGTCGATCACCACGTCTCCGCGATCCTCCGCAAGCTGGGCGCTCGAACGCGCGGCGAAGCCGCAGCGGAGGCAGCGCGCCTCCACCTGACCGAAGACCGGTAGCGCGCGCCGCCAATCTGGGCAGTTAAACCGATGTCGCAGAGGCGCGACCCTCCTACCGTCGAGTGAGTCGATCACGGGGAAGGAGGAGGCGCTTGGACACGTATGTCATCTACCGCCGCAGCGGCTGGCGTACAGCCGAAGAGCGCCAGGAGGCAGCGGTCCGCTCCACCGAGGAGGGCGAGCGGATGCCCGACGACGTGGCCTGGATCCGAAGCTACGTGCTCGACGAGCTCGACGGAAGCGTCGGCACCGTCTGCATCTACCAGGCTTCGAGCCCGGAGGCGATCCGGCGGCACGCGTCGGCCGCCGGTCTCCCGGTAGACGAGATCGTCAAGGTCGCCGACACGGTTGTCCTCCGACCCGACCCGGAACGGGTTACCGCATAACAGCATGGTCCTTCAAAAGGGAGGGAGATCCCGATGATCCGCAAGCATGTTCTCACGCTCGCGCTCGTCCTACTCGGCGGGCTCGGGCTTGCCGTCGCCATGGGCTCGACGGTTGCGCAACCGGCCGCCGCGCAGGGCGGCGTCAATCCAAAGCAGCTCGGGGAAGCAGGGTGGGACTGCCTCTTCGTCCTCGGCGCCGTCCACTGTGCACCTCCGGGCGGGCTCGCTCGTGTGGTCGACGGATCGGCGGAGACGATGACGTTCAGAGTGTTCGAGACGAGCGATCCTGCCGACGACACCGCGCGATTCCTCGGAACCGAGCTGATCGTCCGCAACGACCTGTTCGACGGGCAGCCGTGCCCGACGGATCCTCCGAGCGAGCAATACACACATCTGCTCCCACTGATCGGGCTGAACTACTGGGCCTGTCACCGGTACGACAGCCCCTTCTAACCGAACAAACAGTGCGCGGGGAGCGCCGGGCATGGGGGAAGGTGCCCAGCGCACCCCGCGCACATGGAGCGTCAGCGCGCCGCAGCGGGCAGGAGCTCCTGTCCGAACGCGGCCCGCTCGACGAACTGCCCGACGCCCGGCTCGGCAATGAGGTCGCCGTTGTCGACGAGCACATTTCCGCGGAGCAAAACGATCTCCGGTGACCCCGTGACCTCGGTCCCCTCGTAGAGGTTGTAGTCGACCTTCGAGTGCTGAGTCGCAGCGGTGATCAGATGCCGCTTCTCCGGATCGAAGATGACGATGTCCGCATCGGAACCGGGCGCGATCGTGCCCTTGCGCGGATAGAGGCCGAAGAGCTTCGCGGGGTTGGTCGACAAGAGCTCGACCATCCGGTTGAGCGAGATGCGCCCGGCACGAACGCCGAACTCATGGATCATGTGTAGCCGGTTCTCGAGGCCTGGTCCGCCGTTGGGGATCTTGGAGAAGTCGTTCCGCCCGATCGATTTCTGCCCTTTCCAAAGAAATGCGCAGTGGTCTGTCGAGATCGCCGAGAGGATGTCCGAACGCACAGCGTGCCAGAGAACCTCCTGGTTCTCGCGGTCCCGCGGCGGTGGCGTGTAGACGTACTTCGCGCCCTCGAAATCGGGTCGCTCGAGGTGCGTGTAGTCGATGAAGAAGTACTGGGTGCAGGTCTCGCCCCAGACATCCCAGCCCTGTTCGCGGGCCCGCGCGATGGGGTCGACGGCCTCCTTGCAGGACACATGAACAACGTAGAGCGGCGCCCCAGCGACACGCGCGAGTTGAATCGCACGGTTCGTCGCCTCGCCCTCGAGCTCGGGTGGCCTCGTCAGCGCATGGAAGTGCGGAGCCGTGTTGCCCACCGCGAGCGCTTGCTTGACGAGAACGTCGATCGCGTCGCCGTTCTCGGCGTGCACCATCACGAGCGCGCCTGTCTCGGCGGCCACCTCCATCACCCGGAAGAGCGTCTCGTCGTCGACCATGAGCGCACCCTTGTAGGCCATGAAGAGCTTGTACGAGGTGATCCCCTGTTCGGGCAGACGCGCCAGCTCCTCGAGCGACCCGCCCTCGCGAAGATCGGTGACTGCGATATGGAAGCCCATGTCGATGAGCTGTTTCCCCTCGCGCTTGCCGTGCCAGGTATCGAGCGCCTCGGCGAACGAGCTCCCGGGAGACTGGATGCAGAAGTCGACGTGGCAGGTCGTGCCACCGAACGCCGCCGCCGTCTGGCCCGAGGTGACGTCGTCGATCGTGACCGTCCCGCCGAACGGCATGTCGAGATGCGTGTGCGGGTCCACGCACCCGGGGAGGACGTACTTGCCCGACGCGTCGATGACACGGTCCGCATCGATGTCGAGAGACTCTCCGATCACCGCGATCCGCTCGCCGTCGACGAACACGTCGCCGGCGTAGTCGTCGGCGGCAGTGATGATCCGGCCGCCCTTGATCAGTACCGACACGTCACCTCACATCCTTCCAGAGTAAGGATCAGGGAGAGCTCCGGGTGGCCCCCCAGGTGTTCGCACGGCCAGGATCCGCCGCAGCGGATCCTGGCCCGGTGGAAGGTAGACGACCTGGAGCTCACGCCTTGTGGTTACTTGCCGCCTTCCTTCAGCTTGATGACCGACTTCTTGAAGCTCGTGCCCCTGACGTCGACACCCTGCTTCTTCAGGTTCGCGAGCGCCTTGAGAGCGAGGTCCGTCCGATACGACGCCCTCGTGGCCGGCTTCTTGATCACCTTGTAGGTCTTTGCGATCCCGGCAGTGCGCTTGTACTCGACCGGGTCCATCACGCCGATACCGAGGCGGTTCGGCCAGATGAGCGCGTTGACCTCGTTCATCTGCCACGTCTGATGACCGCGAGGCAGTGCGGGCCCGTTCGCGAGCACGATGTTCGTGCACGCCTTCGGGTTGTTGCGGCAGAAGATCCAACCCCGAAACGACGCCTCCAGGAACTTGACCGCAGTGTCCTGGTTCGCCTTGTCCTTGATCCAGTCGCCGCGAACGAAGATCCCGTCCTGGAGCATGCCCGTGCCGAGATCCGCGTACTTGAAGACGTTCAGATCCTTGAGGGTGTACAGCTTCCCGGTATCCGGGTTCTTCACCTCGAGGACCTGCGCGAGCTCGTTGTACGTCATCGCGGACGCAGCGTCGATCTCACCGCTCAGGAACGCGAGCATGTCGAAGTTCTGCTTGACGAGCGTCACGTCCTTGTCAGGGTTCATGCCGTTCTTGACGAGCGCCGCCCGCTGCTCGAACTCGTTCCCGAAGATCCAGACGCCGAACTTCTTGCCGCGCATCTTCTTGAACGTGTTGATCCCGCTCGACTTGAACGTGACCTCCGTCGTTCCGCTGCGAGCGTAGACCTGCCCGATGTTGACGAGGTCGCTGCCGGTGTCACGGTTCGCCAGGAGGCTCGGGAACCAGTTGATCCCGAACTCCGCCTGCTTTCCGAGGACGACCTGCTCCGGGATGATGTCCGGGCCGCCCGCCTTGATCGTCACGTCGAGGCCGGCCTGCTTGTAGTAGCCCTTCGCCTTCGCGGCGTAGTAGCCCGCGAACTGCGCCTGGACGACCCACTTGCTCTGGAGCGTCACCTTGGTCAGACCCTGGCTCGATCCCGACGTCGCCGCGAATCCCGCCACGACCACGCTCGCTCCGACGACGAGCGTCGCCGCCAGTACGTACCACTTGCGCCTCCTCATGTGCCCTCCTTGGCTCACTCGGTTGTCTTCCTGATGGATGGATGCCAGCTGAGCGCGAAGCGCTCGGCGAGAGCGACCGTGGCATAGAAGCCGATTCCGAGAACGCTCGCCACGAGAATCGCGGCCCAGGCGGTCTCGTACTGGGCCAACGAGACCGCCGAGACGATCTGCACTCCCAGCGCCTCGGTGGATCCGCCGAAGTAATCACCCACGACAGCGCCGATCATTGCGAGTACCGACGCAATCTTCAAGGCCGAGAAGACGAACGGCAGGCTATTCGGAATCCGAACACGCCGGAACACGACCCGTTGGGAAGCCGCGTACGAGTGCATCAGCTCGAGCGACTCCGGTCGGACCGACGTCAGGCCTCGCAGGGTGTTCACGAGAACGGGGAAAAAGCAGAGGACCGCCGCGATCACGATCTTCGACCACGGGCTGAGCGTTCCGAACCAGGCGTTGGTGATGGGAGCGAACGCGACGATGGGAACAGCGTTCGCGGCGATCATGTACGGCATCAAAGCGTTCCCGAGAGGCCGCCAGCGGGCGAGCACCAACGCGAGGACGAATGCGGTGGAGCAACCGAGCACGAAGCCGCCGAGCGCCTCCTTGAAGGTGATCCAGCCGGCTCGCAAGAGCTGGTCTCGCGCATCCCAGAAGGCGGTCAGTACGTCCGTGAACGGCGGCAGCAGGTAGCGCTCGATGCCGAGCCAGGGAAGAATCCACTGCCAGGCGACGAGGCCGAGCCCGAAGACGGCGAGCGCGGGAACCCACTTCCGCAGCCGACGACTCACGGCGCCATCCGAGATCGGAGCCGGTTGGGAGATCGTGGTGCTCACTCGAGTGCCTCTGCTTCCGCCAGAACCTCGTCCGCACCACCCGCGTGGAGCCGTTCGCGAACCTCCGTGACGAGCTCGAAGAACCGCGGGTCCTCGCGCGTCTCGAACGTCCGCGGCTGCGGCAAGTCGATCGGGACGACCGCGGTGATCCGTCCGGGCCGAGCGGACATCACGACCACCCGCGTGGACAGGAACACCGCTTCCGAGATCGAGTGGGTGACAAAGATGATCGTTGAGCCGAACTCCGCCCAGATGCGGAGAAGCTCGAGGTTCAGGCGCTCGCGCGTCATCTCGTCGAGAGCGCCGAACGGCTCGTCCATGAGCAGGAGCGCTGGAGAGAAGGAGAGTGCGCGAGCGATAGACACGCGCTGCTGCATCCCGCCGGAGAGCTGCCACGGATAGTGCTTCTCGAACCCCTCGAGCTCGACGAGCTCCACCATCTCGCGGACGCGCTCCGCGCGCCGTGCCCGACTCCATCCGAGGAGCTCGAGCGGGAGGGCGATGTTCTTAGCCACGGTCCGCCAGTCGTAGAGAACCGCGGCCTGGAACACGATCCCGTAGTCGCGGTCGAGGCGGGCTCGATTGGCGGTCTTGCCGTTGACGAGTATGTCGCCGGCCGACGGCTGGACGAGATCGCCGATCACGCGTAGCAGCGTCGACTTCCCGCAGCCGGAAGGGCCGATCAGCGAGATGAACTCGCCGCGGCCGACCTCGAGATCGATCTCCTCGAGCGCGACGACGCCGCCCTTGCCGAACGTCTTCGAGACG
>Ga0247727_10017442_pt1 | contig 11433 bp, 13 predicted proteins | sample WisWelCaveWW1625_FD_202498 | JGI IMG/M metagenome (GOLD analysis project Ga0247727, IMG submission 202498) | Biofilm microbial communities from Wishing Well Cave, Virginia, United States - WW16-25 | ecosystem: Environmental > Aquatic > Deep subsurface > Groundwater > Cave microbial mat | place... | reverse complement strand
CAACTGTCCCCATCGGCGCATAACTTCGGTATCGAGCGACAAAACACGCTGGTCGTAACGATAGATGAGATCCTCCAGCCAGACCTCAAGCTCCGCTCGCCGTTTTGACGCGGTCAACAGAGAGATGCCCTTCTGAATTTCGCCAATCGTCACAACGCTCAGAAAAAGCGACTCCTCGATTTGCGCGTCGAGCCAGGCAATCACCTTCTGCTCCGGCTGCTTCTTCTTGAATTCAGAGAGCACGCAAGTGTCAAGCAGGTGGCTCATCTACCCTGTCTCCGCATCAAAGTTAAGTGTCGCGCGTCCCGCGCCGGCTTTTGAGCGCTCAAGGTCAATGTCCGAATCTTTCAGCGGACTTTCCAGCAGAAACTCGACGAGAGATTTTTTTCGCGCCGTCAGGCGACGATACTCTTCGTAGGAAATCAAAACTGCGGTCCCCACCCCATTATTCGTGATAATTTGCGGCTCGCCCGCACCGGCGGCGGCAATCAACTCGCTCAATTTGTCTTTTGCCTCAAAGGTCGAAACAGTATTCATATTGTTGCCTCCTTACCCTTGGTCCCAGGTGGGGCTAGCTTAAGCCTGAATACCGTCAGGGTTCAAGTTGGCTGGTTTGCTTGAATTCACTTCACTGGGGTAGACGCCGGAGCGCCCTTATCCTTCACAAAAAACACCAGAAACTTGGCCGGCTCGGAGTTACTCGCATTCTTCGAGACAGTGTGGACATCATCGGGCGATTCGTAAAACGTCTGGCCCGGCCCCATGGTCGTCTCTTTCCCGCCTTCGACCTGCATGACGACGGAACCTTCCAGCACGTAGACGAAGGTGTGCGCGTTATGCCTGTGCTTGCTCGACGAAGCGCCCGGCGCATATTCCACGGTGAGCATCACCGCTTCCTTGCCGGCCAGCCCAGCCAATTCCTTCGCCATGAGTGGGGTAACTTTGGGATTCTGAGCCGCCGGCTCCTTGGCTATGAGTGGAGTGCCCTTTGGATTTCCAGCCACAGATGCTGTCGCGAAAAGGCACAGCACTCCAATCAAAGCCTTTTGCGCTGCTGCACGATATTTCATATGGTTTTCTCCAGTTCAATTTATGTTGCGTCAGATTGCAGCCCCGCCAGCCGCTTGTCTGCATCGCCGAAACGGTCAAGATGCCGTGAAATGCCACGCCTGCGTAGTCATAAAACCGTTGTAGATTGAGCGCCGCCACGTCCGGGCGTCATCGGAATCGGCGAGGCCGTACTCGTAGTTCGGATACCGCCGGAACGCGGACGCGTGGACGTTCGAGCGAAGACGGCGCGGAGTATAATCCGGCCCAATCAATGCGGCAATCGGTTCACGTTTATCGAGGCCGAAAATGTCGGCCCAAACCTTTACACCCGGCAGCGCGCGCTATAGAGTGTCGGCCAACACCCCGGCGCGATCAAAGACAATTCCGGCGCCGTCGTGCGCGGCGTCAAAGTCACGCTGACCAACGAAGCCACCGGCGTGAGCCGCTCAGTCACGACCAATGACGACGGCAATTACATCTTCACGTCGCTGCAACCCGGCCGTTACGCGCTCACCGCCGAAGCCGCCGGCTTCCGCAAGGTCGAGCGCACGGGCGTGGAATTGCAAGTCAACCAACGCGCGCAGATTGACCTCGACCTGCAGGTCGGGCAGGTCGGCGACACCGTCCAGATCACCGGCGTCCCGCCGCTGCTCGAAAGCCAATCGTCAGTGCTCGGCAGCGTGATTCAAGAGCGTCAGGTGCAAGACCTGCCGCTCAACGGGCGCAACTTCGTGCAATCGGCACGCCGCGCCAGATTCAGTTCGGCTTGAAACTGGTCTTTTAGGACTCAACGAATCAGTACCGCGAGCGGTAGCGAGCGTGGCTCCCGCAACTAGCCCGCTACAGGAGCCACGCTCGCTACCGCTCGCGGTACTGACCCGCACAGCACTTCTCATCGAGAGGACAAACCATGCAAGAGAAAAAAGACAAAGACACCACCGACTTGCAACGCCGCTCACTGCTCAAAAACACCGCCGCCGCAACTATCGGCCTCGGCGCGCTGAACGCTGTCTCCGGCGCCGAACCGCACGCTGAAGAGATCATTCAGCCGCGCGCGCCGATACCTGAAATCGCGCAGCAAGCCGCGCGCCCAACCGTCCGCGAAAGCGTCAAGATCACCAAACTCGAAACCTTCCTGGTCAAACCGCGCTGGCTGTTCCTGAAAGTCCACACCAACGCCGGCGTCGTCGGTTTGGGCGAACCGATCACCGAAGGCCGCGCGCTGACCTGCGCCACGGCGATCAAGGAGATCGAGCCGTACCTAGTCGGCAAAGACCCGCGCGCCGTCGTGCATCACTGGCAGGCGATCTATCGTCACGCCTTCTATCGCGGCGGGCCGATTCTGACCAGCGCGCTCTCCGGCATTGACCAGGCGCTCTGGGACATCAAGGGCAAGCTGCTCGGCGTCCCGGTTTACGAACTGCTCGGCGGCCCCACGCGCCAGCGCATCCGCGTCTACGCGCACGCGGGCACGCCGGAGCTGATCCGCGAACGCAAAGCGCAAGGCTTCACCGCGTTCAAGACCGGCCCGGCAAGATTGAACGGCCGCTACGCGCGCCCGGTCGAGAACAAAGCCTGGATCGAAAACGCCGTCGCCAGATTTGCCGGGTTGCGCGAGATCGTCGGCAAAGACGGAGACATCGGCATTGATTTCCACGGCGCGGTCCCGCCCGCGACGGCCAAAATCCTGATGAAAGAGCTGGAGCAATTCCAGCCCTTCTTTTACGAGGAGATCATCAACTGCCAGAACGTAGACCTCATGGCCGAGTTGGCGAAGACCACGCACATCCCGATCGCCACGGGCGAGCGCGACTTCACGAAATGGGGCTTCCGCCAGATTCTGGAAAAAGGCGCGGCGACAATCCTGCAACCCGACCTCTGCCACGCGGGCGGCATCACCGAAGTGCGTCTAATCGCGGGAATGGCCGAGGCTTATTACGCCACGATTGCGCCGCACAATCCGCTCGGCCCGATTTCATTGGCCGCCGGATTGCAGATCGCCGCTTCGATCCCGAACTTCCTCTGCCAGGAGCAGGTCAGCTTGGGCGACGGTTACATCAAGAATCCGTTCAAGGTGCGCGACGGTTACGTTGATCTGCCGGCGGGGCCGGGGCTGGGGATCGAGCTGGATGAAGAGGCGATGAAGGACAAGATCGGTCACGATTGGCGCAACGCCGAGACGTATGACCCGGATGATGGGTCAGTCACAGATTGGTAAGTCTTAGTTGGTCATCCCCGAGGTGCGGGAGATGTGGGGCATGGATTTGTTCATCTGATACTGGCAGAAGGCCGATAACTGTAACGAGGAGCGTTTATGAACATTCAAACCGCCAGCGCCGTCGCCACACCGAGTTCCGACGCGGCCTGGGAAGCGATTCAGGGCGCTTATGACTTGCAGGTCCACGTCGCGCCGGATGTGATCGAGCGGCGCACGGACGACATTGATCTGGCAAAGGATTTCCTGGCGCGCGGCTTGAAGGGCTTCGTGCTCAAGTCGCATTACATCCCGACCGCCGAACGCGCGCAGGTCGTGACGAAGGCCGTGCCGGGCATCGAGGCTTACGGGGCCATCGCGCTCAATCACAGCGTCGGGGGCTTGAATCCCGTGGCGATTGAAATCGCCGGGCGTTCGGGCAACAAGATCGTCTGGATGCCGACAGTTGATGCTGCAAACGAAACCGCAGGCCGATTGGACGGCGGAACCGAAAAGCTGCCCTTCTGGGCGAAGATTCAGCGCGAGATTGCGGCGGCGGGCATCACGCGGCCTCCGATGACCGTGCTGGACGTGGAAGGAAAGATTTCCGGCGAGGCGCGCCAGTGTTTGGAACTGATCGCCAAATACAACATGATTATGGCGACGGGGCATCTGGGTCGTCATGAAATCTTCCCGTTGGTCAAAGAAGCGCGGAGCCTGGGCGTCAGACGCATCGTCATCACTCACGCCGAATTTCCATCACAGAATCTGACCGGAGACGAGCAAGCCGAACTCGCCGGCTTGGGGGCGATCATCGAACACTGCTTCACGACCTATCACACGAACAAAGCGCCGTGGGAAGCGGTCTTCGCCAACATCCGCGCGGTGGGCGTCGAACGCACGATGCTCTCGACCGATCTCGGTCAGAAGACCAACCCGCCGGTCGCCGAAGGCTTCGCGATGTTCGCGCAGCAGTTGCTCGATGCGGGCTTCGCCGTCGCGGAAATCAACCGGATGGCGGCGGCGATTCCAGCCAGCCTGGTGGAGTAATGAAAGCTGCTGAATTTGTTCCGATCAACTGTTTGACCGGCGCGGCTGTGGATGAAGCGAAGCCATTTTGAGCAGGAGCGATCATGGATTTTGCAAACGAACGATTACTGGTGGTCAGTGCGCACGCCGCTGATTTCGTCTGGCGAGCGGGCGGAGCCATTGCGCTGTACGCGTCGCGCGGCGCTCGCGTGCGCGTGTTGTGTCTGTCGTATGGCGAGCGCGGCGAATCTCAGGGACTCTGGAAAAAAGAAGGCATGACGATTGAGAAGGTGAAAGAAATTCGCCACGCCGAAGCCACCAAAGCCGCCGAAGTATTGGGCGCGGAAATTCGCTGCTTCGACGCGGGCGATTATCCCTTGGGCGTGACGAAAGAACTGACCGAAGAACTGGTGCAGGAATTTCGCGGCTTTCAACCGACCTCGGTGATGACGCATACGCCGGTTGATCCGTACAACGGCGATCACGTCGAGACATCAAAGCTGACGATGAACGTTCGCGTTTACGCTCAGGCGATGGGCTATCCGAGCGAGCATAAACATCTGGGCGCGCCGCCGGTATTTTACTTCGAGCCGCACCAGACCGAGATGTGTGAATTCAAGCCTGATGTGATCCTCGACATCACGCCGGTCTTTGAAACCAAAGTCGCGGCGATGCACTGCATGGACGCTCAGGTGCATTTGTGGAATTACTACACCGACGTAGCCAAACGGCGCGGCACGCAGGGTGGGCGCAATTCCGGCAATCCCGCGATTGTCTACGCCGAAGCGTTCCAGCGTGTTTATCCGCAAGTCACCACGGAGGCGTTACGGTGAAACATCGAATCGTCAAAAACATCAGTCGCGCCGAAGCCGAAGTCATCAAGACGCTCGGCGAACAGGGCGTCGCCACCATTCACGAAGCGCAAGGCCGCACGGGCTTGCTCAATCCTTATATGCGCCCGATCTATCCGACGGCGCGCGTCGCCGGTTCCGCCGTCACAGTGTCTTGCCAGCCCGGCGACAACCTGATGATTCACGCGGCGATTGAAGTCTGCCAGCCCGGCGATGTGCTGGTGGTGACGACGACTTCGGAATCAACGGATGGAATGTTTGGTGAGTTGCTGGCGACTTCCTGCCAGGCGCACGGCATCGCGGGCCTGGTGATTGACGCGGGCGTGCGCGACGTAGCCGATCTGACCGCGATGGATTTCCCCGTCTGGTCAAAAGCGATTTCCGCGCAAGGCACGGTCAAGGCAACGCCAGGATCGGTGAACATCGAGGTCGTCTGCGCCGGAGCAATCGTGCGCCCCGGCGATGTCGTCGTCGGCGACATTGATGGCGTGGTCGTAGTCAAACGCGAACTCGCCGCTGAAGTCGCTGAGCTTGGGCAAAAGCGCATCGAGAAAGAACAGAAATCGCGCGAGCGATTGAAAGCTGGAGAACTCGGTGTGGATTTTTACGGCTTGCGAGCCAGGTTGAAGGAACTCGGCGTTGAATACGTCGAAGAATAAAAAGTTCGTAGTCCCGCCTTCAGGCGGAAGGATTCGGCATTCGAGGCATTCCGCCTGAAGGCGGGACTACGAACAAGGAGCAAGCATGGGCGAAATCATCGCGGCGATGGCCACCTGCCACGCGCCGCAATTATTCACCTACCCGCCGGACGAAGACCCGGCGCAGCTAGACGCTTCCATCGCAGGGATGCGCGAGCTGGGAAAGCTGCTCGATGAAACCAGGCCGGACGTGATCGTCTTTCTCGGCAGTGATCATCTGGAAACGTTCTCTATCGGCTGCGTGCCGGCGTTTGCGATTGTCGCCGGCAGCCGCGCGGTGGCTGAATTTGCGGGCCGAAGCTACGACCTGCCAATTCATCGCGAGATGGCCGAAGACCTGCTCTACAAGCTGGTCGGCGCGGACTTTGACATCGCCTATTCGGAAGACGCCGTGCTCGGTCACACTTTCGCCGTGCCCTTCGAGTTTGTGATCGCGGGGCGCGACCTCCCGGTCATTCCGATTCACACGAACGTCTATCTGCCGCCGCTGCCGAGTCCGAAACGCTGCGCCGCGCTCGGGCGCGAGCTGGCGAAAGTGATCGCGTCGCGGCCAGGGCGAGTGGCGATCATCGCCAGCGGGGGGATGTCGCACTACCCCGGCACGTGGAAGTATCCGCAGCCCGAATTCGATTTTGACCAGTGGATGATCGCCGAACTGGAGCGGGGCAATGCGAACGCGCTGTTTGAGCTGACGACCGGGCAACTGGATGAAGTCGGCAACACGGAGTTGCTGCCCTGGTCAATCATGCTCGGCGCTATCGGCAATGTCCCGGGCGAGCTTGTGCAATACACGCCGACCTGGCATCACGGCCACGCGATGATGCGTTTCCTGCCGGCCAGGCCGCGAGCGGCTGCGCCCGCCGAAGCTCCGCCGAAGTATCAATTCAAGAATCAGGGCTTCGAGTTTTACAAACATCCGCCCGCTTCGGCCTACAAATTGAACAAGCTGCTGTTCGAGGTGCGGCACGATTCGGCGTTGCGGCGGCGTCTGCTCGACGAGCTTGACGCAGTGGCGGAGGAATGGGGCTTGAGCGCGGAGGAGAAAGAAGCGACGCGCGCCATTGCCACGGTCGGACAGGCGCAGAAGATCAGCGACCACGCGGCGGCATTGATCGCGGCAGGCGCGCATCCGCTGCAGGCGCTGATGTCTTTGCACGCGGTGCACGGAGAATTCAGAAAACTTCAGCGAGAGAAAGAGGAGAAACAATGAGCCGTTTGAAAGATCGGGTGGCGGTCGTTTCCGGCGCAGCGACCGGAATTGGAAAAGCCACCGCGTTGCGCCTCGCCGCCGAAGGCGCGAAGGTTGAAATCCTGGACATCAAAGACGCAGCGGAAACAGTCACTGAAATTCGCGCGGCGGGCGGCGAGGCGAATTCATCCGTCTGCGATGTGACCAACGAGGCGCAGATCGCCGAAGCCGTCAAAGGCGTCGAAGCGCGCCACGGCCACGTGGACATTCTGGTCAACAACGCAGGCATCCTGTCTGGCCGCACGCCCTGGCACGAGCTTAGCTACGAAGAGGTCAATCGCTTCGTGCAGATCAACTACATCGGCTACTTCCTCGTCTCCAAAGCTATCTATCCATTGTTGAAAAAGAGCAAGCACGGGCGGGTCATCAACGTGGCTTCGCGCACCTACTTTCTGGCCAATCCGGGGCAGATGGCTTACGTCGCGGCGAAGGGCGCCGTGATGGGAATGACGCGCGTGATGGCGAAAGAGATGGGTGACGACAACATCACGGTCAACGCCGTCGCGCCGGGAATGATCGCCACCGAAGGCACGCTGGCGCATTCCAACGAAGAAGCCTTCAACCGTGTAATGCAAAACCAGGCGATCAAGAAGCGCGGGCGACCGGAACACCTGGCAGCGCTGATCGCCTTTCTCGCCAGCGATGATGCCGAACTGATTACCGGGCAGATGATCCTGTGCGACGGCGGCGGGTACCTGCATTGAAGTGAATGCGCGAGCAGTAGCGAACGTACTCTGATCGTTTGTTCGCCGCTGGGTCACGCTCGCTACGCTCGCAGTACTGACTCGGGAAACCTCTGCCAGCCGAGTGAAGTCAGAGCGGCAGATGAATGACGCGGTCGGGAAATTCGTCCGGGGAAGAGCAGTAAAGCAGTGTGACCAATTCTTCAATGGCTGTTCCGATGGGAAGCTCTTTGGGCACAATGATCACGCCTGGCAACGGCTGACCGGCGGCGAGCCGTTCGTAGGCATACTTGGTCATCGTGTTGACATCGTGGGTGAGCATTACGCGCTGGCGCAACGCCGCCCAATCCAACACTTCCGGGTCTTCGTGTTGGTAGATTTCGGTCTCCTGCGCCAACAGGCAATCGAGCGCGGGCAAACGAAGGCGCACACCGCGAAGAACGCGGTGATTGAAATTCTCATCGGCGAGCAACGGAACCATGGCGTATCCTCAGGCGGGCTGGATTTGCGCGCGGCGATGACGCAGGCGTTCACGAAATGCCGCTATTTCAGGTCGGCTCTCGAGCTGTTGCCGCAGCGTTTCCGCCTCCGCAGTCCGCTGGCGCAGGTATTCATCTACAGTAGCCTGATGCTCCAAATAGAAGGCAATCGCCCCGTAGATGCTGCGCAACGAAAGCGAAGGGAAGCTGTCCTGAATCTGCTCCGCGGTGGCGCCTTGGTTGAACTCGTAGACAACAAGGTCAAGGAGCACACGCGAACCGGCGAGGCGCAACGCGCCATCCCGGTCAGCATAAAGTGGCGTGGTTTGGATAAGCGGAATCGTGTTCATAGCAGCACTATAACAAATCCTGCGTGAATTGAAGAGGCCGCGACAACGAAAGGGCGATGGCGTCAATGACTCGCAAAAACGCCGTGTGGCAATCAAACTTTATGACTAATGAAATCACGCTCAAGAAAATCAACGCTGAGGCCGCCGCCGCAAAGGACCTGCGCTATGCCTGGTACGTCGCCATCGTGCTGATGCTGTGCAACACGCTCTCGTTCATTGACCGGCAGATTCTGGGTTTGCTGGTCACGCCGATCAAGCTGGAATTGGGCATCAGCGACACGCGCATAGGTTTGTTGCAAGGGCTGGCGTTCGGCATCTTTTATACGCTGCTGGGCATGCCGATGGGGCGCATCGTGGACCGCGGCAATCGCCGGAATCTGGTGGCGGCGGGCATCTTTTTATGGAGTTTGATGACGACGGCTTGCGCCGCGGCGCGCGGATTCTGGACGCTGTTTCTGGCGCGCATGGGCGTGGGCGTGGGCGAAGCCACGCTGTCGCCTTCGGCCTTCTCGCTGCTCTCCGACTACTTCCCCAAAGAACGCCTGGGCACGGCGCTGAGCATTTTCTCGATGGGCGTTTTCTTTGGTTCGGGATCGGCGTTGATTGTCGGCGGTCTGGTGATTGGCGCGGTCGGATCGTGGCGCTTGACCTTTCTGATTGTCGGATTGCCGGGACTGTTGGCGGCCTTGCTGGCGTTCACGATCAAAGAGCCGATGCGCAAAAACCTGCTGGGCGGCAAAGAAAGCAATTTGAGTTTGGGCGAAGTTTTTGCGCAGGTGAAATTGCGCTGGCAATCGGTTGCGGGCATCTGCCTGGCCTTTGCATTTCAGGCGCTGTGCAATTACGCGCAGCAGGCGTGGTTGCCGACGTATTTCGCGCGCGCTCACGGCTGGCAACCCAAACAAGCCGGGTTGACGCTGGGCGTCATCTCGCTCATCACCGGATTGCTGGGGGCGTATCTCGGCGGCGCTCTCTGTGACCGTTGGCAACGGCGCGGCGTTGCGGAGGCGCCGCTGCGGGTTGGCGTGCTGGCTACGGTTTGCGCAGGCGTTTTTTTCAGTCTGGCGATGGCTGCGCCAGCGCTCGATCTGCAACTCGTCTTGCTGGTTCCGGCCTTCTTCTTTCTGGCCATGCCCATCGGCAGTGTTTATGCCTCCTTGCAATTGATCCTTCCGAACCAGGTGCGCGGCCAGATCGGAGCGTTGCAGGTGTTCACGCTCAATCTGTTTGGGCTGATTCTGGGGCCGTTCCTGCCGGGCTTTTTCAATGATTATCTGTTCCAAAATCCGCTGATGGTCGGCTGGTCGCTGGCGCTCACGGTAGGCTTGGCCTCGCTGCTGTCGGCGATTTTGTTTTACGCAACCTGGCGTCCGTATCGAAAGCACTACGTGCAGATGCATGCTTCGTCGTGAAATTTTGCTTTTTCGCAAAGCTACACGAAGGAACAACAGAAACCGTTACATACAATAGGAGGAGCAAACCATGACAGACGAAGAAAGAATCATCCAAAACACCGAAGAAGATCAGGCGTGGGCCGATCTGCTTTCACCGCTGCGCCGCAAATTCATCCTCAGCGTGGGGGGCGCCGGACTGACGGCGGCAGGACTGGCCGCTGGCGATATTGAAGCCGCAGGCCAGGAAATCGTCACTCCCGGCAATTTAAGCTTCAAGCCCATCGTGCCGCCGCCCGATGTGGGGAAGAGTCCGTGGGGATACGAAACCTGGAAGGAGCCAACGCCGCGGCCACTGAGCCTGCGTCCGGGCGAGGAGCGCAGCCTGCCGAAACAACCGCGCCCGTACACTGACATCAAGAGTTACCACGCGCATTTCTATTTTGACGAAGACAGCTACGAAAAAGCCGCGCTGGTGCGCAAGTGGGCGGCTGAACGTTTCCCAGTCGAGTTGGGAAACTGGAATCTGGAACCGCGCGGCCCGCACGTGACGCCGTCGTTTTATTTCGGCTTCACCAACGACCTGCTACCGATCATCGTGCCGTGGTTGCAACTCAACAGCCTGGGGCTGACCATCCTGTTGCATCCCAACACGGACAATCCGCGCGCCGATCATTTGTATTACACGCTGTGGGTGAACCGCTCGCAGCCGGTGAACGCCTACAACATGCCGAAGCAGGCAACCGTGGAGAAGATTTTCCCGAACACCAGGCCGACGGTGAAACTGGAAATCTGAACCTGATACGATTCTCAGATGAAGTCCGTCCGCTGATCCTCAAGGAAAATGCACTGCGGCTGTTTGGGTTGAGCTAATGATGAGCAATGAATTGAAACTCGGATTTGTCGGTTTTGGCGAAGCGGGCTACCACCTGGCCAAAGGCTTGCGCGGCGCTGGACTGACGCGCATTTGTGCTTACGACATCCACGCGAACACACCCGGTCGCGGCGAAAAGATTCGGCAACGCGCACACGAAACGGAAGTCAGGTTGTGCGAATCGAACGCGCAGCTTGCCGCAGAATGCGCTGCGCTGTTGGCGACTGTCACGGCCAGTTCCGCGCTTGAAGCCGCCGAACAAAACGCGCCGCACCTGACCGCCGAGCACATTTACGCTGATCTCAATTCGGTTTCGCCTGACCTCAAACGTTCCATCGGACAACTGATCGAAGCGCGCGGCGCGCGTTTTGTCGAGATTGCCATTATGTCGCCCGTGCCGCCGCACCTGCATCGCGTGCCGATGTTTCTGGGCGGCCCGCACGCGCAGGCACTGGTTGAATTGCTTGCGCCGTTCGGCATGAACCTGGAAATCATCTCCGACCAAATCGGCGCAGCGTCGGCGACCAAGATGTGCCGCAGCATCGTCGTCAAAGGCCTGGAAGCATTGCTGTTCGAATGCGTGCT
>Ga0247727_10017441_pt1 | contig 11433 bp, 11 predicted proteins | sample WisWelCaveWW1625_FD_202498 | JGI IMG/M metagenome (GOLD analysis project Ga0247727, IMG submission 202498) | Biofilm microbial communities from Wishing Well Cave, Virginia, United States - WW16-25 | ecosystem: Environmental > Aquatic > Deep subsurface > Groundwater > Cave microbial mat | place... | reverse complement strand
GGAGCGGCCCAGCTCGTGACGTTCCGCACACCGCACACTTGACACCGAGCAGCCGGCGTCTTATCCCAAGAGCCGTCGCGGAGAACAACACGTCGCGACCCAAGGAGGAAGTAGGCCATGCATCTTATTCGGTGGGACCCGTTCCAGCAGCTGGTCGCGATGAACAACCGGCTCAACCGCACGATCAACGATCCTTTCACTCCGCGCACCGACGATTCCTTCGGGGCGTGGGCTCCGCCCGTCGACATCTTCGAGAAGGACGATCACCTCGTCATCCGGGCCGAGATCCCGGGCGTCCAGAGGGAAAACATGCACGTCGAGATCGAAAACAGCGTGCTGACCCTGCACGGCGAACGCAAGCAGGAGACCGAGGTCCAGGAAGAGAACGCGTACCGAATGGAGAGGGTCTACGGGACGTTCACGCGCAGCTTCACCCTCCCGACGACGGTCGACGGCGCGAAGGTCACGGCGACCTGCAAGGACGGCGTCCTCGAGGTGACCGTTCCGAAGGCCGAAACCGCGAAGCCCAAGAAGGTCGAGATCAAAGCCGCGTAATCGCGCGCCGCAACTTTCCCCCGCGGATCCCGGCGGCACGCGGCGCTCCCTGACGGTGGATTCCCGCCGTCAGGGCGGTGCCTTCCGGAGGTCGGGCTAGGTTCCAAACTGTCTTGTCATAGGGGGACCACTGCTATTCGCCAGAGACTCTCCGAGCACTGCGACTTCTGCGCGCTCGGGCTGAACTATGTGAAGCGGGAGCTCGACCGGATGACCGATCCCACCGCCCGCGTCCTCAAGGGACACTTTTGGCGAGGAGTGACCACCGACTCCCGGAATCCGGGATCAGGACGTCGCGACTCAAGGAGGAGGCCATGCAACCTATTCGGTGGGACCCGTTCCCGCGGCTGGTCGCGATGAGCAACCGGCTCATCCGCACGCCCAACGATCCTTACACCCCGCCGACCTACAAAGACGGCGTCCTCGTAGGTGACCGTTCTGAAGGTCGAGGCCGCGAAGCCCAAGAAGGTCGAGATCAAGGCCGCGTAATCGCCCGCCACGGCTTCCCATCCTCGCAGCCACGCGGCGCGCCCTGGCGGCGGATTCCCGCCATCAGGGCTTTTTCGTGAGTGGAAGCAGGGCGGACGGGTGTGGAGTGGACGAGCGGAGGCTCTGCATGGAGCCCGTAGCCGGCCGGCGGAAGGAAAGGCAGGAAACCTACGGCCCGACGCCGCTGCCCGCAAACTTGGTCGCCGCGGAGCCGGCGGCCCGGGCTCCCGAGCCCGACTTGGTGTCCATGTCGATGCTGCCCTTGAAGTGGGCGCCGTCGGCCAGGACGACCCGTGGGGCGCGGACATCGCCCAGGACGGTTCCTGTGGCCGCGACCTCTACATTCTCATCCGCGGTAATGTTGCCCCTCACCTGGCCGCCCACAACGACGGACTTGGCGTGGATCTCGGCGATCACAAGGCCGTTCTGCCCGATCGTCACGCTATAGCCGTTCAGGGTGATCTTCCCTTCCACTTTGCCTTCGACGGTGAGATTCTCGTTTCCGCTCAACTCGCCCTTGATGTGAAGGGACTTGCCGATATTCGCCACGTTGGTCATCTCCGTTCTCTCCCTGGTTTGTCTGGGAAATGAAGGCGCGGCAGCCTAGCATCTGCCCTTGCCAGCCGAGTCACTACCGATGACTCTCACGTGCGGGCGAGCCGAGCAATCGGTGCCACGGAATCTTCAATTCTCCCGCCCGAGGATCGATCGAATGTCCCGGGCGTGGTCGCGTGGAGGTGATGATGATCCGACCGCCGTGGGCATACGCGATATCGTTCAGACCAAGAAAGTGCCCCGGACGCCAACGAACCAGGGCGCCTCGGCTTTCCTCCGGCATGGGCGTGACCTCCACCTCGGTCGTCTGCTGAGTCGTGAGAACGCTGACGAATCGGTCGCGGGCTTCTACAGTGTGGAAACGAGCGGAAGACCAAGGACCGAACTCTGGCACTAGCAGGATGCGCACGGCCGTCCTTTCGGGAGGAAGTCGAGTTCAGAATAGCACAATCCGTCGTCGCCGGTTGGATTGGTCGATCGGCGGCCCCGCTCAGGCGCCGGATCGAGTCGGTGCCTTGGTGCTACTATTCATCGTGAGGGTTGGGCCATGCCGCTTGTGCCGATGGTGGTCGAGCAGACGTCCCGCGGGGAGCGCGCCTACGATATCTATTCCCGCCTGCTCGAGGACAACATCGTGTTCATCGGGGCTCCCGTCGACGACGTGCTGTCCTGCCTCGTGATCGCACAGCTCCTGTTCCTCGAGGCCAAGGATCCCGAGAGAGACATCTCGATCTACATCAACTCGCCGGGCGGATCCGTCACGGATGGACTGGCCGTCTACGACACGATGCGGTTCGTGAAGCCGGACATCGTGACGATCTGCATCGGTCAGGCGGCGAGCATGGCGGCGGTGCTGCTCGCGGCCGGAACCAAGGGGAAGCGCCTGGCGCTCCCGAACTCGCGGATCGTGATCCACCAGCCGCTCGTGAGCGACCTCTCGGGCCAGGCAGCCGACATCGACATCCGGGTGCGAGAGGTCCTCCGTATGCGAGAGGCGCTCAACGGCATCCTGACGGATCACACCGGTCAGACCATGGAGCGGATCGAAAAGGACACTGATCGGGACTTCATCATGACGGCCGGGCAGGCCAAGGAGTACGGACTGATCGATCAGGTGATCCACAAACGTTCGTGAACGCCACCACGCGAGCGATGATCGACGTCATGGGGCCGTCGACCTCGGGGCCTCTCTGGGAGCGAAAGCCGACTGCGCGTCGTGACGGTGGAGAAGGTGGAGAACATGAGGCCCACTGTGGAGCCGGTTCTCCGTTGGCGATCGGTGGTGGGCTAGTTGTTGCTCGCCATGCAGCTCCTGACGTTGCGCTCGTAGCCTGGATCGCAAACCCAGTCGTTCCCCGAGTGGTCGAAGTGGGCGTTCGTCGGCATCGACAGAACAGCGCAGCGCGCGTCGCTCTTCTGGTAACCCCGATCACAGTCCCAATCGGTCCCTGAGCGGGCGAGGTGGCCGTGCGGGGGGATCTCGACGGAGACACACGACGTGCCGCTCTTGCGGAAGCCGCGGTCGCACTCCCAGCCGTCGCCCGAACAGTCGAGATAGGCATTCGGCGGCACCTCGACCGCCTCGCAAGATTGGCCGACTTTACGGTTTCCGCGGTTACACCTCCAACCACTTCCAACGGGGTCCAGATAGGCGTTCGAGGGCACGTCGATGGCGCTACACGCGCCGCCGACTTCACGGTAACCCCGATCGCAATCCCATCCTCGACCGCGTGAATCGAGAAAGGCGTTGGGAGGGACCTGGACAGGCGCGCACGAACCGCCAACGTCGCGATACCCTCGGTTGCATTCCCATCCGCTCCCCCGGGAGTCCAGACGAGCATTCGGAGGCACCGTGAACGCCACGCACGAATGGTTGACCATCCGGTAGCCTGGATCGCACGCCCATCCGCTGCCGTAGCTCTTCGCGTGCGCGTTCTGGGGCGGTGCAACCTTGGCAGACGCGACGGCGGGCCCGCTCGTCAGGAAAAGCACGACAAGCAGCTGCCAATGGAGAGGAACCTGTCCTCGAGTGTTCATGGGACGAAGACCTCCTTCGCGCAGAGTAGCAACCACATCAGATCGCCGCCACCATGTGGTGAGGGGTACATCGCTCTCGTTCGGACCGCCCAGGACTATTCCATCGCGGCCAACACCTCGTCGAGCGACAGCGTGGCGAACGTCGTGGCGTAGTCGGACATCGCGTACGGGATGACGAGCTGTCGGCCGTGCACGAGGCTACCGCAGGAATAGACGACGTTGGGCACGTAACCCTCGCGCTCGTTTTCGGCCGGCTTGATGAGCGGCTCGCGTAGGCGGCCGATGACTCTGGTCGGATCGTCCCGGTCGAGCAGGAAGGCGCCGATGCAGTATTTCCGCATCGGCCCCACGCCGTGGCTGAGCACGAGCCAGCCCGCCTCGGTCTCGATCGGTGAGCCGCAGTTGCCCATCTGGATGAATTCCCATGGGTACTTCGGCTCCAGAACGAGCTGCGTGGTATTCCAGAAGTGCAGATGGTCCGAAAACATCACATAGATGTTCTCGTAGTCCTGCCGGCCGAGCATCGCGTACAGGCCCTTGATTCTTCGCGGAAAAAGCGCCATGCCCTTGTTCTGTACGGCCGGACCGTTCAGCGTGATGAACTTGAAATGAAGAAAGTCGGACGTTTCGATGAACTGCGGCAGGATGAGCTTGCCATCGTAGGCAGTGTACGTCGCATAGTAGGTTCGTGTGCCGTCCTCCTCCTGGAAGAGAACAAAGCGGGCATCCTCGATCCCGTTCCTCTGCGACGGCGTGACAGGGAACAAGACGCGTTCGGATAGACGGGAGTCCGGCGCGAACTGCACTTCGTAATTCGACTGGGCCAGCATCAGGGTCTTTCTGGCCACCGCTTCCGTTTCCTGGTCACGCGTCTGGAGCTGCTTGACGGCCAGACCTACGCTCGTGCGCAGTTCCTCCAACGTGAACGAGTCCCCCAGGTCATTGAGGACCTGCCGGCTGAAGTCTCCCACCAGGCCGAGTTCCTGAAGCTTCCGCTCGAAGAGACTCCTCTCGTACGAGGCATTCGGCACGTGAGCCGGCTCGAGGCTGTAACGGGTGGGCGGGTTGATCGTGATGTTGGCATGGGCGTCCAGGAATCCCGTGCGAAAGGTGATCGAGGAGATGTGCCCTTCGCCCGTGGCCCGCAGGCTCAGAATGAAACGCAGCGAGCCGGGGGGGAGGTCCGACTGGTCCAAGTGAGGCACGATGGAGGGATTGAACAACGCGGCGGCCTCGAGCGAATACTCGTGGGTGAAATATGCGCCGAGCAACAGCTCCCGCTCTTCGGAGAGCTTCTGGTTGGAGCGCAAGGACGGTCGAACCTGCTCGAACCGGCGTCTGAGGAATTCGCGGATCTTCAGGTGGCGCTCCCCGAATTCGGCTTGCACCTGCTCCAGCACCTCATGGATTTCGCTTTCGGGAAGGGCCATGACTTGTGCGCAGAGCTTGGCGGTCCGGCGGTTGCCTGTCAGGTGAAACGGCCGAACCAGTACGCGGGAGCGGTCCGGACACAACGTGACATTGCTGCGTTTGACGTTGATCGCTTTCATCAAGTGTTCGGGGCTACTGAGCAGGTTGGTTGAACACAGTTAGGGCGTTCTGCATGAGCCTCATCTCCGCGAGGGAGAGCAGGAATGCCAGCGTGGATTCCGCTCCCTGATTCCGGTTGACTCGGTCGACGTGCAACGCATCGCGGCATCCGCCGGTCTTGGGAGAGTACAGCTCCAACCCGAGATCGTTCCAGCCGAGGAACCAGTCGAAAGCATGCTGGGCCTGCTCATACCACCAGGAGTTCGATGTGGCCCGGTACGCTTCGAGGCAGGCCGACACCATCGCTTGCGCCTCGATGGGCTGCTGGTCGAAGTTGGCGCGCGTGCCGCCGCGCCGATAAAAGCCGTTGCTGCCGATGGGCCGCAAATGGCCGTTCTCGGAGGTTTGCACTTCCGCCAGCCAGCGCAGCCCCTGCAGGCCTCGCTCGAACACGGCGGGTTGTCCGGTGGCACGTCCGCTGAGGATCAGGGCGTGCGCGAGCTTGGCATTGTCGTAGGTCAGCTCCTCTTCGAACCAGGGCCAGTCCGGGTGCGCGGCCTTGTCGAATAGCTCCATGAGTCGCGCTGTGAGCGCTTCGCGCGTTTGATTGACCAGCCGCTCACCGCTCAGTCGGCGCAGGTATTCGTGAATGCCGATGAGGCTGAACGCCCATGCCCGAGGTGAAGTGAACTGCATCACCGCCGGCAGTGCCTGCGCGAAGAGTTGCCCGGCCATGATCTGGAAACTCCGATACGACGAACGCCCCACGGCCAGACCCAGCGCCCAGAGCGCGCGGGCGTTGCAATCCTCGGATCCCTGTTCATCGAGCCAGCGGCGATCGAAGCTCAGGTGATTGTGGAACCGTTTCGTCTTGATATCGAACGCGTGGTTCAAGAACGCCGCGTAGGTCGTGGCCAGCGTCCGCACCCGCTCGGGTTCTTCTCCCAACTCGTCGAGCAGTATCGCGAGAATGAACGCGCGCGCGTTGTCATCCGTGCAGTAGCCCTCGGAAAAATTCGGCACGGTGAACACGGCGTGCTGGAAAATGCCCGTCGAATCCGTCAGCCGCGATAGATGATCCAGCTTGAACTCGGGCAATTCCCGAGGCTGCTGGTCGAGAGTCTTGGTTGCAAACGATTTGCGAGACAACGCCGCCCCTTGGAGCCGCGCCAGCTCGAACGAACGCATGTAGAGCCGCGCCACGTTGCTCCAGACCATCTCGCGGCCGAGCTTGTAGGCAGTTTTTCGCATGGCGTGCCGACGCGTGTCGTCGCGCAGCAAGCCGATCACCTCGCGCGCGATGGCCTTGGGATCGCCGAAGGGCACCAGCACGCCGCGCTCTTCTGCTAGCAATTCGGCGGCGTGCCAGTATGGTGTCGAGATCACGGCTTTTCCGGCGCCGAACGTGTAGGCCAGCGTGCCGGACGTGATCTGTGCTTCGTGGAGATACGGGGTGATGTAGAGATCCGCCGCTCCGATGAACTCCTTCAGCTCCTCGAGCTCCACGAAGCGGTTGTAAAAGATGACGTTCTTCTCGACGCTGTTCTTCTTGGCGAGGCGCTCGAGGCCGAGACGGTAAAATTCGCCGTGCTCGCGCAGCTCGTTGGGATGGGTCGCGCCGAGGACGACATAGACCACGTCGGGGAACTCCGCGAGAATATGGGGCAGCGCGTTCAGCACGTGCTCGATCCCCTTGTTCGGCGAGAGCAGACCGAACGTGAGCAACACAACCCTCCCTTCGACGCCGAACTGGTCCTTGTAGTAATTGGGATCGACAAAAGGTATGTCGGGGATGCCATGCGGGATGAGATCGATCTTGGCGGGCCGGGCCTGGCAAACCTCCTGCAACATCTGCCGCCCCCGCTCGGACATGACCACGAGCCGGGTCGAGCGCGCGATCAATTCCTGCATCACGCGCCGCTGCTCGGCGTTGGGGTCGCACAGGATGGTGTGAAGTGTCGTGACGACAGGCATTCTCAGTTCGCGCAGGAGCGCCAGAAGGTGGCTGCCGGCCGGCCCGCCGAAAATGCCGAACTCGTGCTGCAGGCAGACGATGTCCGCGTTGCCGATGTTGAGGAAGTCCGCCGCGCGCAGGTAGGACGACAGGTCCTGCTCCTCGATCTCGAAGCGAACGACGTCGGGATACTCGTAGCCGCCCTCGATGTCATTGACCGGCACTGCGAGGCACTGGCTCTGGGGATGTTCCGCTGCCACCGCTTCGAGCAGGTCGGACGTGAACGTGGCGATGCCGCATTTGCGCGGCAAGTAGTCGCCGAGAAACGCGATCTTTCGGATTGCAGAAGCTGTTTCCACGAAACCGTATCATCGCCTGCCTCACTCTCAGCGTCAAGCCAGACAATCGGGACCCACGGGTTCGAGGTGTCGGGAATGGCAGTATCATCAACTCATCAACCCCAACACAACTCGTTATGGCTCAGCGCGGACGGGGTCGCGGCGAGAGGCGGGTAGGCTGCGGGGATCTCTGGACGCGTATGGATTCTTGGACCATACGGCATCGACTTTTTCAGCATCCTGCTAGATCGTTGGCGTGGCGACAGAGTCTTCCGCCCAGCGCTTCCGAAGGTAGAAAAAATTGATGATCCATGCTGCAGGGTTGAAGCTGAGCATCGTGAGCGTGATCCAGGCCCAGTGGTGACGCTGCGCGAAGAGCCATGCGAGCGCTGCGTAAATGACGCCGCAGACGATCACGGCACTGACGCCGGATTCAAGCATGATGCCGAGGCCAATGCCGCCGATGAACGACTGGATGCCAAAATAGTAACCCCACCGGTACGGCCTCTTCCCGGGATTGCGCCGCTGGAAGCGACGATTGAGAGCGAGTGCGACGACCATGGGCACGCCAGGCACGCCAATAACGATGGCGATGAGCGCAAGAGCAATGAGATCGGGTCCGATCGTGTTCACGGAGCTCGCGGCGAGATGGGCACTGACCGGTGAGGTTTCGCCGGTATCCTCCAGATTGATTACCACTTTTCCTCGAGCATGGCCCTGTTCCAGATACCGGATCGCCTCGGAAACCTCACTCAAGCTGTAACGCCTGTCGATGACCGGTGTGACCTTTCCGGCCTGCATGAGATCGCTCAGGATGGTCAGGTCCTTCTTGTTCTGTTCCGCCAGCATCATGCCCATGTCCTGGCTCACGAACGGTGACAACATGAGCGCTTTGATCGGACGAACCAAGGGCCCGATCCACCGACGGTCGTTGGGTCCTCCGCCGCCGATCAGGACGTATCTCCCCCTGGGCTGCAAGACGCGCCTGTACTCCAACAACGAATGGTTCCCAACGTTGTCGAGAATCAGGTCGTAGCGTTGCCCACTCTTGGTGAAATCCTCCTTGGTGTAATCAATGACCTGGTCTGCGCCGATCGATCGGACCATGTCCAGATTCCTCGTACTGCATACGCCGGTCACATCTGCGCCGAATGACTTGGCGATCTGCACGGCGAACGTACCCACGCCTCCCGACGCGCCGTTGATCAAGACCCTCTGCCCCGGCTGAATCTTCCCCTTGTCGCGAAGACCCTGCAATGCCGTGATTGCCGCCACAGGTACAGAAGCCGCCTGCTCGAAAGTCAGGTTCGCAGGTTTCCGCACCACCGCTCGATCCGCGAGAACACAGACGTACTCGGCGAAGGCCCCGGTTCTCCCGCCGAATACGTCGTCGCCTGGTTTGAACTGCGTCACGTTCGTGCCGACCGATTCCACCGTCCCCGCGTAGTCAACGCCCAGTCGTGTGACCTTTGGCTTGAGCAGGCCAAACCCTATCAGGCGAGCGATGTACGGCTTGCCTTCCATGTAATGCCAGTCAAGTGGATTGACGGAAGCCGCGCGAACTCTGACCAAGACTTGATCGTCATTGGGAACAGGCTTTTCGATTTCTTCAAGCCGAAGGACATCGGGGGAACCATAGCTGCGATAAACAATGGCTTTCATCAGCGGGGCCACGCCCGGGTTCGGTGTCTGGGCCAGCGCTGCGCCTGTGAACGAGAGGGCAGCCATGCGGAATGCGGTGATCAAGAGTTGTGGATGTCCTTTCATGAAGAACCTCTGCGAGCGACTCGTTGGACGAGGCCGTATGGTCCAAAAACCAACCGGTGCAGTCAAGTGGCGCCATGGAGTCGACAGGGGAGTGACCACGAACCCTTTGTGACGCATGTCCGCCTGCATCGCGCCGTCAGTAGATCCAGGGTACGAGGCGCCAGGTGCGCGCCCGATAGGCCGTGTACGCGTCGCCGAGCCCGGCCACGAGGGCCTGCTCCTCCACGTGGATCCGGTAGAGGTATCCGACGGTGGTCAGCACGACGATCGCACCGGCGCTCAGCCAGCTGCCGAGCCCCAGTCCGAACCCGAGAAACGCGATGCTGGCGCCGAGATAGCTCGGGTGGCGGACGTACCGGTAGAGGCCCCGGTCCACAAGGCGGTGGCCGGACTGCACGGCCACGACCGGCATGTGGAAGCGGCCGAGCTGCGCGATCGCGACCGACCGCACCGAGATTCCTCCGGCGAGAATGGCGAGGCCGCCGATCTGCACGGGAAGGGTCAGCCGTCCGAAGTGGCCCGCGCCGCCTTTCGCCAGCAAGAGGGCGAGGCCGATCCCCGAGCAGGTGGCAAGGATGATGGCCAGCGTCGAACGCCGGTCGGACGTGCGGGTCGGACCGTGCCCCCGGCCTCGCGGGAACACGATCATGCCGTCGAGGAATATCCAGACGAGCAGGATCCCGAGGTCGAGCGCGCGCAGAAGACCCATGTTCCTCCCCACGATACGCGAGAACGGGGACGGGAGCGAGCCCGATCGCCGCGATTTCCACCGAGGGCTGCGCGTCAGCGGACACGGTCGTGCCACTCGCGCCTGGGGCCGGCCATCCGCCAGCCCGGGCCGCTCCGCGCCCCGCGGGCGAACGCACTGACACCGAAAACCTGTGGGATTCGCGGCCGACTGGACGGCGCTCTGGTTCTTGGACGCTGCGGGTGCTCGACGAGCCGCCTCCCGGAACCGTTCGAGGGCTCGAGCGCGGGGCTGCTCGGCAGGGGAGAGACGCGCTTGTCAAGTGAGGACGTCGGCGTGGAGAAGCGCACACGAATCCTGCATCTCGAGGACGAGCCCAACGACAGGGAGCTCGTTCGGGCGATCCTTGCGGACCTCGGTCTCGCGTGCGAGGTGGAGAGCGTCGCCTCCCGAAGCGAGAGTTCGTTTCGGCCCTCGAGCGAGGCGGGATCGATCTGATCCTCTCCGACTACACGCTTCCCGGTTTCGACGGCTCTTCCGCGCTCGAGATCGCCCGCGAGAAGGTGCCCGATGTACCCTTCATCTTCGTTTCGGGGACCCTCGGCGAGGAGGCCGCGATCGACGGCCTCCGGGACGGTGCGACGGACTACGTCCTCAAACATCGGCTGTCTCGACTCGCGCCCGCGGCGCGTCGGGCCCTGGGCGAAGCGGACGAGCGCCGGAAGCGTAGGCAGGCCGAGGAAGCGCTCCACGGCGAGCAGCAGTTTCTCAAGGCGCTGCTCGAGAGCCTCGAAGCGGGGATCGTGGCCTGCAATTCCGAGGGGATGCTGACGTTCTTCAATCGGGCCACCAGAGAGTTCCACGGCCTGCCCGAGGGGCCGATCCCCAGCCATGACTGGGCCAAGTACTACAGCCTGTACCACCCGAACGGCAGGACCCCGATCGAGCCGGAAGCCATTCCGCTTTTTCGCGCCCTCCTGGGCGAGCACGTTCGAAACGCGGAGGTCATGGTCGTTCCCCGGCACGGTCCCGCTCGGACTGTTCTGGCGAGCGGCCAACCCATCCTCGACCTGCACGGCAGGAAGGTCGGCGCCGTGGTCGCCATGCACGACATCACGGAACGGAAGCAGCTCGAGGTGCAGTTCCGGCAGGCGCAGAAGATGGAGGCTGTTGGTCAGCTGGCTGGTGGAGTCGCACACGATTTCAACAACCTGCTGAATATCGTCATGGGCTACTGCGAGCTGGCTCTCGCTCAACTCGCCGCAGAGGATCCGATGCGGTCCCGGGTGGAGCAGATTCTGAAGGCGGCGGAGCGCGCTGCCAGCCTGACGCGTCAGCTCCTGGCGTTCAGCCGGAAGCAGATCGTCGAGCCCAGGATTGTGAACCTCAATTCCCTCCTAGGAGCCTGTCCGAGTAATCCCCACTTTGGGGCTAGACGGACGGGCGTGGTTGTGGTTTCTATACCGCATGGCTAAAACCTTCCGAGAGTGGAACCTCGATCAGCAGCTGCTCTTCCCTCC
>Ga0247727_10017440_pt1 | contig 11433 bp, 8 predicted proteins | sample WisWelCaveWW1625_FD_202498 | JGI IMG/M metagenome (GOLD analysis project Ga0247727, IMG submission 202498) | Biofilm microbial communities from Wishing Well Cave, Virginia, United States - WW16-25 | ecosystem: Environmental > Aquatic > Deep subsurface > Groundwater > Cave microbial mat | place... | reverse complement strand
GGCACTCCGCCCCGCCCACAGCCCCTCCCGTCGAACAAGCCTCGAAAGTTGCAAGCGGCAAGCGATCAGATGCCGCCGTATCTGCCCCGCCAGGGTAACATCGTCAGGTGAGGCAATACGGGGGGTCAACATTGCGAGCCGTTTGACAGGCTGCCCACATGAAATAGCGCAGAGCCGAAAATCTTCACGTCGCCGAGACCGATCTCGGCGCAAGTTGTGCCTGAGGGCCAGTCAACAGCAGCTGCCTGCCATATCGCCGCTTTTCTGCCGTCTTGTTGAGGACCAGACCAACAGTCTTTTCTGCAAGCGCTGGTGTCGACAACATCAACTCCAAGGCATTGTCCGTGGTCACCCGGCCATATTCTGCCACCAATATCGCGACATCGACTAGATCAATGAGGGCTCGCGAATCGACTACAGGCAGCAGTGGCGCCGTATCGAGGACGATTAGATCATAGTTCTTGCGGGCCACGTAGAGGAAATCGGCTAGTTCTCGGGAAGCAAGGATCTCGATGGGCAGCAATGCATCGCGGGCGATCGGTCCGGGACAGAAGAATAGACCAGACTCCCCATCGCGTGTGACTACTTCACACCCATTTGTCTTACCCTCCAGCAGGTCGACCAAACTATATTGAGCCGAGGGGGTTAGTTGAGCGGTCAGCTTTGGATTGCGCAGATTGCAATCGATCAGTAGCGTCCTAACCCCCGAGACGGCCGCATAGTGCGCCAGATTCGACGCTATCGCCGTCTTTCCTTCGTTCGGGACGGCGGAGAGCACAGCGACGACTCTAGTTTGTGCACCATTGCCGTCTTTCAACACCCAGCGCTTCAACGCAAATATTGCCTGCGAGAACGCCGAGGATCTGTTGTTCAGGACTTCCTTGAGAACCCGCGGACCTTTCGTTATGGACATCGGCACGGAGGCGACGAGGGGCATTTGCAGCAGGCTCATGATCTCGTCGGGACGGCGGATGACGCCGGACATGTGATCCTTCAGCAGGGCCAGCATGGTTCCGAGCCCAACACTGCCCATCAAAGCCAATGCCAGGATCAGCGCCTTCCGCGGGGCCGAGGGGAGGGAAGGAGCGCTTGCGTGTGACACGACGCGGGAATCGGCGGCGATCATGCTTTCCTGCGCCTGGGCATCCTCTAAGCGCGCCAGCATCGCGACAAACAGATTGCTGGTCACCTTGGCCTGCCGCTCGAGCTCGAACAGCTTCACGTTCAGGCGATTATTGTTGGCGACAGTGCTCTTGAGCCTGGCCAGCTTGTCTTCGAGTATTTTCACTCGAGCGTCTGCAACCGCAAATTCGTAAGTGGCACTCTGAATCACCCGTGCCGTTTCCTGTTGGGTCTGACCGCGCAGATCGCGGATCTCGGCATGTGTTCGTTGAACTTGTCCATTGAGCGGTCCGAATTGCGTGGTGAGGACTGCCAGCCTCCTCAGCACCTCCGCTTCCTGCTGGCGAAGCCGCGCAATCAGTTCTGATTTCAAGACCCTGGCGAGGCTAGTCGTTGCATTTGGATCAGCCAAGAGACGCTCAACTTCGTCCTTCTCCGCCAATTTGTTGGCTGCATCGGCCCTGGCGGAGGCCAGCTGCACCATCAAATCGCTCATCTCTCGCTCATCGGCAGCGACACCACCAACCACGACAAGCGCGTGCTCCTTTCGGTAATCCTGGACACGAAGATCTGCTGTCACGACCTCGTTGCGTAACTCCGCGAGGCGCTCCCGCAGCTTCTCGATCGCCTGTCGCGTGCCGGCAACCTTGGTCTGGCGCTGGTCGTCCAGGAAGGCCGTAACGAGGGTGTTGGTGATTTGTGCAGCGCGGACCGGGTCGCCGTGCGTGAAGGTCACGTTGAGGATCAGCGTCAGGCCTTTGCGCCGGACGTCGAGCAACGTCAGAAACTTCTCGATCAGCTCCGGTGGGACATCTGGGTCGTAGCTCACAGCTCGCTTTGGTGAGCGCCATGCTTCGGGGATCAGGGCCATAACGGCACTTCTTACCTGCGACACGAACCCAGGAGCGAAATAAGGATCGTTGACAAGCTTCAATTCTTTTATGACTCGCCCGACGAGAGGGGGTGAGCGAAAAATCTCGACGGCGCTGTCCATAACTGGCCCTATCAAGAAGCGGCTGGTGTCGAGATCAGCGACGACCGGTTCCCCGCGCATGATCTTCGGCTTCTGGTTGTCCATCAGCACCTGTGCGGTGGCAGAATAGTCAGGCGGGGTGGCAATGACGAACGCCACCGCACCGAACAGCACGAGAAAAATCGACGTCAGGATGAGCCACCGTTCGCGAGTAAGCACTCCAAAGATGCGATGGAGGTCCAGATAGTCTTTGGGCGGCAAACCCATCGGTCTGGGCGCCACCGCATAGCTGTTGAGCTTCAATGTCTCGTGCTGACCAGCGTCGCCGTTCTGAGCTTCCATTGCTAGCAACCTATCCCTGTCCCATCGGCGCCTTTGGAGGAAAGACCCCCGCGTAATGCAAAACGAGTAACCATCTCCCGCGGCGAGCCCGGAATCATCTTCGTTCTGGTTTCAAAGTTAATGCCACGCCCTGCAGGCCCTCGCGAACGGCCCACACGTCAGTGCGGAAGGCAGCAATCTGCTTCCTCCGACGCATGCATCCAGGACGCATCGCGGTTGACCATGACCGCTGAAGACAACGAGGAAGAAATGTCAGGGCGCACAGGGCGAAATTCAGAATCAATCTTGCCGCCACCACGCTTCGTGATCGCGAGGACAGACGGTCGCGGCGGCATGTCAGTCTCCAAGTCAGGCCAGTGCGTCGACGGGTTTTGAAGGTCCCCGGGACCCGCCGGATGTCGCATTGCAACGAAAAGAGCCGCGAGATCCCGCGTGAACTGGGCGCCACATAGGCCACTCCGAACAATAATCGCTACCGATTTCGCGGTTTGACAGCGTAGTTCCATTCGGGATGGAACGTGTCGCCGGTGATGTTCAGCGTCGCCATCTCGGCATCGCTGGCCTTGATGCCCTTCTCGTAAGTGCGCGGGTCGAGCGCGCATTCGACTTTCAGTCCGGCTTTGGTCGTGGTGGCGCCGATCAGCTCGACGACGGCGACACGATCGGCTCCTTCTTCTTGGTGTCGACGGAGATGACCGGCTGCCCGGCGGCCTGCGCAGCAACGACTTTTGCGTTGATGTGCTCGAACTGGGCGTTGCGATCGGGATGCTTGGAGCCTTCATCGGCCTTGCGATTGTGCTGGCGCGAGAAGCCGAGCTTCACCAGTTCCTTGGCGACCGTGTCGGCGCTGATCAGATAGCCCATCGCCGTCAGGGTTGCTGCCAGCTTGTCCATGCTCATCAGCGGGGGTGCTGGCCGGAGTTCACGAGCCCACGTGCGTACTCGCTCAGTGTCATCCCCCGGAAATGCCGGGAAGCTTCTGAAAAGAGCGCGTCCAAGGATTGATAGAGTACTTCGATGTGCTCGGGCGTTGGAAAGTAAGGACTCCCACCCGGCATCAGCTCAGACGAATGGGTCATGAACATCGCATACGGACGTCTCTCGTCAATGCATGCTCGGACCACGCGACGCATGGTCTCGAGGTTGCCCGGGAACGGGCGTAGCCAGTCGTTTGGCAGCAATCGCTGCGCGAGTGACTGCCCGATACGACTTCTGAGAACAAATCGAGGCACGACACGGTGGGAAATCGGAAGCCGGGGGATAATCGTCACTGGAACTTCGACAAGCGGCCCCGAGCCCGGTCTACCGACATAATCCAGGTCCATGAGGTATGCCCGGTCGGGGAAGAAGCGAAAATCCGTCCCGCCGCTCCTTGACGGATCGCCCATGTGCGAGGCCCACGACACGTAGGGAGTGACGGAGCAGTCGACCAGGTATCCGAATTCCGAAAGGATGCGCGCATAAACGCAATCGAAACCCCAACGTCCCGCACGATGACTTGTGACACGATGGCCAAACGTGTCCTCGAGGAGATTGGTGATAAGACCGACCTTTCGCTTTATTTGAGCGAAAGGATACTCCATCAAATAGGGATGACATTTGGTGTCGTTGAATGTAAGTGGTCGATCGATCGGCGGCGAGTCCCAGGCATGCAAATGCATCCCAACCTCCGCCATACTTCGCTCTTCGGCAGCGCGCGCAAAGCGAACAAACGTAGGGTCTACGGCCATTTCGTAGTTGGTAAGATACGTCGGCTTGAAGCCATGTTTTTCGCACAGGTCCTGAAATCGCCCCAGGTATTGCGCGTTGTTTGTTGTAATGTTACCGGCACGGGACCAAAGATTGTCGCCTTCCGTATCGATTGTGATGATAAAGGCCGGAGCGGTTCCGTCATTGCTCACTCGATGCCCCGCATATTCCATGTTTCCACCCGAGGAAAGGGAAGCGATTTTGCAGGTTGGACTCGTCCCAGGCCAATGTTGGCTCGCGTCGCGCGGGTTACACTGTCCAAGGCTGCCCGGTTCGTCATACCGGCGCGATGATCGTCCATGCATTTCCGCCGCGGCCCCATCAGGGGTTGAACTCCGCTCTCCTGGCGTTCGGCAACGCCGAGCGAAGGGTAGCCTCGTCATCGGGGCACTCGGGCGTCCGCGGACCACCAATCTCGAGATGACGCAGGCACAGCCAGGCCTCCAGTCGCGTTCCAGCCCGGAGTCCGAGCCCGGCTGGCGCGAGGGGATCCGGTGGCACCAAGGCCCGCGCGCTCCGGTCGGTGATGTTCGGATATCCGCCTACCTCGGCGGCGCTGTCGATAATCCTGCCGCCCCCCGCGGCGACGTAGCTCACGACGCGAGTGTCGAAGGCACTCCGCTCGCGCGGACGTGAACCAGCGTGGTGAGAGACCCAGGACCATACTAGGTCGGCGGCCAGGACCTTCCAGGAGCCGGACACTACCGGGGGGGTGTCGGCTAGGCTCGACGTGCTGCCGCTCATGCTGGTCCCGGCATCGGCCGTGCCAGAACAGCAATGATTGTCCTTTGCGAAAACTGACGCGCCCCGGGACGGCTGCTTGAATGCGTTCGGCAACCGCACCGCAACCATTTCCCGTGGCTCGGTGCTCGGGCCGCGCTTCACCACATTACCGATGAAGGAGGCTCGTGTTAGTTGGTCCGAGCGATCGCCGTAGACATGCAATGCCGCCTTGCCAGGGTTGTGGACAAAGTTGTTGGCAATGTAGGCGCTGGCGCCAGCGCCGACCACCGGGTTGCGCCATTTGTTGCTGGCGAATAAGTTGCCGACCACCTCGACCGCTTCGACCTTACCGCCGATTAGCAGACCCATTGAATGATGCACTTTGCGATGTCCCGCCCTGTCGAGCGCCTCGGCGAGTATCGAATTGCGAATCGTGATGCGCGAAAGGCCATCGCCCCAGAGGCCTATGATCTCGTCCGTCGACCAACCGGCGGTGATGTTCTCGAGCCGCACATCGGACACTTGACGCTCGCAAGTCGAGCACGTTGCGACGCCGATTGCGTCTACACTGCCCTTCGCTCCCAGCGATGAAGTGGAAACGGGAAACGCCGAAATATGCTGAACGACGACGTCATGCGCCGCGACTAGCAGCTTTGCCCCGCGCAGAAATATCCCGGGTGCCGGCGCCGACTGACCAGCCACCGTCACTTGCGCACTTGAGATGCGCAAATCGGTATCGAGTTCGATGACACCGGCCACGTCGAAAACAATGACACGAGGACCTTGCCTTGCGATCGCAGCACGCAGGCTCCCGGCGCCGTCGCTGGCCAAACTCGTGACGTGGATGATGCGTGTCCCGGCGACAAGGCCACCGCGCGTCTTGGCACCCGCTTCGACGACGCCCGTTGCGTGCACCGGGGCCACTCCCGGCGCCAGTGAAAGCCAGGTGATCGAGACGAAGGTGGCCGCCGCCCGCCGGACGTCCGGGCGCTCGAGGAACGCTTTTAGGTGGCGGCAAATCATGACCATTTGGGGCCCAGCTCTCCAGCCATCGGCACTTATTGCCTTTATTCCGTGACGCCCTTGTTGCAGCTCGTAGCACAAAGCTCTGTGCACGCCCGGCGGAAAGGAAGTTTCGGTGAATATGAGCCCGTCTGTTGGCTGTTACGCGAGCGTGCGCGGTTCCGCCGGCAAGTCGACCTTGTGCAGCGACGGGAGAACTTGCTGGTACACGCCTATTGTCCTTCGCGTGACCTCGCTCCAGTCGATGAAGGTTCTTTGGGTCACAAACGCGGATGGGTCCGACAACGCAGCCTCGATCCTGGCCCGTAGTGCCGCTGCATTGCCAACAGGGAAATAGGAAACGTCGTTCAGCTCCAGCACCTTGTTTGCGGAGATATCACTGGCAATGATTGGCCGCCCGAATGAGATGGCCTCCAGAAGCGCGTTGGACATGCCCTCGTGCAGGGAACAGTTGACGAAGAGCGCGCATTTGTCATAGAGCGCGGCGAGCAGCCGGCGGTCAATGCGCCCGATGAAGTGAACGCGGTCGCTCGGATGATTGAAGAAGCGGTCCGCGTAGGCGGGCTCGGACCTCCCACCAGCGACGACAAGCTTGACCGCGCGATCGGCTAGTCCAGCGAACGCGTCTACCAATGTATCGTAGTCCTTGTCGGCAGTCACGCGCCCAACCGCAAGAACGTAGGGTGACCCGCCGATGCCCAGCCCGTCCCAGAAAGCCTTGGCTTCGTCGGTGACCATGGCATCATCGACGCCATTTTGCACGACCTCGACACGCTTGAGGTCGTAGCGCCGCTCCAGGTCTCGTTTGTATTTCTCCGAGACGACGATGACGTGGTCCGCAAATCGGATCTGCATTTCGCAGAGGCGGAAACCGATCCGGCCGATCAGCCCCCATTTCACGTATTCGTAGTCCGACGATCCATATCGCACCACGACCTTCAGCCCAAGAAGCCTGTACAAGGAAAGGAAAAGGGCGGCGCTAAGTCCTTGGAGATGAACGATCTTGGGTCTTTCCATCGCGGCGCAAAGGAATGCTAGGAAGTGATAAATGATCTTGTCGGTGCCGATTACCCGCAACGTGGGCAAACGTTCCAGCAAAACTCCTTTGTACTCCTCTCTCGTGATGTACTCCTTTGTTCCGACGAGTTTCACCGAATAGCCGGATTTCGCCACGAGCGGAAATACCATCTCAGCGTTTTTCTCTGCGCCGCCTTCGACGTCTGGAATGCCGCGCGCACCTATAACCATAATGTCGGACATTTTCCTAGACCCATTGTCATGCACATCCGGATGTGCTGGAAAAACCACGATTGTCGGACACCGTAGCGCGTCGAAGCCGCCAATGCTTCCTTGCGTCATTGTTAACGCTTCTCGTGACGAGCGGGCACGTTTTGTCGATGGAGGGTTAACATGTGTTTCGATCTGGCGAGGCCAGGCACTGCGCGGGCTTGACAGCCGTAACGAGGAACCACGGATGGACCAAACGACGCCAACGATGGTCGAGGCCCGCGATGGTACGCGTGCGACGGGTAGGCGGGTTCGAGTAGGTCTTCTCGTGGGCTTGGCCGAGCTCGTGCCTTGGCAGCGATGCATTGTGCAAAGGATTCTTGCCGACCCCTGCGTCGAGATCTCTCTCGTCATCGAGGGTCACCCGCAGGAGACAGACGCCTCATCGCCTTTCGATCGTCCGGCGCGCATGGTCTGGGACTATATCGACAGGGGCGAGGCCGCGTTGGCGCGACGCTTGTTCGGACGGGCACTGCGACAGAAGGGAGTTGCCGCGGAAAAGCTCGACAACGGCCACGTCGGCCTGCATGCGCTTCTCAACACGGCGAAGGTTCGTACCGTGCGGCTCGACGCATTGGCTGCTGGTTCGCGGAGGCTGGCTCTGACGGCGGCCGACCTCGACGTCATTCTCGCCTTGGAGCCGGGGCTTGTCTACGGCGGCCTATCTGCCATGGCCAAGTATGGTGTCTGGAGATTATCTTCGAAGGGGGCGCAGATCGACAGCAAGACACCGCTTGGGTACTGGGACGTTTATAGCAACGACGCTTTCACAAACCTGCACGTGATTGCAGCTCGCCAAGGTGCACGAGGCGATAGCGTCATCGCCAGCGGCAGTTACTGCACATTCCGTTGGTCGTGGAGCCTCAACGCTCTGCTGCTTGGCCCCAAGTCGGCATGCCTTGTTGTCGATGCCCTGCGTCGCCTCCAGTGTTCCGAGTCATGCGCCACCAAGTCCTTGGCTGCACCAAAGGTGCAGGCAACGGTGGTAACCGAGCGGGGCCTCGTGCATGCCCTCGCGGCGCCGCTCAAATGTGCCGGCAGAATTCTGGGGGAAGCGATCCATCGGGCACTTTTCGAGGAGCGCTGGCGCGTGCTTCTGGTCGAGGGTACGCCCGAGCCGCGGAGCTCGACGGCGCCCATCGTGATTGAGCCGCCCATCGGGAGCTACTGGGCGGACCCGTTCGCGGTCCGCTGGAACGGCAAATGCTACGTCTTTTGCGAGGAGTACATCTACGCAGAACGTCGGGGTGTCATTTCCTGCGTGGAGATTGGCGACCTCGGAAACTTGTCGGGATCGCCGCGCTTCCGTTCACGCAGGGTCCTGGAAGCGCCTTACCACCTCTCATACCCGTTTTTGCTCCAGCGCGAGAGCACGCTCTACATGATCCCGGAGAGCTCCAGCAATGGGACGATCGATCTGTGGAGGTGCGTCGAGTTCCCGGGCGTCTGGTGCAAGCACAAGACCATAATGGATGGCGTGAGCGCCGCGGACACCACCTTGCTGCAGTGGAATAGCAAATGGTGGCTGTTCACGAATATCGATCGAAGCGGCGTGGGCGACCATTGCAGTGAGCTACATGTGTTCCACTCCGACGATCCGATCGAGGGTCAGTGGCGACCGCACGCGCTGAACCCCGTTATCGTCGATGCGCGTCGAGCACGAATGGCTGGAGGCTTTCTCAAAGCCAAGGACGGTCGCCCTGTAAGATGCTGCCAGGTGCAGGGACGGCGGTACGGCGAGCGAGTAGCCTACAATGTGGTCGAGGAGCTGACCGAAACGCGATACGTGGAACGCAGTATCGGGGACTTCATCCACGTTGCGAGCGCGCCCCGCGCCAAGCACCATCACATCGCCGAGAATGACGGATTGGTGGTGGCAGACGAGTGCTTGGACTCCTCCAAGCTCAGCCGCGTCTTTCGCCACTCGTTCTGGTCACCGTGAGCTGCTGCCGGTTCCACGGACACTTGGTTTAGGTGTCATGATTGGACTGGAGGTGGCAGATGGGACGACGCAGTTTCAGTCGGGAGTTCAAGCTCGAGGCGGTGCGGTTGGTGCGGGAGCGCGGGGTGTCGGTGGCGCAAGCAGCGCGCGATCTGGACCTTCACCAGAACATGCTGCGCAATTGGGTTAGGGAGTTCGGGGCCGACCCGGCGCAGGCCTTTCCGGGCCAGGGGCAGATGAAGCCCGAGCAGGCGGAGATCGAGCGGCTGCGCCGCGAAGTTGCCAAGCTGAAGGCCGAACGCGACATCCTAAAAAAAAAGCCGCCGCCTACTTCGCGAAGGACCAGACGTGATGTTCGGGTTCGTTGCGAAGCACCGCGGGATCTGGCCGGTGGCATATCTATGAGAGGCGCTCGGTGTCTCGCGCAGTGGGTTCTATGCGTGGCTGAGGCGGCGCCCGAGTGCCCGCTCGCGCCGTCACGAGGTGTTGAGCGCGAAGATCAAGTCGAGCTTTCAGGAGAGCGATCGCACCTACGGCGCGCGGCGGGTGTGGCACGACCTGCTGGCTGCCGGGATAGAGTGCGGGCTGCACGCGGTCGAGCGCCTGATGCGTCGCAACGGGCTGAGAGCGCGTCCCAGACGACGGCGTTTGCCGATCGATCTCGGCAGCCGGCCAGCGGCGGCGACCTCGGCGAACGTGCTCGACCGCTGCTTCGCGGCGCCGGTGCCCAACCGCAAATGGGTGGCCGACTTCACCTACATCTGGACGGGCGAGGGCTGGCTGTGTGTGGCGGCTGTCATCGATCTGTTCTCGCGACGTGTGGTCGGCTGGTCGATGAGCGCGGCGATGACGGCCGAACTCGTCACCGACGCGCTGGTGATGGCGATCTGGCGGCGCGGCCGGCCGAGAGAGCTGCTGCACCATTCCGACCGCGGCAGCCAGTACACGAGCGAGGCGTTCCAACGGCTGATGGCCGAGCACGGGGTGATGTGCAGCTTGAGCCGCTCGGGCAACGTGTGGGACAACGCGGCGATGGAGAGCTTCTTCTCTTCGCTCAAGGTCGAGCGTGTGGCCCGCAAGGTCTACCGCACGAGGGACCAGGCCAGAGCCGACGTATTCGACTACATCGAGAGGTTCTACAACTGCGCATCGGAACACCCATCTGGCTATGTGATTGAAGAGAAGAGGCTTTGCTGACCGGGATGCGATCCCGCGGGGTATTTTGGGTTCTGGCGCGCCCGCTCGTTGATGGATTGGGCGGTAGATGTTCTGAGAGCGGCGCGCGCGAAGATCCAGGGACCGTCGGACAGAGGATGGGCGGCTCCGATCTCGCCAGCCTCCGCCGCCAGCCTCAGCGTCTCGGGCGCGATCTTCAGGAGCTTGGCGGCGTTGCCGAGGTTGAGCCAGGGCTCACTCCCATCCTCCGCCGGGCTGAACACCGGGATGCGATAGTTCGAGCGCATGGAGGTGACGCGTTCGCGGGTCCAACGATTACCGTTACCCGTTTTGAGGCCATTGCGGTTGAGAAGGCCGGCGATCAGGTCGTCGCTGGCGATGAGCACCAGCTGACGCACGGCTTCGACGATGTTGGCAGAGGTGCTGTTGCGTTGCCCGCGCCGTCGCTTGGGCAGGCGCATCTCGCTGTGGGCGCCACCGACCCAGTGAACAACGAGGACGATCTCGGAGGCCGCATCGTCGATATCGGCCACGACCTCGTGGATCAGCGTGCGCACGATGCGCTTCTTGAGCCACGCATCGGTCGTTGGCGCTGACCAGACGGCCTTCAGGTCCGACGCCAGTACGCCGAGCGACGAAGGCTCGATGGCAGCCGCGGGCATTGCCGTATCATGAGCGGCTATCTTGCCCTCCACCTCGGCCACATGCGACAGCGCTCTGTTCCAGCGCACTTCAAGCTCGCCTGCCACCAGCCGGTTGGCGGGATCTGCGGCGTCATATTGCCGGAAGGCCCGGTCGGCGGCATAGCGCGCCGCTTCGAGGTCGCGACCAAGGGCCTCGCGGACCTGATTCCGCCGTTCTCCGGCTTCCTTGGCGGCAGTGGTTGCAGCGACGATGGCGCCGGGGCCGACAACGCTCAGCAGCACCTCCTCGGTGGCGTCATCGCGCAGTCCGCCAAACGCGATGCAGTGAGGGCCGCCATTGTCCGTCCAGGCCCGACTGCAGCTATAGCGGGGGATGCCATGCTTCGTGCCCGTGTATCGGAGCGTCAGCTTGCGCCCGCAGCGACGGCAACGGATCAAGCCGGTCAGCAGAG
>Ga0247727_10017439_pt1 | contig 11433 bp, 7 predicted proteins | sample WisWelCaveWW1625_FD_202498 | JGI IMG/M metagenome (GOLD analysis project Ga0247727, IMG submission 202498) | Biofilm microbial communities from Wishing Well Cave, Virginia, United States - WW16-25 | ecosystem: Environmental > Aquatic > Deep subsurface > Groundwater > Cave microbial mat | place... | reverse complement strand
AGTGCCTTTCAAAGAGAACTCCAGCGGCCATTTGCATGACGTTGCAAGTGACCGCCGGTTTAGCTGTAAGGGGGAACACTCGAAAAATTTAATGCGCCTAATTCGTGCGCGAAAACTCAATCCGCCGGTTCCGGCGCCGGCCTTCGGGGGTGTCGTTGGGCGCAATCGGTTGATACGGTCCAAAGCCTTTGGTCACGATGCGCTCGCCGGCAATGCCGCGGGCCATGAGATACGCTTTCACGGCCTCGGCGCGCGCTTGCGACAGCCGCATGTTGGTTTTAACGCCGCCGGTGTTGTCGGTGTGTCCGTGAATCGCGACTTTCATCTCCGGATAATATTGCAGCGTATTCAACGCTTTGGTCAGAATGGCTTCGGATTCCACCGACAGCACGGCGCGGCCCGTTTCAAAAACGACGCCGTCGAGAACGATCGGCGCGTTATTTTCGACCTTCAAAATTTCGCGCGGCACGTCGTCATCGGCAACCAGCGGATTCGTGCCGCGATTCACTTCCGTGGCGTCCGCAATCGTGCCACCGTCGGTATCCTGTTTCAATGGATCGGTTTGGTATTTCTTCACCTCATCGCCGTCCAACAAACCGTCGCTATCCGAATCTATTTCCAACGGTTGCGTTTGATGACGCCCGATTTCTTCGCCGTCTTTTAAGCCGTCGGCATCGCTATCGGCCAGCTTGGCGTTGGTTTTGTGGACTTGCAGCTCTTCGGCATCGCTCAAATCATCGTCATCCGTGTCGCCCTTCAGCAGATTCGTCTGATACGTCGAGACTTCGTCGCCATCCGTCAAACCGTCTTGATCGGTGTCCGCTTGATTCGGATCGGATTTATACTTTTTGATTTCATCCAAATCGCTCAAGCCGTCGCTATCGGAATCGATGGCCAGCGGATTGGTGTGAAAGGTTAAAACTTCCGCGCCATCTTTGATGCCGTCGCGATCCGTATCCTGGAGCTTCGGGTTGGTGCCGCGCACTTTTTCGTCATGGCTCGCCAGTCCGTCCCGGTCCTGATCCGGGTTGCCGCGAAACAACCACGTAAGTCCGGCAGTGGCGGAAACAAAACCGTCGTTCGCGCCCTTGCGCTTATCGTCGAGCCGATCGTTGCTGACGAAGTGATAAAGACCGCGCAGATCGAACGCAATATTCTCGCCGAGGATAAAACCCAGGCCGCCGCCCAACGGGGTGGAAAAATTATTTTTCTCGTAACTTTTTTTCCGATTGAACCGCCTGGGGTTGGTGCTGAAATATTCCACGCCGCCCGCAATGTAAGGCCGAATCGCTTTGCTACGAAAAGGCGCAATTTGGCCCAGCAAACCGGCGCCGGCAAAGTCCGTCCAGAACGCTTCCTTCTTGAGCAAATTGCCGGCAACCTGTCCATAGCTGACGCTGAGTTCATAGGCAAAGCGTTCGCTCAGATGATGCACCAGAAACGCGTTGGAATACGGCCATTCGCCGGCGGTCGCAAAATCATCGCCCTGATAAAACGTCGCGCCGGCGCGAATGCCCAGGCCGACGGTGTTATTTAAATCCTGCGCGGGTGTGATCGTCGCCGACAGGCAGATCGCCCACACCAGCAAAAAAATATTTCTCTTCATCGTGCTCTCCTCGATGAAAGTGGTTTAGGTTTTCTCTCTTTCCTGTTATTTACTTATACAACCTATATGCCAGAATTCGCAAATAATTGTTACAATTATTGAATCGTTTAATGCCTTATTTTGTGTGAAAAATAAATGGCGCAAGTGAAGTCCGGCTGGCGTAACGGGATGTTGCTAAATTAGAAAACTCGCCGAACACAAGTCGGACTTCGCCGCTTATCGAACATTCAGGCAGCACTCGAAAACCTGAGCTCGAATTCCGTCTTTTCACCCTTTTGTCTTTTTATCTTTTTTGCTTTTTATCTTTTTTGCTCTTATCGCACCAGCATCATCTTCATCACCCGCTCATAATTTCCAGCCTGCAAGCGGCAAATATAAACCCCGCCCGGCACGAGTTGACCGGCAGCATTTCTGCCATTCCACGTCACATTGTAATAACCCGGTGCTTGTTGCGCATTCACCAGCGCCATCATCTCGCGTCCGAGCATGTCAAAAACTTTGAGCGTCACCAAATTCTCTTTGGGCAATTGATATTTGATCGTCGTCTCGGCATATTTCCCGGCAAGCGCAAACGGGTTCGGAAAATTTTGCTCGAGCTGAAACTCACTCGGAATCAAATCGTTATTTTCTTCCACCGCGGTGATCGTGCTCGAGGTGCGAAACGTTGCGCGATTCGGCCACGTCACGGTGACGACGCCGTCGGAAACTTTCAAATGCCAGGTGTAAGTGGAATTCACTTTCAGCCGCGACATGATATTCAACAGCGCGCTCGTGTCTCGTACGGCCGGGAAAGAGAGATCGAGTTCGGGGCCTTTGAGATTGATCACGTACTTCACCGTATCTTCTTTGTCATTATCAAACGAACGGCTCCAGAGAAATTTGAGCGGCTTTTGTTTGTTCAGTTGTACCGTCTCGTTATTCACCGGCGCGAGCAGGCGCGGCTGGCTCGGATCGTTGTTGGTGACGAGAAACAATTGCTCCGCGGACTTGCCGCCGCCGGGCGCAATGTTCGTCAAAGAAAAATTTCGCGGCCCGCGTTCCGCGTCCGGCGTGATGGTGATATTTGCTATCAAGCTGATCGCGTTCGGCACGATAATGGAATTGATCACAATCCCCGGCCCGACATTCACCACCGTGCTCTTGTTGATGAAGTTCGCGCCGGTAAAAATAATATCCACGCGCTGCTTGCGAAACGCAAAGGCTGGCTCCAGTTTTTGCAGGACGGGCGCCGGGTTATGGATCGTAAAAATTCGATTATCCGAAACCGCGCCCTCGCCGTTGCTCACCGCGAAGTTGCGTGTTCCCAACTCGGCGTTCGGCCCGATGGTGATATTCGCCGTCAAACTATCGGCACGCTGCACCGTGACGCGATTGACAATGAGGTTCGGCCCGACCATCACCTCGCTCAAACTGCTGTGAAAATTCTGTCCTATAAAACCGACGTCCAACGTCTGCAACCTTTTGCCGATCGCGGGATTGATGCGCGTCAGAATCGGCGTCGGCATCACCGTAAAAATGGCGCCCGCCGAAACCCCGCCGCCGGGGCTGGCGTTGGTCACGGAAAATTGGCGCAGGCCGGGCGTCGCATTCGCAGCAATCGTCATCGTCGCCGTTAAGCTATCGCGGCGATGCACGACGAGATTATTTACCGTAATTTCCGCGCCGACATTCACCGTCGTCGCACCGGTGAAAAAATTTTCGCCGGTGAAACCGACGTGCAGCGTTTGCAGGGGGGCGCCGCTCACCGGCGTGATGCGCGTCAACTCCGGGGCGGGATTGTGGACGGTGAAGGTTGCAGGATTCGACGCGAAGCCGCCATTATTGATCACCGTAAAAGGCCGCGGCCCGGCATTCGCCTCTGCTTCAATGAGCAGGCTCGCGGTCATGCTGTCCGGGCTGTGAACGGCCAGATTATTCACCGTAATATTCGGCCCAACCTCAAGGCTGCTCACACCGCCGATAAAAAACGCGCCTTTCAATCCAACGATGACTTTCTCCAAACGCACGCCCTGAAGGGGGTTGAGTTTCGTCAAACTCGGCGTGGGATTGGTCACCGTAAAAACGCGATTTTCAGAAGTCAGCCCATTGCCGTTGCTCACCGTCACCTGGCGCGGCCCGACAACGGCATTGACGTTAATCGTAATATTCGCGGTCAAACTATCGGCGCGCTGCACGGTGATTTTGTTGACCAGAATATTCGGCCCGAAATTAATACTGCTCAAACCGTCGACGAAGTTTGCGCCATTGCAACCGACGTCCAGAGTTTGAAAACGAGAACCGGCCGCCGGCGTCAAGCTCGTCAACGCCGGCGCGGGTTTGCCGACAATAAAAGTTTGATTCACCGATTTGCCGCCGCCCGGCTCACCGTTCGTGATAAAAAAATTCCGCGCCCCGATCAGCGCCGCGGCGCCGATGGTGATATTCGCCGTCAAACTATCGGAACGCTGCACCGTGACGCGATTCACCATAATATCCGGCCCGACGTTCACGCTGCTGATGCCGCTGAGAAAATTCGCGCCTTTAAATCCAACGTCGAGCGTTTGCAACAGGCCGGCGTTATTCGGTGAAATTCTCGTCAACACCGGCGAAGGATTGTTGATCGTGAAAGCTTGCGTACTGGAAATTCCGCCGCCGGGCCCCGGATTGATCACAGAAAAATCACGCATGCCGTTAGCCGCTGCCGGAGAAATCGTCAGACTCGCCGTCAAGCTCGTCGCGCTCACGACCGTTATCGAATCGACCTGAATTCCCTCTCCCACATTGACTTTCGTCACGCCGGCAAGAAAATTCGCGCCTTTGAACGTAACCTTGAGCGACTGGCCGCGTCCGCCTTTGGCCGGCGTGATGCTGGTTAGTGCCGGCGCAGGGTTGTCGATGGTGAACGATTGCGTCGCGGAATTGCCGCCACCGGGCGCATTGTTGCTCAATGAAATCGCGCCGGCGCCGAGCGCCGCTTCCGCCGTAATCGTCATCGTCACCGTGAGACTATCGATGCGTTGAACGCTGAGGTTATTCATGAGAATACCGGCGCCCACATTCACCGTGGTCGCGCCGCTGAAAAAATTCGCGCCTTTAAATCCGACGCTGAGTTTTTGCAAACGATTCGCCGTCGCCGGATTGAGCTGCGTCAAAATCGGCGCGGGGTTTTCAACCGTGAAAATTTGTTTTTCGGAAATCCCGCCGCCGGGGCCTGTATTGATGGCCAGGAAATCGCGCGGCCCGGTTGTCGCATTCGCCGCAATGGTGAGGGACGCCGTCAAACTGTCGGCGCGATGCACGGTGATTTTGTTGACGGTGATATTGGGTCCCGCATTCACACTGGTGAAACCGGTGAAGAAATTTTTGCCTTTAAATCCAACCTCCAAACTTTGCAAACGCTTGCCGTTCACAGGAAAAATTTTCATCAACGTCGGGGCGGGAACCGGCTTGCCGATGCCGCTCAGCTTAAGATTCAGCGGATTCTCATTCGCATCGCTGCTCTTGATTGTGACGAGGCCTTTTTGCAAACCTTCCTGCAGAGGATTAAACCTGATGGCAATATCGCCGCTGTCGTTCGGCGGCAAAACAAAACTTTTCGCCGAAAGCACTTCGAAACGATTATTATTGGAAGCAACGCCATTAATGTTCAGATTCACCGCGCCGCGATTGTAGACGCGCACGGTCAAAGTTTGCGAAGACTTGACCTGCACGGAATCGAATTTAAATTCCGCCGGCTGCACCGAAATTTCCGGCAAGGCGTTGGTTACGCCGGCGCCACTCACGGGAATTTTGGTGATCTTGCCGGTCGAATCGTTGCTGAAAATTAGCAACGTATCGATCTGCGCGCCGAGCACTGACGGCGCAAAGCGAATGGTTAATAATTTGTAACCCTGCGGCGGGATAACGTGCGCGTTGCCGCCGAGGAGTTTGAAACTCGGATTGCCCAGCAGCATATTCGAAATATTCAAATGGCTCACGCCGATATTGGAAATCGTGAGGAGCAAATCGCCGGTTTGGTCGAGGCTCGTCCGGCTAAAATTTAGTTCGGCCGGCTCGAGCGCCATCACCGGCATCGTGCGAATTTGTGCGAACGGGATATTTGAGGAAATGAGCAGAAAAACTAAAAGAACGGCGCGCGTCGTCGAACGCAAAATCGGTGTCTTCATGGTCGCTACCCTAAATTAATCCAATGGTCTTCTTGCGCTCCATGCTCGCAGCCACGCGATAAAAATGGGGTTTGCCCTTCCGGAATAATATACCGCCGGCAGGCGGCAGGTGCGGGTTTCGCGGCAAAAGTGCAGCCTGACTGGACTGCGCGATTTTACAAAATTGAGGCATTCCCTCCAACAATTTATTTGTCTTGAAAACCATCGCGGCATTAGCTATATTGCGGTACCTGCATAATAAAAAATTTATCCGGACGATTCGCAAAATCCGGATACCAAAAACATTTCCCGGATGATGGAAAGGCGCGTCTCATGATGAGGCAATTTTTTTTGTACGGCATGGCGGGGCTGCTCTTATTCGCGTGCAACAGAACGCCCATGCCGCAGGGCGATCTCGCCAGATTGCAAAGCCAGATACTTGCCGCCGGTGATACGGAAGCGCAACAACGCGCCAATCAATGGTGGGAGGAATATCGCAAGCAAGGTCTTCCGCTTGTACACGATTCCACTGCGCTCTTCCTTTATAAAGGCGCGGCAAAAAGTATCCGCCTCGCAGGCGATATGACGAGCTGGCAACCCGGACCGCAATTTCAGCGTCTTGGGCAAACCGATCTTTTCGCGCTCGAACAACATTATCCTGACTCCGCACGGCTGGACTATAAATTCATCGTCGACAGCTCGTGGACGCTCGATGCCGGAAACCCGCGTCAAATGCTGAGCGGCTTCGGGCCCAATTCCGAACTGCGCATGCCGCGTTACAAACCGCTGGCCTATCTCGATAGCCTGCCTATTCTACCGCAGGGCCGAATTGAAGAGTTCACCATTTACAGTCAAGTGCTGCGCAATCAGCGACCGGTTCGTGTTTATCTTCCTCCCGGTTATGAGCAGAGTCAGGTGGGTTATCCATCGCTGTTTGTGAATGATGGCTTGGAATATCTCGAATTCGCCCGGCTCCATCGCACGCTCGATTATTTAATTCACACCGGCGAAATCCGGCCTGTCGTCGCAGTGTGTGTCCCGCCGATTAAAGAAGAACGCCGCGGCGAGTATGGAAACAATCCGCGCTTCGCGGAATTTATTTGCGCGGAACTGCTGCCGCGCATTCAAAAGAGCTATCGCGTGGTTGACAGCGCCGATCATCGCGCCATCATGGGCGCCAGTTTTGGCGGACTTATTTCATTTTATATCGCGTTGAGCAAGCCCGAGGTCTTTCATCGCGTCGCCGGGCAATCGAGTCACTTTGGTTTCAAGCAAGGCGAGATTTTCAATCTGCTGCCGAAAGCCGATCGGTCGCTTTATTCATTTTATATTTCGTGCGGCACGTACGAGGCCAATGTCGGCAACCTGGGCATCAGTTTTATCGAAATGCATTATCGCATGCGGGAAGCATTGCGAATGGGCAAAGCGCGTTTCGGTTACCACGAAGTCGCTGCCGGCCACAGTTGGGGTTTTTGGCGCGATGATCTGCCGAGGTTGTTGAAGTATCTCTTTCCGGCGGAGAAGGTGGCGGAAACTGTTTCAAGACCAGAAGAAATTTCTTTATAACTCGAACAAACTGAGTATTGACACTTTGAAATAGGTTCGCTATATTTTCAATGAAAAACTCTTGGTGATACGATGATGAATCAGGATAATCAAGCCTTGAAAGTGGCGTTGGCGGCTGCTCAAGAGCTGCCGCCGAAATTACAGAGACAATTGACCGCGCGCATGATGACGGCCATCAAGTCCGAGGCGAACCTCACCGTGGTGTATCTCGAGCGGCTTTCGCCAACAAAGCAGCGCCGCCTGGCAAAGCTCATGGATAAAAGTAACGAGGGTCAGCTCAACCGCGCGGAGAAAATAGAACTGAAACGGCTTAGCGCTGAAGTCGATCAAATGTTGCTGACCAATTCCCATGCCTTAGCTCTCGCTTTGCGTCCGGAACTTTTTGACGAACAAGGGCAACCGATTAAAGACCGTTTTAAACAAGCCTTGAGAAAAGCGCCATCCGGTTATGGCAATCCCAGGAACGGAGATGGCCGGAGGTGACCAGGAAAGTTCCCACTCGCCTGGCCGCGCAGGTGATTGCGCGAGCGGCGATGAGATGTGAATATTGTCATGCGCCACAAATTGTTATTGGCCAAACCTTCCATTTTGATCACATTATTCCTCGGTCTGCCGGCGGTCAAACAACAGCCGAGAATTTATGTTTAGCCTGCTCTCACTGTAACAACGCAAAAGGAGATCGAACTACTGTCGCCGATCCCAACACCGGTAAACGTACAAATCTTTTTAATCCTCGCAAAAATAGATGGACAGATCATTTTCGTTGGAACCAGAATTGGCAGAAACTAATTGGGCGAACACCAATCGGGCGGGTAACCATAGCGGCACTTGATATGAACGCTAAACTCTTACAACGGGCGAGACCTTATTGGCGCTTAGTAGGACTGCTTCCATAGTTCATTAGTTCATTCATCATGAACAAACTCCATTTCGAGTCTTCTCTCTGGCAACAAGGCTTCACGCATGTTGCCGGCGTTGATGAAGCCGGTCGCGGCCCATTAGCCGGGCCGGTTGTCGCCGCGGCGGTTATTTTTCCGTCGAATTTTTTCCTCGCCGGCGTCGATGATTCCAAAAAGCTTTCCCAGAACCTGCGCGAGCAGCTTTATCCGCAAATTATTGAGAATTGCATAAGCTACGGCGTCGGCGTCGTCCCGGTCGAAGACATCGATCGGATCAATATTTATCAAGCCGCGATGTTGGCGATGCGACAAGCGCTCGCGCAACTCTCGCCGCCGGCGCAACACGTTCTCGTTGATGGCCGCAACATCCCGCAGTTGGAATTGCCGCAAACCTCAATCATCAAAGGCGACGGCCTTTCCTTCACGATTGGCGCAGCCTCGATCATCGCCAAAGTCACGCGCGATCGGATCATGCTGGGTTATCATCGCGAGTTTCCGCGCTACGGATTTGATAAGCACAAAGGTTACGCGACACGCAGCCATCTCGCGGCGTTGCAACAACACGGGCCGTGTGAAATTCACCGCCGGTCGTTTCACCCGCGGGCGTTGCAATAATGGTTTCAAAAAATCATTGCTTTTTTCCCTTGCTTTTAACATCTTAAAACATGCACCAGATTCATGACAAGGGGTATAAGCGGCTCTTCAAGAACAGAACGATCTTCCGGCAATTGCTGGAAACCTTCGTGCCCATGGATTGGGTCAAAGAATTGGATTTCGACACCTGTGAGCGCTTGGAAAAATCCTTTATCTCGGAGCATTACAAGGAGACGGCGAGCGACATCATCTACAAAATCAAGCTGAAGAAAAAAGAGATTTTCATCATCATTCTGGTGGAATTTAAAGCGAAAGTTGAGCGATTCACGTGCTTGAATATTTTGAATTACATCACCAATTTTTGGATGGACTATGTCGAATCGACGCCCAAAGCTCGAATGCTGCCGCCGGTCTTCCCAATCCTGCTTTATAATGGCGATTCCAAATGGCCGGCGCCGGCAAAAATTACCGACTTGATTGATGGGAATGCGTATCTTGGCCGCTATGCCGTAAATTTCGAATACTTCAAGATTGCGGAGAATGCGTATCCCAAGAAGGTTTTGCTGAGGATCAAAAATATCGTTTCCACGCTGTTTTTAGCGGAGTCTTATTACAATATTGATTTGCTGATCAAGGAGCTGCTGGCGCTGTTTGAGCGGGAAGAAGATAAAGCCGCCGTTTCTCTCTTGATTAACTGGTTCGCGCAATTGCGCCGGCATGAAAGAATACCCGAACAGGACTATGACAAGCTCGAACGCGTTTATGAAAACAAAAAGGAGGCACAACAAATGTTGATCACTGCCATTCGAAAAGAAAAACAATCTTTCATTGATCAAGGTAAGCGGAAAGGCAAGCGTGAGGGCAAGCGCGAAGACGCTCGGAAGATGATCGCCAAGGGGTTTGATATCGCGCTGATTGCGGAAATAACCGGCCTGGCGGATCGAGAGATTGTCAACTTGAAGCAGACCATGCAGAAGCAATAGTTCCTTTAAAATGAAATCTGTGCAAAAAAAGCAAAAAGATTAGCTCACGGAATGGAACTCTCACGGAAGTAAAAATTTATGAATTTCATTTCCGTGAGCCGTTCCAATTCCGTGAGCGAGTATTTTTTTTGGTTCCGGCTCGTCCGGGTTGGGGTGCTTCGAGAGAGAAAACATGCCAATCCCCACCAAAACCCTCGGCAACTGGGGCGAGCAACGCGCCGCCGAGTTTCTGGAAAAATTGGGCTATCAAATCATCACGCGCAATTATCGCTACGGCCACGGTGAGATCGACATCATTGCCGATGACAAAGGCATGTTGGTTTTTGTCGAAGTGAAAACGCAAAAATCCGACGCGATGGGCGAGGCGTTCACGTGGGTGACAAGAAAAAAGCAGCGACAAATCGGGCGGGTGGCGTTGGCTTATTTAACCGTCAATGGCATCAAAGATCGCGATTGCCGGTTTGATGTGATCGCCGTCGCCAAAGGTTTAAACGGCGTTGAGGTCAAGCATATTGTGAATGCGTTTTGGCTGTGACGTAGCCCAGCCGGCCTCGACTGGTACATGAAAAACGTTTGGGCTCATTCTCGAATAAACCCCAATAATCCGTTAGACCAAATGATACTATTTCCAACATCATCTTTTTGACCCTAACTTTCCAGACGAGCCGGCCGGGGTTACTTTGCCACCACCATTTTTTTCGTTTCAACAAATTCTCCGGCGCGCAGCCGATAAAAATAAAGCCCGCCGGGCAATCCGGCGCTGTCGAATTGTGCCCGAAACAAGCCCGCGCTTTGCCTATCGTTCACCAAAGTCCGCACTGTATTGCCAAGCAGGTCATAAATCTTCAATTCCACGTGCGCCGCTTGCGGCAATGTGTATTCAATCGTAGTCGAGGGATTGAAAGGATTCGGATAGTTCTGGCGCAAACTAAACTTGCGCGGAATATCGATTTCAGCCTGAACGCTCGTGCCGAGATCGGTGCGGAATCGTCGTTGCATGCTGTAAGGCCCCCAGCCCGCCGCATTTCTCGCCCGCACGCGCCACCAATAATTTTGGTTACGCGCCAGTTGGCGCCGGACAGTCGTCGTGTCGGTAATGGTCGAATCGCCCATGGAATTTGTCATCAACGAATCGGTCGCGAGCTCAAACCAATAGCGGTTTACGGCGGGATCACTTTTTCGCCAGATAAAACGCACACTGTCAGCACGGATGACGGAGGAATTTTCCGGAGCGATCAGTGTCACTGGCGTTGGTAAAGCCACGATCGTCGTGAAGCTTCGCATCGGCGATGACCACGCGCTCGATTCGCCGATGTTTTTTGCTTTCACGCGCCAGTAATAAATCGTGCTGTTCGCCAGCGGCCCAACCTGTTTCGAAGTGGCGGTGAGGCTCGAATCATCAAAAACCGTCGTCGTGAAGATGGCGCTCGTTGAAACTTGCAAGCGATATGTCTCCGCGCCGGTAGCCGCATTCCAACTCAACGCCAAAGTTGTTGGCTGATTCGTTGCGCCGGCGGTTGGTGAAGCGAGCGTCGGCGCGGATGGCGGGGCAATGATCGTCGTGAAGCTCCGCGCCGGCACTGACCACGCACTTGAGCCGCCGATGTTTTTTGCTTTCACGCGCCAGTAATAAATCGTGCTGTTCGCCAGCGGCCCAACCT
>Ga0247727_10017438_pt1 | contig 11433 bp, 8 predicted proteins | sample WisWelCaveWW1625_FD_202498 | JGI IMG/M metagenome (GOLD analysis project Ga0247727, IMG submission 202498) | Biofilm microbial communities from Wishing Well Cave, Virginia, United States - WW16-25 | ecosystem: Environmental > Aquatic > Deep subsurface > Groundwater > Cave microbial mat | place... | reverse complement strand
CTTTATCTTTCGCAAAAACGGCGCGATTTTGATGCGCCCTTTCAACGCTGTTGCTGTAATCCATCGCCACAATTTCAGGGCCGGAGGCGGCGAGCGCAGCGCTGAGCGTGCCGTTGCCGCAGCCGGCATCGAGCACGAGCGAACCGTTGAGCGAGCCGGGTGGCGTTTTCAAATAGCGATAGAAAAGCGGCGCGCGCTCGGCAACTTTGATTTCCCAGGTTTGCTCGCCGTAGTCGTAATTCTGCCATTGCGCCGAAAATGAAAAATCCTCGGCGCGCCAATGATTGGTTGGCGACAATAATTCCGGCGCGTCGGTTTGCAAATTATTTTTGTATTCTTTCAAAAAATCGGGAACGACGCCATGTTTAGCCGGCAGGAGCAGGCGCGGAACGCCTTGATAAATCGGAAATTTTTCTCCGCAAATACAGGCAAATAATCCGGCAATTATTTCCTCCGGAGTTCCCGCATAAATTTTTAAATTTAATTTGCCGTGACAGGCCGGACAGCGGAGAATTTCCAGCAAGCGCTGATTCATTGCTTCACCTGATTGAGTTGTTGATAGAGGCTTAAAAGCGTTGCTGCCGCCGCCTCCCAATTATACTTTTCTTCGGCAGCGCGGCGCGCGTTGAGCGCCATCGTCGCGTGCAGCGCCGGATCGCGCAGTTGTTTGACGGCTTTCGCCAACTGTTCCGGCGCCGGCGGCTCGATAATGATACCGCATTTTTCCTCCTGCACGATGCGCGCGATTTCGCCGAGGTTGGTGGTCAACACCGGCTTGCCGGCGGCGAGCGCATTGAAGAGCGCATTCGGAGAACTATAATGAATATTGGCGTCTTTAATATGATGATCTAATCCGTAATAAACCACATCCACCAGCGCCGTATAATTTGGCACTTGTTCTTGCGGCACGCGCCCGAGATAACGCACCCGCGGGTATTTTGGCAATTCCGCTTCGATGATTTCGCGTTGAGGTCCATCACCGAGCAGAAGCACCGTCATTTCCGGATCATATTGCGTGGCGTGAATAAGCGGGAGAATCATTCGCCCGAGGGTGAAACCGCCAATGTACGCCACGACAAACTCATCGGGGCGCAATCTCAAATCGGCGCGAGAAAGATGATGATTATAATTGAAATCACCAAGGGGTTGATAATTTCCCACCACCGAAACGCGGCCGCCCATGTCGCGAAATCGCTGCGCGAGCAAGCTGCCGACGGTGATCACATGCGTGGCGCGTCGAATCATTTGCCGTTCTAAAGAAAGCAAAAAATTATAAATGGCGCGATTGACGCGCAGGCCGCGCACCTGTTCGGGATAACATTCGTGCGCATCCAAAATCCAGGGCAGCCGATTGGCGCGCGCATGCCAATAACCGGCCGGCGCCGTGTCCAAATCATGGCAGTGAATAATATCGGGCTGCAACCGGCGCAATTCTCGTAAAGCTTGTTTCCAGAAGCGCGGCAAAAAAAATATTTGCCGGCCGCCGACGCCGTAGCCCGAACGAATCACAACGCGCTGAATCGCGATGCCATCGATGGTTTCTTGCGAGGCCAGCTCACCCTGTCGATCCCAGCATACGACTGTTACTTTATAACCGGCCTGCACCAAAGTACGCGCTTCTTTGTGCACGCGCGGATCGGGACGAAAAGGATTGGTGAGCAGCATCGCGACGTGGATTGACATTTGTTCTCCAGAAATCGTGCGAAGTCGGACTTTCGCTGCGATGCGAAAGTCCGACTTCACTAAACTAATCGATAAAATTTTGCAGCCACATTTCCGTGGTGAACCATCTAAAAATTTGCCAGCTATGATCGGCCGCGCCGGTTTGATGCTCGCGCCAAAGTTGTTGCACCATCGGGAGGTTGTAAAAATTTCGGCGATGAAAATGTTCCTGCAATATAGCCTCGGCTTGCGGGCGCAGAGGCCCGCGCAGCCACATTGCCAGCGGCGTCGGATATCCCATTTTATCGCGGCGCGTGCGAACGGCTTCCGGCAAAATATTCTTGAGCGCCTGGCGCACGAGGTATTTCGTGGTGGCGCCTTTGATTTTCATTTCACCGGGCAATCCCAGCGCGAATTCGACCATGCGATAATCCAAAAACGGCACGCGCGCTTCGAGCCCGAACGCCATGCTGCTGCGATCTTCGTAGTGCAGCAACGCCGGAATGCTGGCGCGCGTGAGGTCGTGATATAATCGGCGATTGAGCGGATCTTGCGAGGAGATCGGATTGTGCTCGTCAATCATCAACCGGCGTTGCGCCTCGGCCATTTCGGCATTGAGCCAGAGTTCCGGGCGACGGCGTTTGCCGGTCGCGCGCATATAAACTTTTTTTAAAAATTGCCCGAGGCTCAATTCAGGAAAAAAGTAACGATGGCCATCGCGTAAAATAATACCGGCGTCTTGCAAAAATCTTCCGAGCAGAATTGGCCGGCGTTCTTTCAAAATTTTTCGGCCCAGTGAGAGCAAATGCAGCGGCAGATACGGCGCGTAGCCGGCAAACAACTCATCGCCGCCCTGTCCATCGAGCAGAACGGTGACGGATTGCTTCGCGAGCTCCATGACGAACCATTGCGAATAAATTCCGGGGCCGGCGGCGGGCTCGTCCATGTGCCAGATAATTTTTCCAAGCAAGGCAAAAAATTTTTCAGGATCCGGACTGGTAAAATGAGAATTCGTTTTGTTGGCCTGCGCCACGAGGCGAATAAACGGCTCTTCGGAATAGCCGGGTGGTGAATAGATCGAGGAAAAACTGTTGATGGAATGAGGCAACAGCCGCGAGGCTAACGCGACGATGGCGCTCGAATCAAGGCCGCCGCTCAAACACGTTCCCACCGGCACATCGCTGCGCAAACGCAGACGAACAGAATCCCGCAATAAATCCAGAAAGGTTTTTTCCGGACTGGCATAGCCATATTGAGTTTTGATCGCGGCAGGATTTATTTCCCAATATCGTTTTGGCGAGAGCGTCTTTGTTGCGGCGTTGATCGTGAGATAATGCGCCGGCGGCAAGGTGGCAATGGGCGCAAAAAAAGTTTGGTCGCTATGATCCAATAAACCGGTTAGCAAAAAATTGGCGAAATACGGATAATTAATTTGTCGAGCTTCGCTCGCGACTGCCAAAATGGCTTTGATTTCCGAAGCGAAGATGAAATGTTTTTCATCAAAAAAATAATAAAACGGCTTCACACCCAGGCGATCGCGCGCGCAAAACATTTCTTGTTGTCGGGCATCCCAGATCACGAAAGCCCACATGCCGTTAAAGCGCGACAGACAGTCGCGGCCCCACTGTCGATACGCCGCCAGAATCACTTCGGTGTCGGTGTTGGTGCGAAATTGATGGCCGTAACCCGCTAACTCGGAACGCAGCTCGAGGTAATTATAAATTTCGCCATTGAAAATAATCCAATGCCGATGGTCCGCGCTCGCCATAGGCTGATGGCCGGCGGCAGAAAGATCGATGATGGAGAGCCGGCGAAATCCAAAGGCCAAATTGAATGAATGGCCGAAAGCATTTTCGAGCCGCGGCAGATTTAATTCCGCGATCGTATCCCGGCCGCGATAGGGTAAAATGCAGTTGTTGGCGGTATTGATGAAAAGATAACCTTCATCGTCGGGACCGCGATGACGCAAGAGATTGGTCGCTCGCTGCGTCGCCGCGGGATCGATGGGTTTGTTATCAAAATGCCAAAGGCCGAAAATGCCGCACATTCGAGTTAAGCCAGTTAATAACACCTGCCTGTCATTCCGTAGGAAACTTTTTTCATCGAAGGCAGATTTTGCCACAAAAAAGATTCTTTCAGAATGACATTTGGGTTTTAGTGTTCATAAGGCGATTTTTAAATTCCTCTGTAAAAGCAATCACATTATCGCCTTGTCCAGCGTGGATTTTTTCAATTTGCACCGGAAGCAATTTTCCCGAATGCAAGCCAAAGATCCGATAACCGGCGTTCGACAAAAGCTGCTTGATCTCGACGGTGGAATGGCCGGCGCGATTCGCATGTGCCTCTACCAGCTCGAGAAAAATGCAGCCAATCGTCTGTGATTCCAAAAAATTTTTGGCGCCGAGCAAAGCATTGTATTCGCCGCCTTCGATATCCATTTTCATCAAATCGATGCGAGCGATTTCATTTTGGCGGCAATAGTCCGCGAGGGTGATAACGGCTACCGGCAAATTCTCGTTTGCCGTTTTTTCGCTGGAAATAAAATTCATTCCATCATAAATATCCTCGCCGCCCATGAAACGTTGGAGAAGCGCCTGCCCGGTGTAATCGCTGACGCCAAAATGATTCACGGAGATATTTTGCAAATTGTTGAGACGAATGTTTTCTTGCAACGCTGCAGCGATCTCCGGCGTGGGCTCGAACGCATGGATGGCGGCCCGCGGATTGGCGGCGGCCGCAAGCAGCGAATACAGCCCGATATTGGCGCCGACGTCGAATATGACTATTGATTGCCGGGCGAGTTTCATCCAATAATCGCAGTATTCTTTTTCGTAGCCGCCGAAGAAATAAATATAGCGTTGCAAGAATTTGGTTAAATCACAATTCAGTTCGAAATCGGCTTGCAACAAAGTCGTCCGGCGGTAATATTCTTCGAATGACAGAGGTTTCCACAAAAATGAGAAGATTCTTGTTTTTCCGCGAGAGATTGGAAAATAACGCAGATAGTATTTCAAAACATTATGAAGCAAGGTTTTTATTCGGCCGAGTGAAGTCCGACTTGCGCGAGACGATTTTTTTATTTTAGAAAAACCCTGCGGCGCAAGTCGGACTTCATTTGAGCGGACTTCATTTGCAAACTTGTTCATAAACTTCGGCAATATTTTTTAGGAAAGCCGTTTCACTAAAACGTTCGACGACGCTATCGCGCACTCTTTGCGGGTCGTATTGCAAACGCTTGTGAATAAAGTCCTCCATCGTATTAGCCAACGTTTCCGGATTTGCGGGTTCAATTAAAACGCCGGTCGCGGGCGTGACGACGAATTCCGGGCCGCCGCAGCGCGTCGCAATCACCGGTTTGCCGCAGGACATTGCCTCGGCGAGCACGAGACCGAACGTTTCGTGCAAACTCGGCAGAACAAAAACATCACAATGTTGCATCCAATGTTTCACTTGCGCGCGAGCGAGCAAGCCGACAAAGCGGCAACGGTTGGCGAGGCCAAAGGAACGTGTGAGGCGTTCAAGTCGCGCTCGCTCCGGCCCGTCGCCGCCGATGACGAGCTCGAATGTCGTAATGCCGCGCTGCACGAGTCGTTGGGCGGCTTGCAGTAAAAATTCTATTCCTTTTTGTTCGGTCAATAAGCCGACCGATAGAAAGCGCGTGATTTCATGTTCCGCATTTTTTGCCGGAATGAAAAAATCCGTTTTGATCAAATTGCCGATGACGCAAATTTTTATGCCGTCTACGAAAGCGTGAATTTGTTGCGCCAATGCCGGACTCACGGCAATCACGCGATCAACTTGCGCCAATGTTTCGCTAACCCAGCGCCGCAATATTGAGGTTTTAAGATGCGCGCTGAACGGGCTCGTGTGCTCGGTTAACACCACAGGAATTGCATGCTGTTTGCCCATTCGCACGGCGGCTAAACCCGCCGGCAAAACCACATGCGCGTGCATCAAATCCGGTTTGCCCCATCGCGCCAGCAATTTTAAAAAACTTTTTTCAGCGGCCGGAAGCCAACGCCGATAAGCCAACGTGGGGGCGCGCGGCACCGGCGCTAAGACGCGCTCGCGGCACACGAGCAAATTTTCTTCGGTGTTGAATTGCGATGGCGCGCCAATTTTCCCCCGCAAGATTTCGCGCCAGCCAACCAGCCGCGGCGCTAAAACCGCTACGTCATATTTTTTCGACAGCGCCTGCGCTTGATCTTGCACAAAAACGCCGCTTACCGGCGAGCTTGCACTCGGATACCACGAGGCGATGATGAGAATTTTTTGTCGCGACACTTTAAGAACTATTGCGCAGCAAAGTGAGTCTCTTACAAGTTCAATCGTTGCAAAAAAGCAAAAACTTTCACGCAAAGACGCAGAGCCGCAAAGGTACCACAAAGAAAAACTTTGCGGGTTCTTCGCGTCTTTGCGTGAGGCTTTTTTTTGTTCCGGCTCCTCCGGTTTATGGAAGCTCCACGGGCTTTTCGCGCTGGAGCATCGCGCGCATTAATGAAATTCCCAACACGACGTCCTCGCGAGTGGGCACTAAAATTTGTCGCACCTGCAGAGTGGACTCTCGCAAAAAAAAACAGATGATCACCACCGTACTCGTTGAATACGACAGCGTGCTGGCGATGGCGGCGCCGATAATACCGAAACGCGGAATGAGCAGCAAATCGAGCGCGATGGTGACGACCAATCCGGCCAATGACACAAAAAAATTCAAACGCGGCTTGCCGATGCCGGCCAGATGAGAAGCGATAACATTGGCGGCGCTGAAGGCGACGATGCCGGGCAAGAGCCACAATAGCGGCGTGAGGCTCGGACGAAATTCTTCTCCGAATACCCACGGCAGCAGCGGCACGGCGAAAAGCGCGAGCAATATAGCCGAGGCAACGCTGACGGCAAAGGCGATACGAGTGATCTGCGCGGTGCGTCCGGCATTCGCCGCCTGAAACGCGGCAACATTCGGCAAGAGAACCGTGGCCGCAGCTTTTGAAATCAACCAGATCATTTGGCCGAGCGAAACCGCGAGCGTGTATAAACCTAACGCCTGCAGTCCGGCGAAGTAAGTGACGATAAAGACATCCAGACGATAGTTGAGAAATTGCGTGAAGTTGCTCAAATAGCAAGTGAACGAATATGCGATGACTTCGCGCAGACCACTGGCGCCGCGATTGGGTTGCCGCGCCGCGCCGAGCGTTTTTAAAAAAATCAAATTGGTGACGAGCAGCGCGATGATGTTGATGATGATGAAAAGAACGGGAGTGGCGCGATGATTCTGCCTCGCGATCACGACGACGGTTAGAAGCAAAAGCAGAACATGGCCGGCGCGGCCGATCAGGTCGCTGCGATTGGCCTGAATAATTTGCTGGCGGCCGTTCAACATCGCACGCCAATAATTGGCGGTTTCCGAAAAGGCCATGCTCAACACGATGAGCACGATGGCCCATTTTCCCAGATCGGATGGAATGAGCGAGGCGGCGAGATTCGTGTGGCGCAGCACATATAAAATTATTGTGGCGAGTATGCCGATCAAGATTGCAATGCCAGTCAATTGCCAGGCGAGTGGACGCAAATTCGCTCGACCGCGTGCGACAACATAAGTTATTCCCACCGGCAGCGAGAAACCAAGCGCAATGGCGAGCAGCGCTGCAGTCGCGAGGGCCAAATCATAGCTGCCTTTGCCGGTTGAACCGAGCGCGCGCGCCACTAAAATGTTGGTCGCGACGGCGAAAGCAATGGCGATGATGCTGGTGAAAAATGCGTGAATACCGCTTCGCCACAATGGCGCGCGCTCAGGTGGAGCGATCAACTCGGACTCGGAAAGCAGTGCGCTCATGAGGTTTTTGTTTCTATTTTTTGCGAATCAAAATGGCCCATCGTCGCCTGTCCAAATCCCATGCCGATGACAAACCAGAGCATCGTCACGACTTCAGCATCGCCGAAGGTCCAATCGAAAACGCCGGCGACTAAAAAGCCGAGCAGGGCCGCGCGGCTCGCGAAAATGATCAAACGACTGCGTTCGTCGTTGGCGTGCTTTATCGCGGTACCGAGGGCGCGCCAAATGGCAAGCATTAACCACGCAAAGGCCAGAAAACCAGTGACACCGAAACAAACTAAAATCGTCACATACGTACTGTGAAAATGGCCGATGGAAAAAACATCTTTAGCAATGTTTTCAGGAATGTTGTGATCCGGCGCGGCGTAACGGCGCAACACGGACTGCAAATCACGCCAGCCCACGCCGAAGAGGGGATGATCTGCCGTAATTTGCAGAGCATATTTCCATTGGATCAGGCGCACTTGCGTTGAAGGTGTATTGAGATCGACAATCGCGCCGAGGCGTTGCCGTACCGTATTTGGCGGAAGAAAGGCAACGAGTAAAATTAGAATCATTAATACCGGCAAAATACGCTGCCACAACAAACGACGATTGGCCCAATATTGTCGCAGCAGATAAATCACGCTGGCGGCGAAACCGAGATAGGCGCCGCGCACGAGACTGAAGAGCATGGCGAAAATTTGTAGAATGAGTTGCGCCCGCGCCAGCCAACGCTCACGGTGAAGGGGAGCGGCGATCGCCATTTGCAACGTGAAGGGCATGAACAGCACACACAGCGCGCCCCAGGTCATGCTCGTACCTTGCGTGCTCCAAACTTTGCTTGAAAAGCCAAACGCGAATTTTCCGAGACCATAAATGGCGGCCATGGTGGCCACGCTGATGAAAGTCCACAACAACGGCCGTCGCCATTCAGGATGTTGGCGCAATGAAAACGCCACGGCGTACGCGCCGAGAATGGTGAGCAGATGACGCAGGTTGCGCAAACTTGCGAGCGGCATTTCGGAGAGCGCTGTTGAAATGAGCGCGACCGCAGCGAATGCGATAATCGGCCATTCAATGCCAGGTGTTAATTGCCAGTTGTCCGTTGTCCGTTGCGCTTTGCCCTCCGCGCCATGCCGTTTGCGCCATGCTCTCTGCACAATGACACACAGCACTAACAACCCCAGACTGATATGCGCGCCGGCGATCGAGAGACTGGCGCTCGCGGCAAAGGCAAATAGAGCAAAGGCGTGGGTTTTTTGTAATAATGAATTTGTTATTAACACGCCATGGCGTTCAACGAGCCGAGATGAAGCCGGCGTCGTTACCGATGAAGAATTTGTCATAGAAAAATAATATACGCAATCGGCGGGGCGTTTTCAAAGCAAAATTTCGGCGGGCCGAGTTAAAATCCGGGGAAGATCGCTAAAACAAAGTTGACAATTACACTCTCTTGCAAAGTTAAAATTTAAAATTAACAATTTTAAATTTTCAATTCTTCAAGTTACCCAGTCTTCGTTTTTGTGGCTGTAGCTGATGAAGATTTTGTTCGGCAATTATGAAAAAAGCGCTTGACAATTGCAAGCAAATCCTTTATATTATTTACGGAATTGCCCCGCTTCCGAACTGTCACCGTATGGTGGCTTTCCCAAATTCGTTTGGGATAGGAAGCGGGGACGCTGCAAAACTGGAATTGCCCCACGCTCCGACCTTGTCACCGTAGGTGGCTTTCCCAAATTCGTTTGGGATAGGAAGTGGGGATTTTTATTTGGAGAGCGTCTCAACAGAAATTTCGCGTTGGGCGATAATTTTTCGATAGACCTGCGCGTCCGCCTTTTGCGAAAATGACCGGTTGATTGCCCCGCACACCATATCCGCAAGCTGCAAAAGATTATTCTTCTCCGAATCTTGAACTTTCACCTGCTTAATATAACGAATGGTTGCAGAGGATGAATTAATTTTCGTCTTCAAATACCGTTGTAAATTCTGTTTGAAATAGATGCTGCGGCTGCCATCAATGACGACGGCGGCTTCATTTAAATAAGGCTTGGCATTTTCAAAGACCAATCCGCAAGCATGCTGATAAAAGGCTTCTGCCGTTGCCCTTTCCTTGCGACTAAATTCATCTTTATCAACAACAATCGCAAAGTAGAAAAACTTATACGGAGCCACCGCCTGCAAAAAATCTTGCCGAATCTCCGGGCTATTTTGATTGAAATGAAATTCAAATTGCTTTGGAAGACGCAGTTCGTTGCGCAAAAGCTCGATGCGCTGATCACAATGCTTCGCTTCCTTATCATCTTCAAATACAGTCATAGTGACAATGAACAGTCGGCTCGACCCTTTCGAGAATTTAAATCCGACGTCGCCTGCCTCATCTACGAAAACCAACATTCTCAAGCCCTCCGAATGAATTTAAAATTTTCAATTGTTTTTGACTACGTCTCGCATCACCAAATAATACAATCCCGCCGCCAGCGGCAAGCCCACAAACCACGCGTAGGTGTAAATCGTATCGAAGAACGCCGGAAAAATTTTCTGGCCGGTAGCGGCATTGATGAAGCCGGGGACGTTGGGCAAAATTGATAAGAACAAGACAATGACAGCTTTCCAGTTGATGCCGTTTTGATACGTGTATTCGCCGTGGCGTTTGTAGAGATCTTCGACTTTCAATCGCGCGCGGCGGAGGAGATAGTAGTCGGCGATCATGATGCCGCCAATCGGGCCGAGCAGGGCGCTGTAGCCGATGAGCCAAACGAAGATATAGTTGCCGAGATCATTCACCAAACGCCACGGCATCATGATGATGCCGAGAAACGCGGTGATCATGCCACCCATTTTAAACGAGATCAACGAGGGTTTGAGATTGGAAATATCGTTGGCCGGTGAAACGACGTTGGCGGCGATATTAGTCGTTAATGTTGCTATGGCGATGGAGACAAGTGAGAGAATGACGACAATCGGATGGTCGAATTTAGCCAGCAGCGCCACCGGATCCCAAATCGCCTCTCCGAAGACAATCACGGTGGCGCAAGTAACCGCGATACCGATGAAGGAATAAATTCCCATCGTCGTCGGCAAGCCGAGAAGCTGGCCGAGCATTTGATCTTTTTGGCTTTTGGCAAAACGCGTGAAGTCGGGAATGTTTAATGAGAGCGTCGCCCAGAACCCAACCATCGCGGTGAGATTGGGAAAGAAAATTTTCCAGAACGAGACATTCTCGTTGCCGGAGGTGGTTTTGATTTTCGCAACGGTTTCGGCGGAGAGAATCACGCCCAATCCGCCTGCCGCGTCAATCGCCCAATAAAGCAAGCCAAAGCCGACGAGAATGAGAAACGGCGCGGAGAGTGTTTCGAGCCACCGAATCGATTCGATGCCGGCGAGTATGATCGCGACGTTGATCGCCCAGAAGAGCATGAAGCAGCCGAATTGCGGCAACGAAATACCGAGCCAACCGATGACGGTGTCTTCGGCTCCCGCGTTCCAACCGAATAGCACCGCCAGCATAGCGTACATGGCGCTGCCGCCAATCCACGTTTGAATGCCAAACCAACCGCAGGCCACGATCGCGCGCATCATCGCAGCGATGTTGGAGCCAATCGTTCCAAATGAAGCGCGCAACAAAACTGGAAAAGGTACGCCGTATTTCGTTCCCGCGTGTGCATTGAGTACCATCGGCACCAGCACGATCACATTGGCAAGAACGATCGTGAACATCGCCTGCTGCCAGCTCATACCCGCGTTGATCAATCCCGCCGCGAGCATATAAGTGGGAATGCAGACGGCCATGCCGATCCACAACGAAGCGATGTTCCACATCGACCACTTGCGCTGTGGCAACGAAGTCGGAGCCAAGTCTTCATTATATAAATCAGAGCCGGCGACGGCAACGGAAATTTTTTCTACGGCAATGTCATCAGCTTTCGGCATAAAACCTCCGCGTTATGAAACCTGCAACG
>Ga0247727_10017437_pt1 | contig 11434 bp, 15 predicted proteins | sample WisWelCaveWW1625_FD_202498 | JGI IMG/M metagenome (GOLD analysis project Ga0247727, IMG submission 202498) | Biofilm microbial communities from Wishing Well Cave, Virginia, United States - WW16-25 | ecosystem: Environmental > Aquatic > Deep subsurface > Groundwater > Cave microbial mat | place... | reverse complement strand
TGGAGCGCCAGCAGTCCGGCAAACCGCCGGTGCCCTGTCTCAGCGCAGGTCGCCAACACCCGATTGATGGCTTGATGCCCCCGGGCCACTCGACCATAAGGATGCTTTTCACACGTAGCGCACTCGCCCTGATGGGCTCGACGTCGCGGTTTAGATTTGCTCATGGCTCACAGACTTTCATTGGCGGGCGTTCCAGCTGGCGGTTTGAACTTGAGCTTACATCAAAACGGCCAAGTTATTCTTTGACAGTTCCTTAGGGTCTTTAAGACCCTAAGGGTTTCTTTCGTGACTTGGTGTTGAATAGCGGGAAGTGTTTCCAAACCTTTACACAATCAACGCAATCATATCCCCCAAATAGGGAGCGTCAAGGCCGCCTTGACCCATCGGGCCAAACCCAATCGCTGAGGTATGGTAAAATCGCGCCACTTTAGGAGCCAATAATGGTTAGCCCAGACCTATTAGAAATTCTGCGATGCCCCCACTGCGTCCGCGAAAAGCCCGGACTGCTGAAACTGGAAAAGGAGGCCTGGCTGGTGTGCCAGGAGCCGGATTGCAACCGGAAGTATCCTATCCGCGACGACATCCCCGTCATGTTGATTGATGAGGGCAGTAAGTGGATGAACACCTCCACCGCTGATCTGCCCGTGCCACCGCCCAACGCTTAATTCACATACAACTTAAGAAGGAGCCACCGATGATTGCCACTCGCTATGCCCGGCTATCTGTGATTCCATTGTTGATGTTGTTGCTTGGCTTTGCGGCGTTGGGGGCACCCGAGCCACTGCGCGGCCCGCTCATTTTCAACAGCGTCGCCAACCCGGCCCTCGGCCTGGCCCTCTTCAAGCCCGCGCTCTATCTGGCCGATGCCCTCGGTCTGATTTTGCTGGCGTTGGCGGTCCTCGAAATCTGGGTGCTGGCCATCACCTGGGAATATCGCCGTCGGATCATAAAGTAGACACGTAAACAGGGAAACAGGTACACAAGTAGACCCGCCCACTTGTCTACTTGTTTCCGTATGTACTTGTCTACCTGTCTGCTTGCCCTCGCCCCTCACCGACCTCTTCTCCGGCGATGATGACCGCGCGTTAGCGGCGCTGGCGCACATCGGGCCGGAACATCTACCCGACTTGCAAGCCGTGCTCACCACACGCGCTGCGGATGCGGACGCGCGCTGGTGGTCAGTGCGCGCCCTCGCCGAACTCGCCCGACAAGCCAACCCAATCGCGCTCTCACTTCTGCTCACCACCACCGCCGATGCGGATGGAGATGTGCGCGCCGCCGTCTTTCAAGCGTTGGGCGAAGCCCGCGCCGTGGAAGCCGTTACCCCGTTATTGTTTGCCCTCAGTGAAGCCAGTCCTTATTTGGCCCGCCTCGCTACGGATGCCCTCATCCACATTGGCTCACCCGCTGTGCCGGGTTTGGTGCGGGCTTTGGAAAACGATGCCGAGGCGCGTGTCCGCGTCAACGCCGCCCGCGCCCTTGCGCTCATTGCTGACCCCGCCGCCATCCCCGCCCTCTTCCACGCATTGGAAGACGAATCGAATCTGGTTCAGCATTGGGCCGATGAGGGTCTGGAGCGAATGGGCGTGGGGCAAGTCTACTTTCAACCTTAGTCAACGGATGGAACGAATGAAGCGGAAGAGAAAGAACATTTATGAATCCGTTCTGTTCGTTACATCCGTTGACTAAAGAGATGCGTCTATGAATCTCTATCTTATGCGGCACGGGCCGGCCACCTGGCCCAACTGGACCGACGCCGACAATAAACGCCCGCTGACTCCCGAAGGCGCGGCGTTGATTCAGATCGAAGGCCGCGCGCTGGCTAAACTCGGCCTACGCCCTGACGCAATTTTGCATAGCCCGCTGATCCGCGCCCGCGAGACGGCGACACATATCGCCACCGCTTTGGGCTTGTTTGACCGCCTGCACGAATGCCAACCCCTGCAACCCGGCTTTGACTTCAACCGCCTGCGCCGCCTGCTCAAAGAATATGTTGATTACGAATCACTCTTCATGGTGGGCCATGTGCCCGACCTGGCCGACGTGGTTCGCGCCCTCACCAAAGCCGAGGTGAAATTTTCTGAGGGAACGATTGCCCACATCAAAATCAGCCAGCCGGATGAGAAACCGACCGGCACATTGCTTTGGCTGGCGACGGCGGAATTGTTGACGGCGTTAGCGCAGTAGTGTGTGTTGACTTCCCCGCATGGGCGGAGTAAAGTAACGGCATGGCCCTCCAAACTCATTCCCCCCTCATCACCGCCCCCACGCGCCACCGCATCACCGTGGCTGAATTTGAGCGCATGATTGCGGCCAATGTCTGGTTGGAGGATGAGCATTTGGAACTCATCGAGGGAGAACTCATTGCTATGTCACCGCTAAATGCGCCCCACGCTCATGCCGTGCAGGTTTTGCTCTACATTTTCATCCGACGGTTGCAACAGCAGGCGCTGGTTTGGGCGCAAAACCCCATGCGTTTGGAGGATGGCTCACGGCCCGAGCCGGATGTGATGCTATTGCGCTATCGCGCTGACTTTTACCGAGATCGTTTGCCAACTCCACCGGATGTTTTACTGGTAATAGAAGTGAGCGACACCACGCTCGATTACGACCGGGAAACAAAATCTCGCATATATGCCCGCGCTGGAATCCCGGAACTGTGGATAATGGATTTGAATGGCGAGCGGTTGATTGTGTTTCGTAGCCCGGAAAACGGCGAGTATACCCGTATTGAAAGCCTGCGAAGTGGGGCGACCCTTGCGCCGTTGGCTCTGCCCGATCTAGTGTTAAGCGTGGACGAAATTTTGGGAACGAGTCAGGTGGGCGAGTAAAGCCCATTACACTTGCGGAAACGCAAACGCCAGCGCCACCCATGCACCCCACACCCCCATCATCACCACACACAATCCAAACTCCGCAATCGCGGACCAGCCACAGCCTTTAGCATAGCCCCACACCCCACGCCAGGCCTTGCGGGCGTCTTTGCCGTGCTTGAAGTATTCCACCAAAAACAGGCCAAGTATAGCGCCCACCAACGAACCAATCGGCGGAAAGAGCAACAACCCCACTAGCCCCAACCCGATGCTGGTCAACAACGCCCGCCCGGAAACGCCGCTCCGGTGCGCGACCGTATGCGTAATCACCAACTCCAACCCCAAATCCGCCAGCGCCAACAGCGTCAGGATTGCCATCGCCACGCCCCCGACCCAGCCATCAAACAGGGTGTAACCGAAGAGCGGGCGCAGTGCGCCATAACCCAACGCCGCCAGCCACACCAGCCACGCGCCCGGTATCGGCAGTAAGGCACCGATAATTGAACCGGTAAGCATGACGAGAGCGGTGAGGATGAAGAGGGCGAATTCAGGTGCGGTCATGATGCGTGATGCGTAAAACGTAATGCGTGACGGATTACGCATTACGTTTTACGAAAGGGTCAATCTATTTGATGATGTCAATCCCACCCATCCACGGCTTCAGCACTTCGGGAACCACGATGCTGCCATCCGCCTGCTGATAGTTCTCCATGACGGCGATGAGGGTGCGTGGTAGGCCCAGGCCCGAGCCGTTGAGCGTGTGCATGTACTCGGCCTTGGCCCCGGCCTCGCGCCGGAACTTGAGATTAGCGCGGCGGGCCTGAAAGTCACCGCAGTTTGACACCGACGACACTTCCAGCCACTCGCTACAGCCGGGGGCCCAAACTTCGATGTCATACGTGAAGCGCGCGCTAAAGCCGATGTCGGCGGTACAGAGTTGTTTTACGCGATAGGTCAGGCCCAGTTGCGCGCAGGTCTGCTCGGCGTGTTCGCGCATCATTTCCAACTCGGCGTCCGAGTCTTCGGGCCTGGCGTAGATGTACATTTCTACTTTGTCGAATTGATGCCCGCGCTTGATGCCGCGCACATCGCGCCCGGCGGCGATCTTCTCGCGCCGAAAGCAGGGCGTGTAGCCGGTGTAACGGCGCGGCAAAGTTTCACCATCAAGAATCTCGTCGCTGTGCATCCCGGTCAGCGGCACCTCGGCGGTGGGCACCAGCCACAAATCTTCTTCGGCGTCGTGATACAAGTTATCGCGGAACTTGGGCAGTTGCCCCGCGCCAAACAGGATGGCCGAGCGCACCATGAAGGGCGAGTAGATTTCGGTGTAGCCCTGCCCGCGCGTGTGCAAGTCCAGCATCCAGGCGATGAGAGCGCGTTGCAGGCGCGCGCCCGCGCCCTGCAAAAGATAGAAACGCGAGCCGGTGAGTTTGACGCCACGCTCAAAGTCAATCAGACCCAGCTTTGGCCCCAAATCCCAGTGCGCTTGTGGGGTGAAGTCAAACGTCTTCGGCTCGCCCACCGTGCGGAGGACGACGTTCTCGTCTTCGGTAGCGCCGATGGGTGTGCGCGCCTCTGGCAGGTTGGGCAGGACGCTGAGTTTGTCTTGTAAAGCTTCGTCTACACGACGCACCTCATTGTCGAGTACGGCGATTTTATAACCCACGCCTTTCTGCTCGGCGATTTTGGCCTCGCGCACGGCGGGGTCTTTCATCTTGCCGATTTCTTTGCTGACCGTGTTGCGCTGGGCCTTGAGCGTCTCCACTTCTTTGAGCAGTTCGCGGCGCTTGGCGTCGAGCGCCAACGCCTCGTCTACGGTGGTGGTCAATTCTGGGTTCTGACGATTAGTAACCGCCTGCTTGATCAGGTCAGGTTGATTACGAATGAGATTGATGTCTAACATGGCATCCTCCAAAGGGATGTGAGTGAAAAGTAAAAAGTGAAGCAGTGAATCAATACGGCCCCTCATCCATGTTGCAGGACGAGGGGCCGCTCGTGGTGCCACCTGCTTTTGTTGTGGGGAGACGTTCAGACGTTCCACCGGAACGTCTCTACCGCAACCTCATTGCTGGCTCGATAACGGGAGCGCCCGGCCCGGCTTATCGTCGGGCAACATGCTAATGGGGATTAGCGACTGGGTGGAAAATGTTGGCCAAGCCTGCCGCCTCGCACCAATCGGCGGCTCTCTGAAAGGTAGCTCAACACCATAGCCCAGTGTTGTTTGATTATGGAAGTGCGCGGATTATAGCACCCTGATTTTGATACGGTCAAGCCAATTATGGTGTGGGATAGGCGATGACGACGACGCGGTGTGAATTGCCCGCCTCCGGCCAGCATGAGACGAGGGTAAGGCGCGTGTCAGTGGTCGGGTCAAGATAACGCAAGTTTGCGGCGCGTTGTTCGGGCGTGGCGTGGGCTTCTTCTAAAATCAACACCTCCGAAACAGAATACGCTGTGAGCGCGCCATCGAGCCAAACATCAATGCGGGTCCCCGCTGATAATTCCGATAAGCGTTGGAAGACCGCACCATAAATGTTGTTATGGCCCATAGATTGTTGGCGAAGGTGCTGTTGAGGATGTTGAGTGTGCCACCCCCAAAGCCAAACGACCCGCCATTGCTAATGCCGCCGCGGCCATCCACCGCCGCCGCGTTATCGGAGAAGACGCTGTTGCTCACCGTCACCGTTGCGCCGGGGGCGTCAATCAACATCCCGCCGCCCAGGCCCTCCGCGCCGTGCGTCACGGTCACATCGGAGAGGCTGACGGTGATGGCGTTGAGGACATGAAAGAACCGGTCAAGGTCGCCGCCATCCAGGATTACTGGCTGCGCCCGCGCCGGTGATGGTCACATCATCGGTCAGGTCAAAGTCACCGGTGAGCGCCCCATCTTCGCCCGGGCCGACAATGGTGATGAAATAGGTTCCAGCCGGGATGTTGATGACGTCGGCTCCCACGGTGGCGTTGGCGGTGATGACGGCCCCACGCAAACTGCAATCATTGGGCGCGGCGGTGCAGGCGGTGGCGCTGGCCGAGTCGTCGGTGCGGTCAACGTCGAAGGTGGCGGCGTGGGCCGGGCGCGTGGGCAGAACCACGCCGACGAGGGTAATGGCAATAATGGCGCTGACGAAACGGTGGAAGTGATGAGGCATGGCAACTGTCCCTTTGACAAGCGAGAGTTAGGAGTGTGGAGCACAGCTTAATATGAGTGTTGGGCACTTGGCCAAAGCGCGACGGAGGTCAGGGTGCATGCACATCTCGTTGGGTGGCGCTAAACTTTCCAATATACTCAACTAGACGTTTGACCTAAGAACCTATCTCTAAACCTATGACGGCAACGGCGTTTTGCCCTGAAAACCAGTGTTTTTTGCGCCTAAGCCCGAGGTTTAGAGATAGGTTCTAAGCTGGACTTTATCCATTCCACTTGCCCATCCCCGGCTAGCGAAACCGCTTTTTTCAAGCCGTTTTACAGCGTCGAAGCAATTAAAGCGATGTCGCCCTCTCGTCGAGATGGCCGGAAACAGGAGATTTATTTGCGAAGAGGCCCATTTTCCGGGCAAAACGCGATAAGGCTTTTTTGTGAATGGATAAAGTCCAGCTAAGGACTCGTAAAAGAATAAGTCCGCACTTTCTTTGCTCCCGCCGGATTTGCAATCCGGCGGCTTGGCGGCTGGATTGCAAATCCAGCCAGAGCAAACTGCGGAGTTATTTCTTGACAAGCCCTAAGTAAGCTTGGGCCTGCTCGACAAACGCATTATAGTTGCCAACCTTTATAGAGTGCTTTGGGAGAGTGATGGCGCTTATACCAGAAACATAAAAAAAGTATGCGTCTGTGTTGTCGCTATCTCCTTGATGCTATCCCATTTGAGCGACATAGAGCCGCTCGGCCAGAACTCAGTCAGCTTTTCAGGGTCAATCTCTATTGCACAGTCACCGAATGTCCCCTCCATTTTTTCAGCAAATGACTGCTTGGCATGTTGTTTGCTTACAGCACGATTAGACCACTGAAAGATAGATGTCCCGCCAGCAATTATGACACCAATAAGAAACATCCAAAAGCTAGACACAATAGCTCCTGCGGCCAAGGCGAGAAAAGTTAGTACGATAAAGGTGATTAGGGCACCTTGAATCTCAGCAGATTTGATGTATGGGGAGCGCTCCGCAAAATCTTTTAGTAAAGCTCGGTAGTCTTGATGAGTGTAAATAAATTCGATTCGCATATTCTGTTTATGAGTTACGCAGTTCAGCGTGGGGGCGGTTTGTAACCGCGATGACGTCGGGCTTGCAAAACCCTCCCACGCCAGCCAACTGCGTAAGTCCTACTGTTGAAAGAAGTGTTGATTACCAATCTATAAATTGTACTGGATAGGCCGCGTTCCGAGAAATGGCGTGGGTTGAGCGCAGACGTCGCGGATGCATGCTTCGCCGCTCTTACGCTGGTTTTACTGAACAGCCCAGCCCACCGACCGAATCGCCTGCCGCGTATCATTTTTCACGATGTCGGCGTCAAAGGCATAGGCGTAGCCGCCGCTCGCGCCCACCGAGCCTTCACTCTTGGTTTCGATTTCAAGGAAGCGGGCAGTGTGGGCCGCTTCATCAAGCGTGATTTCCAGTTTGTAATCTTTGCTCAAGCCTTTGGCCTCAATCGCCTCCAGCCACTTGGCATCCACGATGTTCCACTCACACACCACGTTGTCGCCATCGAGCCGCACGATATAGGGTTTGGGCGATGACGAGCGATTGAGGGCGAGCAGGGCCTGCCGCACAGCATCGGGCGGGGCCGGGTCGGTGGGCGGAGCCGGGGGCGCGGATGGCGCACGGCTACTGGTCGTTTTCTGGCGGCGCATGAAAAAGAACACGCCCACACCGGCGGCGGTCACCAACAACCCGCCGCAACAGCAGAACAGAATGAGCGCGCTGAAAATTACGAGACTGCCGCTTTCCATGATTTACTCCTCTTTGCTCCGCAGATGCGGAAATAAAATGACTTCGCGGATGGTGGCCTTGTCAGTGAACAGCATCGTCAGCCGATCCACGCCCATGCCAAAACCGCCATTGGGTGGCATCCCATAACGCATCGCGCGCAGATAATCTTCATCCAATGGATGGGCGTCGTCGGAGTCGGCGGCGTAATCGTGGCCCATCTCGATAAAGCGTTGCTCCTGGTCGAGCGGGTCGTTTAGTTCGGTGAAGGCGTTGCACAACTCAAAGCCCGCCAGGTAGCCCTCAAAGCGTTCCACGACGGTCGGGTCGCCAGGCCGGGCTTTGGCGAGGGGCGAGATGTCGCGCGGGTAATCTACGATAAAGGTGGGTTGTTGCAGATGAGGCTCCACCTGGTCGCCCAATAATTTTTCGATGAGTTTGCCGCGCGTGGCGTGCGGGTCGGCGGGCAAATTTTTGGCGTGCACGGCGGCCACTAGCGATTCGGCGGTGGGGTGCTGGGCGATGTTGATACCGGCGAACTCATCAATGGCCTCCACCAGGGGGATGCGGGGCCAGCCCGGATTGAGATTCAAATCGCGGCCCTGATAGCGCAGGGTGCGCGAACCTAGAACTTCGTCGGCCACAAACGCGATCATATCCTCGGTCAGGCGCATCACCTGCTCGTAATCGGCATAGGCCCAATAAAATTCCAGTTGGGTAAATTCTGGATTGTGTTTGAACGACACGCCCTCATTGCGGAAGTCCCGGCCAATTTCATACACTCGCTCCAAATTGCCCACCAGCAAACGTTTGAGATACAACTCAAATGAGATACGGAGGTACAGGTCTTGATGGAGTTGGTTGTGATGGGTGGTGAAGGGCCGCGCCGCCGCGCCGCCATACAGCGGTTGTAGGATGGGTGTCTCAACTTCAAGAAAGCCGTTGTTGTCCAAAAATTTTCGGAGGGCGGCCGTGATTTTGGCGCGGGTGCGGAAGATCTCGCGCACCTCGGGGTTAACGGCCAAATCGGCGTAACGCTCACGGTAGCGGGCTTCGGCGTTGTCAAAGGCCGAGTGCACCACTTTTTGCCCATCCACCATTTCTTCTTTGGCGGCGGGCAGGGGGCTGATGGCTTTGGCGAGGATGCGATAGTCGCGCACCCACAGGCTGAGTTCGCCGGTTTTGGTTTTGAACAGGCCGCCACTCGCCTGCACAAAATCGCCCAAATCAAAATTGTCCACAAACAGCTTGAACTTGTCCGCGCCCAACTCGTTGGAGCGAAAATACAATTGCAGACGGCCCGCGCCATCTTCGATGTGGGCAAAGGCGGCCTTGCCCATCACCCGGATGCCGCGCAGACGGCCCGCCACCGTGTAGTCGCCGTGCGGGGTGTGCTCATCGGCTACTGTTTGGTGAGCATAATCGGCCAGGGCTTGCGCGCTGGTGTGGGTGCGTTGCGCCCGTGAGGGATACGGCTCCATCCCCGCCGCGCGCAACCGTTCCATTTTCGCCAGCCGAATTTTTTCGAGTTCAGAATACTCGCGCATAAGACCATCCGTTCAATCTGCTTATCAATCCGTTCAATCCGTTGATAAAAAAACACCCCGCCGACGCTCACGCATCCGCGGGGTGGGTCGGGCGTTCAATTGAACGCCCCTACTCAATCGAAACAATGCGGAAGGAGAGGGTTCCGGCGGGCGCATTGACCTTGACGTCGTCGCCCACGCGGCGGCCCAGCAGGGCCTTGCCCAGCGGGCTTTCATTGGAGATGCGGCCGGCCTTCGGGTCGGCCTCCGCGGCGCCCACCAACTGATAGGCCTCGGGTTTGCTCCCATTTTCTTTAACCGTGATTTTACTCCCAAGCGCCACGATGCCTTTGGCGGCCTGCTCTTTAATCAGCACCACGTTGGACAGCATTACTTCCAGCGTAACGATCCGGCCCTCGACAAACGCTTGCTCGTTTTTGGCGTCTTCGTATTCGGCGTTCTCGGTCAGTTCGCCGCTTTCGCCCGCCAGGGCTTGGTGCAGACGGTCCGCCACTTGCGCGCGGCGCACGGTGCGGAGATGATCCAGTTCTTCTTCAAGTTTCTTGAGACCCTCGGGGGTCAAAAATGTTTGGTCAAACATAGTTCCTACCACTTCCAGATTTACCGGCTACCAGAATAATAAAAACTGAGAGGTCGCTCTCAGTTTGTCTCGGCCAGCGCCCAAATGTTAGCATAGCCGGAGGGGTTTGTAAAGATAGATTTTGTTGGCTCAACCTTATCATAACAAAAAAGGCCGGAATCTGGGCCAATTTTGCCCGGCACCGCGCCGGAGGTATAATCCCGGCATCCACCTATCCCAATGTCTGGAGCAGATGCTATGCGTGCCAAACTCCCCCCTCCCCCCAATCCATTGGAAAGCTACCGCGCGGCGGCGAGCGCCAACCCGCAGAGCGCCGAGGCCCATACCAACCTGGGCTGGGGCCTGTACGGGCAGAAACAACTGGCCGAGGCGGTTAAAGCATTTCAGGAGGCCATCCGGCTGGACGCGCAATCGTTTGAGGCCCACTATGGCCTGGGGCTGACGCACAAAGCGGCCGGCGCTAAAGTCGAGGCCGAGGCCGCGTTCAGAGCCGCCCATGATTTGACCGGGCAGTTGGAAAACCCGGCGCGGGGCCAGATGCTCAAACACCTCCTACATGCCCACATCAACCAGTTGACCACCGGCGATTGGGGCCTCGACCAGGAACTGCATCTGCACGTTTAAGAAACCAAGCGGTGTCTGGCTTGCGCGTCATTGCGGGCACGGCCAAGGGCCGCCGCCTTAAACAGGTGCCAGGAGACGACACCCGACCCATCATGGACCGGGTCAAGGAATCGCTCTTCAACATTCTCAGCACGGATATTGAAGAAGCGCTGGCGCTGGATTTGTTTGCCGGGACGGGCGGGGTGGGCATCGAGGCTCTCAGCCGGGGCGCGGCGCGGGCGGTGTTTGTGGAGGGCAACCGGGTGGCCGTCCAGGTGATTCAGGAAAACCTGCGCGCCACCGGCCTGATGCACCGCGCCCAGGTGGTGCGCTCCGATGTCTTTATTTATCTCCGCAATGACCCCTCCGCCGGCTTCGACTATATTCATATTGCCCCGCCACAATACAAAAACTTGTGGGCCGAAACCCTGACCGCGCTGGATACCCGTCCGGCCTGGCTCAACCCCGATGGCGTGGCCGTGGCCCAGATTGATCCGCGCGAGTTCACCGAACTGCCGTTGCAGAACTTGACATTAGTGGATGAGCGGAAGTATGGAAGCACCTTGCTCTGTTTTTACGAGCGGGCGGGGGAATGATTTGTGCAGTTTGCCTATTGACTATGGCTCCTATCTTGTGATATTCTCTCGCACAATTAAATAGCACCACTCTTATCCAGAGAGGCGGAGGGACCGGCCCGATGATGCCTCGACAACCTGTTCGCAAGAACAAGGTGCCAATTCCGACAATGTGTAGGGATGACGATTAATCGTCATCCCCTTCTGGAAGATGAGAGCAAGGCCAGCGTGTTGACTCTGACCCCTTCTCATCCCAGAAGGGGTTTTCCTTTCCCCTCTCCCGCGCGTTTTTCGATGGCGCGCAAGCGGGCCGGGGTGAGGTTCCCCTTCCGGTCTCTCGAAGATAAGACTATTTTCTCGACGGAGAGACCGATGCCTAATTACCAATTACCAATT
>Ga0247727_10017436_pt1 | contig 11434 bp, 14 predicted proteins | sample WisWelCaveWW1625_FD_202498 | JGI IMG/M metagenome (GOLD analysis project Ga0247727, IMG submission 202498) | Biofilm microbial communities from Wishing Well Cave, Virginia, United States - WW16-25 | ecosystem: Environmental > Aquatic > Deep subsurface > Groundwater > Cave microbial mat | place... | reverse complement strand
TTCAACCGATGAGCTTGAGTTGTTCTTCACACGCGTCGAATCTTTGGCCGCAACGCCTGCCATCTATCGCGCGGCGCGAAAGAGTTTGCAAGAGCCTTTTGGCGCGGCGCAGAAAATCAGCAGCATCAAGGGCTTTGTTGAAGGCCCGACACTTTCACCCGATGAAAAATCGCTTTACTATCATCTAAAAGACGCCAATTGGCCTGATTGGAAATAATTTTTCGTCGAAACAAAACCGTTGTTCGTTCCGCAAAGGCAATCTTAAATCCTGAGATTGCCTTTTTATTGGTGGCGCAACATTCATGTTGCGCCGCGCCATTTTTAGTGAGAATTGTTTAATTGAAAACCGCTTGCTTTTTGCTGAAAAAAATGGCTTTTTAAACATAACGTCGCATAACTTAAAATGGAATTCGATTCAAACAATCAAACACAATTCGAAGCCAATGAGAATCACAATGCCGGCGACCCGCGCATCGTGTTTATGGTCAAGCTCGGGCAGGCGCTGCATCGCTACGGCGTGCCGGCGCATCGCCTCGAACAGGGTTTAAATCTTGTCGCGCAACGCTTCGGCATGTCCGGAAATTTTTTCGTGACGCCAACCGGTATCTTCGCCTCGTTCGGCCTGCCGGAGGAGCATCGCACCAGTCTCATTCGCATCGAATCGACCGAGGTTAATCTCGAAAAACAGGCGCGGCTCGATGAATTGGTGACGCGTGTGATTCGCGGGCAGGTGAGCCTCGTCGAAGGCTCGCACGAGATTGATCGCATCGTTGCCGCGCTCCCGCGCTACAGCCCGGTGTTGAGCACGATTTGTTTTGCACTGGCCTCCGGTGCGGCGGCAAGATTTTTAGGCGGCGGCTGGCGCGAAATTTTTGTCACTGCTCGTTCCCGGCAGCCTCGGTTTTAGCAGCCTCACCAAATTCATCGAGAAAGACGTCGTCTCCGGCATCACCACCGCGTTCAATATGCTGCTCATCGCCGTCGTGGCACTGGTTACGGGATTGTTGATCGCCAACGTCATCGTGCCGCCACGCAAAACTCTGTAAAAAAGAAGAGTTCAGCGTTGAGGATTTTGCGCACGCGGTGGGCATGAGCCGCGTCCAGCTCCATCGCAAACTGAAAGCATTGACGAATCAATCCGCCGGTGAGTTCATGCTCGCGATGCGCCTGCACCGCGCCGCCGATCTTATTCGACAACCCACCGGCACCATGCAAAAAAAAAGGCCCGAGTCATAAGACCCTGGGCCTCTTGGCTGTGAGGGGGAGCCACAATCCTTGTCTTGCCAACTTGCCTGTCAGCGTGTTGCCGACTTCCCTGTCAGCTTTCCTAATTCTTTCCTGGTCTATTGTTATTACAACTCGCGTGCCATGAAGCGTTGCCGCGATTCGAGTTTATTGTTACATTAGCTTGACGCGACAAGGCATTGTGCCGGCTAAGATTAAATCAAAAACGCGAAAATCGGGAGCACATTTTAAATGACTCAAACTGAGCGTTGTGGGCGATAGCGATACAAATTCGAAATACAAATTGCGATTACGAAAAGGAACAGAGCGTCCACTGATCAGTGATCAGTGTCTCGTGTCAAATTCGTGGTAACTGGCAACTGATTACTGGCCAATCGGCGCGAGGCAGGAAATCTCAAGCCATTTTTTAAAATTTTCTTCCCTACAGTAACCAACAATAATAAAAAACCCCGATCCACGTGTGGATCGGGGTTGATAAGTGCTCCGTAAACTATTTCGAGTTTGCGCCTCCGCCGATACGAGTGACATTCTTCGCCTGCAGACCTTTTGGGCCCTGCTCGACATCGAACTGCACTTCTTCGCCTTCTTTCAACGTCTTAAAGCCGTCGCCGGCGATGGCTTTAAAATGCACGAAAACATCTTCGCCGGTATCGCGCATGATGAAGCCATAACCTTTGGCCTCGTTGAACCACTTGACCTTGCCTTTTTCCATCAGATGCACCCTTTCTGTTGAAAAACATGCCGCGTACATCCAGTTTTGCCACCACCTCTTGTCCGCGTCACTTAAATTACGCGTTTTTTTTTGAAAATGCAAGCGGCAATTTTGCCGCTTGCATTGCTGGCGGAATTTGTCTATTTTATAAAATGTCACAGGGATGAATTTTTTCAAGGAACAGTGCTTTGATGAAAAAAACGATGTTGCGCCTGATCTGCGCGCTCATATTTTTGCAGATACCGATGTTATTTGCCCAAACTGCCGCTCAATTCGCCAACCGGAATTTAAAAATCGTTGCCGAGACGCAGGGCAGCCGCGTCGTTTTCAAGCTGCAAACGCCGGCGGGCAGCGACGTTCTCGTTGCCGGCCCGCCGCGCGAAAATAATCCGGTCTGGAAAAATACCCTGCGCCCGGAAATTTGGAGCCGCCTCTCCGGCAAAGAAGAAGCGCTCGCGTTTACGAGCTTCGAATCGGTGCCGCGAACACGCACGCTGCGATTTTCCGCCAGCCATAAAAATTTATCGCTCACCCGTGAAGTGAGCCTGCTGGCAGATTATCCAACAGCGTATGTGGTGGATAAATGGCGCCTCGGCCCGGCGGCAAAAGTCGAGGCCTTGCTTTCCTCATTCAATTTCGTGCCGCGCGGCAAAAGTTACGGCGACATTCAACCGCTGGACTTCGTCTGGACGCCGAACCTGCGGCCGCTGCCGAATGATATCATTGCCGATCACGTGTTTCGCTCGCCGGCGCTGATGCTGCAAAAAGACTCGGTGTTTGTCGCGCTCATTCCCGATTTGCAATATCTCGTCAAACATCGCGCCATGCCGCTGGCCATGGATTTTCAATTGCCGCAATCGCCGCCACCCGATTCCACCGCAAATAATGATTCGACGCGACGCGACATCTCTCCGGTAAGCGATCCGGCTCATTCGGCGCCGCTACTCTCCTTTGGCTTTTGGCCGTGGAAAACGCGCGACCATGTTTATTATCAACCGGATTCGACGCAGGCGCTGCAACTGGAAAATACCGAAATCTCTTATGCCTATTATTTGTGGCTCGATCATCGTTCCGCCAACCCCAAAAACAAAATTACGCCCGCCGCATTCCGTCCCGTCGTCGATTTTCTCTGGGAAAAATTTTCGCCGGCTTATCGCGACGGCAACATCGGCCCGCTGCCGGCCGCGCTGGATGCGTTGGCGCAACGCGCGTGGAAGCAATACGCCGAACAAACGTGGGTTGAAACGACATTGAATGGCCGTCCGGTCGGCGGCATGAAAAGCCAGCGTCTCGCGTGGTCGAATCAATTGCCCGAAGCAGCCAATAACGACGTCTGGTTCAACAGTCGGTTTCAAACGCTGCGCTCGGCTTACGGGATGTATCTGTATGGCAAGCGCAATAAAGACGCGCTGTTGATGCAACGCGCCGAAAAAGTTTTGAATCTCGCGCTGTCGGCGCCGAGCGAAGGCGGCGTTTTTCCGTCGATTTATTATTTTACGAAGACCAAAGTCGAACAACCGCTCACCGCTTCCGTGGTAAAAGTTTCGCAGGATAAAGCGAACGAGCAGGTGACGCATCACTGGATTGGCGATGAAGGCTGGGCGGGCTTCGGCAATGATTACAATCACACGTTTGATGCGTCGTGGACCGGCTACTGGCTTTTGCACTGGGCCGATGTTTTGCCCGGCCGCCGTCAGGAGATTCTCGCGTTCTGCCGGACTTATGCCGAATTCCTGCTGAAATGGCAGCAGACCAGCGGCGTCATTCCGAGCTGGTTTCATCGCCGCGAACATCAGCCGCGGCCGGAATTTTTTCAGGAGAATGCAGAGACTGCCGGCTCGGCATTGTTTCTCGCCGAGTTGCACAATCGCGCGCCGGAGCCGCGCTATCTTGCCGCCGCGGTCAAAGCGATGGATTATCTGACGCGAGAAATTTTGCCGCGAAATAAATGGTTTGATTACGAGACGTTCACCTCCTGCTCGCGCAAGCCGTTTGATTTTTATGATGCCGTCACCGGCCAGTTTCCGCAAAACACGCTGTCGATGAATCAGGCGGCGAAGGCCTATCTCGCGCTGCACAAAATCACCGGCAAACCGGATTATCTGGAGCTCGGCGCGCACGTGTTGGATTATGCGCTGCTCTATCAACAAGTGTGGAGTCCGCCGCATCTCTCGCGGAATGTGTTCGGCGGCTTTGGCGTGCAGAATACCGACGGTGAATGGAGCGACGCGCGCCAGGCTTATTTCGCCGACACGCTGTTGGATTATTTCGAGGCCACCAATAAACGCGCGTATTTCGAGCGCGCCATCGCGGCGATGCGGGCGACTTTTGCGCTCTTTCATCGCGATACGCCGCAGTGTTATGAAAACTGGGCGCATGGCGGCAGCGACGGCCCCGGCGGCATCACCGGCATTCACTGGGGCACGGGCAGCGCCGCCACGAGCTTCGAGTTGATGCGGATGCGCACCGGCGATGCGTATGTTTTCCTCGGCGAGAAACCGAGCGCCGGCGGCGTGAATGCGTTGTGGATTGAAAACCTGCGCGTCAAAGGCGACACCATTCGTTTGAATATGTTGTCGTCGATTGGCTGGGGGCGCCGTGCGACCGTCAAATTCTTCGACGTCCCGCCCGGGCGGTATCGCGTGAAAATCAATGACGATTATATCGTTCCGTTTACCGACAAATTGCTGACGCGCGGCATTTATATGCCCCTGCGGCGCGTGCCGGCGGCAGCGCATAAACCGCCGAAAAATTTCTACGCCCGTTCGCTGCCGCCGCTGCAACTCAGCCTGCAAATTACCGGCGCGAAGCCGGATTTTTCGGCGCAACTGCATTATCGACTCGAACCCTCCGGCAGCGCCAAAAAATCAAATTTTCAGGCGATTCCGCTGCAGGCCAATCTCGGCCGTTCGGCATGGACGGCGAATCTGCCGGCGAGTTATAAAAAAGAAGGCACGCGCTTTCAATATTATATCACCTGGAATCGCAACGGCAAAACACAGCGCCTGCCGGCGGCGACCGCGGCGGAAGAGTTTTATGCCGGCGACGTGCAATCGTTCATGCTCGCGGATTGCGGCGATGATAGCGAATATTATCTCAGCGAGGAAAATGACTCGTGGACTTCAGGCTTTGAGGGCGGCTCAAAAGCCCCCGACGGGCGTAGCCTTGCGGGCGCCAAAGATCGCGTTGCCGACGGCGAGCAATGGTTCAGCTATGCCTTTCCGATTCAACCCACAACGCAACGAGTCAAAATCACGTTTAGCGCCAACGGCGAATGTCGCGTCGCGGCCGGCGATTCGCTGTTGCTGGAGGAGGGCACTGCCGGTCGCGGCGAAGTGACCGAGCATGTTTTTGAGCTGGCCAGGCCCGCGCTGTGGGCGAAGGGCAAAGTGATTTTGCGTTTCAGCGACGCCAATCCGAAAGACGGCTGGGGCCCGAACGTCGGTTGGATCAAAGTCGAGGAGGTTGCCGGAGAACCCTGATTGATCTTAATGAAACTGCTTGCATGACAACCGCAATCTGATTATATTGAGAAAAATAAAAATCGGCGTTGTGGATCAACCGTTGTTCGGGGAGCAATCATGGCTGGCGCGAACATTTTCAATCTCAAGAACGTCGACTACTCAGAACATGGTCAAACGCTTGAGATCATCGTTGACGGCGTCCCGAAGCCGCAGACGATCATTTTTTCCGGAACGGACTATTTCGGAGACAAGTATTATTTTACCGAGCAGGGTTTGCGATATATTACAGATTCGCGGAATGACCGACCGGTTCAGAGATTCATATTGAATCATTTAGATAAGATTCCAACGATCCTCAAAGAGCCGCTGATCATCGCGCGCAGCCTTGAAACGCCGGACAATTATCTTTATAATGAAAAGTCATACACTCAGATTCACTTATAACGAAGACTTTGATACGCTGGAAATGTGGCTTCCTGAATTCGAAACGGACTCTACCAAGGCCAGGTATGAAAGCGGTCTTTATGACTCATATTTTTGTTCGCGGCGAAAAAACGCAAAACGCGCTTTCGATAGTTTGTTGGTCGATGCGTTTTCTGCCGCCTATTTAAATTTACGTGATGAAGTCAAGCGCAAAGAGCCGCCCATCGAGCAGGAAAGCTACGACGTTCCCGAGCTGGGTTTGTATCAAACACAACTCAGCCGCATTCTGGAAGAAATCTACTGCCGGTTTGTGGCCAGAAAAGAATTGTCGTGGCAGAAAACACAAGCCGTCGCGGCATAAAAATTTGGCACATTTTTAAAGCAGCGGTTGCGGATGACAAATTTTACGGGGAGCAATTATGGCCGGCGCGAACATTTTCCATCTCAGGAATGTCGACTACTCGGAACGCGGTCAGACACTTGAGATCATCGTGGACGGTGTTCTGAAACCGCAGACAGTTATATTTTCAGGAATTGATTGTTTTGGTGAGAAATATTATTTCACCGAACAGGGTTTGCGATATATTCAGGATTCGAGACACAAACTGCCATGGCAAACCTCTGTCTTAAACTATCTGCAAAAAATTCCAATCATTCTTCGAGCGCCACGATATGCCGCCATCAGCAAAATCAACCCGGTTCGCCACCTTTTCTACGAACAGATAACCATCAAAGAACGCGGCAACAAAAAAAGCCTGCTTTGTGTCGTGTTGACGAAGTCAAACATTAACGCCGTATGGAATTTCTACTGGGTGGAAAGAAACAAAGTGCCGGATACGGCTGAAATCATTTACCAAAAATGAACCTCTCAGAAAACTATTGGTGACAATCATGACACGACAACTCACATTTGACTATGATGAGCGTGATTTCCTTCAGATCTGGAATCCGGAAATTAATTCAAACTTCGATCCGAATTTTGAAGCGGGGCCCTACGCAATGTTCAGTTCCGTCAGGTTGAAAGGCGCCAAACATGCCTTCGACAGCATCATGATCGATGACTTCTCGAAAGCTTATTCAACGATTATTCTTGAAGTCAAGCGCAAAGAGCCGCCCATTGAGCAGGAAAATTACGACGTTCCCGAACTGGGCTTGTATCAGGCGCAACTGAGCAGCATTCTGGAAGAAATCTACTGCCGGTTTGTGGCAAAGCAGGAATTGCCGTGGCAGAAAACGGAAGTCGTCGCGGCATAATAATTGAGCATATTTTGAGCAGCGATTGCGGATGACAAATTTTCCGGGGAGCAATCTTGGCGAATACCAATATTTATCATCTCAAGAATGTCGACTATTCGGAACGCGGGCAGACACTTGAGATCATCGTTGACGGTGTTCCGAAGCCGCAGACGGTTATCTTTGCCGGAGTGGATTATTTCGGTGAGAGGTATTACTTTACTGAACAAGGGTTGCGATATATTCACGATTCGAGGCAGAAACGACAATTACAAAATTTTGCGCTACATTACCTTGCCAAAATTCCAATTATTCTTAAATCACCGCAATTAGTTGCACGCAACATTGATCGACCAGAGCACTATCTCTTCTGTGACAGAATTGCAATTAAAGAGCATGGCAACAGGCAGCGCCTTTTCGGCGTTGTGTTGATTAAAACGAATATTAACGTGGTTTGGAACTTCTATTGGCTTCAGGAAAGCCGAGCGCCAATAGAGAGTGAAATCATTTACCAAAGCCACAAATAAAGTTAACAGTGATGACCATGACACACCAAATCAGGATTGTTCTCGACGAACGCGATTTTCTCGAAATTTGGATCCCGGCGTTTGATTCGGATTCTTTTCCGGAGTTCGAGCCCGGGCGTTACGACTTCGGTTCAGCGCGGCTTAAAGGCGCGAACCGAGCTTTTGATAGCATTATGCTCGACGCCTTTTCCGCGGCTTATCCGCGCATTCTCGCCGAAGTCAAGCGCAAAGAGCCGCCCATCGAGCAGGAAAGCTACGACGTTCCCGAGCTGGGTTTGCATCAGACGCAGCTCAGCCGCATTCTGGAAGAAATCTATTGCCGGTTTGTGGCAAAGCAGGAATTGTCATGGCAGAAAACGGAAGCCGTCGCGGCATAAGAGTTGAGCACCTTTTGAGCAGCGGTTGCGGATGACAAATTTTCCGGGGAGCAATCATGGCCGGCGCGAACATTTACCATCTCAGGAATGTCGACTACTCGGAACGCGGTCAGACACTTGAGATCATCGTTGACGGCGTTCCGAAGCCGCAGACGCCGTTATATGTGGCGCGCAGATTGGATCATCCTATACGTTATCTTTTTTACGACAATGTTGCAATGAAAGAGCGCAAGAACAAACAACACTTGCTTTGCGTCGTCTTGAACAAGTCAAATATTAACGTGGTGTGGAATTTATATTGGCTGGAAAGCAACGCATTTCCCGAAACAGTAGAAATCATCTATAAAAGCAGGAGCACGAAAAAACGCTAATGGTGATAACCATGACACGACAACTTAAATTTAACTATGATGAGCGCGATTTTCTTCAAATCTGGGTTCCGGAACTCGCGGCAAACTCTTTCCCGGATTTTGCGCCAGGGCGGTATAGAATGTTCAGCGCCGCAAAATTGAAAGGTACCAGGCATGTCTTCGATAGTATCATGATCGATTTGTTTTCCGTCGATTACTTAAAAATTCTCGACGAAGTCAGGCGCAAAGAGCCTCTCATCGAGCAGGAAAACTACGACGTTCCCGAGCTGGGTTTGTATCAAACGCAACTGAGCCGTATTCTGGAAGAAATCTACTGCCGGTTTGTGATCAGGAAAAAATTGCCGGAACGCCAGACCGAGGTTCTGGTTTAATCAAAAGCTTTGCACGCCTGCAAATCCGTTCACGCGATGCAACTCAAACTTGTTTACCTTCGATAAATCCATCCGCCTGCTTGATTCCACGCTGACGCTGGATGCGCGCCAGTACAGCGAGGCCTGTTGCATTTCCCACGCGCACACGGATCATATTCGCAGCCATCGCCGCGTTTTTGCGACGCCGGCGACCATCGAGTTTATGAAACGGCGCGTACGGCAAGTCAAAGCGACTGCCGTTAATTTTAATGAAAATTCTCAGCGATAACGGCTTCGCTTTGTGCGTGCATCCGGCGATTTTACGGCTGGCGAAAGTTTACGAAAATTTCGGCTATCGATTCGGCGAGGTCATCCCCTATCGCCGCAGTGAGCCGGTGGGAAATCGCGTGTTGATCATGCCGTCGTCGGCGCGGCGCACACGCCAGATGGAAAAGCTCGCGAACAAACGCACGCTGTATCTTTCCGGCTGGGCGCTGGACACCGGCGCGAAATTTCGCCTCGGCGTGGATGAAGCGCTGCCGCTGTCGGATCATGCCGATTTTCCGGGCCTGATCGAATATGTGCGCCGCGTCAATCCGAAAAAAATTTTTACCACCCACGGCCCGGCGGATTTTGCGCGGCACCTGCGCGCGCTCGGTTACGACGCGACGCCGCTCGGCGCGCCACCGGCGCAGAGAGAATTATTTTGAAACGAGACGATAGCATTTTAAGCTCTGCCGGCACACGACGAGTAGCGGCGACGGCGGAGCCTGCAACGCCACGAAAATAATTGCGGCCACCCGCTTCCTCGCCCGCCATCAAATCTGTATGTGCATCGCCATTCAAATCGACAAAGGCCGGCGCGTTCGCCGCCGCTAACGACACGCTCAAAACCCTGGGCCGGCGCCAATCGGTACGGAACCATGGCCAACATCATGATCGCGCAGCCAGGATGAAAATTCTCAAATAAAATTTTATTACCGCACGACCACCATCTTGCGCACGGCATGGAAGTTTCCAACCTGAATTTGATAAAAATAAATTCCATTACTGGCCAAAGCACCCTTTTGATCTCGCCCGTCCCAGGCAACGCGGTAAGAACCGGGAGATTGGATTTCTTCATCCACCAGGGTCACCACTTTGCGGCCCAGGACATCAAAAATCCTGAGCGTAACCCGTTCTGCCCCAGGACGCAAGGGCAATTGATAACGAATGACAACCTGCTCCGCATTGGCAGAAATCCGGAACGGATTCGGGAAGCTGGCGCTCAAATGAAATGCCGAGGGGATGGTTTCCGCCCTAGCGGTGCGCTCGTCAACTGCGGTCACACCTTCAAGCCAATTCAGCACATTGCGCATCACCTGCTCGCGAGTGGCAAATTCCTGTCGAGGTCTGGCTATCGCCTCAAAACCAAATCCCAAAAAGACCAGCCGCGAACGGTTGCCCGGATCTTCGATGCGGACGCCGGCAACCACGCCGGTGGTGGTATCATAAACCACGCAAGCCCGTGCCCTTCCGTCCGGCTGCAACACGTCACGCGAGGTTTGATTGTTGGCGCCGGTTGCGCCGGCCGTGAGGACGGAGATCAACCCTTTTCCCACCGGATCGCTTTGGACACCGTGCAATAAGAAGTCATTGGTATTTTGCACAAAAGCGACGTGCAAACGATTGGTGAGAAAGCTGCTGCCGCTCAGGCTTTCCGCAATATTTTGTCCGGTGAGAAACAGGTTGCCGCCGCGATCCAGGTGCGCCGCAATACTGTCGCGCTCGGCGGCGGTGAGAACACCTGCGCCAGCGGCATTTCCCGTGTACCAGATCAGCGTGTTGCGCTTAAACTGGCGCATCTGGCTCAACGGCGCCGGGCCGCGTTGTTGTTGCGTCCACAGGAAGGCACTGACGCCCAAAGTATTCAGCGCCGAAAGGTAAAAATCCTGAAACTGGCCGTTGGGATCATCATTGACGAGCAGCACCTCGGCGTTGTCCAGCGTGACCTCGAGCACGGTCGGAGCGCCTGCTTGCACGCTCAGATTGGTGATGGTTTTGGTGAGGTAAGGAATCTCGGGCTCGATCATCAGCAGCGGGTATGCGAGCAAAGGCGGAGAGGAGACATAGATATCCTCGAAAGCAAACCGGCCCTGGGCGTCGCTGCTGTCCGTAAGGGTGTAAGCCGGGCTGACGTTGCTGGTGGCGTGCAGCGTCAGCCTGGCCCTGATGCCTTTGCCGCCGGCATCGCGCACGGCGCCGCGCAAAGCGCTTTTCGCCAATAATTGTTTCAAGGCGCGATCATGCCGCAAAGTGGCGCCAGCCTGCAGACTGATTTGCGCGGTATCTGACGAATATGGAAATGCCCGGATCACGATCGTATGCGAGCCGGCGCCGGTCCGCAAGCGATAGTCGCCGTTGCTGTCCGTTTGCAGTTTTTTATTCGCTTCAACAAAATGGACGGAAGCGCCCACTATCGGCTCGCCCGTCTCGCTGTTGGTAACCTTTCCCACTACGGCGCCAGCTCCAGCGCTGTCAAAGCGCAACACGTACAACCCGTTTTGAATATCCGAGACCACAAAATTGCCGGAGGGAAAATAGGGAAACACACCCCAGGCGCCATTGAAGTTGTTGCCTGGCTGAGAATAAGTATCATAGTAGCCGACCTCAGCCGGGTCCCGCGGGTTCGTAATGTCCAAAACTTTAACGCCCTCGACGTAATGCGAGATATACGCGTGGTTGCCTCGGAT
>Ga0247727_10017435_pt1 | contig 11435 bp, 10 predicted proteins | sample WisWelCaveWW1625_FD_202498 | JGI IMG/M metagenome (GOLD analysis project Ga0247727, IMG submission 202498) | Biofilm microbial communities from Wishing Well Cave, Virginia, United States - WW16-25 | ecosystem: Environmental > Aquatic > Deep subsurface > Groundwater > Cave microbial mat | place... | reverse complement strand
GGTAACTGATATTTTCCAGGCGGAAGCTGGTGCGGTCCTCTTTCCGTGACCGGGGACCGAGCCCGTAGAAATCTTCCTGGGGGAAGTTGCTGTAGGTGAAAGTGAAATCCAGAAAGTGATGCTGATTGATGAGCCGGGGCAGGCCGATCTGAAACTCGTGCTTCTGGTAACGCTTGATCGAAAAGGAACTGGTCGCGCGGACGTCGAGAATTCCGCCGGCCAGCCGCTGGCGCCGGAGTTCCCCGCCCAGGGAGAAACCCGAGCCGGTATGCAAGCCGCCGGACTTGGGATGCAGACCATGCCAGCCGGCCAGGTACTTTTCCAGCACCCGCTTTTCCTGGAAGTTGTAAAGGAAATTCTCCAGACCCGATCGAATCGGCGGATATAAGGCCCCGACCTTCTGCTCACGCATCCGGTTCCACAGCTCGGAGCGGGTGGTGGGAGAAGGGTTTTGTGCCTCGGCCGCCGGCTGCGCTCCCAGGGGAAGCAAGAACAACAGTTGTAGCATCCCCAGTCGCACGAGCCCTGCCACGAGCGGGATGACTACCCCACCGGAAAACGGCGTGTGCGTCCGAGCAGTTCTCGGGCGCGCTCGAGGGCGCGGTCCTCGGCTTCCTCGCGGGTGGCGCCCTGGGTGCGCGCGATCCAGGCCCCCGGATCCACGTTGTCCGCCGTACAATGGTATGTCTCCCCAATCCGGTAAGATGTCAACCTCACCTTCCATCCTTCCCACTCGACAGTCCTGCTGACGTAACCCTCTGCCTGCATCGCCATCCTCCCGCCGCCGGGTTAGCGGGCCGCCGCCGCGGCGCCTTTTTCTACAGGGGCTCCCACCAGGTTGCCCCACTCGGTCCAGGACCCGTCATAGTTGGTAACGTTGGGAAAGCCCAGCAAGTAACTCAGGACGAACCAGGTGTGACTGGAACGCTCCCCAATGCGGCAGTAGGCGATCGTTGGCTTGCGGCCTAAAATGCCGGCGCCGGCGTAGAGGGCGACTAATTGGTCTGCGGTCTTGAAGGTCCCGTCCTCATTGCAGGCCTGGGCCCACGGAATGTTCCGTGCGGCGGGAATATGGCCCCCCCGCTGGCAGGTTTCCGGCAAGCCGGGCGGGGCCAGGATCTCTCCGGAAAACTCCTGCGGGCTTCGCACATCTACCATGTCATGGGTGCCGTTGGCGAGCGCCTCTTGCACCTGGGGAAGAAAGGCGCGGATGGACAGATCTGCTGGGGAAGCTTGATAGCGCACCAGGGTCATCGCCGGCACTTCCCGGGATAGTTCCCGCCCCTCGGCGAGCCACTTTTTGCGGCCTCCATTCATCAGGCGCACATCCCGATGCCCGTAGATTTTCAATTGCCAGAATGCCCAGCAGGCGAACCAGTTGTTGTTGTCTCCATACAGTACGACCGTAGACTCGTTGCCGATTCCAGAGGCCCCCATCAGCGACTCGAAATCGGCCTTGGGAATGATATCGCGACGAACCGTATCGCATAACTGTGTGTTCCAGGCCCAGCCGATGGACCCCGGGGCGTGTCCTTCATCGTAGGCTTTGGTATCCACATCGACTTCCACGATGCGAACCGAGGTCTGCAGGTTTTGGGTGACCCAATCGGTGGAGACCAGCACTTCTGGCTGTTTGTAGTCTGCCATGGAATTCCTCCTTGTTCCTTTTAAGGCAAAAGGCATACTACCATAGCTGGGGGAGGGCAGGGATGCCGACAAGGATGGTCGCCACAGACCGGATCCTGTTTTTGTGCGTGCATAATTCCTCCCGCAGCCAGATGGCGGAAGGATTTGCCAGGCGCCTGTTCGCCAGGCGAAAAGACCTGGAGGTCGCCAGCGCGGGGACCGACCCGCGCGGGGTGAACCCGTTTGCCGTGAGGGCCATGGCCGAAAAGGGAATTGATCTTTCGTCCCACTACTCCAAGCACCTGGACCAGACGCTGCCGCCCGCCCTGGTGATCACGCTATGCGGCGAATCCGAACAATCCTGTCTGGCCTTCGCGGCTGCTGTGCGAATCGAGCATTGGGGTCTCCCCGACCCCGCCCGCGCAGAGGGAAGCGATGAAGAAAAACTCCAGGTTTTCCGAAAGATCCGTGACCAGATCGAGCGCCTGGTAGAGGAGCTGGCAGCCCGGCTTTTTCGGACGCCCCAGGGCTGAGAAGGCGGTAAAAAATCGGCAAGTCGCTTGCTTGCTCGCGCGGCTCGGAACGGCCCCCGTTGAGACGCGTCGCGGGGCCGCTGGAAGGCCGCTCCGTTCGCATGCCAAGCTTCTCTCAGATGACGCGCGCTTACCGCACTCCCAGCGCCTGGATCGCCTGGACAATCTGGGGGTCCCGCTGGGCTTCCACCTCATCCCCTTTCTCGACCCCCAGGGCCAAATTGAAGATTTCCGTTTTGAGCCGGTTTCGTATGTATTCGCGGTTGGCGCTCCACTCGCTGAGGGAGGGTCGAATCTGGCGCTCCGAGAGAAAGAGTTGAAACTCGTCAAGAAGCTCGGCGGTAACCTCAAAATCGCTTCCGATGTTGCCCCGGCTGGAGGTGTAGCGCTGGGCAAAGTGGAGAACCGAAGCGCTGGCTTCCAGGGCGGCGTGAAAGGGGGTATAGCCCTCCGGCGTCACCAAAATATCGGGGATGATGCCCCCTTCCGGTTTTCCCGCTTGCCCGGCCAGGGGGCGGTGGATGGAGCGGCCGCTGGGGGTGAAGTACCGCGCGGTGGTGAGGGCCAGACCGGTGTTGTCGGCGAGGTCAAAGACCCGCTGCACCAGTCCCTTGCCGAAGCTGGGCTCCCCGACGATGGCGGCCCGGTCGTGGTCCTGCAAGGCGCCGGCCACAATCTCGGCCGCTGAAGCGGTCTTGCCGTTGGTCAGGGCGGCCACCGAAAAGACAAAAGGCCGCGCCGTGTCAGGCACTTTAATTTCTTCGGGGGGCCCGGAGCGGCCGCGCACGGTCAGAATCACCTGGCCCGGCTGCAAGAACAAGGAAGCGGTCTCGAGCGCGGCCGGAAACGAGCCGCCGGGATTGTCTCGCAGATCGACTACCAGGCCGCGCAGGTTCTTGGCCCCCAGCTTTTCCAGGGCTTCCTGCAGTTCTTTGAGCGTGTCCTGCTCGAAGCTCACGATCTTGATATAGCCGATCCCGGGCCGCAGCAAGAAGGCGCGCGACACGCTGGGAGAGGCCAACTCCGCCGGGGTCAGAAGGAACGGCATCAGGGTGGCAAGCCCAGGCCGCCGGACCATCAGCCTCGCTTCTCGTTTCCTGGACTCGCGCAGCACCTCGACCAGCGCATCGATTTCCAGGCGGTCGATCCGGTACCCGTTGATCTCGATGATCTCGTCGCCAGGCGAGAGGCCCGCGCGGGCCGAAGGGGTGCCGGGCAGGGTTTGCAGCACCATAACCCGCCCCAGGCCAATGGAGACCACGCTGCCGAATCCCTTCTCCACCGACTGCTGCATCTGCTTGAGGGACTGAAACTGCTCGGGATCCAAAAATGCTGAAAAGGGGTCCAGCGTCCGCAGCAGGCCTGGTATGGCCCCGGCGTAGAAGGCCTGTTCCGGAACGACCGGATCGGCGAAGTGCTCCTCGACCGCCTGGTAAACCGTCGTGAACTGCCGGAGCAGGGGCCTCAATTCGTCGTCCGGCCGAGCTGCCGCATTCGGCTGGCAGCGAACAACCGCGGTCAGCAAGATGTAAATGAGTCCCACCCGCCACACACTCAGGATTATACGCGAGGCCAGAAAGCGAGGAGGGGGAGCACGTCGAAGCGCCCCGGCCCCAGACCTGTGGTCGACTCCTCAAATCGAGTAGCGAGTGCGGACCTTTTCGGCGTGCCGTTCCAGGGCCAGTTGGATCAGCCGGTCGATCAGATGGGGGTAGGAAAGGCCGCTGGCTTCCCACAACTTCGGGTACATGCTGATGCTGGTGAAGCCGGGGATGGTGTTGACCTCGTTGACCAGCACGCGGCCGGACTTTTCTTCCAGGAAGAAATCCACCCGCGCCATGCCGCAGCATTCGCAGGCCAAAAACGCTTCCCGGGCCAGGTGTTGCACCCGCCGGGTGAGGGCGAGCTTCAGCCGCGCGGGAATGATCAACCGCGAGGTTTCGTCCAGGTATTTGGACCGGTAATCGTAGAATTCCCGGGAAGGGATGACCTCGCCCGGCAGCGACGCCTGGGGCTGGTCGTTGCCGAGCACGGAGCACTCCAGTTCCCGGCCCACGATCGCCCGCTCGACGACAATCTTGCGGTCGAATGCAGCCGCCAGATCGATGGCCCGGGAGAGCTCGGCGCGGTTGTGGGCCTTGCTGATGCCAACCGAGGAGCCCAGGTTGGCCGGCTTGACAAACAGAGGAAGGCCGAATTGTTTTACCAAGCTCTCGACGAGGTCCCGGCGCCGGTTGGCAAGCCGGCTGCGCAGCACGGCGACATGATCGGGGGTAGGCAGGCCGCGCTCACGAAACAGGCGCTTCATGACGTCCTTGTCCATGCTGGCGGCCGAACCCAGCACCCCCGCCCCCACGTAGGCCACCCCGGCGAGCTCGAGCAGCCCCTGCACGGTCCCATCCTCCCCAAACGTGCCGTGCAGCACCGGGAAAACGACATCGACGCGGTCCGCCGAGCCGGGAACAGGAAGGATCATCAGCGCCCGGCTCCCCGACCGGTCCATCGACAAGCCGGAGGGAAGCAGCCTGGCCGATTCGGACGGCGGCAGCCAGCGCCCCGATTTGCTGATGGCGAGCGGCAGCAGATCGTACTTGCTGCGGTCCATGGCGGCGATGATCGAAGCGGCGGAGCGAAGCGAGACCTCGTGCTCGCCTGAGCGGCCTCCAAACAGAATCCCCACGCGGATCTTTTTCTTCACAGGATCCTTTTCCCGAACGCCGACATGGCCAGCTCGACGGCGAGCTTCGCGGTGCGGTTTTCCGAGTCCAGGATGGGATTCACCTCCACGATCTCCATCGAGGTCATCCGCGCCGTATCGGCGACCATCTCCAGCGCCAGGTGAGTCTCCCGGTAAGTGCCGCCGCCGCGGATAGGCGTGCCCACCCCGGGGGCTTCGGCCGGATCGATGAAGTCCATGTCCAGGCTCACGTGGAAGCCGGCGGTGTCATGGCCGGCAATCTGGATGGCCTCTTCCATCACCGCCCGCATGCCGCGCTCGTCGACGTGGCGCATGGTGAAGGCGCGGATCCCGCATTGCCGCACGTGCGGTTTTTCCAGCACGTCCACGTCGCGCACCCCGACCAGCGCCACATTTTCCGGGCGAACCAGCGGGGCAAACCCGAGCAGGTGCGTCAGCTCCCGCGGGCCCAGCCCCACGCAGCAGGCCAGGGGCATGCCGTGGATGTTGCCGCTCGGGCTTGTCTGAGGCGTGTTCATGTCGGCGTGCGCATCGATCCAGATCAGCCCGATGCGCTGGCCCCGCTCCCGATAGCGCCGGCTGAGGCCGGCCACCGTGCCGATGGCAATGGAGTGATCGCCGCCCAGCACCAGGGGCGCAAATCCCCTCCGCATCACGCCGGACACCTGTCGCGCCACCCGCTGGCAAGTCTCAGCGACTTCTTCCAGGTACTTGGCCCGGCGGTTGCCAAACGGCATCATCTCGGGGATGGGCACGGCCACGTTTCCGGCATCTTCGACCTCGTAGCCCAGCGTGCGAAGCCGGGCGTTGAGGTTGGCCACGCGGATCGCCGAGGGGCCCATGTCGACGCCGCGGCGGTCCTGGCCGAGGTCCAGCGGCACGCCGATCACCTTGATCTTGGAAATCGCCATGAAACGGGGATTATAAACGATTGTAGCGCCTTCACGGAATCCTCACCGAAACGGCGCGGAGTTCTCCCGGCGCGGTGCTGTTACCTGGGCTCCCGACGGGCGCCGCATCGTCTTCACCGACGGCAACTACCGCAGCCCCGAAATCTGGGTGATGGAGAACTTCCTGACGGAACTTCGGGCTGGGTGCTGAGACTACAGCGCGGCGAAGATTTCTGGGAGCGGAACGGCGATTTCGGGATTCTCGGTCCGCAGCACGCCGTCCTTGGCTTCGCGGCTGCCGTCGGCGGTGTGGACCCACGCCCGGCGCCGGACGGGATCGAGGATCCACACATAGCGCACGCCGCAGGCGAGGTAGTCGTCGAGCTTGTCCTGCAACTCGCCGGCGCGGTCATCTTTAGAGAGGATCTCGATGCAGAGAAAGGGAGGCTGGGTGAAGACCTGCTCCTCGGGTTTGGCGCCTGTGTAGACACAGATGTCCGGCACACGAAACCGCGTTGCCTTGACCTGTACCCTCTGTTCCGGAAACACCCAGATTCCCAGTTCCTTCTCACGGTTGCCAAGCCAGAGAATCAAGGCCTTCTGCAGTTCACTATGGAACCGGTCTCCCAAGTTGCGCTCCACAATAGTCCCATCGACGTACTCTCGGTCGGGACTATAGCTGGTTGAAAGGTACCTCTCAACGGGGGCAAGAGCCGCGGTTGCCATACCACTATTTTACCTCATGCTCACGGCCGCAGCCGGTAGAGCATGCGGGGAAAGGCGATCGTTTCGCGCACGTGCTCCAAGCCGCACAGCCAGGCGACGCAACGCTCGATCCCCATGCCGAAACCGCCGTGGGGGACGCTGCCGTACTGGCGCAGGTCCAGGTACCAATCGAATGCCGCGGCGGGAAGATGGTGCTCTTCAATCCTCTGCTTCAATAATTCCAACTCGTGGATGCGCTGGCCGCCCCCGATGATTTCCCCGTACCCCTCCGGCGCCAGCACGTCTACGCCCAGCGCCACTTCCGGCCTCTGCGGATCCGGCTGCATGTAGAACGCCTTCACCTGGGTGGGGTAGCGGTGGACGAGGATCGGGAGATCAAAATCTTCGCTCAGCAGCGTCTCATCGGCGCCGCCGAAATCACCTCCCCACTGGATCGGACTTCCCTTTTTTTGCAGCCGCTCGACCGCCTCGTCGTAGCTAAGGCGGGGGAAAGGCGCCTCCACTCTCTCCAGCTTCGTCACGTCCCGTTCCAGGACCGTCAATTCCCGGCGGCGCCTGTCCAGCGCGCGGCGGACGATCGAAACCAGGAAATCCTCGGCCAGCGCCATGACATCTTCCAGGGTGGCGAACGCCATTTCCGGCTCCACCATCCAGAATTCGGTGAGGTGCCGGCGGGTCTTCGATCGTTCGGCGCGAAAGGTGGGGCCGAAGCAATAGACTTTTCCGAAGGCCATGGCGGTGGCCTCGTTGTAAAGCTGGCCGGACTGGGTGAGGTAGGCCGTTTCGTCGTCGAAGTAGGGCACCTCGAACAGCGTGGTGGTGCCCTCGCAGGCCGCCGGGGTGAGGATGGGCGTATCGACCAGGGTGAAGCCGTGATCATCCAGGTAGTCGCGCACCGCCCGGATGACTTCGTGGCGCACCCGCAGGATGGCGTGCTGGCGCGCGCTCCGCAGCCACAGGTGGCGGTGATCCATCAGGAACTCGGTCCCGTGTTCCTTCGGCGTGATCGGATAGGCCTGCTCCAGCGGCACTTGCTGCACCACCTCGAGGCTGGATACATCCAGCTCATATCCGCCGGGAGCCCGCGGCTCGGCCCGCACCTTGCCGGTCACGATAACCGAGGATTCCTGGGTCAGGTCCTTCACCCGCGCGAAGACTTCTTCCGGTACCGCCGACTTTACCACCACGCCTTGCATCAGGCCGGCCCCGTCCCTAAAGATGGGGAACAGGATTTTCCCCGATTTCCTCAGATTATAAAGCCACCCCCGCAAGGTGACCGTCTGGCCGTCAAATTGGGGGACCTGGGCGATTGTGACTGTCATGGGGCGAGCTTACATGTTTTCCAGCCGGTCAAACACCCTTCGGATCTCCTCCAACGGCTGCCCCATCTCCGGCACTTCCCGCAGCTCGAGCAACAGCGGGTAGCGATCCTGGCCCGAGCGCAGCAGGGTCATGGTTTCCTTCCAGTCGATGCCGCCCGGCCGATCGCAGTTGGGAAACAGGTGGGAATCTTTCTCTCCGTCGTTGTCGTGGACGTGGGTGGAGCGGATGCGATCGCGCATCGCCTCAAACTCCGGCTCCACACCCCCCATCAAGTGGGCATGGCCGGTGTCAAAAACGAACCGCACAGGCAGGTGCGTGGTGTGGACAAAGTAGACCAGCCTCTCGGCGGTCGACAGCGAGTTGGGAATATTCTCGATCAGGATCTCCACGCCCCGCTGGCCGGCGAAGATGCACAACTCTTCCAGGCTGGTAAAGGCCGCCTCCACTTTCCGGTCGTCGTACTCCTCCCCGGACACGCCGATGTGCTGGATCAGGTACCGGAAGGGAATCAACTCGGCGATTTCGAGCGCTCGCTTGATCTCGTCGGTGGCGGCGATGCGTTTGCCCTTTTCGGGTTCGGTGATGGAGATGACCGCGTTGGGGCCGCTGCGGCCCCAGATGGTGTCGCGAAACATCGGGGCGTGCAGGGAGTGCACCTCCAGCTCCGCGTCCCGGAACCAGTGGGACAGCTCGTCGAGCTGCGCCCGGTTGTGGTAATCCAGGTGCTGGCGGGCGCAGAAGATTTCGATCCGCGAAATGCCCGACTTGCTGATCTTGTCCAGCAGGGCCAGGGTCAGCCGGTGATTGACAAAGACGTGCGTGGACAAGTAATGCAGCATCAAAATCCCCTCGCCGTCGCCTCCGTGCGCGAGTCCGGCGCGCCCAGCAGCCAGCCGTCTTTCCGCTGGATGGCGCAAACCTCCCCCTGGTAGCCCCGCCGGCGCACCTGGTGGCCGCGCGATTCCAGCAGCGCGATCGTGTCCGGGGAAAACCCGCTCTCCTCCAGGCGAAGCTCGTCCGGCATCCATTGATGATGAAAACGCGGCCAGTCCACAGCCTGCTGGATGTCCATGCCGAAATCGATCACGTTGAGCAGCACCAACAGCACCGTGGAGATGATGGTGGGACCGCCCGGGGATCCCACGGCCAGGAAAAACTGACCGTCCCGTGTGACAATCGTGGGGGTCATCGAGGAAAGCGGACGCTTGCGCGGCTCGATGGCGTTGGCTTCCGCTTGCAAAAGGCCATAGGCATTGGGAGCGCCGGGCTTTGCGGTGAAGTCGTCCATCTCGTTGTTGAGCAGGAAGCCGAGCCCTGCCGGGGCGACCCCCGAACCATAGCCGCCGTTGAGAGTATAGGTGACTGCCACGGCGGCGCCTTCCGCATCGACGATCGAATAGTGGGTGGTTTCGAGGCTCTCCAGGCTGCTCACACTGCCCGCGCGGACCTGGGAACTGGGCGTCGCGCGGTCGGCTCGAATGCCGCGCCGCAACTGCTCGGCGTAGGGGCGGGAGATCAGTCCCGACACGGGCACCTTGGCGAAATCGGCATCGCCAAAGTGCTGCGCGCGGTCGGCGAAGAATCGACGCATCGCCTCGGCCACCAGGTGAATGCTTGCCGCCGAACCCGCCCCTGCTTGCTCATACGCCGTGCCGTCAAGCACGTTCAGCATCTGCAGAATCCCCGCGCCGCCGGAACTGGGCGGAGGGGCGGTGAGCAGCTCATAACCCCGGTAGGCGCCCCGCAGCGGGGTTCGTTCCTTTACCTCATACTCGTGGAGGTCTCGCTGTGTAATGAACCCCCCGTTGCGCTGCATGTCCTGGACCAGCAGACGGGCCGTCTCCCCCTGGTAGAAATCTCGGGAACCGTGTTTCGCGATTCGCCCGAGCGTGGCCGCCAACTCCGGTTGGATCAGCTTTTCTCCCGGCTCGAAGAACTGGCCGTCTCGCTGGAAGATTCGGCGCGACTCCGGAAATCGTGCCAGGGCTTTTGTCGAGCGCAAGGAACGCGCCAGGCCGTAGCTGACCGGGAAGCCTGTGGCGGCCAGCTCCCTGGCCGGGGCGACGAGTTCCGTCCACGGGCGGCGCCCGTATTTCCGCCAGGCGTATTCGAGGCCGCGAACCGTGCCAGGCACGCCGACGGCGCGGTAGCCGACGACGCTGTCCTGGGTCAAGCTCCCGGCGGCGTTCAGGTACATGTCCCGAGTGGCCTTTTCCGGAGCCCGCTCGCGAAAGTCAAGAAAAGTCGAGCGGCCATCGGCCCAGCGGATGAGCATGAATCCACCCCCGCCGAGATTTCCCGCCGACGGATGCGTGACCGCCAGCGCCAGTCCGACGGCCACGGCGGCATCCACCGCGTTGCCGCCCTGCTCGAGCGTTCGCACGCCGGCCATGCTGGCGTGGTCCTCCCGTGAGACGACCATCGCCCGGCGCGCCCGCTCCGGCTGGCGGCCCGCCGCCGCCAGAACGGAAACCAGCAACACAGAGAGTGCAGCGATCCGTTTCACAAACCTCCGATTGTACCGGAAAAACTCCCCGCTCGGCAGCCTGCTGCCAACTGCCTGTTGCATAATGAAGATGGCCGCCGCTGGCTCAAACTGCCGCCTCTCCCATGCGCATCTGCTACCTGGACTGCTTCTCCGGCATCAGCGGCGACATGCTGGTCGCCGCCCTGGTCGATGCGGGAGCTTCGCCGGCAGAATTACAGAAGCAAGTCGGCCAGCTCGGCTTGCCGGGCGTCACGCTCGCTTTTGAGAAGTGCGGGCGCGCGGGTATTGCGGCTACCAAAATGCGGGTCCAGGCCCCGCCCGAGCGGCGCCACCGCCACCTCGCGGAAATCGAGGAGATCATCGGGCGGGCCTCGCTGCCCGGCCAGGTCGAGCAGAACAGCCTGGCCGTTTTCCGGCGGCTCGGTGAGGTCGAGGCAGCAATTCACCAGACGCCTCTCGCCCAAGTCCACTTTCACGAAGTCGGCGCGGTCGACTCGATCGTGGATATCGTGGGGGCCTGCATTGGATTCGATCTGCTGGCCGTGGAAGAAATCCACTGTTCGGCGCTGAATCTGGGCTCGGGCCACGTCCAGGCGGAACATGGGACTCTTCCGGTGCCGGCCCCAGCCACGGCCTCGCTGGTCAAAGGCCTGCCGGTTTACTCGCGCGGGCCGGAGGCGGAGTTGACCACCCCGACCGGGGCGGCCATCGCCTCTACCCTGTCGGAAAGCTTTGGGCCTTTGCCGGCCATGCGCTTGCAGGCCACCGGCTACGGGGCCGGGGAGCGCGAGTTCTCCGAGCAGGCAAACGTCTTGCGCGTTCTGATCGGCGCGCGAAGCAAGGCCACCGAAGCCGTTACCGTGGCTGTGATGGAGGCGAACATCGACGACTCCAGCCCCCAGATTCTCGGCTACGCGATGGAGCGATTGCTCGAGCAGGGCGCCCTGGATGTGACGCTGCAACCGCTGATGATGAAGAAAGGTCGTCAGGGAACACTCATCCGCGTTATCGCCCGGCCCCAGGATCAGGAATCGCTGGCCCAATTGCTGTTTTCCGAAACCTCGACTCTGGGCCTGCGGATCTATCCCGCCGAGCGGCGGGTGCAAGCGCGCAGGATGGTGGAGGTGGAGACCCCTTACGGCAAAGTCCGC
>Ga0247727_10017434_pt1 | contig 11435 bp, 7 predicted proteins | sample WisWelCaveWW1625_FD_202498 | JGI IMG/M metagenome (GOLD analysis project Ga0247727, IMG submission 202498) | Biofilm microbial communities from Wishing Well Cave, Virginia, United States - WW16-25 | ecosystem: Environmental > Aquatic > Deep subsurface > Groundwater > Cave microbial mat | place... | reverse complement strand
GGCGCATAACTCCCTCCTCACTCTCTTCTCGGTCTCACCGAGCCGCCGATCGGCTTGCGATTGGTCTCGCCCGTGTTCAACACGGGAATGCCGTCGTCAACCTCTCCGTGCGGGCGTGGGATGACGTGGACTGAAACGACCTCGCCGACCTTGCGCGCAGCCGCAGCGCCCGCGTCAACCGCCGCCTTCACCGCGCCGACTTCGCCGCGCACAATCGCGGTCACCAAACCCGCGTCAACCTTCTCCCAGCCGACCAGATGCACTTTGGCTGCTTTGACCATCGCGTCCGCCGCTTCGATCATCGCCACCAGCCCGCGACATTCGATCATTCCCAGAGCTTCCATAAAATCCTTTCGAATCGTCCAATTTTGATTTTGTCTGCGTCATTGTAGATCAAAGCTCTTGGCGTGGCTATGAACGCCCCGAAGGTTTTGGTGAACGACCTGAAACTCCCTGATGCTCGCAAACGAAACTCTTCATCCACTCTCGCATCTCATCGCGCACACGACAAAAGATCGCCAACCGATGATCGTCATCTCCGACGCCGGGCGCGGGCGGGTCTTCAAAGCTCTGATGGATGCGTCGCGTCTTGCCAGGAAAGACTGGGCAGCTCTCCTTCGCGTGGTCGCAGACCGTGATCACATAATCGAATTCCTGTCCGATGAATTCATCAACCGACTTCGAACGGTGGGCCGAAATATCAATGCCGATCTCGCTCATCGCCTGAATCGCTTCGGGGCGAACGAAGCTGGCCTTCGTCCCCGCGCTGTAGACTTCAAACCGATCACCGCTGTCGTGACGCAGAATGCCTTCGGCCATCTGGCTGCGCGCCGAATTGCCTGTGCAGAGGATCAAAACTCTTATTCGTTCGGCCATCGTTCTACCTTCCTCAAACGCAAAATGGGTTGGCGAGACCGCAGTCTCACCAACCCCGGAGATGTTTGCAAGCATTTCGCGCTGCGGTCTGAAGCCCCGCAATACACCGTCCTAGATTGCTTGGACAGCAAAACTTGATGCAAATGAGTCAAGTTTTTAAATCGGGTTTGTCGCCCTTAAAACTTGTCAGCTTGTCAGCCTCGGATATGGCAAGCGAATGAGGGCAAAGGAATGAACAGAAAAAACATTCCCTTGCCGCCATTCCTTTGCCATGCCTGCTTGTCGGTCTGAGGCAAAGTCTCGCTAGAACTTCAGCTTCAAACCGAACTGCATCACGCGCGGCCCGCCGATCATGTTGTTGATCGTGCCGAAGTCGGTCGCGTCCTGCAGGTCGTTGGCCGGATTGGCGAAGTTCACGTGGTTGAAGAGGTTGAAGACATCCCAACGGAACTCCAGGCCCACGCGCTCAGTAATCAACGTGTTCTTCGACAAACCGAAGTCGAACCGCTTCTGATAAGGCCCGCGCAGCGTGTTGCGTCCCAGGTTGCCGAAACCGAAGTTGCCCGGATAACCGCCCGCGACGGTGGTCGGCGAACAAAGCGCCGAGCCATTGAAATAGCCCCTGGTGATGTCCGACGCCTGCTGGCGCAGGCTGTCAATTGAACCGCAGAGGCTCGGACGGCCGAAGCCCAGACGATAAAGACCGCCGGAACCGCGCGTCAGGCTGCTGTATTGCGTGATGTTGCCGATCTCCGGTTCCGCCGCGAAGATCGAGAAGGGCGAACCCGACTGAATCTGCGCAAAGCCCGACACCTGCCAGCCGTTCAACAGATTGCCTTTGCCGAGCGGAAGCTCCCACACGTAGCTGGCGCTGAAACGATGCGTGCGGTCGAAATCCGAAACGCCGCGATTGTTGCGCAGGTTGCGTTGATCGCCCTGCACGACGAAACCCGTGTTCGGCACGTCCGGTTTGCCGCCGCCCGCCGTCGAACCCGGATCGGACGACTGGTAATCCATTGATTTCGACCAGGTATAAAAGGTGTTGAACTGGAAGCCTTTTGAGAACCGCTTCGTCACACCCAACTGCAACCCGTGATAGATCGAGTTGGCCGACGATTCCAGCAACAACGCTTCGGGGATGTTGAAGCCGAGGATCACTCCGCGAGCCTCGAATGGCAGCACCGCGCCGCCGCCCGCGACGTTCGCCGCCGTGCAGGTGATGGCCGTGCTCAGGTTGTGATCAACCGGGGCGTTGGAGTTGAGCGCGCCGCCTACGCAGATCGCCTGACCAGCCAGCAGCGGGTTCGGGAAGCCGAAAGCGATGCCGCGACCGCGCTCGCGTTGCGACGTAGCCGTGCGCAGCGGCCCGCGCAGAATGTTTGCGTTGCCCGTCCGGCGGAACTCGGCTTGATAAGCCGCGTCGTAAGCGTCGTTGAAACGCTTGAAGATGTAATCCAGCGTGCGCGGATCGTTCATATCGAAGCCCTGGTTGAACGCCTGCGCCTGCAGCAGCTTCGTGCCTTTCGTGCCAACGTAGCGGGCTTCGACCATCAGGTCTCTGCCGAGTTCGTACTGGAAGCCCAGATTCCACTGCTGGACGTAGGGCGTGCGCAGGTTGCGGTCAATCGCGCGGAACTCGAAGGTCTCAGCGGTGTTGCCGAGCGACGGCTGGCCGGTCGAGAGATCGGTCGGATTGTTCGCGCCGTTCGCCTGCCGCGTCACTCCCGTGCCGTCGCGAATCACGAAGGTTCCATTCGACAGAAACTCGATGCGGTTGGGCAGGTAACGGTTGAAGCCCAGATTCGGGTTCTGCTGCGAGAAGGCCGTCGCCACCGGCACGTTGCGCGTCGGCGCCGTGACTTCGATTTCGCGCAGGAACGGGTAGTTCGAGAAGATCGTGTTGATGAACGCCGCCGACGGACGGTCAAAGAAGATGCCGTAGCCGCCGCGGACGACCAGTTTGTTGCTGTCGAACGGCGAGAAGGCGAAGCCGATGCGCGGCGCGAAGTTGTTCAGGTCCTGCCCCTTCAACGTGTGATTGTTGCCGGCTTTGATCGAAGTGGCAATCGCCGAATCAATCGCCGTGAAGCCGGTGTTCTGCACGTTCTTCGGCACGAGGAACTGCGGCGCCGGGTTTTCAGTGTTGGTCAGCGCCGCGAAATCGAAGTTGCCGATCTGACCGACTTTCTCTTCCGGCCAGCCGAACCAGTCCCAGCGCACGCCGAGGTTGAATGTCATCCGTTTCGCGGCCTTGAGGTCGGTAGCAACGTACAAGCTCGCGTCGTTCATCCGGAAGCTCTTGGTCGTCACGCCGAACTGCGTGTCACCTTCGGTCGCGAGCCCCGCCAGGAACTGCGTGAAGTTCTCCCACTTCTCGAACTCGGTGGCCTGCTCTTCCGGCAGGTTCGAGTCGTAGATGTGGCGTTTGTATTCGCCGCCGAAGCGATAAGTGCTGGCGCCGCGCGTCCAGGTGACGTTGTCGCCGAAGCTGTAGGTCTGTTGCTTGCGGCGGTTGAAAACATCGTTCGGGCCCGCGAACGAGAGGTTCGAGAGGTTGTTGCGGAAAACGACGTGGCCCAATCGGCGCGTCGCCGGACTGTCGTCGAAGAAGAGCGCCGGGTTCGGCACGCCCACCTGATCGTTGGTAATCGCCGCGAACTCATCGGTCAAGCTCCGCGTGTTGTTCAGGAAGAAGTAGCCGAAGCGCGCCTCGTTGATCAGCGTCGGGTTGATGATGTGTGTGTCCGAGAGCGCGAACGTGCGGTTGCGGTCGTTGCGCTGCAACGTGACCGGCGAAGCGAGCGATGAAGGATCGGGGAATGGATCGAAGCCCGGGAAATTGGCGAAGAAGAACGTTCCGCTCAGCCGGTTCGATTCAGTCATCTGGTAATCGAGCTTGGTCGTGAATTGATCCTGCTCGAATTTCGCCGGGAAGACGTTGCGTTGGCGGATGAGCGGGTTGCCGCCCGTCCACGGCGCGACGGTGGTGTCCGCCGCCACGCGCTCGCCACCCGCTCCGATCGCTTTTGGAGATGGAATGAAGAAGTCGCCGGTCGCCGGGTTGCGCAGGTTGAGAATAGCCAGCGCGTAGGGCGAAATCTGCGCCTCGGTCAGCGGGAAGTTCGCGTTGAGTTGTTTGAACGCAGCCACGAGGTTGGTCGCTGTGCGCTGCCCGGAGATCAGCCGCAGCGCTTCGGGCAGCACGGTGATGCTCGAAGCGGTTGGCACGAAGCCGGTGTTGGCCCTCGTGAACTGATACCCGCCGAAGAAGAAAAGCTTCTCTTTGACGACGGGACCACCGATGGTGAAACCGCCTTCGTTGCGGCGCGCCTTCGGCCGGTCAATCTCATCGCGGTTGAAGAAGAAGTCGTTGGCGTTGAGCGATTCGTGTTGAAGGTAATGATAGAACGCGCCGTTGAACTTGTTGCCGCCGCTCTTGGTAATGAGTTGGAAGTTGCCGCCGCCCGAACGCCCAGTCGAAGCGTCGTAGAGGCTCGTCTGCAATTTGACTTCCGAAAGCGTCTCCGGCGCGGGCGAGATGTTGTCGCTGAAAGAACCTTCGTTGGTCGTCAGGTTCGTCGCGTCAACGCCATTGAACGTGAGCGAGGTGCTGGTCGTGCGCGTGCCGTTGACCGAAGGCGAGATGTTGCCAGTGCCGTTGGTCAGAACCGGCGGCAGATCGGAGCTGACGCCGGCTTCGGCTGAAAGCAGATGAGTGAAGCTGCGGGTCGAGGTCGGAACTTGAACCAGCTCCTGGCCGCTCAGTTGGCGGAAGGTCGTTGAGGTCGCCGGAGTAGCCAGCGGAGTCGTGTCGCTGACGTTTACTTCAATGCTCACTTCACCGACTTCGAGCTTGAGGTCGAGCACGCGCGGCACTGCGGCTTCGACCGCCGCGTTCGCCACTGCTTTTTTGAAACCTGCGGCTTCGACCGTGATTTTGTAATTGCCGGCGGGGAGCACCGGAATCTGCCAGCGCCCTTCGGCATCAGCCGTCGCGGCGCGGCTCAATCCCGTCTCGACGTGGACGGCAGTGATCTTGGCGCCGGACACGGCAGCGCCGGTCTGATCCTGCACCGTGCCGCTCAAGCTTCCGGTCGGGCCGGATTGAGCGAGCGCAGCCGCGGCGAGAACGCTGATTCCCAGCAGCGACAACAGCGCAAACAACAAGGCATCAAAAGAATTGAGGAGGCTGCGACCCTTCGTGGTTTCTCTCGATTTCATATCTTTCTCCTATGGCTCCTATAGTTTGATAACACCTGATTGAGTTTGAGGTGGAAGAACGCTCTTCGACCTTCACCCGCGACGCTTTTTGCATCGCCGGGACCAAAGCGTTCCCATTGTTCATTCGTGATATGAGTTGATTGATTTAAGGCTGAGACTCTATCAAGTGACGATTAAATCGAGGTAAGCGTGGAGTTAATTCAGAGTAAAGCCAGAAAGGAAGTGGTGAAGCCGCCTGCGGCGGTTTGCGGCTTCACCCGATCTGTTCTCGAACGAAGAACCCGCTTCTGGTCGTGATCGCTCGCATCAACTGCCGCCATTGCTCAAACGACATCGTCTCGCCCGCCTCAGCACAGTTCCGGCTGCAATAGACTTTCCAGTCTTTGCCGACGATGCATTCGTCCGATGCCACTTCCTCGGCGCAGTACGCGCATTCGTTTTCGATTCGGCTTGCCATTCTCATCTCCTCCTTCGTTTGTTTTCAGTCTGCGGAATCAGCTCCTTCGCCGCCTCGCTTCGGTTTGAAGCCGGAAGCGAGAAGAGCAAAGCGCCGATCCTAAAATCCATTACGCCCGGTTTTCATTCCCGCTTCGCCATTCGCAAGACGGCAAAAGATACGATTTGAGTATTCAACCTGAGTTAAACCCGGGTCAGCAGCGGGTTATGATTTTGTTCAGAAAGAGTCAAATGCGGCGCTGATGCGCTAACTTTGCAGCCCGCTTCAGTTGGAACATTGCGAAAACGGGCGGCGTAAAAACTATCGGCAATCTCACAGGCTGAGCATTCAGGCAAAAGTCAGGAGGGTTCCTATGGGCGCGGAATTTGCCGCGGCAATGAGCGACGGCGGCTTCTACACATTCGAGCACGACGTTACGCGCGCAGTCGCCGGCGACGTCGAAAGCGTGCGCGCAAGGTTGACCGACGCGTTGGAGCAGGCGGGTTACCGCGTGCTCAATGAAAATCCGATCCAGGCTCGCCGGAGCGCGAAAGGCGGGGCGACGACCGGTTGTTCCAATGACATTCTCGATTACCAGACCTCGCTCACCGTCGGGTTGAAAGCGGCAGGCAGCAACACTGTGCGAGTCACCTTCGCCTACGTGGTCAAACAGGTCTACACCGGCTATCTGTCCAAAGGCGACCGCAACACGCTGACGCACGAAGCCGACGCCATCGTCGCGTTGGCCACGGCGCGTGCGTTGCCTGCGCATTGCCCGGCTTGCGGGGCTGAGGTCGCGGGCAGCTCGCGCTTCTGCCGCCAATGCGGCGCGCCGCTGACAGCGCCGCCTCCGGCGGAGATGGAAGCGCTGCGGCTGATGGCGGGCGCGAATGCCGCCTACAAAAGCATCGTTCCCGGCGCGTTCTTCCTCATCATCGGGTTATTGCTTCCGCTGATATTGTTCTTCATTGACCAGGACCCGGTGAAATTCGCCAAAGCCGTAAAGGTCATCTCCACGCTGGCTGCCTCTTCAGGCATCAGCGGATTGATTATGCTCTTGCTCGGGCTGCGGCGATTGAACAAAACGATCAAGGAAAAAACCGAGCAGGAGAATCTACCGATGCCGCCGCGACGCAGCCTGGGCGTGCCGGATACGGCAGCCCTGCCGCCTCAATCAATCCAACACTCCGTCACCGAAGCGACCACGGATTTGCTGCATCAGGAAGCCAAGCGAACGAATTGATCGGGCCGGTAGCGCGCCAAAAAAATTCAGGGGCGAGACGGCCTCGCCCCGGTTTCGCAAACTGAATTCCAGAACGGCTTCCTCAGTTGCCCGCCGGTTTGGCGAACTTCGCGTCGTCAATCGGAACGTTGTGCTTCACTTCGGTGAACTTGATCGTCATCGAAAACACCGGAGTGACCTGACGCACCCTGTGTGGGATGTTGACGCCATCCACCGCCTTATAATCCTCCAGATAAATCTCGATCGCCAATTTGCCCTGGCCGGTTTCACGTTCCGCATCCTGACGCACGAGCAGGCCGGTGCCGGCGTCGAAGTAGAGCTTCTCCGGCCCGCCTTCTGTGGGCGTGGCTTCGATCACGTAAGCCTCCGACTGGCCGACCTTCTCTTTGCCTTTCACTTCCATTTTCTGGTAGTGCTTTTTGAGATTGAGGTCGCGATAGAAGTCGGATTCGCGTTTCATCACCGCCAATTCCTCTCCGCCCAGCTCGCGCAATCCGGTCATCGGGCTTGAATCCCAGGCCTTCTGGCCATCGAAGACCTGTGCGCCATTGCCGATGTTGGGAATCGAAAATTGCAGGGCGGATTTGTTCGGCGCTTTCGCGTAACTTTCGAACGGCCCTGAAATGCCCGCCGCTTCGATCTCGAAGGCGCCTTTCGCCGTGCGCGAGCTGAGCTTCTCAATGGCCTCTTTGCCGCCGACGGCTTTGAGGTATTTGGCCAGGATGTCGTCAACTGCCGGCAGCGCCGCCGCCGGTTTTGCGTCGGCTTTGGGGGCGTCTGGCTTCGGAGCTTCCGGTTTGGGTTTGTCCTGCGCCGCAACGGCAACGGCCGCCGTCAGCGCGAGAGCTAAAATCAGTGCAATGCGTTTCATCACGTTCTTCCTTTCTGTGGTTGAATGTTGACAGTTGATGTTGCGGCCGGCGTCATTTTACCGCGCGGGATTTCTGCCGCAACTCCGGTTGCGACCGGCGAATCTGTTCGACCGCCGCGTCGAGCTGCGCATCGCGCCCGGCGAGCAATGACGCGCGATTCCATTTCACTTCGATGTCCGGGATCACGCCCCGCCCTTCGATCAACACCCCCTTCGGAGTCTTGAAATCGGCGATGGCGAATTGAAAGAGCGCGCCGGTGGGGAGCTTCTGAAAAAACGACGGCAGGGCCGCGCCGGCGCTGCGTTCGCCCACGACGACGGCGCGCCCGATCTCTTGCATTCCGCCCGACAATATTTCGGTCGTCGAGCCGCTCAACCCGTCAATCAGGATGACGACCGGGCCGGTGTACGGATTGGCCTGCGGGAAGATGGTGAACTTCAATTCACCGCTGCGCATCTTCATCGTGCCGAGCGAGCCTGGCTTTTCGCAGAGCCTCCCGGCAATGGCCATTGCGATTCCGCCGACTCCGCCCGGGTTGCCGCGCAGATCGAAGATCATTCCGCCGGCGTCGCTGAACCCGCTGATGGCCGCTTTGACCTTTTCGATCACCGGCGTGGTGAAGATGTTGAAGCGAATGTAGCCGAGGTAGCCGTTGCCATTCGCCAATCGCTTCGTCTCGAATTCGGTGTATTGCGGCGGGAAGTGGCCGAGTTGCGGCGACAGCTCGCCTTTCAATCTTTTGCGCGTGACAGTCGCTTCGCGCACTCGATCCTGGCTGTCGAGAAATCCGAGCTTCACCGCCGTTCCCGGATCACCGCCAATGGCAGCGAGAATGCGGCGAGTGAGGCGCACGTTCCTCAACTCAGGCCGGTCAGCGCTCTTCGCAAAGGACTCGATGATCTGTTCAACCGTCTCTCCGTCAATCTGTTTGATAACGAAGCCCGTGTGCAATCCGGCCTTTGCCGCGCTGGAATCCGGCTCGATGCGCGTGACGACCGCGGCACCGTTGACCAAACGCAGGTCAATGCCGATGCCTCCGTTTGACGGCTCCTGCTGATCTTCGGGAATGATCGCTTCGGGCGGGATGATGTTGAAGTGCGATTGGTGAAGCCGCCCGAGCATCTCCTGCAGCAGGCGGTAAAACTCCTGATCGCTTTTGACCGCGGCGACGCGCGGCGCGTACTCTTCGCGCACCTTGTCCCAATCAACGCCGCCCAGATTCGGATCGAAATGCTTCTCTTTGACCGTGCGCCAGACCAGATCGAAGGTCTGTTGGCGAACGTCGTTGGCTCTCTCGCTTGAAGGGGCAGCCCCAATGACGACTGGCGATGGCGCCGGCTGCTGCGCCCAAACCTCGCCGAAAGAGAGCACTGCAACCGATACGAACAGCGCCGTGAAAATCAGCCTTTTGATCATGAACCGCTCTCCGTTTTGAGAATTGATACCGCCCGGAACCGAGGCGCGAAGCGATTATACCTTACGAGGCCTGCGCGCGAATGTTCCAGGAAGATAAGAGACCTCAATCACGTTGATTTAGCCGGCAAACTGATTTAGCATCCGCGCTGGAACTGAATATCACAAATTGAGTTTAGTGCCCTGTTTATCGGCATCAGATCGAATCTGTCGCACCACCAGGCATGACTAATGTATGCCCTCAATGCAAGGCGCCAATTCCGCGCGAAGTAAGCCGCTTCTGTAATCAATGCGGCGCCGATCTGCGCATGATCTTCGCTTCGCTTGGCCGGCCAGGACAGATGAATCTTAGCAACCCGGGGACTCCGCCTCAATCACCTGTCCCTGAAATGCCGAAAGAGGCTGTTATCTTAATCAGCGCACCTCCGGAACAATCTACGCCTAAAATGAATATGGTAGCTCTACAAGACGACGCAAAGCCCCAACGACCGGAAGCCACATTGCACATCCTGCTGCGCGAGGGCGGCGTGATCGAGCGCGATTTAACCGGCGACGAGACCAGGATCGGCAAAGGGCCGCAGAACGACATCATCCTCGCCGACGCCTCCGTCTCGGCCACCCACGCGATGATCAGCTTTGAAGACGGCATTTTCAAACTGAGCGATCTGGGCAGCCGCAATGGAACATTGCTCAACGACGCGCGAATCGCCGAGTCGCGCCCGCTGCAGCATGGCGATCTGGTCAAGATGGGACATTGCACGCTGACCTTCCGGCTGAAGGAGGCGGGCGATACGCTCTCGATTCCCCGCACGAAGATTCTGGGCGCGAATAAGCCGCCGCCGCCGCCGCCCGCGCCGCCCGCGCCGAAACCCTCCGCCTTGACCGAAGAAGTGCTCGCCGCCGCGTTAGTCTCTTCCGGTCTGGTCGCCAACACCGCCATCGAACGTCTGCGCGGCGCCGATGCGCGCGGTCGCCGTTTGTGCCGCGCTCTCGTCGAAGAGAAGCTGATCACCGAAATCGGATTGCGCGATCTGATGAGCCGCACGTTCAACCTTCCGCCAGTCGAATTGAAGACGATGGAAGTGGACGCGGCTGCGGCTGCGGCGCTGCGCCGGCAATTTCTGCGCGAACGATTGGCCTGCCCCGTCGTCGGTCAGGCGGATCATTTGTTGCTCGCGGTCGCCGATCCGACAGACAAGGCGACGATTGACGAAGTCGAACGCATCACGCGCAAGAAGGCTTGGCTGCGGCTTGCCGCGCCGAGCGAAGTCGCCGCGCAGCTCGACAATTTCTTCACGCCGCGATTGATCGGCGTGATGCCGACGGGCGAAAAGATCGAAGCGATGCTCAACCAGCCCGAAGTCGAGATCGGCAAAGCCGCGCACAACCGGATCGTGATCTCCGATCCGACGGTCAGCAGCACACACGCCATCCTGCTGGTGCGCGACGGCGGTTACAGCATCGTTGATCTGGGCAGCAGCAACGGCACATTCGTCAACGGGCAGCAATTGGGCAGCGAATCGCACACTTTGCAGCACGGCGACAAGATTCAGCTCGGCCAGGTGCTGCTGACTTTCCGCAACCCGGCTGAGACCGTCGAGAACAAAACCGCCAGGCTCTCGCTCGAAGCTCTGGAGGAGATTCGCCGCCGCGCGATGACGCGCAACCTGCAAGCAGCGGCCCAACCCGGCGTGCGGACCGACCCCAGCTCGTGGGCTTCGCCGGTCGCCGCAGGTGATGGCGAAGAGAAAGGCGAGAAGAAAAAGAAGAAGAAAGACAAGGACAAAAGCAGTTGGTTCAGCGCCAACGCCTTGAGCCGCATCCTGGCGCAGGTGCTCGGCGCGCTGGTGACGCTGGGAGGCACGCTCTATTTTATCAGGACCGGGCTGCAGCAGAACGCCGACAACCAGAGCAAACCCAATGGCGGACCAGGGGTGGTGAAGACCGTGAGGCTCGAACAGACCGCCTCGTGGGAGAGCTTCAACACCGGGTTTTTGTCCATCATCAAAGGCAAAATCGAGGCTTCGGGCGTCGCGTTCGCTCCCGGATTGAACGGCGTGCTCTTCATCTCCGACAGCAGCGAAGGCGAAGCGCTCTGGATGCAGCTCGATGAAGAAGGCCGTCAGGTCGGCTCGATCAACAAGCTACCGCTCGGCGTGAGCTTCAAAGACCCGGAAGCGCTCGCCTACGGCAATTCGTTCTTCTACCTGGTCACTTCCCAGTCGGACCCCGGCGACGGCGCGAAAAATGCGATCGTCCGCTTCGACCTCAATCCCGAAACGCGCGCGTTGCGCAGCCAGCCGGAGGTCATCAACGACCTGCGCTCGTTCCTGCTTCAAAACGTGAAGGCCATCTCTTCGCTCGGAGCGCCGCC
>Ga0247727_10017433_pt1 | contig 11435 bp, 11 predicted proteins | sample WisWelCaveWW1625_FD_202498 | JGI IMG/M metagenome (GOLD analysis project Ga0247727, IMG submission 202498) | Biofilm microbial communities from Wishing Well Cave, Virginia, United States - WW16-25 | ecosystem: Environmental > Aquatic > Deep subsurface > Groundwater > Cave microbial mat | place... | reverse complement strand
CGCACGTTCACGCGTTTGCGCGATGGCAAAGTGACGCACGAAAGTTCCTTTGGCATTACCAGTCTCAAGCCGACGGAGGCAAATGCAGACCAGCTGTTGGGTCTTGTGCGCGGGCATTGGGCGATCGAGAATCAGTTGCACTATCGGCGCGATGCGACCTTGCGCGAAGATTGGTGTCAAGTCCGCCGCGGGCACGCACCGCAGGTCTTGGCGACGCTCAACAATTTGCTGCTTGGATTGTTGCTCCGCCGCAAGGTGAAGAATGTACCCGCCGCGCGCCGAAAATACGCCGCACACATTCCGGAGGCGTTGAGACTCTTTACGACCTCTCCAACTTGACTTTGCAAAAGCCCTGCGTTTCGCTGAAATGGCTCTTGACAAATTAGAACATTAGTGCTATTCTGTTCGCCCATCCAAAAGATGGACGCGTCCCTAATTTCTGACCATCGTTTCCAAAACCTGACAACCCTACAAAACGATTCACGGTGGTCTTGATGTTTGTTGTGCAAAGTAGTTTTGCGGCGCAAAACTACTTTGCGCCGCAAACATCCTACGGAGGAAACAAACATGACGCGCGAACAAATTCTCCAAATCGTGCGCGCGACGCCAAACGTCGGCAAGGTGTCGCACGAAGAGTTTGCAGAGTACATTGTCGCCCTCACACAGCGCAAAAAAAATGACGAGGGCTGGCAAACCACCGAGCATCCCTACATGACGGTGGATGGCAAACTCGCGATGGCGAATCAAGATCACCTTCGCCAAAACAAACGCCTCGATTTCCGCGCTCCCCAAATTCTCGTTGACAACGACGAACAACTGACGCTGTTGGTGACTGTGACGAGTGAATTGTACGGCACGCGTCACGGCATCGCCACCTCGCGCCGCATCGGCGGCACGCCCGCGGAACGCGAATTTCCGTGGGAGGTGGCGGAAACATCCGCCATTGGGCGCGCACTTACGGCGATGGGTTACGGCTTGATCGCGGGATCGGGTCTTGCCTCAGCAGAAGATATGCTGCGCGCAACAGCAGTGACAAATACAGAACGACACGCACCCGCAATGGCAAATACGCCGCGCGCTTCGCTTAACGAAACTCGCGTAACGTATTCTCGTTCGCATCCCCCTCTCTCGCCTGTGCAGCGCAACAAGTTGACCGAACTCTGGCGCATCTTGCACGGTGGCGGTGATCCTTCCGTTACGCAAGAGGATGTGAATGAAGGATTGGACAAGCTGTTTCTGGAAGCATACAAACATGGCGTCAACGAAGCGACATACGAAGAAGGCGCGCGGTTGACGGGGCAATTGCTTTCGGAATTGCGAAACAAGACGAACACGACGGCGTAATCGAAAGCGTTAGCAAACAACCGAATAAAAGTGTGATATTGTAGGGGCGGGGTGATCCCGCCCCTACATTTTTGTGAACGCGGCGTGCGGGCGGGGTGATCCCGCCCCTACATTTTTGTGAACGCGGCGTGCGGGCGGGATGACCCCGCCCCTACATTTTTGTGAACGCGGCGTGCGGGCGGGATGACCCCGCCCCTACATTTTATGAACAAAACGGATCGCCTCTTTGCCATCATTCTTGAATTGCAAGCGCGCGGACAAATGCGCGCGGAGGATTTGGCGCAAACGTTCGAGGTGAACAAACGCACCATTTATCGCGATGTGCAGGCATTGTGCGAAATGGGTGTGCCTGTTGTCGCGGTGACGGGGCAAGGGTATTCGTTGATGGAAGGATATTTTCTTCCGCCCTTGCGTTTCACAACGGACGAAGCGACGATGCTTTCACTCGGCAGTGAATTTGTCGCGCAGCATTTTGACGCGCACTATCGCGCCGCCGCGCTCTCCGCGACGCGCAAACTCGAAGCGATGTTGCCCGACGCGTTGCGCGCCGAAGTGCGTTATCTTCAAGACAATATCAAATTCGTTTCTCAAAACGAGCCGAACGCGGAGCAAGCGCACACGCTCGCGCAACTGCGCCGCGCGCTGATGGAACGCAAAACGATTCGCTTTGAGTATCACGCGCGCTTTGGCGATGAAAAAAATTCGCTGCGCGTTCGCACCGTGAATCCCTACGGCATCATCAACGTGGACACGATCTGGCATCTCGTCGCCTACGATCACTCGCGCAAAGATTTGCGGCACTTTCGACTTGACCGCGTTGAAAAAATCGAACTGCTCAACAAAACCTTCGAGCGTCTCAAAAAATTTCAGATGGGCGAGCAAAATGAATCCCCGCGCGGCATTACACTGCGCGTCTTGTTTGATGCAAGCGTCGCGCGTTGGGTGCGCGAGTCGCCGTACTTTTTTATCACAAATTTTGAGGACACGCGCGATGGGTTGTTGGTGACGCTGCATGTGCGGCACGAACGCGAAATGCTGCAATGGCTTTTGGGTTGGGGCAGCCACGTTCGCGTTCTGGAAACGGAAGCATTGCGCGAATTATTGAGGAACGAAACGGAAAAGATGCTCGAAAAGTTTTCTTGAATCTTGAATTGCCTTTCATCCTTCATCCCTCATCCTTCATCCCTTCCCCACGCGCTACTGACATACAGTTGTCACACCTCTGTTTTATGATGCGCCTGTATCGCGGATGCGTTACTATCAAAATGGAGGTATCTATAATGGATTACAAACTCGGGATCGTCATTCTGCACGTCAACGATTTGGGCAAGGCGCGCGATTTTTACACCAATACGCTCAACTTGCCAATCATCGAACCCCTCTCGGACGAACATTTTCTCACGCTGCAACTCGGCGCAAATCAAATTGGTATTTCCAACGCGCCGAATGTGAAACCGCAAGTGGGCAGCACGGAACTTGGGCTGGAAGTGAAGGATGTGGACGATGTGTACGCAACGTGGCAAAAGCAAGGCGTTACGCTGCTCACGTCACCACAAGATTTTCCGTTTGGACGCGCGTTCGATGCCCAAGACCCCGAAGGGCATCGGCTGAATGTGTATAAACTGCGTTCGAGGAATTAAAACGCCTCACCCCCGACCCCTCTCCTGAAAACGAAAAGATGTTTTCAGGAGAGGGGAGTAAGGGCAAGGCATCATCATGAATTCTAAACCTCCCCCTCTCCTCAAAAAATTTTGGAAAAATTTTTTGAGGAGAGGGGGCAGGGGGGTGAGGACAAAATGGCACAACCTGACATGATCGGCATTGTCGTCCAAGACATGCCTCAAGCATTAGAATTTTATCGCGCGCTCGGTTTGGATATTCCACTCGACGCGGAAAAAGAAGATCACGTACAAGTGATCGCGAATGGTTATCGCATCGCGTGGGACACAGAGGAATCAGTAAAGGCGTTCAACCCCGCTTGGAACGCGCCTAACGGTTCGCGCATTGGCATCGCGTTTTTGTGCGACAACGCGGCGGACGTAGATGCAACGTACCAGCGCATCGTCGCGAAAGGGTATCGTTCGCACAAAGAACCGTGGGACGCGTTTTGGGGACAACGATACGCGCAGGTGTTTGATCCCGATGGGAACGTGATTGATCTGTTCGCGCCGTTGTAGGGAACGTTCGCCGTAACGTTCCCCTTTGCCGTGCCACGCATTTGGCAAAGGCGTGGCAGATCACATCATTCGCCAATGAAAATTTTTTCAACGCAAGGCACGCTCATCCCCATCGCGCCGTTCGATTTTGAAAAGTCGCTGGACTTTATCGGCGCATTTTCACCGATCGCGGGGGAACAAACGCTTGCGCCGCGTTCACTGACGAAAACTATTGCGTTGAACGGTGCGGCGATTGTTTTCCAAGTCACCGCGCGCGACACGATTGAAAAACCCGCGTTAGAGTACACACTGTACAGCGCGCGAAAATTGAGCGCGGTGGATCAGGAAACGATTGTCCAACGCATCCGCTTTTTTCTTTCGCTTGACGATGATCTGAAAGCGTTTTATGCCATAGGCAACGGCGATGAAAAATTCGCGCTTGTGATTGAACGGCTGTACGGTTTGCATCAAGTAAAATTTTTGACGCCGTTTGAAAATGCCGTGTGGGCAATTCTCACGCAGCGTCAACCGATGCGCGTCGCGCACAAGGTCAAAATCGCGTTGATTGAAAAATTTGGCGCGCGGCTCAATGTGAAGTCGTCTGCGAACGCAGACAGGACAGAATTTCGCGCGTTTCCTGAAGCGGCACAATTGTTTCCCGTCAGCGCGATGGACTTGAATGAGATCGTTCGCAACGAACGCAAAACGGACTATCTGCGCGCGGTGATTGAGGCGTATTTTGCGGTGAACGAAAATTTTTTGTATCACGCGCCGACAACAGAGGTACGCGAATGGTTGTTGAACATCAAAGGCATTGGCGCGTGGTCAGCGGATTTTATTTTGCTGCGCGGTTTGGGGCGAATGGAAGCGATGCGGATGACGGAATACAATTTGCGCGGCGATCCGTTTGGGGAGGCGATTGCAAAGGTGTATGGAGAAGGAAAAAAAGTTTCTGGCGCGGAACGCGAACAACTAGCGAAACGATACGGCGAGTGGCAAGGATATTGGGCGTACTATTTGCGCGTGAACGCGTGAAGGAAGGATGAGGGATGAGGGATGAAGGATGAAGCGGTGAGGGGTGATTTGCGATACGCGATTTGCGATACGCGATTCGCCACACAGGTAAGAATCGAAAATGGGTTTGCACACACAGGTATATGTGCTGACCCATTTTTTTTCATATTGTTTTAATAATGGGAACGTAATGAAGATGTAGAGACGATTTGGTAAATCGTCTCGCAGGAGAAATCACAATGAAATGGTCATGGAAAATTGGTGAGTTTGCGGGAATTGGCTTGTTTATTCATGCCACCTTTCCGCTGTTGATCGCGTTCGTCGCGCTGCCCGCGTTGATTTACGGCGGCGATGTCGCGGGCGCGTTGGAAAGTGTCGCATTTATTTTGGTGTTGTTTGGGTGTGTGGTGCTGCATGAATACGGACACGCGCTCGCGGCGCGGCGTTACGGCATCAAGACGCAAGACATTACACTTTTGCCGATTGGCGGCGTGGCGCGTTTGGAACGGATGCCCGAAAAACCGTGGCAGGAATTTGTTGTTGCGGCGGCAGGACCCGCGGTGAATGTGGCAATTGCGGCGCTATTGTTTGTTGTCATTTTGTTCACAGGCGCGGCGTTGCCCGCGTTGAGCTTGGGCGGCGGCGGTGAGTCGTTAGTCGAACGGCTGTTGATGATCAATGTCGTCCTCGTCCTGTTCAATCTCATTCCCGCGTTTCCGATGGACGGCGGACGCATCTTGCGCGCGTTCCTTGCAACTCGGATGGATTATGCCAAAGCGACGCGCTATGCCGCGCTGCTCGGACAAGTCATTGCGGTGCTGTTTGCCATCGGCGGATTTTTCGTGAATCCGCTGCTCGTCGTGACCGCGCTCTTTATCTTTATGGGCGCGCAAGGCGAAACGCAAATGGCGCGGCAGCGTTCCGCGATGACGGGGCTGACGACGGGACAAGCGATGCGGACAAACATTCGCGCGTTGTCGCCATATGAAGGATTGTCAAGCGCAGTAGATTCGATGATGTCCACCGCGCAGCAAGATTATCCGATTGTGGAAAATGGGCGTGTCGTAGGCATGTTGACGCGCGAGCTTTTGCTAAAGGGGCTGCATCAATTCGGCGCGTATGTGCCGATTGCTCAGGTGATGCGGCGCGAGGTGCAAACGCTGGAAATGGATCAATCGCTTTCGAGCGCGTCGGAAACGATGCAGGCGAATGAGCTGGCATCCATGGCGGTGACGCGCAACGGAATGTTGGTTGGCATGTTGACAATTGACAGCATCCGCGAATTTTTGATGCTGCAAAAAATGTTGCAGGCGCGGCAAAATCCCGCGGGACGGATGCCAATCGTTTAAGTTCAAGTACACAGGCAGATAGAAAACAGGGAGACAGGTAAAATTTACTTGTCTCCCTGTTTTCTTTTTTCCTGTTTATGGTTGATACGCCAACGCCGCCGCGATCAAATCGAGCGTCATTTTTTCATCGTCATTGATCGGTTTGCCGCCGATGCTCATGATGCCGCCATCAATCGCAGTGGACGCAACGCGGGTCGCCACATCCACGACAAATTTTTTGTACGCCACAATTTCTTCGTGCGTTTCTTTTTCGTTCAAAATTTTCACCACGTCCAGACACGCGTCGCGCGTGAGATTCATCGCATTGCCGCGATTCGCGCCGAGCGCACTAATTTGTTCGGGCGAATAAATTTCGCGGCTCACCAGACCGACGAGCGAATCGGGTTCCACCAGCGCGCCAAGTTCCGACTGCGCTTCCAACAGCGCGCTGATCTCTTTGTTCAAACCCACAGGTCCGCTCAACGCTGACATCATCACCGCATAGCCCGCGAGTGTAGGCGTGCTTGCCAGCGTGTTCCACTCGTCATCGGTAAAACGCGCGCGGATACGTTCCGCGCGTTCATTCACATTTTGTCCCGCGTCGAGCGCGGCGTTGATTTCGCTGGCGAGTTGCGGCTGCGCTTTCGCGTACGCGGCGTTTTCATTTATCAAGAGCGTGGTCAAACCCGCGCCATCGAGATTTTGCGACTTGACCGCGTTTTGAATCGCGTTCATTACGAGCGGTGCAACGATGGGCAGGAACGGCGCGATGTTGATGCCCGTTGTATTTTCAATCCAACTCGCCACCTTTTTCGCGCCGACGCCAAAAAGTTGATTCAAGATCGCGTCGCCTTGTCCACTCGCAACGGCATCGAATGGATTTCCCACGTCCTCCTTTAGCGAACCCAACACCTCGTCCGCGCCATTCGGGGCGCTTGCTTTTTGACCGATGGCGGCAAGCAGCACTGGCGCCGCCATGTTGACGCCCTGTGTCACTTGCGAATTTTCCACGTCGAGCATTTTGCCAATCTGTTCCGTCATCTGCGGTGTAACGGTTTGTGTAAGCGAATCCAATAACGTTGCCATCATTGCTCCTTGAAAAAATTTGCCCTCACCCTAACCCTCTCCCAAAAAAGGGAGAGGGGGAATTGTGCGCTGCAAGTATCTTCATTCTCACGCGAAATGCAAGAGCCGCTATTTTTATTTTGGGCTAAAGTGTGATTGAATAACGGCAGGAGGTTTTTCCATGAAGCAAAAAATTCAAATCGCGGGCATTGTGTTACTCATCATTGCGCTTTGCGCCGTGATTCTTTTTAGCGCGACGAACGCGCAAGCACAACCCAACGCGCTGACCACAACGACACCCACTTCGGCGGGGCACAGTCACGGCACGGATGTTGATGATCCGCACGCGTATTGTGAGGAAAAGGGCGGGACGGTCACGACGCGTTTTCCGACGTACAACACGAACGCGCCGCAAGCGCAATGGCTCCGTCTCGCGGGCTCGCGCGACTTTTGCACCTTTTTGTCTGCGCCCGACGCGAATGGTTTTCAATCGCACATTGAAATCGCGCTCGATACCTTGTCCGCAGACAAGCCCACGCTCGCCGTTCTCGCGTATCTCGAACCCCTGTCGCTGCCGCCGTTCACAGGCGCGAATCCTTCGACGCTCTATTGCAGCAAACTCGGCGGCACAGATATTTGGGGCGGACAAAATAATGCTGCGGGCGGCGGTTGGGTGACGGACGCGCCCGACAGCAAAACCAATTTCCAAGTGGTGGGGATCTGCGTGTTTCCCGATTTGTCCGCGATTGATTCGTGGGGGTTGACATACAAAGCGGGCGGCGTGACGCGCGGCATTGATTTATCAAAGGTCGTGAAATATCAGCCCGCGCAGTTGCCCGATGTTTTTGGTGGAGGAGGTTCGCAAGTGGCAGCTGTGGATAAAATTCTTACCGTCAGCGATAACAAAAAAGACGTGACGTTGAAAGTGGGCGACACGTTAAGCGTCGAACTCGCGAGCAATCCAAGCACAGGATATTCGTGGCAAGTAAGTCAAGACGATGAAAAAGTTTTGGCGCCCTTGGGCGAACCGCAATTCTCGCTCGGCAACAAAACCCCCGTCCCCGGCGCGGGCGGCACGCAAACGTTCCAATTCAAAGCAGCGGGCAAAGGCAAAACGACATTGACATTGATTTATGTGCGTCCCTGGGAAAAGAGTGTGACGCCAACACCAAATGATACATTCACCGTGAACGTGACCGTCGAATAAAAAGCAAGCCCTCCGCGATGGAGGGCTTGCTTTTTTTAGATTTAGATTTTGACCGCGCCCCTGTCGAAAAGCGCGCAATGTGTTCGTCGTATTCATGAAACTCAAATTCAAGGAGGCACCGATGGCACAATTCATGTTATTCCTGCGCGGCGGCGAAGGCAGCTCCACCAATTTATCTCCTGCGGAAGCTGAAGCATTACGCGCGCCGTACTCGCGGTGGGCGGGCAAACTTGCCCAAGAAGGCAAACTCGTGAATGCCGATGAAGTGGACGGCAGCTATTTTCGTCTGAGCCGCCCGAATGGGCATGTTGTCACGGAAGGACCTTTGCCCGAAGCGCGCGATGGCATTGGCGGCTATTTTTTGATCCGCGTCGAATCCGATCAAGAGGCGCTGGACATTGCGCGCGCGTGTCCGATTTTGGAGCGCGGCGGTGTGGTGGATTTGCATCGTATTGTCGAATAACTACGCGCGAACCCGCACACGCGCGACTGGATTTGTAATCCAGCGTGGATTGCAAATCCACGCGCGCGCGAGCAGCCCCGCGCGCGAACCTACACGCGCGCGGCTGGATTTGTAATCCAGCGTGGGCAGCGAGACCGAGTTCGAGTACAATGCGAGACAGCATGAAACGTCTCGCCATCATTGATCTCGGTTCCAACACCTGCCGCCTCGTCATTTTCGCGTTCACGCCCGACGGCGCGTTTCGTTTGACCGATCAAGTTTCCGAAAGTGTCCGCATCGGCGAAGGCATGTTAGGGCAATCTAACTTGCAGCTAAAACCGATGCGCCGCGTGATCGAGCTTTTGAAAATGTTTGCGGCGTTGTGTCGGGCGAACGAAATTGAAACTGTGATCGCCACCGCGACGAGCGCGGTGCGCGACGCGGCAAACGGCGCGGAATTTGTGGAACGCGTCGCGCGCGAAACGGGTTTGACGCTGCGCGTGTTGACGGGCGACGAGGAAGCATATTACGCGTATCTCGGCGCGATCAACGGCGTGACGCTGGCGAATGGCATCATAGCTGACTTGGGTGGCGGCAGTTTGGAATTGACGCGCGTGCAAAATCGGTTGCTTGTGGCGACGGCGAGTTTGCCGCTGGGCGCGGTGCGCATGACGGAAAAATTTTTGCGCGGCGATCCGATTCCGAAAAGCGCGGTTCGTTCCCTCACCGCGTATGTGAACGCACAGCTCGACGCGTTTCCCTGGCTGCGGTTAACTCGCGGCGAAACGTTGATCGCGCTCGGCGGCACGGTGCGCGCCCTGACCAAAGTAGATCAGCGCGCGCGCGAATATCCGTTGGAACGTTTGCACGCGTACGAATTGTCGCACGCAGCAGTTTCCGAAATTAGTGACGAGTTGTTGAAAAAAGATGTAGCTGCGCGCGCAAAGATCAAGGGGCTCAAAGATGAACGCGCGGATATTATTCCCGCGGGCGCGTTGGTGATTCGCGAATTGATGACGCATGTGAGCGCGCCGCAGTTGATCGTTTCGGGGCGCGGCTTGCGCGAGGGGTTGTTGTACGAATATCTATTGCGGGAGGGGGAAGAGCTTGTCCTGAGGGACGAAGGATCAAACGTCAAAACGTCAAACGTCATTCTTCCCGATGTGCGCGCGTTTGGGATCGCGAATGTTTCGTGCTTGTACGAAATAGATTGGGCGCACGCGCAGCAAGTGTGTCAGCTCGCGTTGATGTTGTTTGATCAAATGCGCGGCGAGCATCGCTTGGGCGCAGCCGAACGCGCGTTGCTGCTGTATGCCGCGTGCTTGCACGATTGCGGCGTTTTGATTGACTATTACCGCCATCATCATCATTCCGCGTATCTGATCGAAAACGCGGACTTGCCCGGCTTTAACCACCGCGAACTTGCCTATCTCGCACTCCTCGTGCGTTGGCATCGGCGCGGCGAACCGACGCTGGAACCGTACGACGCGCTGTTGACGAAAACGGATTTGGCGCGCCTTGAAAAATTGATCGCGTGTTTGCGGATGGCGGAAGATTTGGAACGCAGCCGCGCGCAGTTGATCGTCACGCTGCGCGTGCATGTACGCGCGCACGACATCGAAATTGTCGCGTCCACGCGCGCACCAGCCGCAGCGGAATTGTGGTCGGCGAACCGCGAGACAAAATTGTGGGACCGCGCGTTTGGTAAACGCGTGCGCGTCGTCGCGCAGCCGCACGCGGAAAAAGTCGAACCCGCGCGGCAAGAAACGAGTGTGCAGGCGCGGGCGGCGTGGATTGTCAACGCGCTGAAATAAAAAAGAGACGTAAAAAGATGCCACGCACTTCCGAAAGTGCGTGGCATCTTTTTACGTCCCCTCCACCCGTTTCAACACCGCTTGCCGCGCTTCACTCGCATCGGGAACACTCCACCTTAACCCCGCAGGAATTTCCACATGCAGCACAATCGAATCATCAAACAACGCCGTGCCGCGCGTCAACGCGCAATCGAGAACATGCCCGCCGCGCGTTCGATCATCCGCCAGAAAATGCAAATGATAGCCGACGACTTCATAGCCGCGCGCGGTGTCGGGAAAACGAAAGCCGACGACGGTGCCAGAAATGTTTTGCCATTCAAATTCACTCTGCTTTGCCGCAACCTCCGCCAACGGCGGATAGGGCGGCGTTTGTTTTGACACGCTGCGAACGCGCATTTTTGAAAATTCTCCGTCCACGCGCACGGCGATCATTTCAACGGGCTGCGGCTCGCGCGCGTCGAGATGTTTTTTCAATTCCGCCAATGATGAAATATTTTCGAGCGCGAGCGACGCGTCCGTATCCCAATACGTGATGACGGCGAACGGCGTTTTCATTTCGGGCGGGACGCGCGACACGGAACCATCTGCGCGCGCGACAAAAAATTCTCCATCGAGCGCGATCATTTCACCGTCCAGTTGCTGCAACGTGCCAATGCCAAAATCGCCATGTTCGCGCAATTCCGCGAAAGTGAGATCGCCTTCATACGCGCCATCCAACAGCGCATCAATCGTGGACGTTTGAAAAATCACATCTTCCAAATGCTCATCGCGCAATGTCCCCGCGCGGCGCATTTTTTCGATGTGGAGATTGTGGACGAGGCGGGGATCAAGGATGTCCATTGTAATTTGCGTTAGGTCTTTTTGACAGGATTAACAGGATTAACAGGTTTGAAAAAATCCTGTTACTCCTGTCCGCTTGATTTAGAGCCGTGACAGGTTGTAGTCTTGCATAAAGTCGTGCCGCGCTGCGGTCTTGCCTAAAGTCATGCCGCCCTAGGGCAGTGTGCGCGCGTTGGGAAAGGGGTCGCACAAGCTCAAGGGAAAACTCAATTGCCGCGCGGGCAG